>ERZ824600.40-NODE-40-length-177819-cov-14.424186_pt1 | contig 177819 bp, 193 predicted proteins | sample MGYA00519933_ERZ824600 | MGnify/ENA primary metagenome ERZ824600 (study PRJEB31778, sample SAMEA3449178) | human gut metagenome | biome: human gut; feature: human-associated habitat; material: faeces | place: United Kingdom | collected 2010/2012 ...
TAACTAACTATGTTATGGAAGAATATGGTCAGCCAATGCATGCATATGACTATGATACTATTGCAGGTCACAAGATTGTTGTAAGAACAGCAACTGATGGCGAAAAGTTCGTAACACTTGACGGACAGGAGAGAACTCTTGACGCACAGACACTTCTTATCTGTGATGGTGAGAAGCCAGTTGGTATTGCAGGTATCATGGGTGGCGAGAATTCAATGATTACTGATGATGTCCAGACAATGCTTTTCGAAGCAGCTACATTTGACGGAACTAACATAAGAAAGACGACTAAGAAGATTGGTTTAAGAACAGACGCATCTGGTAAGTTCGAGAAGGGACTTGACCCAGAGAATGCTATGGAAGCTATTAACAGAGCATGCCAGCTTATCGAGGAGCTTGATGCAGGTGATGTTGTAGGCGGTGCAGTTGATGTATATCCTGATCCTGTAACTAAGAAGAGACTTCCATTTGAGCCAGCTAAATACAACGCTTTACTTGGTACTGATGTATCAGATGAAGATATGCTTTCTTACTTTGAAAGACTTGAAGTTGAATATGATAAAGACGCTAATGAGCTTATCATTCCAACATTCAGACAGGATCTTAACAGAGATGCTGATATAGCAGAGGAAGTTGCAAGATTCTTCGGATATGACAACATTCCTACAACTCTTCCTAAGGGAGAGACAACAATGGGTAAGATTTCATTTGAGCAGAGCATTGAAGATGCAGCTTCTGAGGTTGCCCAGTTTACAGGATTCTCACAGGCTATGACATACTCATTCGAGAGCCCTAAGGTATTCGATAAGTTAAAGCTTCCTGCTGATTCTGTATACAGAAAGACGGTTGTAATCTCTAACCCATTAGGAGAGGATTTCTCAGTTATGAGAACACTTCCAATCCACGGAATGCTTACATCATTGTCTACTAACTATAACAGAAGAAACAAGAATGTTAAGTTATATGAATTAGCTAAGGTTTACCTTGCAGCAGATGATGTTAACGAGCTTCCGGATGAAAGAGTTGAATTCACACTTGGAGCTTTCGGCAGTGTTGACTTCTATTCAATGAAGGGTGTTATTGAAGAATTCCTTGAGAAGATTGGAATGAAGAAGAAGCCAACATATGATGCTAAGGCTGGTATTCCATTCTTACATCCAGGCCGTCAGGCTGATGTATATTACGCAGACAAGAAGATTGGATATATCGGAGAGCTTCACCCAGATGTAGCTGACACATATTCAATCGGAGAGAGAACATATATTGTTGTTATTGATATTCCAACAGTTACAGAAATGGCAAGCTTCGATAAGAAGTTCACAGGAATTGCAAAGTTCCCAGCTGTAACAAGAGATATCAGTATGGTAATGCCTAAGGAACTTCCAGTTGGTGAAGTTGAGAAGATTATTGAAAAGCGCGGTGGCAAGATATTAGAGAGCTACAACCTCTTCGATATCTACGAAGGAAGCCAGATTAAGGAAGGCTTCAAGTCAGTTGCTTACTCAATCGCATTCAGAGCTAAGGACAGAACGCTTGAGGATAAGGATATCACACCAGTAATGGAGAAGATATTCAAGGACCTTGAGGCTGACGGAATCGAGCTTAGAAAGTAATACAGACCCGGATGTTGCAGTGGTCGATAAAGGGGCGGCGTGTGGCGCCGCCCCTTTGCTTTGAAAGGAGTAGTACATGGATTTACATGATTTTTATTATGATCTGCCAGAGGAACTTATTGCGCAGGATCCTTTGTCTGACAGATCAAGTTCAAGACTTATGGTGCTTGATAAAGAAACAGGAGAAATTGAACATAAGATATTCAGAGATATCGTAGATTATCTTAAGCCGGGTGACTGTCTTGTTGTTAATGACACTAAGGTAATACCAGCGAGACTTATAGGTACTAAAGTTGATACAGGAGCTGCTATTGAAGTGCTTCTTCTTAAAAGACTTGAAGACAGACAGGATACATGGGAAGTTCTTGTTAAGCCGGGAAAGAAGGCTAAGGTTGGTGCTAAGATAAGTTTTGGCGAAGGCAGGCTTATAGGAGAGGTTATTGATATAGTTGAAGAAGGAAACAGACTTATCCAGTTCACATATGATGGAATATTTGAAGAGATTCTTGATGAACTCGGACAGATGCCACTTCCTCCATATATAACACATAAACTTGAAGATAAGAACAGATACCAGACAGTATATGCAAAGCATGAAGGCTCTGCAGCAGCGCCTACTGCCGGATTACATTTTACAACAGAACTTCTTGAAAAAATCAAGGCTATGGGAGTTAATATTGCAAGAGTAACACTTCATGTAGGACTTGGAACATTCAGACCAGTTAAGGTAGAAAATATTCTTGATCATCATATGCATTCAGAATTCTATGTTGTTACACAGGAAGCTGCTGATATGATTAATAATACAAGAAAGAATGGCGGCAGGGTAATTGCTGTTGGAACAACAAGTACAAGAACTCTTGAGTCGGTCGCACTTGAAGATGGAACAATTCCTGCTAAAAGTGGTTGGACAGAGATATTCATATATCCTGGATATAAATTTAAGGCTATAGACTGTCTTATAACTAACTTCCATCTTCCGGAATCAACACTTGTTATGCTGGTATCAGCACTTGCTGGAAGAGAGCATGTGCTTCATGCCTATGAGGTTGCTGTGCAGGAAAAATACAGATTCTTCAGTTTTGGAGATGCTATGATGATTGTGTAGCCTCCAAATCTAACAAATGTGAGGTTATCCCAGAGATCAGGAAAAAGTAAATAATGGGACAAAGAGAAACCCAGGAGTGTAAATGCTCCTGGGTATTTTTGCATCAAGAATCCTTATAAGTGAATGTATGGGACAGCCCATTGCGGAACACAACCGTTTCCGGACGCCCATCTCTCAGGATGATAGAATCCAGAATTGAGACAAAGAAGTTTTTCAGGATCTCCGGATCCAGTGATTCAGCCAGATTTTCATAGTAGATGTACTGTTTATCTGCCAACTTCTGCGTCAGGATGAAGGAAGATGCCTGGCGGATAAATTCTTCATCGTTCATGGTACGCATCCATGATTCCTGAGACATCATGCCAATAGCCTCGTTGATCTCCTGGAGCCGATCTGTGATCTGTTGCTTCCGGACAAGGTACTCACGTTCAGATATAGAATCATCGCTGTAGAGGTACAGATCATTCAGACGATCCAGAGCACGTTGCTGTTTCTTCTGATCTGCCATCATGCGTTTTAACTCCGGATCCATCTTAGGTTTTGATCGTGGACGCTTCAAGAGTACCGGATCACTTCCGGAACATTTCTCCAGCATATTGAGAAGAGACGCCAACCCGTCAGGATCTACATGATCGACATTAGAAAAAGTGCTGCCATGTAGCAAGCGCTTCTGGAGATCATCCGTGGAATGGATGTAAGCAAACTGCTTCTGAGCATTCAGGATATTCAGGATGTAGTTCAGAAGGAACTCGCCCAGGACAACATCCGAAGTATATTTTGCATGGCAAGTTTTCGTTTTCCGGACATTCGGGCATCCATATTTTGACGGACGATATCCGGAGACGTGGAGTTTACCTGGAGAAGCAGTGAAAGCGGATCCACACTCTGCACACCAGACAAGCCCAGAAAATACGTGGACATTCTTCTGAGCTGTTTTTCTTCCTGGAGTATTCCGGTACCTGGCGTTCTTATCAAGGGTGGCCTGGATCCGATCGAACCGATCCGGATCAATGGAAGCTGGATGGTGGTTTTCTACGATAACCCATTCTGATTCATCCTTAATGGCTTTCCTTCCTGGAATCTTGTAATAGTTGTACCGATACACGCCTTTATACCACGGATTCCGTAAAATAGTCCACACTGCCACCGGGCTCCACATATTTCCGTTTCTGGAACGATATCCAGCCTCATTCAGCCTCCTGGAAGTATGTACAATGGATTGTGTATCTTCGTAGGTTTCTACCATGAAGTTGTAGATTTTGTTTTCCTCCGGATCTATGGAGAATACCTGAGTAGGCTTATCATAAGAGTAACCGAACGGAATACGCCCGCCATTCCATACACCATTAGAGGCACGGTTAATCATGGTTGCTGTTACACGTTCTGAGGTCATGTTACGCTCAAGCTCTGCAAATACTAGGATGATCTTCAGCATGGCTTCTCCGATAGCTGTACTGGTGTCAAATTGCTCGTTTTTAGATACGAACGTGACGCCCAGATCCTTTAATTCTGCATACATGTTTGCAAAGTCCAGAAGATTTCTGGAGATACGGTCGATCTTCCAGACCAGCAAGTGAGTAAAAAGCCCTTGCCGGATCTGGGACATCATTTTCTGATATGCCGGACGGTCGGTGTTCTTTCCTGAATATCCAGCATCTTCAAAAATCACAAAGTCATCTGTATTCAGGATATACTTGCAGTAAGAAGTGAGATCCTGTTTCATCATTGGCAGTGAATCTTTATCTATCTGGTACACCGTGGAAACACGGACGTAAATCGCCACCCGGATAGGCGTTTCTGAGCCCGATCCGGGCATCTTAAAGTTTTTCTTCATAATTCCTCCATCAAAAAGAAATAGCCCCTCCACGGGGCTATACTTAGTTCACATACGGCATGTATTTATTCAGTGCCGCCCATACTACATTTTTGTCATCACGGCTTGCGACCTGATAACAAGCCAGTAGCCGTTGCAATTCCTGGACTTGCTCCTGGCGTTCTTTTTCTTCCTGAGTTTCAGTGCTGCTCATAAGTACACCTCCAGATATTTTATTTACAGTTGTTCCTAGATCCTGGAAAGATACCGGATCTGAAAGCTCTCTTATCCTGGAAAGAGAAACAGTTTTTGCGTGTCCGAAAGAAGCGTTAATATCACTGGTAAGAACTGGATAAAATTCCCAATTATCAGTATTTGTTACTGGAAGATCACAGAGAAAGCAGAAAATGTACATATCCGAACATCGTTCCTTTTTACTCCAAGAATCTCCGGTAATATGATGGTGTCTATCTGCAATATCAAAAACAATCCGTTTATTTTCAGAAATGGCACCACTTTCTGGATGCTTGCACGTGATCTTAGCTGATGATTTTATCTCAAAAGAAAAAGAGCCTGATACAAGATCGCATTTTCCCCAGTGGCTACGCCGCTGCTCTATACCAAGAGCTTTCATTACAAGGAACTCCGCTAAGGCACCACGTACAGAAGAATCAATAGAGTACGATGCGTACCATTCCCAGAAGTCAACAGTAGAAAACCCAGAAGGGGAACCAAGGGTACGGAAGTCCAACCAGCGGTCCATATTTTCAGTATGCAGCTTATCGGATAATAAATCGGATAAATTCCCGATGTGGTTTTTCTTTGAATCCATTTTCATCTTCCTCGCTATGTATTAAGTGTCATGGTAATGATTTCTTCGCCATGTAAAATATGGTAATGATATTATCCCCTTTTACGATCTGCGTACTTTTCTGGAATAACCATATGGGTACGGAGAAAGTCTTTGCACATTTTCTGCTTATCATCTGGAATGTGCGTGATAATGTCGATCCATTCAGGATCCAGACAGGAAACCTCAGTATAAAGCTTTCTCCCGTATACCAGATAATCCAGAGATACGTCCAAATGCTCCGCAAGCTGCATGACAGTATCAATCTTTGGAATGGATCCCTCTTTCCATTTTCCGGTGCTTCCGGTACTCATATGTAATTCTTTTAAAACAGTAGTCACTGTAGTGCCTTTTTCTGCACAAACAGCTCTCAGATTATCGTAGAACATAAAATCCTCCTAAAAATAAACTCACTAAAAGAGTGTTTATGGCATTGACAAACTCACTACAGTGAGCTATACTAACAAACATAAACAACAAAACATAATCAATTTAATAATTGAAAAAGCACTTCTATCATACCAACAAATGTTAGGTAAGTAAAGAAGGAAAAGGAGGGAACTCATGGAAAAAAAGCTGTCTGCGTGGTGCAAAAACGCCAAGATCGAAATGATTAACCGTGATCTTAAAACCACGACATTAGCTAAGGAGCTGGATATGAACCGAAGCTATGTCAGTTCGATCTTGAACGGGCGTGTCTACAGTGCTCCAGCAGTCAAAAAGATTTCTGATTACCTGGGGATCGCTGACAGTGACACCACAACTGTATGATTAAATAGTAACTCACGGAGGGACGTTAGAACATGGAGAAAGAATGTATGAATTGCGGTGGAAGTATCTACTTTCAGTGTAGAAAAGAAGCTGCAAAATACAATGATAGGCTGAGTAGCCGTGAGGGAGCTTCCGAGATACTGAATGTATCTGTATCAAGCCTGAGCAATTACGAGTTGGGGCTGACACCAGTACCGACCGATGTTGTTGTAAGAATGGCTGACCTTTACGGAGCACCGGAATTGGAGGCTTGCTATTGCAAAAATGATTGCCCTATTGGAAAGAGGCAGAACATCGCAACAAAGATCCGTGGGATTGAGCAGATTACTTGTAGTCTCCTGAATCATGCAGACGATGATCGGTTACACAGTATTAAGAAAGGACTTCTCAAAATTGCCAGTGATGGAAAGCTGGATCCTGGAGAAGAGGAAGAGTTGAAACAGATAGTAGCATGCCTGAGCGATTTTGCGGATGACGTGATGGAACTCAGGATGTATTTGAAAAAGCATGGAGGTACACCGGATGGAACTAATTGAGAAATTAAAAAAACAGCTGTCCGAGGAGTACGGGATCCATAGCGATCAGGAACTCATGGACGCTATAGCACATCAGAAACCTATTGACATTGGAGTATTCGTGAAGGAGGTAAACGGAATTGAGAAAGCTAGTTAAAGTATCGGCTATGCTTGCGATTGCGGCGATCATGCAGATCGGAGGATGCAAGCTGGCATATGCTGAGAGAGGATATAAGGCGATCGGGAGTGAAAGACTGATTTTCCCGGTAGTGCTCTTTCTTGAATATAAGGCTTTCTGCGAGCCGGGAGAATCCTTCTATGAAGATGAAGAGGAGGAGTACGATGCTTGATATTACAGCAGAAACAAAGAAAGTCCGTGAGGACATGGAAAAGCAAGGATATGTGCTGACCGAGGAAGAGTATCAGATCATCCTGGAGTACACGATCAGAAAGAGTGATCGGTGCGGAAAGGGCAGGGATTATGTACCGCTGCTTCTGGAGGATGAAATTAAGAATTACTACTTTCGCAACACGGTAACAGCCATCTCACTTATAAATATGGCAGTAGCCTAAAGGAGGATAATATGGGACAAATGACAGCAGATCAGTACCTGGATCAGATCCAGAACCAGTTAATGAAAACTCTGACTGAGAAAAAAGACGCCATGCCACCTGGATTCAATCAGCAGAGATTCGCTCTGAACTGTATCACGGTAATCCGGGACATGATGAAGGATTACAAGAAAAGAGAACAGCTCCAGACGGTTGATATCAATTCAATCGTGCTCTGCATGATAAAAGGAGCATACCTGGGGTTAGATTTCCTGAACGGGGAATGTTATGCGATCCCGTATAAGGGCGAGATGACATTCCAGACCGACTACAAAGGTGAAATTAAGGTTTGCAAGCGGTTTAGTGATGATCCGATCAAAGATATTTATGCAAAAGTAGTCCGTGAAGGAGATGTCTACGATGAAGGAGTGGAGGCAGGCGTTCAGAAGTTGAACTTTAAGCCAGTTCCATTCTCAAACAAAAATATCATCGGAGCATTTGCGGTAGTCATGTATGCAGATGGAACCATTAAATACGACAGTATGAGTGTGGAAGAGATCCAGCATACAAAAGATGTCTACTCAAAAGCAGCGAATAGCCAGGCATGGAAAGAATCATTCGGAGAAATGTGCAAGAAAACAGTCATCCGCAGACTGAGTAAACTGATAGATCTGAACCTGGATAAAGTGGAGATGATTAAGGCTTATGAAGAGGGATCCGGATTTGAGTTCGAGAATCAGCAGATCTCCGGAGGATCCAACAGACAGCCAGCACAGCTTCCGGGATCAGATAATGTGGTTGATGCCTTTGCACCGGGGCAGACAGCCGGGAAGAAAACGATCGAACAGAAGTCACAGCCGGCAGTAACACCGCAGGACTTCCGGAAAGCACCGGAGAGAGAACCGATCCCGGCAGAAGAAGCACCACAGAGCATGCCGGAGGAAGGTTTTATGATACCGGAGGATTTTCCGGATAACGAGTTACCATTCAAGTAAGTAAATGGAGGATATGGGAATGAATGAATTACAGGTAGTAGTACAGCAGACACCAGGAACAGTAACATGGAATTATGAAGATCTGAAAAAGGCGATCACGAACGCTCTGGAAGTATACAAGACCACGGAGTACGATGATTCAAACATCGGCCAGGCAAAGAAAGACAGAGCAATGTTAAACAATCTTTCCAAGTCTGTAAACGCCAGAAAGATCGAGATCAAGAAAAAGTGTTTGGAACCATATGAACTGATTGAAACCCAGGCGAAAGAGCTGATGGCGATTATCCAGGAACCGATTGCAGTTATTGATGAACGCCTGACAGAGTATGAAACTGCCAGAAGAAAAAAGGCAAGAGCTGTGATCCTGGAATATATGCAGAAAGCATTTGAAGGGATCGAACAGCAGATTGCAGATAAAGCCAAGAACGCTCTTTATGATGACCGCTGGGAAAATGCGACAGCTAAGAAATCAGAATGGCAGACTGCCATTGATGCCAGAGCAGATGCAATCAGGTCAGATCTGCAGGTTTTGGCTGGCATCGAGGAGAAATTCAGATCTTACGCCATGGATGCGTACAGACCGAACCTGAAACTTGCGGATGCAATGCAGAAAGTCCAGGAACTGAGAGCACAGGAAGCAGCCATCCTGAAAAGACAGCAGGAAGAGGAAGAAAGAAAGAGACGTGAGGAAGAGGAACGCCGCAGACGTCAGGAGGAGCTTGCGAAACGTGAAGCAGAACTTGCAGCTCAGAATCAGCAGGAGGAGGCTGCTCAGACATCCGGATATCCGGAAAGACCGCAATCGGACATCGGAAGGACGATTGACAACATCGAAAGAGAGGCATTTGCCCGTGCGACAGCATCAACTCCGATCCAGGAACCAATCGTTGAGCTGGCACCGAAACCAGTTCAGGATCCGGAAATTCCTTTTGATCCGAAACCGAGCCAGACGATCAGAATCACGGGATCCCCGGAGGATTACCAGAAGGTAATTGAGTACATTAAGGCAATGGGAATTGACTACGAGGAGGTATAATTCATGGGCTTTCAGCTAACATCGGAGAATTATTACTCCGACATAGCCAATTATGAGTACATGTCAGTTTCTCAGTTCAAAGATTTTGCCGGAACATACGGCAAACTGGGATGTGAAGAGTGTGCGATGGCTAAGATTCGTGGGAAATATAAAGAACCGGATCGAACAGCACTCCTGGAAGGAAGCTACGTGGATTCCTTCTATGAGGGTACTCTGGATAAATTCAAAGAAGAACATGCAGAGCTGTTCAGACAGGACGGAGAATTAAAAGCAAATTTCATAAAGGCAGAAAAGGCGATTGCAAGAAGTTTGAGAGATCCGCTTTTCCAGGAATACATGTCTGGAGAAAAACAGGTCATAATGACCGGAGAGCTGTTTGGATCCAAGTGGAAGATCAAAATGGACAGCTACCATCCGGGCAGAGCGATTGTGGATCTGAAATACATGCAGTCACTCACAAAGTTCGGATATGTTCCGGACATCGGGTATCTGGATTTTGTCCGCTACTGGGGATATGACCTCCAGGGAGCTATTTACCAGGAGATCGTTTACCAGAACACCGGAAAGAGATTGCCGTTCTACATTGCCGGAATTTCCAAAGAAGAGGCAATGAACATCGAAGTGATCTACATACATGACAACTACCTGAAAGAGGCGATGAAGGCAATAGAAAGCCGGATGCCGAGGATCCTACAAGTGAAATATCACGGAGCGAAACCTGACCGATGCGAGCAGTGCATCTGGTGTAGAGACACCAAGGTGCTGACAAAGCCGATCGGGATCGGGGATCTGACAGCGAGTTTATAGTATGGAGGTGCAGGAGATGGCATGGATCACGGTGGATCAGAAGCTGATCGGAGGTAAATTAAGGGATTTTGCTAAGAGATCCGGAATCAGCCAGAATGAGGCAATCGGGATCCTGATTCGCCTCTGGCTGTGGGGAATTGACAATGCAGAAGAGAGTGGACGGATTGTAGCTGCCGAACATGAGGACATCGAGGAAGCGATCCGTCCGGGATTCCTGGAGATTGACCGGAGTACAATTTCAAATATCGTTGACAATTTGATTGAGTGCGGATGGATCGACCAAGAGGATGGCTCCTTATATCTGCATGACTGGATGGACTGGAGAAGTTACTATACGTCATATGAGCAGAAGAAAGCGAAACATGCGGAACGGATGCGAGATTATAGAGCCGGAAAGAAAAAGAGCCAGGATCCGGAACCGGAGAAAAAGCCGGAAGGATCCGGAAAGACGAAACGTAATGAGTATGCAGTAGCTTTTGAAGAGTTCTGGAAGGTCTATCCGAGAAAAGTGGATAAAGGAAACGCTTATAAGAAGTACCAGGCAAGATTGAATGACGGATATTCGGATGCGGAGTTGCTGACAGCTGCAACCAATTATGCGAACCAGTGCCAGAGAGACAAGACAGAGACAAAGTTCATAAAGCATCCAAAGACGTTCCTGAGCGATACAATGCCATTTACGGACTTCCTGGATAATAGAACCCAGGAGCCAGCGAAAACGTTCAGGAAAGGCGAAAATCCGTTCATGTAGACAGAAGGAGGATAACTGGAAATGGAAGTTGGAGGCATGTTGCCCTCTCATAGTCAGGAAGAGATAAGCCCGATCAAAGAGGGAGATTACGTTGGAGAAGATGGTCTGATCCGATGCGGAGTATGCGGCAAACGGAAACAGTTCAAAATTGAGATCTCAGGATTCAAGAAGATTGTGCCTTGCATTTGCAAGTGCAGATCTGACGAGATCGAAAAGGAAAAGCAGAAAGATGAATACGAACAGCGGATGCACGCTATTAACCGCCTGAAAGATGCTTCCATGATGGCAAGTAAGTTCCGGGATGCGAATTTCTCTGGATATAAGGTCAGGGAGGAGAACCAGGAAGCATACAAGCTGGCACTAAATTACGTGAAGAAATTCCGTGAAATGAAGGAAAAGAACCAGGGACTGTTGCTATACGGTCCGGTCGGAACCGGAAAGAGCTTCACTGCCGCTTGTATTGCAAACGCCCTGATGGAGCAAAACATCACAGTGATTATGACATCATTCGTGAAGATCCTCCAGGACATCGGAACCGGAGACGAAGCGAGCTACATACAGATTCTAAACAGTGCATCATTGCTTATCATTGATGATCTGGGAGCCGAGCGAAATACAGATTATGCCCTGGAAAAGGTATACAACGTCATTGACAGCCGGATCCGGACAGATAAGCCAATGATCCTGACAACAAACCTGGAGTTGTCGGAAATGCTACAGACTACAGATATCCGCTACAGAAGAGTTTATGACCGGATCTTTGAAACATGCTATCCGGTCGAAATGCCGGGAAAATCCTTCCGGCAGATCGAAGCAGCACAGCGATTCAATGACATGAAAGAATTATTACAGTGAGGTAGGAAATGGGAAAGTTAGGAGAGAACATCAAGCGGATCAGGGAAGGGATGGGGCTGTCTCAGAGGCAGTTCGGGGAACTGATCGGAAAGAGTGATAGCCAGATCTGGAGCTATGAAAACGATAGAACAGACATCCTGGCATCAACGCTTTATAAAATTGCAGAGGTAGCAAACGTAGATTTCAATAACCTGATGGCAGGAATTATCCCGGAGGAAGAACCGGAGAAAGAGCCAGATCCGGAGTGGGATGCAGAGCTGAGGATCTATAACATGGAGGATCGCCTGACAGTGATTAAGATCCTGGCGAAAAACGGGTACGATGTGGGACAGAATAAACGCCCGAAGGGGAAAGGAAGTTCTCTGGATTATTTCGTACATGCAAAAGATCTTGCAACCAACGCTGATACATCGAAGTAGGAGGCAGATATGGAAGTAAGATTTACGATAAGAGGGGAACCAAAGGGAAAAGGCAGACCAAGGTTCTGTAGAAATACCGGACATGCAATTACACCGAAAGATACCGTGAATTATGAAACATTGGTACGCACGGAATACAGTGCTGCATACCCAGAATTTAAGTTCCCGGATGGTACTATGCTGGACATGCGGATCATGGCGTATTATTCCATACCGAAGTCTGCATCAAAAAAGAAAAAGGCATCCATGCTGGCAAATGAGATCAGACCGACAAAGAAGCCGGACATGGATAATGTAGTTAAGATCATAGCGGATTCACTGAATCAGGTGGCATACCGTGATGATACACAGATCGTAGATTGCCAATGCCGGAAGTTCTACTCTGAGACACCAAGAGTAGAGGTAATCATACGATCTATTGAGCCAAAATAGGCAGGAAGGAGCGAAAGAATGAACAATTACGAAGAAATGAGGATTGAAAGCGATGTATTCGCCACAGCCAGGGAGAATTTTGATCTGCTGATGCAAAGGCTTTTCAAGAGTATGGAGAAGAATAACTCCGATGAAGGAAGCATTACTCTGAAAGTAGATCTGCAAATGAGCCAGGACTGGGTTCCGGATGGAAAAGGAGGATCTATTGAGATTAACAAGCCAGTAATCAAACATAAGGTTTCCATTGCGGTTCCAGTAAAAGATTCCATGGATGGTAAAAAAGACGCCGGAATGAACCTGGTATGGGACGAAGAGTTGAAAAGGTACGTCCTGAAATACATCAATGAGGGAGGACAGCAGAGCCTCTTTGATCCGGATTATGAAGAGAACCTGAAAGCTGGAGCAGATCTGGACGAAAGTACAATGCTTCCTGGTCCATCAAACGCACTTCCGGAGGATAACGGAGTAATTGATGCAGAATTTAAGGAAGTGGATCAGTCCGAGGAAGCCGAAAATCAGGCAGATACGCCAGCTAATGAAGAAATTACCGATCAGGAGGAAACAAACGCTCCTGGAGGCGATACGGAAGCTACAGACAGCACGGATGACAACGGAGATTATGAGTATGAAGATCCAGAGGAGGGTATGCCGGAATGAGAAGAGAGAAAGCACCGGACAAATTCTCGCAGTGTCGAAAGTGCGGAGCACGGATCATATTCGTGAGAATGAAATCCGGAAAGAGCATGCCAGTCAACCCAAACTTCGTAAACTTCCGGAGAGATGGTGGTAAGGACAGAATTGTCCTTGCCAACGGAGAAGTAACATCTGGAACTATCGTAACCGATCCTGGGGAAGCCCAGGGGTTCGGTTATGTATCACATTTTGCAACATGCGAATACGCACAGACATTCAGGAGGAAATGATAATGCATTTGAAAGATATGGTAGGCAAATTAGCAATCAGAACAGCGGAGGCGTTCAATCCTGAACCATTCCCACCAGTACACTTAGATTTCAGCTTTCCAGTGTTTTCGCCTAAACATGGATCCACACGGAAATACATGGACGAGCCGGTAAAGATTATCAACGTAAAAGAAGATCAGGTTGTCATAGAAGAACACGGAGAAAGAAAGCTTCTGGAGAGAAGGTACATTGACAATCACTGGATTGATTATGACAAGTTTCTGCATCCAGAGAAGGAAGAGCAGGAAAAGTTAGAGGATATGGCGAAAGAGATCAAAGCGGCTGCAGAGCCTCTCAGGAGATTTTTGGAGAAGTATTATGATCCGATGGTCGAGGTTGTTGTTGATACTGGAGTGGTTACAGTGAAAAGAGGAGAGTACATGACGATCTTTCAGAAAGAGGAGGTGCCAGAAGAAAATGAATGATTTTACAATCAGACGTGTGACGGATCCGAAAGAAGGTCCGATTGACGGAGTGAGTGCAGAGACTGTAGGAGTATATACAAAGTTCAGGGGAAAAGGCCTATTTCAGGCAGAGAAACGTATCATCAAGCAGGAAACAACGGATGTAGGAATTAAAGCAGCTGTATCAACCGGGGTAGTGAGTATCTACGACCGGAAGAGAGACTACGGGATTGCAGTTCCGATCACAGAGCTTGCGGCGATCCTGAATGAAGCCTTGAGAGTTGGAATGACCGTAGGTACCAAAGACTTATAAAATAAAAATCCCCTGGTGCCATGTAGCAGACAGAGGATCTTCTAAAAATATTCGCTGATTAAAATTATAAAATGAAGATCAAAAAAAGTCAATGAAACGGACACCAGGGAGGTAGTAAGATGGGTAAAAACACACCAGGAAAACAAAAGACAGTGAGACTGAGCGAGGAGGAGTTGAAAGAACTCTGCCAGAAAGCAGTCGAGGACGGCGTATCAAAATACATAACCGTGCAGAATCAAAAGAAAAAGCAGGAATGGAGAGGGCTTCTTTTCAGGACTAAGAAGCTCCTGGAGAATTACACAAAGTTGAAGGATTATGCAGAACAGGCAGTTGTCACTCTGGAACAGGCAGAGGAAGTCGATGAAACACTTGTGAACATGGACGTACTTATGAAGTTCAAATTGTTCGAGGATGACAAGACTTTGCACAGACAGCTCAGGGGAGTAAATGCCGTGAAGTTTATCATGGCACATGTTGACCGGATGCTGGAGGTGTATAAAAGCAACTGCCTTAATTCTTCGCAGGAAGTCATGCACAGACGATGGTTCGTGATCGAATACATGTACCTGGAGAGGGAGGACGCCAAGAAAACAACAAAAGAGATCGCTGAGATCTACCAGACAGATATCAGCAATATTCAGAAGGACGCAAAAGAGGCAAGAAACGATCTGACCACATTATTTTTTGGGCTGGATGCGATGGTTTTATATGAGATCCGGGACTAATTTCCGTTTTTCTTCCTTTGACTGTCATTTCAGCCGATGATATAGTATAAACTGCAAATTGTGAAGCAAGGGAAACCGAGCTTGCATTTGCATGGTGCTGTGGTGTACTCATTCTTTCCCATGATTCCCAGGTATCTTCGGATGCCTGGGATATCCGTGGAAGCATGATACACAGAATTGTTTCTACCCTGACGTATAATTCTTCCAAAGAGATCGTATCGGATGATACGGTCTTTTTTATTGCCGGAATGGGAAAGGAGTGGTGCAATAGCATGGATGAAACGAACAAAAAGAGGATCGAAGTAGTGGAGATGCGAGTAGGAGATATTAAGTTCGGATTCGGGAACCCACGAAAGATCAAAAAGAAAAAGAAAGAAGAGCTGGAAAGATCCATAGAACAGTATGGAGATTTCGGTTTATTCCTGATTGATGAAAATAATAACGCCATTGGAGGCAACCAGAGAGCAACCACAATGGCTGCTCAGGATCCGGATAGGATTGTTCTATGTAAGCGATTGATCGGCTATTCTGAGGCGGATCTGAGAGCTATCAACATAAAGGACAATACACACGCCGGAGAGTGGGATCTGGACTTGCTGGCAGACTGGACAGCAGATCTGACTACAGATCTTGGCCTGGATCTGAAAGAGCTTGATCCGAATGATCGTAAGAAAAAAGAGATGGAGCTTATCAATCTGGAGAAATACAATTATGTATTGATTGTCTGCAAGAATGAGCTAGATTATAACGAGCTTACCCGGAATCTGGGAATAGATGGTGCGATCGTTCGGATGGGTCCAAAAAAGAAATTGAAAGCACGGGCTGTCTGGTATCACGATATGAAAGCCCAGATCGTAAGTGCTGCGGATGCCGGATCTCTGGATCAGGAAGAGGAAAACCAGGAAGGAGTGGAGGATGAAGAGGGATAAAACCTTCGGGATCTACGTTCCATCCTACAAGAGGTATGACTGCATAAAGACTGATAAAGTTCTGAATGATTGCACCTATGTAGTCAGAGAATCAGAAGAACAGCTATACCGGGATGCAGGAGTAAGGAAGATACTAGCTGCACCGGATCAGGAAATAGACAGCTTGCCAAAAATCAGACAGTGGATCATAGACCATACGCCCGAGGACATTATCGTACAGATTGATGATGACATCGAGCGTTTTTCTTATGTGAATAAAGTCAACATGGAAGAGATCCCGGATCCGGACATCATAGACGCCGAGTTGGTGCGGATCGGACAGATCCTGAGCGATCTGAATCTAGGGTTTGCAAGTATCAGGATGCAGGAATCCGTTATCAAGTATAATGAGGAGTTCCGGTTTTCCTCTACGATCGGATTAGTGTGCTGGTTCAATAAGGCATCATTAAAATCCAGATATGATGAAAATGTCCGGTTCAAGGCAGATACGGATTTCCAGCTGAGTGAGCTTCTGAATAACCGGATCATTATTGTTCCGGAATACCTGAGAGCCAAAGCACAGTATGACAAGAACAGTGGAGGAAACAACACGAATAAAAATTCAAGCACCATGAATGAAACCATAGAGTACCTGAAAAATAAGTGGGGGAAATATTACGAACATAATTTCAAAACCAATCAGTCAAAAGTGAAAGTGAGGAGATAGAATGAGGATCCTGATAGTTGGACACGGGGTAGTAGGGAAGAACCTGGAGAAGGAACTGGAAGTGCTGCACCCGGACGTCATAGACAAATATAAACCGGAAGAGAACAAAATTGAAGTTCCTTACGGAGTCCGTTACGATATTGCATTTATTTGTGTGGACACGCCGATCCGAGAGGAAGAGGGCGTGTTATGTGACACCTCAGAGGTAAAAAATGCGATCATGGAGAATGAAGCGGAGATCTACGTGATTAAGAGCACGGTATCTCCAGGAACCACAGAACAACTCCGGGTAAAAACCGGAAAGAGAATCATATTCAGCCCGGAATACTACGGAGGTACGCAGCATTGCAATAACTTTCGCTTCGACTTTACAATCCTGGGAGGAGAGAGAAAGGCTTGCATTGAAGTCATCCAGGCTTTACAGCATGTATACGATGCCAGACACCAGTTTAGGATAACGGACAGTAGAACGGCAGAATTAACAAAATACATGGAGAACTCTTTTCTGGCAACAAAAGTTTCCTTTTGCCAGCAATTCTATTTTATCGCTTCTGAAATGGATATAGACTATGAGGAATTGAGAGAGCTGTTCGTGCTGGATCCAAGAGTAAACCCTTCTCATACATTCGTTGATCGGCTGCATCCGTACTGGAGTAGCCATTGCCTGGATAAGGATGTGCCAGCTATTGCAGACGCATATGAAGCTTCGCTACTCCAGGAAGTTATCAAGTTCAATGAGAATACAAAGAAGTGTATGGAGATCATCAGGAGAGCAGAGATCCCGGAAGGGATAAAAAACGATATGCTCATGTACCAGTCAGGAGTAAGGAGAAAAGAGATCCTGAAAGACCGGGAAACACCGTAAAATCAAGGTTTTGTGAACATTTCGTTAAAATGCAGTATACGCCTTTACATCGGTTTTTCTGTACGCTACAATAAAAGAAAAGGTAGGTAACAGAATATGGGATATGATTTGAGAACACAGAGAGGCTACGATTTTTACTTAGTATCTTCATCATTGCAGAAAGCAATCAGAAGAGGAGACGTCAGATGTGCAGGATATTTCGCACTGGAACTTTTCCCAAAGTACAGCGAGTATTGCTGGAAGAGATTACTGACAGTATCAGCGGAAGATTGCTACGGCCCGATCACAAAAGAGATCATGGCACTGTACGAAGGATTCAAGATAGTGAACAAGGGAAAGAGAGGGGATCAGCTCGGAGGAAGAATCTTTATTTCCAAAGCGGTCATTTTATTATGCACTCAGCCACACAGTAGAGATGCGGATGTGCTTTCCAATTTCGTTTACGATCGGAAAAGAGGGCTCACAGACGATCAGATCAACGCCTACATGGAAGAGGCAAGAAATGAAAACATTCCGATTCCTGATTATGCGTATGACGTACATACACGCCAGGGAAAAATGAAAGGCAAGACAAAGGCAGATTTCTTCATAGAAGAGGATCAGTCACTTGCATACAGACAGCTTTCCCTTTTTGATGATATCAACATAGGCGTGATGTAAAGCCGAGAGGCGGCAGGGAGGCGGAGCCGAGATCCTGCACCCACAATAGAACACAAAAGCAAATGAGAGGCATTTCCGGACACCCGGAGGTGCCTTTTTCGTTCCTCAGAAATATAACAAAAGTTGGTAGGTGGTGATGTGTCAAATGAGGAAAACTTAATACAAAACAGAACGGATATAACTCCGGAACAACGCCGTGCCAACGCACGGAAAGCTGGTCTTGCGTCAGCGGCTGCTAAGAAGCGGAGAAAGAACATGAAAAACTCCATGCAAGAGCTTCTGAACATGGAAATTACACCAGCAATGAAAGCCCAGATGCAAAGCCTGGGACTTCTGGACTGTGATTGGACGTATGCTGACTGGATCAACGTATGTGCGATGCAACAAGCCATGAAGGGAAATGTCCGGGCGATGGAGTTCATTCGTGATACTGCCGGATTTAATCCGGAGCTTGCACTGAAAGAGCAAATGTTCGAGTATGAGAAACAGAAAGAACAGGGTGCGGCGGTCGAGATCGAGGATATCTCAGATGTCCTGGCTCTGATTCACGGGTACAGCGCATGGGAAGAGATCCTGAACGATGGTGTAGTTTGTATGCCGATCAAGACCATCACTTACAATTTCGGTCAAAAGCATCTGGATTATATCAAGAAGTGCCACTACAACACCTACAATATCGCTGAGGGTGCTGTTCGTGCCGGAAAGACGGTAGATAATGTTATTGCTTTCGCTTATGAATTGTGCCGTGCTCCGGATAAATTCCACCTTGCCACCGGATCCACGATGGCGAATGCAAAATTGAATATAGGCGATGCCAACGGCTTTGGACTTGAGTATATCTTCCGGGGACAATGCCGATGGAGTAAGTATAAAGACAATGACTGTCTGATTATTCGAGGTCCATACACGAACTTTGAAGAAAAGGTAGTCATTTTTGCTGGTGGTAAATCATCGGACAGCTACAAGAAGATCCGTGGTAACTCATATGGCATGTGGATTGCTACAGAGATCAACTTGCACCACGATAACACCATAAAAGAGGCGTTCAACCGACAGTTAGCCGCTAAGAAGATCAAGATATTCTGGGATCTGAACCCTGAGCACCCAAAAGCTCCGATCTATGTTGATTATCTGGATAAGTGGGAAGAGAAGAACCGGAAGGGAACGCTGGTAGGTGGTTACAATTACGAACACTTTACCATTTTTGACAATATCAACATTACCCAGGAACGTATTGACGAGATCATCAGCCGATACGATCCAGGAAGTATCTGGTACATCCGGGATATTGAAGGAAAACGAAGCATTGCAGAAGGCTTGATTTACGCTAAATTAGCCACTTCGATAGCAGCCAGGGATAACAAATACCTTATGCCTAAGAAAGAAGCCCAGAAATTGGCAAAACAAGGCGGATTCGCACGAATAAATATCGGTGTGGACTTCGGCGGAAATGGATCTGGACATTCTTTCGTTGCAATCGGAGAGACAGTTGGATTCGAGAAACTGATCGTCTTGAAAAGTAAACGATATCTGGAGGGATCCATTGATCCGGAAACCCAGAAGAGAGTAGCGGAGATTGATCCGGAAGATCTTGGTAAGCTGTTTGTGAAGTTTGTAAATGAGATCCTGAAAGATTATGGATATATCACGAAGGTATATGCAGATTCCGCAGAACAGGTTCTGATCCGTGGACTGAAAACAGCATTGCTAAAAAATGGACTTGCAACTATCAAGGTCGTAAATGCTTTGAAATCAAAAATCAATGATCGAATATTCGCCACAACCGCCCTTACTGCTATGGGGCGGCTTTATTATACCGAGGAATGTGAGACATTCCAGGAAGCTGTCAGCATGGCAGTGTGGAACCCTAAGAATATTGATCTGGAAAGACTGGACGATGGTACGTCCGATATAGACACACTGGATGCCTTCGAGTACACCTGGGAAAGAGATATAGGCAAATACATCAAGAAAGCCACATAGGAGGTGGAAGCAGTTGGCTATTACAGATTTTTTAAGGAGGGTGGTAGGAAAGATGTTTCCGAAGCAGAATTTGGAACGGAAGCTAAATGTGCAGATAGCAACATCCGGAGTAATGGATAATGCTATTTCCTTATGGCTTCAAATGTATGAAAATAAGCCCCCGTGGATGGGAGGTGAAGCGGACACCAGGACAATGAACCTTCCGGCTGCAATCGCAGAGGAGTTTTCCAGACTGATCCTGACAGAGTTTGAGTTCAAGTTGGAGGGAAGTGCGAGAGCTGATTTCCTCAACGATCAATTCCAGAACTATCTCAGCAATTTTGACAACATCGTAGAAATGTGGGGAGCCCTTGGAGGAATTGCGATAAAGCCGTATGTTTCCGGATCGGATCCATTAACCGGGAAACCAGACAAGATCCAGTTGGATTTTATTCAGGCGAACAGATTCTATCCAACAGCATTCAACAGCAACAAAGAGATCACGGGAGCTGTCTTTATTGATTCTAAACGTGTTGGAGATTACCTCTATACACGCCTGGAACATCACAACCTGGAGGGAGATCACTACACAGTAGTAAATAAAGCATACAGATCTGAGAGGCTAAACACGATGACAACCGAGGACGATCAGATCAGCGTGGAGCACCCATTCATGCAGGAGGTTCCATTGGAGACTATCGAAGAATGGGCTGGACTGGAGCCAGTAACGGAAATGGACGGGATCGAAAGACCGTTCTTTTTGTATGTAAAGGTTCCGAGAGCGAACAACATTGATCCTCATTCCCCACTGGGAGCATCGACCTATTCCAGAGCAGTTGAAGTGATCCAGGAGGCAGATATCCAGTATTCCCGGATCCTTTGGGAGTACGAAGCGAAAGAGGCTGCTATTGATGCGTCACAAGATATCTTTGATATTGACAAGAACGCACAGCCGATCCTTCCGAGAGGACGTGAACGATTGTTCCGTACCTACGATATGGAGGGAAAGAACAATAACGCTATGATCCAGCCTTACAGCCCAGATATCCGGGATAGTTCCATGTTCAAGGGGCTGGATGAATTACTCAGGAGAGTGGAGTTTTTGTGTGGGCTTGCATACGGGACATTATCCAACCCGAACCAGGTTGACCGGACAGCTACAGAGATCAAGGCGTCAAAACAGAGATCCTATACAACGGTCAGCAACATGCAGAAAGCCTGGGATAATGGATTAGATGGTCTGATTGAAATTATGAACACGCTATGCGATCTGTACGGAATCACTCCGGCTGGAGAGATCCAGAAGCTGTGCTCCTGGGGGGATGGTGTTCTGGAAGATACGGAGGTTGAGTATCAGAGACGATGGTCCATGGTGCTTGCTGGTAAATTAAAGATTGAGAAATTCTACGCATGGTACTTCGGTTGTACGGAGGAAGAGGCGAAAGAATACATTCCGGAGGAAAACACATATCCACCGGAAGAGTAGGAGGAGAATATGGCAATGATAGGTAGCCCGGACAATGTTCCGGATTTTCTTATGTCCGTCCACCAGTGCCGGGACTGTGAAACAGATCCCCCAGAGTGTACGGATGAAATAAAAAGGACATGCCCTTTTTACCATATCCGGAATGATCCGGAAGATCAGGAAAATGGCACATGCTGACACCAGAGTATCTGAACTCATGCACTGATTATCTGCTTGGCATGTATGACGCACTGAATCAGTCTATTGCGGAAGATATTGCCCGTAGGATTGTAAAGACCGGACAAATGACGGATAGTGCGAAATGGCAGGTAAAACAGCTCAGAGAGAACGGAGAACTGATGCAGGACATCGTGAAGGACGTTGCCAGGATATCCGGAAAGTCGCAGAATGAGGTAAAAAGACTTTTCCAGGATTCTGCACGAACCGGGGTGCGATATGATGCACAACCACTTCTGAAAGCTGGTTATGATATCGACCTGAAATTATCTCCGGCAATGAACCAGGTGTTAGAGGCTGCCATTGCAAAGACGAATGGAAATATACGCAACCTGACAATGACAACCGGATCCACCACAGGAGGCTTATATCTGGAGGCAACCAACCTTGCCTACATGAAAGCAACTTCTGGCGGATTTTCGTACTATGAGGCGATCAGAGAGGCAATCAAACAAGCTGCTAAAGATGGTGGGTACGTGTTGTACGGGAAAGGGAACAGATCACAGCTTGACGTAGCGATCCGGAGATCTGTATTAACCGGACTGAATCAGACAGCCGGGAAGCTGACAGAATTATATGCTGAGGACATGGACGTGGAATATTACGAAACCACAGCTCATGCCGGGGCGAGACCTTCTCATGCTGAATGGCAAGGGAGGGTTTTTAAGATTCACGGATCATCTCCGGATTACCCGAATTTCGTAGACTCGACCGGGTACGGATCAGGCTCAGGACTATGCGGCTGGAACTGCCGGCACAGCTTCTATCCATACTGGCCGGGAATATCAAGCCCGGCATACTCAAAAGAGAGGCTGGCAGAATATGACCGGGCGAAATACTCATACAACGGCGATATGCTGACAGATTATGAGTGTTCACAGATCCAGAGAGCGTATGAAAGAGAGATCCGAGAGATCAAACGTATTCTTTCCAGCTACGATGCGGCAATGCAGGAATCACGAAGTGAAGCACAGATCCAGTGCATCCAGGAGGATTTCACATCGGAGAGCGTGAAGCTGAAAAAGAAAGAGAGGGAGTTGAAAAACTTCTGCAATGACACCAACCGGAGCTATGACAGTGCCAGAACCCAAGTGGTAGCATACAAAGATAGCGAAGGAAGGATTGTCAATTTTGGAAGATCCACAGCTCAAAAGGCTGTATGGGCGAATAAAAAATCAAATTAGGAGGTACATGGAACATGAAGAAAGAAGATCTGTTTAAGCAGTGGGAGGAGTTGAAAACAAAGGAAGAGGATATTGATTGCATTATCCTTTATATTCACATGCCGACTGGCGAAGAGGAAGTGATCGTCAATCCGAATGTGGTTGATAAGATGCAGTATATAGGCAAGACGTACAATGATGATCTGATTCACGCAAACTGCAAAGATATTTATATCACAGACGTTATTTTCTCCGTGAATGATGATTCCTGCATGGACTTTGAAGAGGCTCTTGCGTTGATGAAAGAGGGACACAAGGTAAAACTTCCTTCCTGGGGAGGTTACTGGAGCTGGGATCAGGAAAAAGAGACGGTTATTATGCACACGAAAGATGGCGAAGATCTGGATATCAGAGAAACACAGAGAGTTGGCTACACTCTGGAGAATATTCTTTCTGATGAATGGCAGATTGCTAACGAGGAGAATTGTCCTCAGCTTGGTGGCGAGGCTACATTCTCTTTTAGTTTTGCGATCAAATATCTGAGGAGAGGATTTAAGGTTGCACGTAAAGGATGGAACGGGAAGAAACAGTACATCCAGCTCGCCACCGGTATTTCCTACAAGACAGCGGATGGAGATATCGTGAATTGCGAACATGATGCCATCGGTAATATGGCTATCGCATTTTGCGGAACGTCAGGAGTTCAAATGGGATGGTTAGCATCTCAGGCGGACATGCTGGCTGATGATTGGATGTTTGTTGAGGAGGAAAACAACGACAGTTCCAAATATTAGAAAGGCGGTGATCCTGATATCTCCCACTTATGGGTTAAATAGGAGGCGGATATAGGCGATCAGCAGTAAGAATGAAGAAATACTCACACAATGGAATAAAAGGTGCGCATGAGGCTATACGAAGCTCTCAGGTATGCTTTACGCAGAGGGATTGTCAATAAAAGGCAATCCTTTTGTTTTGCCCTGGAGGTATGGCATATAAACTACTCAGTTCCCCATCGTGCCGGGATATAAATGCACGATAGCAGAGCCGGAGTGAACCGGAATCTAAATGAAATCAGCGAAGAAAGGAAGGTAAGTGACAATGGCTTACGATTTTTTGAAGAAACTTTTTAAGAAGGATGAAAACGGAGCAATCATTCCCATGACTGCCGAGGAACTGGAGGCTGCCATTGATGCAGATAAAAACATCAAGGTAGTAGATCTGTCAGCTGGCGGTTATATCGCAAAGGACAAATTCGATGCGAAAGAAACTGAGCTCAAGGGAGTGAAAAAGCAGTTGGATGATGCCAACATTCAGATCAAATCTTTTGAAGATCAGGACGTTGACGGAATCAAGAAAAAGGTTTCTGAGTGGGAACAGAAGTATAACACCGATACTCAGGCATTGAGAGACCAGATGGCAGCTCAGAGCAGATCCCACGCTGAGGATATGTTCCTCTCTGGATATAAGTTCACATCAAAAGCCGCAAGAAAAGGCGTACTGGACGAACTGAGATCCAAGAAATTCCAGTTGGATGACAACGGAACATTCCTGGGAGCAAAAGAGTTCATGGATTCCCTTATGGGGGACGAGGACTACAAAGGTGCATTCGTAACCGAAAACGAGGATGGAGGTGCTGGATCCGGTGCCGAAGGTGGCAACGGAGGATCCGGAGCAGGTGCCGGAGGCCAGGGCGGAAATCCACCGAGATTTTCTGCCGGAGCAAACGGAGGAACACCAGCCGGAGGAAATCAGAACCCATTCCTGAACATGGGCTTTAACAGATTAAGACAGCCTAAAGAAAATTAAGGAGGATAACAGAATATGGCAGCTTTAAATTATGCTAAAGAATATCAGCAGGCACTGGAGCAGGAGTTCCCTTACGTACTCTACTTCGGTGCTCTTTTTGCAACACCGAACAACGGAAGATACCGCTGGGTAAACTCAAACGTGATTGAGATCCCGACTATCACTACAACCGGACGTGTGGACGGAAACAGAGACACAATCGGTCAGAAGAAACGTAACTACAACAACTCCTGGACACCACTCCAGGTAACTAACCACAGAACATGGAGCACTTTGGTTCATCCTCGTGATATCCAGGAAACAAACCAGGTAGCCTCCATTGCGAACATTACAAGAGTGTTCAATGAGGAGCAGAAGTTCCCAGAAATGAACTGCTATCTCATTTCCAAACTGTATGCGGATTACACTGCAAAGAGCAAGACAGCAGATCAGACAGTCCTCACAACGGATAATGTCCTTGACGTATTCGATAAGATGATGACCGCAATGGACAATGCGAGAGTTCCGAGAGCTGGACGTATTCTCTACGTTACCCCGGATGTCCGTACTCTCATTACCAACGCAAAGGCTATCGTCAAGACTATTGACGTGTCCAAGAGATCTGAAGCATTAAAGAGAGCGATCACATCCATTGATGAAGTAGAGATCCCGGACAGTGTACCTACTGACATGATGAAAACTGCATACGACTTTACAGAGGGTTGGGAAGTTGATTCTACAGCAGATCAGATCAACATGTGCCTGGTTCATCCACTGGCAGTCATTACACCTACAAACTATGAGTTTGCACAGTTGGATCCTCCGTCTGCTGGATCTGAGGGTAAGTGGGAATACTTCGAGGAATCCTTCGAGGACGTATTCTTACTTCCGAATAAGGTTAATGCAATCGCATTCAACATTACAAAACACGCATAATTTGAACCATGTTTGTTATGGGAGAGAGCCAGAAATGGCTCTTTTCCCGTAGAAAGGAGAAATAATGTTAAAAGCAAGAAAAGCAAACAGAGTATTGAAGATCCCGGACGAAAAGAAAAAAACATATATTGCCCTGGGATATACGATCACAGACATGGACGGTAATATGATCCATGAACACGTAGAACCTTCTGAAAAGCTGGAACAGGCAGAGAAAGAGATCCAGGATCTGAAAGAAAAGCTGGAGGAGGCTTCCAAGTATGCTGAAAATGCAGATAAGAAGATCGAGGATCTGGAGAAGAAAAACGCTGAGGCAGAGAAAGAGATCCAGGATCTGAAAGCCCAGATTGCTTCTGCAGGTGCTACAGAGCAGGCGGTAACACCAGTTCCAGAAACAAAGAAAACTACAAAGGCATCCTCTAAGGCTGAGAAATAAGCCTCAGAGGTTCTTTCCTGTTTAGACGGGAAAATCTACGGGAGGTGCATTAAAAATGTCTGACGAGGCTATACGGACGCCATACGTTGACTATGATTACTATTCCAAGGACTACAGAGGTACAGAGACAAGTAAAACCACTTTTGAGCAGAATCTGAAATGGGCTACGGCTCTGATAGATACAATAACCTTCGGACGGATCAGGAGCCTGGAGGTTATCCCTGACTGCGTGAAAGATGCGATATGCTGTGCAGTTGAGAAATACTCCACATACCAAAAACTCCGGAACCAGGAATTGAAGTCTGAGAGCAACGATGGATATTCAGTATCATACGCCGATGCCGGGAAAGAATCAGATATGCGTCAGGAAGCGATCGCTGACATGAAGATCTATCTGTCCGGCACTGGCTTAACGTACAGAGGGAGGTCAAGGAAGTATGATTACAAACCAGGACATCACTATTTTTAACCTTCGTCTGGACAAAGAAACCCGGAGGGAGGTTTTTATCCCTACCAACATTTCGGAGGTATCATTCGTGGATGCGAGATCTTCCGGAGGATCAGCCTCAGAACGTGAAGAGAATCTGCATTTTAGGATCAGGATCCCAGTAAATGCCAGAGTGCAGGATTCACGGACATACATCTCAGAGGACAAATACAAGCTCCTAGACGATGAAGAGGCTAAGAAACATTGGACGTTGCAGAAAGGCTGTTACATCATTACCGGAACCATTTTCTACAATGGAGAATGGAAGTTTGATGATTTTGATTTCAGCAGTGAAGTTATTACATCGTCACGGATCCGGGACTTCCTGGATCTTTTCAAGTATGATCGTGATATCGTCCACGTTACCGAGTATGCAGACAACACCCGGAGGGGATCCGATGCCGTAAAGCACTGGAGAGTAGGTGGTGCTTAGTGGCTTTTAAGGAGATCACGACACCGAGAGGTGTTATCATCCAGGGAAAGAACGGGAAAGCAGAACTAAAGTGGGATTCTTCATTTGTTCCAAAAACAAACCAGAAGTTTACCCGGATGCAGAAATTCGTTGATTCTGAGGTGCTGCGAAGATGCAGCCCCAGAGTACCTTTTCAAACTGGAACGTTGGAGAAATCCGGAAAACTGGGAACCACAGTAGGAAGCGGAATTGTGGAGTATATTGCACCATACGCCAGAAAACAATACTGGGACACTTCCGAAACGAGAGATTATGATCCGAATAGAGGAGCTAAGTGGTTTGAACGAATGAAGGTGGCTGAGAAAGCCGAGATCCTGGAAGGTGCAAGGAAAATAGGAGGATAGCATGGCTGATTCAATCCTGGAGGGCATTGTCGAACATATTACGGCATGCCCTCTTTTGCAAGATGGGGTATTCCGTGTGGATGCCTTGGGGGATCAGGCTGTGGAGTACACGATCGAAACCGGAATCTTTGATCCCGTGATTAAACGGTACATCAACGGAGATGAAGTGAGACAGTATCAATTCAATTTTGGAAGTAGAGAGTATTACTCTATGGATCGGATCCAGAATATCCAGAACAGCGCATTTTATGAGAAATTCGCAAACTGGATCGAAGATCAGAACCGCAAAGAGGTCTTTCCGAATCTTCCGGAAAATTGCTATGCGGAGAAGATAGAGGTGCTTTCCAATGGGTACATGCATGATGGATCCATGAGAAACGCCAGATACCAGATACAATTAAGATTGATTTACCAGAAGGAGGTAGCACAAGAATGTCAAAACGAACAGCAGTAATGCGTCACATGATTGCCGATTACCTGAATGTAGGCACTACTGAAAAAGCGGAGTATGCACTCATGGGAACCGGATTTACTACCCTGGACGAAAGCCCAGGAGCACAGACGGAATCTGTGAAATACGTCAACGAGAAGAGTTCTTCTTCTTCCGTGACCGGATATGAAACCAGCTTTCCTTTTGAAGCTGATCACATCCAGGAGGAGAAAGCCGTTGACGCTCTTTACATGGTTGGAAGAAATCATTATACCGGATCCGATGCAGAGTTTGAATATGTAAGAGTTGAACTTTGGAACAAAGGAACCGGAACAAATGAGTTTGAAGCAAGAAAATTCCTCGTTTCATGCGAGGTATCTGATTATTCCGGAGAAAATAAGCAGGTTGTCAAAGGAAACTTGAATGCAGTTGGGGATCCGATCCTCGGTACATTCAATACGGAGACAAAAACATTCACAGCGGCTGCCGAGTAGGGAGCTGCTGATTTTTAATTCAGGAGGTAAAGAAAAATGAGTAAAGTAACCATTAACGGAGTAGATCTTGAACTGGATCTGATGGATGCAGACGTAGTAGAAAAATTCGAGGATTTGAATAAATGGATCGTGAAAAAGATCCAGGATCCTAATGCGTATGAAGGCTTATCAACGGCTGATGGAATGAGATATCAGTGTACCTGCGTAAATGAATACTTCGATAAACTGTTTGGAGCCGGAACAGCCGAGAAGGTGTTCCACAAGAACAATAACCTGGGAATCCGTATGGAGGGATTCGCCCAGGTAACTGCATTGTCTGGAGAGGCGAAAACCTTTATGGATGATCTTTCGGCAAAATACGGATCTGGAAGAGTACAGAACAGACAGCAGAGAAGAGCCGAACAGAGAAAAGGTGGCAAAAACAAGCACCAGAACAGAAACAATTTTAATGCCGTAAACAATGGCTAACATCATTCTGGACGTGCTTCCTGAAACAGTAGAAATAGACGGTGCGGAGTATCGGATCAATTCCGATTTCCGCATTTCTATTCTGTTTGAATTACTCATGCAGGACGATGAGGTGGGAAAACGTCAGAAACTTATTCAGGGGTTAAAACTTTATTACCCGGAGATTCCACAGAACATGACAGAAGCGGTCGAGAAAATGATCTGGTTTTACAGATGCGGCAGAGAAACCGAAAGCGATCGCTCAGGATCCGGAGGAAGCGGATCAAAGCAAGTATACTCATTTGAATATGACGATGACTATATCTATGCGGCTTTCCTGGAGCAATACGGTATTGATTTACAAGATGTGGAAGATCTTCACTGGTGGAAGTTCAGGGCTTTATTTAAGGCACTGGGAGAGGACACGGAGTTTGTAAAGATCATGGGGTATAGAAGTATCAACATAACCTCCACGATGTCTAAGGAACAGAGAGAGTTCTACAAGAAAATGCAGACTGTACATGCCCTTCCTATCCCGGATGCCGAAAGGGAGGCAAACGAACTCCTGACAGAAGCTCTGCTACATGGCGGAGATCTTACCGGATTGGTATAAGGAGGTGGCTGCATAGTTTGAAAATAGACAGAAAGAAGTATACCCAGGTGGTTTGTCCTGCATGTGGGTATCGGATGCCTCTTTTCTTTACTGAGGAGGCAGAGTGTAAGGGAGTGCAAGTAGCTTGTAAAGGGCGAAAGTGCTCTAATGTTTTTGAAGTGAAAATTAAATACGGACAACAGATTAAGTAGTGCCATTATGAGCCGATAATCCATTGTTTGCCCTTAAAGTGAGGTGAAAACATTGGGCTATGATGGCACACTAAAATTTGATACCTCCATAGATTCTTCTGGATTCCAGGACGGTATCAGCAAAATTGGTTCCTGTGCTTCCACTGCATTAAAAGCCACAACTGCGATCATCGGAGGGGCGGCAACAGCTGTAGTGGGGATCGGAACTGCGGCGATCAAAACCGGAGCAAACTTTGAATCGTCTATGTCCAATGTGGCAGCAATATCCGGAGCTACCGGGGATGAATTGAAAAGCCTGACGGATAAAGCAAAAGAGATGGGTGCTAAAACGAAATTTAGTGCCTCTGAATCAGCAGATGCCTTTTCATACATGGCAATGGCTGGATGGAAAACCGCCGACATGCTAGACGGTATCGAAGGTATTATGAACCTGGCGGCTGCTTCCGGAGAGGATCTGGCAACAACCAGTGATATTGTTACCGATGCTTTGACAGCTTTTGGTCTGTCTGCATCGGATTCTACGCATTTTGCAGATGTCCTGGCAAAAGCATCATCCAATGCCAACACCAACGTAGGCATGATGGGAGAGACATTTAAGTATGTTGCACCAGTTGCCGGAGCTCTTGGGTTCTCTGCGGAGGATTGTGCTACAGCAATCGGGCTGATGGCTAACTCCGGAATTAAGGCGAGCCAGGCAGGTACTTCTCTGCGAAGCATCTTTACCCGAATGGCGAAACCGACTAAGGAAGTCCAGGGAGCTATGGATGCCCTTGGAATATCTCTGACAAAGAGTGACGGATCTATGAAATCTCTGAATGAGATCATGGTGGATCTGAGAAAAGGTTTCTCCGGACTGACACAAGATCAGAAAGCTCAAATGGCTGCCGCTTTAGGTGGTCAGGAAGCAATGTCTGGATTGCTTGCAATCGTAAATGCTTCCGATGATGATTTTAACAAGCTGTCGGATTCTATTGCAAACTGCGATGGCGCTGCCGCTGATATGGCGGAAACCATGAACGACAACCTGAGCGGACAAATTACGATCCTGAAATCAGGTTTAGAAGGTCTTGCTATTTCCTTATATGAGGAGATGCAGACACCATTAAAAGATATCGTCAAAGAAGCCCAGACGATGGTCCAGGGACTGCAAGAGGCATTCAATGACGGTGGACTTGATTCCTTGATAACAAAAGCCGGGGAGGTTATGGCTCAGATCGTAACTGAGGTTGCACAAGCGGCACCGAAACTGATCGGAACTGCTGAAAACCTCGTAGGTTCCTTTATCCAGGGAATCGTAGATCACAAGAGCGAATTTGCAACTGCCGGAGCAACGATGGTTGCGGAACTGATACGTGCGATCATTGATGTTGCTGGGGACATGTGGTCGGCTGGAATTTATCTGTTTACGGAATTTCTCCAGGCGATGACAGACCATTCAGAAGAAATGGGACAGTCCTTCGGTGAAATGATAAGTAAAATTGGCGAGGCTGTTCAAACAAACTTGCCATTGATTATCCAGGCGGCAAAAGATTTTGTTGCCGGATTCTGCCAGGGGCTGAGTGAAGAGTTTCCTGGTGTTTCTGCTTTGCTGGATGGATTCTTCCAGGGATTTTTAGATACTGCCGGGGAAATTGTACAAGGTGTCGTAGATCTGATTGGAGATATTTTCTCCGTGATCGACAGCCAGGATCCGGCTACCATGGAAGCGATCGGAAAAGCGATCGGAACCATTGCAGCGTCTATTGCGGCACTGAAAGTTGCTAAAGATGTTGTAGGATCAGTAAGTAGTCTTTTCTCTATCCTGAAAACATTCAAGGGTGGAGTTTCCGGAATTGTCGGAGTAGTAGGAAAAGCGGTTGAAGGGTTTGCCCTCTGGAAGGGCGGAGCAGGAACCCTGGGAGAAGTAATTGCATTAGAGTTCCCTAAACTGGCTGCCTTTGGAACAAAACTCAGCGGACTTGCTACAACAGCAGGATCCGTAATGACAAAGATCGGATCATTTATCGGCTCTGCGGTCTCTGCGATCGGAGAGTTTTTCGCTACCTTCGGAACAGTCATTGCCGGGGTAGGATCTATCATAGCTGGTGCGATACTTGCGGTCACAAATTTCATTGACATGTTCAAGAACGGATTCAGCATAATAAAAGATATCCTGATGGGAGTTGGAATTGCCCTGGCTGCGGTCGGAGCGGTAATTCTGGGAGCACCTGCACTGGTAGCGGCTGCGATTGCTGGAATTGTATTTGCGGTTGCAAATCTGGTTATCGTGATAAAGGAACACTGGGATCAGATCGTTGAATTTATCCAGCAAATTCCATCGAAAATCGGTGAAATTGTAGATGCCGTGGTTGCCTGGTTTGAGGCTTTACCTGGACGTATTTCCGAGTTCCTATCTCAGGTTATTTCGGGGATCCAGGAGTGGGGATCTAATCTACTGGAATCTGCATCACAAGTGGTAAGCACTGCGATTGATGCGATCGTACAATTTTTTACAGATCTTCCATACAAGATCGGCTACGCCCTGGGATTTGTCATCGGGAAGCTGATTGAATTTGGTACAAATGCGGTCAACTGGGTAAAAACGAATGTTCCGATCATCATTGATAACATTGTTACATTTTTCAGTGAATTGCCAGGCAAAATCTGGACATGGCTCACGAATACCTATAACAATTTTGTTACCTGGGGAAGCAACATGCTCCAGAAAGCACGAGAAGCGGCACAGAACGTAATTGATACAGTTGTGACATTCTTTTCCGAATTACCAGGAAAGGTACAGCAATGGCTCCATAACACGCTCCAGAACCTCATTACATGGGGATCTAATATGCTGAGTAATGCCAGAACAGCTGCAAGCAATACGATCGCTACAATTGTGAACTTTTTCTCTCAGCTTCCAGGTAAGATCTGGACATGGCTGTGCAATACAGCATCAAAAGTAGTTTCCTGGGGATCAGATCTGATGTCCAAGGGACGTGAAGCGGCTAATAAGCTGGTAAATGCTGTCCTGAACGGAGTAAGAAACTTACCGTCACAGATGATGTCGGTCGGACGAAATATCGTAACAGGTGTATGGAACGGAATCTGCAATGCGGCTGGATGGTTCAGAAGTCAGGTTAGGAGCTTCTTCTCTGGAATTGTTGACGGAGTAAAAGGTGCTCTCGGAATACATTCCCCATCAAGAGTATTCGCAAAAGAAGTCGGACGCTGGATTCCGCCTGGCGTTGGTGTTGGTATCGAAGATTCCATGCCGGATCTGGAGAAACAGACAGATAAAGAAATGGAGGCTCTTGCGGATCGGATGCAGGCGGCAGTAAATGTTGAAACCGGAAAGATCACACTGGATAAGAATACAAGCCAGACATACAAAGTTGAACAGGAAAACGGACAATCATTCGTTGAAAGCAAAACTGAGGTTGTAATCGAAGGGGAGACGCATGTACACGTTGATCTGGACGAAAAGGAGATAGGCCACGCCACAACGCCTATCGTAGATAAAGATATGGGTAGAATAGACACCCATAAAAAGAGAGGGGGTTAATGAATGCCAGTAAAAGTAACGGGCGTGTCTTTCGATGACGCCCATTCATATAATGACTGGGGATTGAAGCTGAAAAGCGTGTCTATCGGAGTTCCGAAAGCAAAGACGGTATACGTTAGTGTAAATGGCATGAATGGATCCCTGGATCTGACAGAAGCTCAGAATGGTGGCGTAGTGTATGAAATGCGAACACTGAAATTTACATTTGACGCCAGAGATTGCAGCTACATCCGCTGGACTGGACTAATCAGCAGAATTGCGAGAGCGATCGAGGGGAAGGAAAGGCGGATCATCCTGGATGTCGATTCCGGCTATTATTATACCGGACGGTGTCATATTGACACTAAGAAAACTAATGAGGAGCTTGCGGAAATCAGTATTGAATGTACGTGCGATCCTTATAAGCTGGATGTCACATCTTCCAATGAACCGTGGAAATGGGACACGTTCAGCTTTATAGATGGAGTGATCCGGAATACTTCAGACATTGACATCAACAATCTGACATCCTGGAAAGAGATAATCCTGGACGGATATCCGTATAACGATACGCTGAAAATTATTTCGAACGCCTCAATGAAAGTAAAATACAGAAACGGAACGTATGATATATACGCTGGAGAAAATATCATGTATGACATTGAACTTTACGAGGGAGAGAATAAGCTGTACTTCCAAGGTAAAGGAAAAATAACAATCGTTCACAGAGGAGGTATGTTGTAAATGTATACAATTAAGGCTTTTGTGGATGGGAAAGAATACATGATCCATAACCCACGGGTTAAGGCACTAATAGTCGGGGATCCCTACTACCAGAAGGGAGATAATGTGAACGGGCAGGCTGAGTTTTCAGTCTACCCGACACACCCGTATTACCAGTACGTGAAAAAGCTCACTACTGACATTGTTTTCTACAAAGATGGAGTAGAAAAATTTGCTGGGCGAGTTCTCTATGATGACGAAGATTCCAAGGGTGTTAAGAAAGTATTCGTCGAAGGAGAACTTGCCTATTTTTGCGACAGCATTCAGAGACCGACAGTGTATCATAATATTTCGGTCAAGAATTACCTGAAAACAGTAATTGACAATCACAATTCCCAAGTTGAGGAGCGAAAGCAATTCACACTGGGACGTGTATCGGTTACGGATCCGAACGATTCCCTATATCGGTACGCTAACTGGGAGACTACCAGAGAAACCCTAAAAGATAAGCTGGTAGACAGACTGGGAGGGCATCTTGTAATCCGGAAAGAGGATGGCATCCGCTACCTGGATTATCTGAACGATGATGAATTTTATACCCAGAACAGCCAGGAGATCAGGTTCGGAAAGAATTTGCTTGATTATTCTAAAAACATGGACGCTTCTGACCTAGTAACGTGTGTTATCCCTCTGGGGGCGAAATTGGAGGAATCCAGCATTGAAGGCCTGGAAGAGAGACTGACAATTAAAGAAGTGAACGGGGGCGTTGATTACGTCTCTGATGACAGTGCAGTAGCAGCTTACGGAAGAATCTACAAGACCGTTACGTGGGATGATGTAAAAGTAGCATCAAACCTGATGAAAAAAGGACGGGAATATCTGAAAAGTGTACAGTTTGAGAATATGGTTCTTGAATTGAAAGCTATTGATCTGAATCTGACGGATGATGATATCCAGGAGTTCGAGGTCGGAGATCTGATTCGTTGTGTTTCTCCTCCGCATGGGCTTGATTCAAAATTGCCATTGTCAAGTCTGAAAGTATATATTAGCAATTTTGCTAAGAATACCATTACATTAGGCACGGAAAAACAGAGCAACACCTACACGTCCTCAAATAGCCATACAGCCGAGGAAATAGAAAAGACTATAAATTCTATACCGAGCAAAGGAGAAATCCTCCAGGAGGCGTTACGGGACGCTACGAACCTCTTAAATGACATGAACCAGACAGGTAATGCAATCCACACAAAAAACGAGTTCATTGTCTCAGATACTCCGGGAGTTGCTAATGCAAAGAACCTCTGGAGATGGGGACTAGGTGGACTGGCTCACTACAGTAATGGATATGACGGTCCGGCTGACGGAGTAGCACTCACGATGGATGGAAAGATCAACGGAAAGATGGTTATGGCAAACAGCATCGTGGCGGAATCCATAGATGCAGGTTACCGAACTTCCGTGGAGACGAAGATCTCTGAAAGTGAAACGGCTGCGAAAGAGCATGCAGACAATTCCGTAAGAGTAGCCCGTGAGGAGATAGAGAACTCCATAACCAACATGGAGAACAAAATCGCACTGTCTGTAAGGAGTGTGAAAGAAACAGTTGCCAGAAAGAACTACATTGCCGGAGGAGAGCAGGAAACGCTCGATATCGGCAAATTTACGTTGTCTGGAGCAACCGGAAATTGCAAGATTGAAAAATCAGAGTTCCGGAACACGAAAGCATTCAAGCTAACTTTTACTGGATCCGGATCAGTAACACTGACACAAAGCCTGGGAATCCTGGAAGCTGGAAAATACAAGATTGCTGTTGAAGCAGCATATCCGGAAGGATCGAAGTACCGACCTTCCTACATCCAGTATGGATTTTCAGAGAACAAAACCACCTCGTACCTGAGTGGATATAATCCGGATGAATTTAATGCTTTTAGCAAGGAAGTGCAGATTACCAGGGCGTCAAAATCTGTGGCGGTGACAGTATACGGATATTCCGGATCTGTATTGTATATCACAGACATCCGTTGCCTCCGGGATATGCAAGAGCTTCTGGATGACGTAGACGCCAAGTTGGAGGTCGAAGTCGGGAAAGTGGCTGCATCGGTCAAAGAAGTATATACCAACGTTCAACACGATTACTGCCAGAACGGCAGTTTTTCTGATTCTGAGGACGCTTTCAAAAACTGGTACAGATCAAACACGACATACATCACGAAAGTTCAGGATGGATCGAAGAACTGGGCGTTGTTGGATCGAGAGACACAGACATCCAGCTATTACCTGAGACAAATTGTAAAAGTTCCAAAAGCAGGCCCATTTACAGTGAGATTCAAGGCAAAGTGCGGAGAAGGTCAGACATCACGGATCCGGATATATTTTGCCGGAACCAATAAGTACACAGATGCCGGAAGCGTAACAGAAACGTATAAAACTTTTGAGCTGGAGTTCGATAATGTAACTGCCAATTCTTGGTACTTCTATGTTTACAACTATACTTCCGGAACAAAAGTTTATATCACGGATATTGAGATCCTGGGGTATATCTCAGGATATTCGGAAAGCCAGCTTCAAGTGTTGAAAGATTCTATCGAATCCGAGGTGTCAAGAGCTACCGCCGGAGAAGAAAAACTTTCTTCGTCGATCAAGCAAAACGCCACAGCTATTACCTCAAAGGTAAGCAAAGGAGAAATGGGATCTTACATCACACAGTATTACAACAACGTGATTATAGCTTTCAATAAAAACTCAAAATACGTGCAGATCAACCCAGGAGAAATTGCTATTTACAATTATGGAGTAGAGAACTCTAAGAAACGTGCTGTATTCGATGAAACGGGTAATCACTTTTACAGAGATGGGTATTATGTCGGAGCGATCGGCACAAACCAGTGGTCAGGGAACAATGCTCATAAGGGATTAGTGTTCGATTTGGAACCACAAGGAAAGTATATGGCATTTGCTCAAAAAGCAAGTTCCTCAGCAACTTCCTACACTACTATGTTGTGTTTTAGCCGAGCAAACAGTATTTACGATGAATATGGAGTGAATATGGGATGCAATTTGATTGGAAACTGGTATACATTGAAAAATTTCAAAATTGGAAGCATATCAGCAGGAGGATATAAGGCTTTTAGCGGAGCGATACCGATTGTGTGCGAAATAACAAACAATGGCAATGGCTGGAAGTATTCTCATTTGAGAGTATACAACGGAATTATTGTCGGCTACTGGAATTAGGAGGTGAGAGTGTGGAAATTATCTTTCCAAAAGGTGAAGCACCTAAAAAAACAGCAAAAAACAGTGTAGCTGTAGGAACCATCAAAAGAGAGCAGGAGGTAGAAAAAGATGGAAGAGAGAAAGAAACCAACCAGACCGTTTAGCGTGATTTATGCAGATGCAAAACAAGCTCTGACAAGGCAGGTTGGAAATACAATGGCGGCTTACGGGCTGCCTATTTTCATGGCAGAAGGAATCCTGAGTGGAATCCTGGCTGAGATCCGAACTAATGCCGGAAATGAGTTGGCAGACGATACCGCAAGGTATGAGGAAGAACTAAAGGAGTATTACGAAGCCCAGACTAAAGAGATGCAAGAGACTTTTGAAAAAGAGAAAGCTGACCTGATCCAGGCTTTTGAAAATCCGGTCGATCCGGAGGATCCTGGAGAAGCTCCCAGTGCAGAACCGGATCCGGATCCGGAACCACAGACCACGGAAGAGAAACAGTGCATTGAAGAGGAGACTGAAATCGAGGAGGTGGACTAAATGGCAGATATCTCTCAAGAGGTTGAACAGCTGAGAAACGCTGAATACGGGGAAGAAGTACGAAGTGCCTTTATTTCCTGCATGGAAAAGATACATGAAGAAAACGAGAGTTACAACAACATCAAGACCGAAGTCGCAAAATCAGCTGCTACCATGAAACAGCAGGTGGAGGCGATCAATACAAAGTCTGCAGAAGTTCAGAAAGCATTGAGTGACCTTGCTACATCCATTTCAAACGGGAAAAATCAGCAGACAGCTCTTGAAACAGCTACAAAGAACGGAAAAAGCCAGCAGACAAACCTTGAAAATGCCACCGAAAAAGCAAAAAAACAGCAGACTGCGACTGAGACTGCCACAGCAAACGGAAAAAGCCAGGAAACGGCGTTACAGAAAGTTGTAGACAATGCGAAACAGATTGATTCTGCAATCCAGACATCAGTAAGTGCTGCGAACGCTGCGGCTGCAAATGCAAACCAGGCGACTTCCCTTGCTTCTACAGCGGCTGGATCTGCGAACCAGGCGGCATCTACAGCAAATACGGCTGCCGGAAATGCAGACAAAGCTACGAAAGCGGCGAATGAAGCTGAGAAAGCTCGTGCCAATGCTGAAAGCTCCAGGGTGAGGGCGGAGGAGACAAGATCCCAGGCTGAGACAGCTCGTACCAATGCCGAGACTGCCCGTGCTAATTCGGAAACTACCAGAAATCAGAATGAAGAGAAAAGGCAGGCAGATACAGCAGATGCCATTGCCAAGGCGAAAGAAGCCACAGAGTTACTTGTCAACCAAGCCAATACCATTGCGTTCCGGATCAACGAGGGCGATAGTGGTCTTGACGTTGTTATTTTAAGTGCATAGGAGGTAAGTTAAGTGAGTGAAACTATAAACATTCCAAGAGACACGACAATGCAGTTACTTGTGAAAGTGCACAGAGATCAGATCGCTGGAGAAATGGATCTGAAATACAAAGAGAAAGTTGCGGCGGCTACTTCTAAAGCAGAGGTGGACGCCCTTTTTGCTGAATGGTGGAAGATTCAGTATAACCCGGATCTTTTTACAAAGTCCGAAATGCTGGAGAGATGGTTCGGGAATGTCCTGGTTGATACTAGAGTGCATGGTGTAACCACACCGAGATATTCAAAAAGCACATCCATGATCGGAGAGTTGACCGATGATTCCACTGGATTAACTTGCACACCGTCTACAGAATCAACAGCCGGATCCGATCCTTTTGCACACCTTCCGCAGTTCTGGTGTCTTGAGGTTGCGGCAGAGAAAAAAGCAGATGGTTCCCATGAGATTTTCTATGTGGAGCATATTGACGATACTGCAAAGGTCAGAGGCGGAGAACACCTGTGTTGGGTTATCCAGAAGAATACCTATAAACGTGAATGGCAGGACAAGGACTATAAGTATCTAAAAACAAGATGTACTCCGGCACCGGGCTACAAACGTTGGAAAGAAGGAACCGACAGAACCGGAACAGTGCACGAGTACATGGCACACCCGAAGTATTATGCCGGAATTGATGCAGATGGAGGTATCACATGTGGAACCGGATTGAAACCGGTAAACCGAACATCCCACCAGACAGGCGTAAGCAGATGGCGAGGCAGAGGAGCGCAGTATTCCGGAGCTTCTGGATCTCTTATCAAGTTCCTGGATGCTATGATGCGTTTGAAATACGGACGTAAAGGAAATTCCGGAAAGATCGAAGGCTGTACAAATTACAACTACCAGTACACAGCTGCAGTCAGCGAAACAGGCGTAGAGCGAGTGATCCTGACTACGGAACAGGCAGCTAACCTTTTTGTGGGATCTGCGGTCATGCTGGGAGTTCAGAATGGAACCGACCGAAACACAGCAAGCAATTATTCCATCTTTGATGCAAAGCTGATTACAGCGATTGAGACTGTGAACATTGGTGGTACGGATTACTCAGCGGTCTATGTGGATAACGGAGGAAAGACTTTTGACACTACAGCCGGCAGCACCTATCTTTCTACAAGTCCTTATTATTCCGGATGGAATGATAATGTACTTGGTAGAGATGGTAGCCGATACAGCCCAACTTCTGGAAAAGAACCGGGAATGATCCAGGGTGTAGAATTTATGAATGGTTCCTATCTGATTGTCTCTGATGAATTATGGCAGTGGAGCCAGGATGCGAACGAGAATTATTGTTTTGATTGCTACAAATGTTACGATCAGTCAAAAGTAGGTTCTGCAATCAACGAGAACTACGAAAAAGTAAATGTTCCAACATTGGTATTTCCGAAAGATACGGCTGCCTGGACATGGAAGTATATTACTGATAATGCAATCAATGATGATGTTCTATGGCCGGAGGCAACCAACGCAAGCGGAAGCGGCGTTGGAGTGGGAGCTGGCTTCTATTACGACCCTGCGGCGTCTGGTGTTCGTGCGGCTTGGTGCTTTGGCAACTTGGGCGGCGGTGGTTTTGCTGGCGTTCCTTGCCGTGGCTCGGCCTCTGGGGTGTCTAGCGCTGCCTGGCACGGCTCTCTCGGAGCACCTGGTCTTGAGGGTTAAAAACGGGGTGAATGCGAAGCAGAGGGGCAGTAAGCCCCTTTATTGTCTTATTTGCAAATAAAATAATTTTAGGGTTATACGGTGTCTGGGAGCTGGCTTCAATTACGAACCTGCGGCGTCTGGTGTTCGTGCGGCTTGGTGCTTTGGCAACTTGAACAACGGTGGTAATGCTGGCGTTCCTTGCCGTAACTCGAACAATGGGGTGTCTAACGCTAACTGGAACGGCTCTCTCGGAGCAACTGGTACAATTTTGAAAAGAGTATTTAAAAATCATTGCACCGTATAATCCTCGCTTATGTGCGAAAATAACTTGAAACCAACGAGGCTAGTACCTACGGGGAAAGCCACGGAAGTAACCAGATGAATATTAAGGAGGTTGATGTGTGAAAACATATTGCAAACCAGCAACGGTCAATATTAAGGACTGGAAATTTAATGAGATTGCCGTTGTGGAATGCTTCCGGAATAAGCGGAGCAGAAAAGATTTCCAACGTCTGCTATGCAAGACCGGGAAAATAACAAAGCGTGAGATCGTAGAAGATCAGCTGAATAAGGATTTTAAACGAACCCTGGAAGCTGAATCAGAAGTAGCAAAGATGCTGACGCAACGTATAATCAACCGAGATTTACAATTAAAACCGATTCGCCAATTTCAAAGAATTGACGGACTGACGCAGAAGCTCCGTGATATCTGCCAGGAATCTCCAGAACAGCAGGTATTTGAATATATCGGAGTATATGCGTTGAAACCTCTTTTCAGAGCGAAGATTTTACCGATCCAGTACGGGAGCATCCCAAATAAGGGAGGCGTAGCCGGAAAGTGGAAGATTGAAAGACTTCTCCGGAAGAAATTCCACGGAAAAGTAGTTGCTTTGAAAGGAGATGTAACAAAGGCTTATCCCTCAGTGACGGTTCCAATCGTCATGGAGATGCTGAGAAGAGACATAGGCAAGAATAAAGTGCTGCTATGGTTCCTGGGTGCTCTTATGAGCAACTATCCTGGGAACCATCTTTGCATAGGTGGATATCTTCCAGCATGGCTATTCAATTACGTGATGTCTTATGTATTGAGATATATTTACGAGCAAGCCCAGATACGCAGAGGAAAGCGGAATAGGCTTGTATATGCGATTGTATGCTATGCAGATGATTTCACGATCTATGGCGATGTTTCAAAGCTGAAAAAGGCAATGAAGAAAGCTACGATCTGGGCTCATGACAAGTTTGGATTGAAGATTAAGGATATCTGGCAATTCTACCAGGTGGCTTCTTTCGATGAAGAACGGGAGAACCTGGAAGAGCGAAGAAAAGGCAGTAAGAAACGTACACCCGGAGTTGATATGATGGGCTATGTAGTCCGGAGGAGATACACGATCATACGTGGGAGAGTATTCCGGAGAATCCGGAGGCAAGTGCTTAGAGCCTGGGAAGATTTCAAGGCGAAAGGATTTATCCCATGGTGGAGAGCCTGCCGGATTGCAGCATACAAAGGCTGGATAAAGCATAGCAACAGTTTGAAATTCCGGATGGAGTATTGTTTTGATAAGCTATTCAAAATGTGTTCATACAGTGCGAGTAAGCACGGAAAGGAAGTAGAAAATGAGAAGAGAATCTTACTTATCACAGCCCTCAGCAGCTGAGGTCTATCCGGTATTTTCCGGAACAGATGTTATCATGCGTAAAAACATTGAGCTGGTGGATAAAGAGGACATCCAGGATGGAAAGAAGAATAAGTACAAGGTGTGGGAGTGCGAGGAGGTCCAGTTCCATTACCAGGGCAAAGTAACCCAGGAAGAGATCGAATCTGATTTTGATTACTGGTACGCAAAAGCGGAGGAGGTTCCGGATCCTTCCAGCGTGGAAGATCTGAGCCTGGAGGATGCCAGAAAAGCGAAATACCAGGAAATCGCATCAGCATGTGAGCAGACGATTTACGCCGGAGTAGATGTGAGCACATCTTCCGGAGTGGAACATTTCAGCTTGACAGAAAAAGATCAGCTGAATCTTTTCGGAAAGAAAATGCAGTTGTTAGCTGGAGAGGAAAAGCTGGAGTACCATGAGGACGGACATCCTTGCAAGTATTTCTCGGCTGAGGACATGCAGAACATCGTCAATAAAGCAATGTTCTATGTATCATACTACACAACATATTGCAATGCTCTGAATATGTGGATCAAGTCGGTAACGAAGCCTGGAGATCTGGATCAGATCCAGTGGGGAGCAAAAGTTCCGGAAGAGTTCCAGAATGAAGTTCTGAAAGATTACATGAAAACCATTGCATCCGGAGGTATTGCATAGTGAAAAAAATCATAAAGTACCTGACACTCTTCCTGATCGGAGGAGTTTTTTATTATTCCCTGGAAGTGATCTTCCGGGGATATTCATTTCCGGCAATGGCAGTGTGCGGAGGCTTATGCTTCATCATTTGCGGAGTGATTAACGAGAGATCACGATGTATGCCGTTGGTTCTCCAGCAGTTGATAGCTGCATCCGGGATCACAGTGATTGAGTTCATTTCCGGGTTGATCCTGAATGTATGGTTGGGACTGAATATGTGGGATTACAGTAACATGCCCGGAAATATACTTGGTCAGATATGTCCGCAATTTACGCTGCTGTGGTTCTTTTTATCAGCATTCGGGATCTTCCTGGATGATCTGATCCGGTGGCTTTTATTTGGCGAAGAGAAACCTCACTACCATCTTTTCAGGAAAAGGAAGGGCGATAAATGACAAAGTTACAGATTATCTCCAAACTATGGTCGGCAATCTATGATCTAATCTTCCTGATAAAAGGGACGCCAACTAAAAGTCTGGAGGAGATCGAAGCAGATCTTGACGTTATCGAGTACGCATGCCGGAGGTATGCAGATTGCGATGATGATGAGATAGCAATTAGCAGTGAAGGAGGTGTTGCATATGCAGATACGAGCGCAGCCCGGAAAACGAATTAGCTCGCAAGTTCCGAAGTAATAGGAGAAAGGAGACACAGATCCAATGGACTTATTGATAGCTGCCGGAGTTCCATCAGCGATCACAGCTTTTTGCTTTTGGTTGATCGAAAGAAAAATCCAGGTAAGAGCAGAAGCTGAGAAAGAGGAAAGGCTAAACCGACAGAGAGAGCAGGACGCCAAAGAAGAAAACAGGGAAAAACTCCAGTACATGACAGTAAAAGCCCTGGACGGAGCCCTTGCATTGTCAGAAGCTACAGCAAAAGCTGTGCAGAGAATCCCGGACGCCAAGTGTAACGGAGACATGCACAAAGCCCTGGATTATGAGCAGGAAGCAAAACACGATCTGGAGAATTTCCTGACACGTCAGGGAGTAAATCATATAACCGGAAACTAAAAGCACTAATCGGCTCAAATCCGCATGATAGTAGCTTATGCAAGGAAATTACCATGTAACCAATTAACAAAGCCCCATGAGGCTGTACGGAAGCCTGAGAGGGCATGAAAAGAAATGGAGGAAACAAGAATGGAATTAGTAAACGTATTATCTCAGATCCCATTGCCAGTAATTGCAGTGGCTCTTCTGATCTTAGCGATCATCACGATTGTTTTAGCTTACCAGTATGCAAAGATGCAGGGGCTGGACGGAATCCGTCAGGATGTATATCAGCTGATCTTGAAAGCAGAGCACATCTACAATGAATCTGGTCAGGGCAAACAGAAATTAAAGTATGTTGTAAGTCAGGCAAGAGGATTGTTACCTAAGTGGCTCCAGGTATTCGTTACCGAGGAAGCAATGATGAAGGTTATTGATAAATGGTTTGAGGGGGTAAAAGATCTTCTGGATGACGGAAGAGTAAATGGCTCCCAGAAATAACTCTCAGAGAAGGGAGGGAGTACTATGTGGGATGTAATCCTATTCGTGTACCTTTTAGGGATCTTATTAAGTCAGCCAGTATACATTTGGGCGATCGGGACGCTATGCAGAATGGAGGACGAGGACGAAGAGCTTTATTGCCAGGATAACGGTTTGTATTACGAACCGAGGGAACCGAACTACCCGTTGGTAATGGTTCTCATGGTTTCGGCAGGGATCTTCTGGCCACTTGTAATTTTATTTGCAATATTTTTGCCGCTCACATTTATCCTGATGGATAAAATGGGGCAGTTGCATCCGGAGGAGGACGAAAAGTTGGATCCGGAAGAGGACACGTACTTATAACTGGGTGGGGAGAAATCCCCACTCTTTTACGTTGGAGGAAGTTATGGCAATTATACGAAACACCTATACAGACGCATTATTTAATGGTTTGATGGCTGCTGGATGCACAATATACGGAGCATGCGGAGCCATGGGAAATATTTACGCAGAATCCGGGGCAAATCCCCGGAATCTGGAGAACCTCTGCGAGAAGAGGCTGAATTACAAATACACCGATGACACGTACACAACGGCAGTAGACAGCGGAGAGATCTCAAGAGATCTTTTCTTGCATCCGTTGGGAGATTCCAGACAATACGGTTATGGTTTTTGCCAGTGGACGTCCGCCGGAAGAAAAGCAGGACTGTACGATCTGGTTAAATCAAAAGGCGTGTCGATCGGAGATCCGGACACTCAGGTTGAGTTCATGCTGAAAGAATTACAGCAGAGCTACAAGAGTGTTCTGCAGGTATTGAAAACGGCAACCTCAGTCCAGGAGGCGTCAGATATCTTCCTGGTAAAATTCGAGGTTCCGGCAAATACCGGATCAGAAGTCAAAAAGGCAAGAGCTTCCTACGGGGAGCAGTACCTGAAAATCTATAAAGACATCGAAAAGGAGGAAACAAACATGAGTTTAATTTCAAACAGCGGACATGATGAAAACGGAAAGTATTCAGGAGGAAAAGCTGGAGATCAGACCGGAACAGAATGGGCTTTGATTCCATGGTATAACAGACCTTGGAAGTGCGTTCTGAGACATCCGGATGCAAAAGTTAGAGCAAAGCTGGCAGAGCTTGGGATCAAAGCTGCTAAAAATGATTTGGTCGGTTACGATCAGGGACAGAGAGGTACATACTGGGAACACCTGAAAGCAAGTAATTACGATCCTTCACAGATCACAATCGCTTGCGAGGCGGATTGTTCCGCCGGAGTGATCGCTAATATTAAAGCGGCTGGTTATCTCCTGGGGATTGATGCACTGAAAAACATTAACGCAACATATACTGGCAATCTGAGATCCGGAGCAGAAAAAGCCGGTTTTCAGGTATTGACAGAATCGAAGTATCTTACTGGTCCTGATTATCTTTTGGCCGGAGACATCCTTTTGAACGACAGCCATCACACAGCAACAAATGTCCAGGATGGTTCTAAGTCTGGAGGAGCCGGAACATCTGGCTCAGGATCAACAAACAGTGGATCCGGAACAATTTCCGGAGGCAACAGTAAGACAGCGAACATCAAGAACGGCCAGCAATGGTTGAATAGCAATTACGGCAATAAGCTGATCCAGTTCTGCGGAGCTAAACTGGAGGTGGATGGATCCTACGGTCCAGCTTCCAGATGGGGAGCCCTTGCGATCTGGAAAGATCTTATGAACCGCAAGTATGGAACAAAGCTCACTCCGACAAACAAGAATTTCTATGGTTCATGCAAGGAAGTAGCCGGAAAAGCCGGAGTTCACAGTGGAACGGTCGGTACATTCACATTCATAGCTCAGTTCATTTTATCCGCAAAAGGATATTACACCGGAGCTATGGACGCCAGCTGCGGAAGCAAGCTGGTAGAAGCGATCACAGCATTCCAGGAAGCGAATGGTCTGGAGGCTGACGGATGGTGCGGAGCAAATACCTGGTACGCACTTTTCAACTAAGAGTAATTTTTTAACTAGCAAACCAAGTCTGTAACGCATAAGTAACAGCAAACCTTTTGGTCGAGGAAATAATATGTCACACACGCCCTGGGTATCTCCGGATGCCTGGGGCATTTTTTATTGTCTGAAAATCTAGTAAAATTCTGAAAAAGGCTATACAGCAAACAGTCTTTTTGTCAATGTGGTTTTTCCACAAATCAGCAAAGCTCCAGTTGTGCAAAATTTTGATTTCGCACGAAAATAAATTTTAGGATCTGATTATTGCCCGTGAAGAAAAAGGCGATCTGAGGCATTTTAGGCACCTCCAGGCGAGCGAGTTTGTTCCTGGAAAAGGTCAAAATCCAGAATAGAAGCCAGGCATGGTTGAAATGCACAAAAACAGGTTCAGAAAACGTACATTATCCACAACGCACTGTGGAAAGTGTGGAAAAGTACCATAGTGCGTTATGTGATAAGCACTGTAGCATATACCGTGACTACCACAGTGAAGTCACAGTGACATTTCACGAGTGACAAAAAGCTTCAGATCCGGATCCTCGGCAAGAGCATTTTCCTGATCCAGGTAAAAAGGTATTCTCAACAAGTGTTAGGTTTTTCTTCCTTATATAATGCAAACAGTCCGTGATAATCACAGTGATTGCTACAGTGATTATCACAGTGACTATCACTGTATACGCTACAGTGATTTTTTATCACATATATATTATTTATTATATATAAATATTATATTTTCTCTTTTCTTTGGTTCTTTCTTTTCTCTTTCGTGACGCTACAGTGAGCATCACAAAATCCACCCGGAAAAATATTTTTAATTATTTGCAGAATACGCCTTGACATAACGCACTACAGTGAGTTATACTCCAAGCATCAAGAAAAACAAACACACGAACGGAAAAGAGGAAAACGAAATGAAAAAATATAAAATCTATTTCAGAATAAACGAGTACCTGATGATTAACGACTACGAGGAAATTAAAGGCGATCTTGATTCAAGAGTAATCGCTGGCAAGGATGAAGATGATGCTATTTCAAGACTGAGAAAATCGCTTGAAAGATACATGAAGGGCACAGAAACAAGGACATATGATCTGGAGATCGGATCAGTCGAAGAAAGATAGGAGGCATGAACCATGACAGCACCGGAGAAAAGAGCAAGAAACCTGATCGGCTCCCTGACAACAGCTCAGCTTCTGGATCAGTGGGAAATAACAACCACAATGACAGATCCGAACACGCCTACACTGAGAGGATGGTTCATGGACGAGCTGGAGAAAAGATTTCCGGATCAGTTCGACAAATGGTTAGACAGTGATTGCATAGACGAAGATCTCAGAAAATTCATTTACGCATAATCGGGAGGTAGAGACATTATGGCAGCAACAATTATTCAGTTTCCACAGACACACAGCAACATCTTTTTGAACCTGACACAGCTTATCAATCTGGCATCTGACAACCAGGTAGTAGAGGAGTATGCAGAGATCATGGCAGTTTGCCATGAGGAGGGCAATTTCAAACCTGGAGAGATTGAAACGCTCCAGGAGCAGATCCGGACAAGACGCCTGGAAAATGCAAGACCGGAAGAAAAGCCAGCAGTGATTCCGGAGAAACCGGGGCTGTACTGCTACACTCCAGAAATGGGAGAACAGAAGCCAAAGTGTCAGATCGAAGCAGAGCGGAGCTATTACGGCAGACATTACCACATCAACACTCCGCTGGAGCTGAAAGGCAGAGGGATCAAAAAAGATGGTGTGAAAGAGGCGAAGAACCTCAGACCAAATTATCAGTACATGGCTGGATGGTTTGAATACACAGTAACCGAAAGAGCTTTTGAAAAGCTCCAGGAACAGTACACAATCAGCCAGGAGTTGCTTCTGGATTGATTACATAGTGCCGACCGGAGGCGGCAGACCTCCGGAGATGGAGAGAGCATGGGAAACATGAAACCGATGTTGCTGACAAATAACCAGCGGAAAATGCACGGGTTACCGCTATGGAGAAAGAAAAACCGCAAAAAGAGACTTTATACACGTTGCGAGGCAGACGAGACAATCACGGCATTTATTGATTATTGCAATCAAGAGTAGGAGGTACGGAGATGGGAGGAGAAAAAAGAATACTTTCGTTTGGAATCACGGGAGAGTTTATTACTCAGATCGCTAGGGAGTGGTTTTACTCTGGGGAAAAGAGTATTGAGAAAATCATGGAAATCCTGGTGGACAGTATGACCGGAACAGACACACCGAAAGCTCAGATCCGGAGGTATGCAGAAGATATCCTGATGGGAAGAGCAGAACTGAAAGGCAATACTGCTGACGGAACGTACCACCTGGAAACATATGAGCCAGGAGAAGAGGAAGAACTACCAAGTGGTATGAATGTCTGGAAGATACCTCAGTCGAAAAAAGCCTTGAAAAGTGATCTGGATAGAATGACAGAAAGGTTCAATGTGGCGATGGAACATCTTTCGGAAGGCGAACAAAGAGCAGTAAGAAAAGAGCTAGGAGAGGAAACGAACGAAGATAGAGAGCAGGCGAGACTTGACAGCTTCATAACCCGTATGATGGATGAAAAAGAGCATACAACCGGAGATTTCGGGTGGTTGGAGCCGAATGGAACTTTCCATGAAGTTGAGTGGGGAGAGCACCAAGACTGGGCGAATAAATACGTGGAAGAGAATTACCCGGATCAGAGCGAAGATATATTTGACGCTGGAGGCTGGCTTACAGATCGGGGCTGGGTACTGCTTCACAATCCATCGCAGGGGAGCGCATTTGCGACCGGAAGCCTGGTTAGAGACATGACAAAAGCACAGAAAGAGTTCTTGTATGATTATTACACGGAGCGAGATTGCAAGAAAGAAGCTAATGAAGTTTGGAAGGAGTAAAAATGTGGAGCATACCGAATGAGGATGAATACTGGGAGCGGAGACGTGAAGAGTATGAGAGAGTTCCAAAGGACTGGAAACCGGAACCAGAGCGGCAGATCCTGAGCCTGGATGACGAGCTAGATGATCTGGAAAAAGAATATGGTTGCAAGCTGGAAGATCTGAACGAGCCGGACATCGAGGAAATAGTATTCCGGATCCGTGGCGAATATCCGATGTCGGCAGAATATGATCCAGCATTTATAGCAATATTTTATAAAGTGGATCCGGATTGGAGGTACAACATATGGTAGAGAAAAAGATAGTAAAAAGACGTCACAAAGATATTTTGAATTTCTGCAAGCGATACATGAGCGAGAAGGGATTTCCACCGAGCGTCCGTGAGATCGGGGACGGGATCGGATTGAAGTCCACCAGCTCAACGTGTCATTACATGCAGGAAATGCGTGAAATGGGGCTGATTATTTCTGGCCCGGAGTTTTCTCCGAGAGCATTTACACTTCCGGGTGCGAAGTATGTATTTGAGGATGACCAGGAGGGAGGCTCTGAGGTATGATTAAAAAAGTGGAAAACATAATCTTGAAGAAAAGATTGCGAAAGCGATCGGAAAAGCTGAAAAGGCAGAATGAACGCATCAGGAGGCGAGAGACAGAGAACCGGAACTTAAAAAATAACATGAGAAGGACAGCCCAGGAGTTGGAGGACATCAAAGATTCTCTGACAACTGGGTTTTGCCCGTACTGTGAGACGCACAACATGTTTTCCTGGGATTCAGAGTGGGGTTTGGTTTCCTATTGCCCCCGTTGCGGAGCTAGAGTAATGCTGTGCCAGATGTGCGACAAGTCCGGATCTAGGTGCGATTATGACGCACGATTGGATATTTGCTCCGAAATGTAATATACGCCTTGACAAGCCGATCCTTCCTGGAGTATGCTATAGCAAACGGAGGGAAAGCCATGGAAGTGATTGAATATATTAAGCAGACAATGAAAGAAGAGGGCGTTACTCAGATGGAGTTAGGACGAAGAACAGGGCTAACGAGACAATCGGTGTTTGATGTCCTGACTAGGGCAAATCCAAACTTTAACACCGTGAGAAGAATATTCAACGCACTAGATCGTGATATAGACATCAGGAAAAAAGATGGAAGCGAGCTGGATATTGATAAAAACTCACTGTACGCTGTTTTTGAACGGGAAGCACCTGGATTTGGAAAGTTGAAAGCCATCCTGGAGGCTATGGGATATGAATTTCAGTATGTAAGAAAATAAAGAAAAACGCACTGTTTTAGAGGCATAAACGTATGCCTCTAATTTTTTTACAAAAAAATGCAGAACACGCCTTGACATAACGCACTACGGTGAGTTATACTTCAAGCATCAACAGAAAACAAATGAACGACACGAACGGAAATGGAGATAAAAAGATATGAGAAAGAGCTTATCAAAAATGAACACAAATGAACTTAGAGACTTGGCTGTAGAACTGGGAGCTGACAGAAAGAAGTTATACGGAACCTCAAAACAGAGCCTGATCCTGACGATCGACAGATTGAGAAAAGAGGCAGCCAGCAAAGAAAATTACATCATCGTTGACGAAAACGACAACGTAATGTTCGGTGGACAGCACTACACAGAAGTTGGAGCTGATAGAGTCTGGAACATGTACAACGGCATCTACGAGGATGAAAACGGCGAGAGATACATCTATATCAAAAAGGTTGAGGAGTAGGAGGAAGTGGATATGATTAAGAGATCCAGAGCAAACAGAACAGAAAGAGCAACCTTCCGGAATATCCGGAACGAGCACAAATTTATAGATGTGGTTCATCACGGAGACGGTCATTACTACATGATCCAGTACATAAAGCATGAGCTTCCGGAAAGAACAGTTGTCAATTATATGGGAACCAGATGTGGGCATAAACAGAAGTTCCGGATCGGGAAAGCAACGCTTATGGGAATCCTGGAAGATTACAAGAAAGTTGAGGAGGACAAAAGCTATGATGAAGCATGAATTTGAGGAAAGAGTTGGAGGCGAGATCTCCGATCAGAATTACGAGATCATTGAAACAGTATACACCTGGCACCCGGCAATTAACGAAGCCGGTGGAAAAGATCAGATCGCTACTTTATACGAAACCGGAGGCATGCCACTGATTAAGAGCATGCTGGAGACTGCAAACATTATGATGGATCTAAACAAAGAAAGCTGGCAGGCAAAGAGACGCATGGAGGAGATCCGGAGAAGAATAGAGACGGTAGCCAGTGGAGATCTGACAGAAGAACGGTGCCGGAGAGATGCGGTGGGAATGTTTGATAAGGCCGACAGTCCGGAAGAATGGGGATACGCAAGAACTTTCCTGGCAACAAAATACGGCGAAGAGCTTGCATCGGAGATTATTGAGGAGGTAGAGAAATAATGGCAGACAGAAGCAATCAGAGACTTAATGAGGCAATCGAAAATATGATCCGGATGTGGGACGGAACGATCCACGGGCAAACGATCCGGAACATGTACGAAAATGGTTCCGACTATGAAAGCATCTGCGAGATCGCCGGGATCGAGTATGAAGATTATGAGGAGGAGTGAGAGTGGAAGATCTAAAGAAATGGATCGGCAGGAAGTTCCTGGACTTCTGTAAGTCCGATCCGGATGACGAGCGAGAAATCCATTACGAAATGATGACCGGAGACTTGAGCGAAAAACTGGAATTTACTTCCAGGGAGATCGTAAGCATGAAAACAATGGAACAGATCCGGAAGTCCATTATCAGAGATATCAAATTAACAGATAATTGGTGGCATGTGTCACTGGAATATAAGGAGGAAGCAGAAATGCAGGAAATTACAATGTCAAAAATGGAACGCCTGGAGGCAGAAAAAGAGGATTTTAAACAGATGTACGCTGAGTGCTTTCCGCATCTTGCGATCGTAGCAGATATTTTGAAAAAATTCGGCGATGAAAGAGAGATCCAGACGGAAGGAGCGCATATCTACATCACACCAAATGGCTATATCTCCATGAGCAACGTATCTGAGGGGTGGAGCCTTTCCAGATTGAACCATGAATCAAAACCGGAAATAAGATGTGAAGTAAGAGAAGAGATTGAGGAGGAGTAAACCATGAGCGAAAGAGAATTTGTAGCAATCAATGAAGAGGCTGCCAGAACAGCACAGAATATGATGTCTTTTAATGAGTATCAGCTGGGATCCAGAACCAAAGAATACCAGGAGGACGTCAACGAAGTATATGATCTGGCGGAAGAAGTAGTTGCCAGAAGAGGAGAAGAATACCGGGAAAGAGCCTGGAGGCTGGCAACCAGATATGCAAAGAACCTGGGAAAATATTTCAACGAGGAGGCAAGAATCGGCTGCATGTGTCCGTCTGTGATGATCTCCGGAGCCGGAAACTTTCCGGTAAAGAAGAAAGAGAAACAGGTCAAAGCCTGGGATAAAAACCATGAGTTCTACAATTACTGCCAGTCGATCCGAGGAAAGCTGAATAACCTTCTGTACTCAAAAGAGGTTATCAAGAGCGATGATGAAAACGCTATTGAAGCCCTGGAGGAGAAAATTGACAGTTTGAGAGAAGTTCAGGAAAACATGAAGGAGATCAACAAGTATTACCGTAAGCACCATACGCTGGAGGGATGTGATCTCCTGACAGAAAAACAGCTCCAGAAGCTCCAAGGCTCCATGGATCAGTTTGGGTATGACAGATCTCCATATCCGAGCTGGGCTTTGCAAAACAACCTGGCAAATATCAAGAGATGCCAGCAGAGAGTTGATGAACTGAAAAAGACAAAAGAGAAAGGCACCTCTGAGGCGGATTATGGCGATTTCAAGGTAATTGAGAATACAGAACTGATGCGAATACAGATCGTGTTCGATGGAAAGCCAAATGAGGCAATCAGAAACACTCTGAAAGCAAACGGTTTCCGATGGGCTCCATCTCAGGGAGCATGGCAGAGGCAGCTCACATCCAATGGGAAGTATGCACTGAGAAGGGTTATCGAAGAACTGGGAGCTGAGGTGCAGGCGTCATGACGGTAAGAGGAGCGGCAAAGGGAAGCTATTCCAGATACAACCAGAAGTACAACATAGGCTTCATCAATAGCGATGGAATGGAGGACGAAACACAGTTCGAGAGCGTGAAAACGCTCGAAGAGCTGTCGGATCTCTTCCGGGATTTTTGCAAAGAGAACGGATTCAAGAAAAATACAGTTACATATGTGGAGGCAGTGTGATTATGGCAAAGAAAATTCAAAATAAGAGATACCTGGTAAACAGAGCAGTTTACAAGGCTGTAAAAAAGTACGATCATCAGCAGTTTGAGAACTTTTGCACCGATATTTATAAAAGCGGATGGGAGGACGGAAAGGCTTCTGTAAATGCCCTGGACGTGAAGGACATTGAAGCGGTAATCAGATCCGTAAAAGGGATCGGAGAGGTTCGGATCGGTAAGATCATGGAGGCAATCAATGAAAAATTCGATGAAAACGCCGGATCAGAAGAAACGGAGTAAACAGTTAGGAAAAGAGATCCGGGACAACCTAGAAAGATACGAGTATTTGAGGGCACACGGCGGATCAGATCCATTCTGGAGTGATGGAGTAAACATGAATTTATGCAGGAAGCACGTTATCTACCTCCGGAGCAGAGTGGAAACGGATCTGGATCCGGAATATTACCCGGATGAGTACGGCCTGGATATTCCGGAAGAGGTAGACAATAATTACATGGCAGATCCGGACGGGATCCGGAGCAGAACAAAAGCTGCACTGGAGGTTCTGAAAGAGAATCAGGACTTCCAGTATCTGAGAAATAAGCTCAGCGGAGATCTTGACAAAGAATCAGATCAGTGCATGAACTCAGTCAGGTATGTGTTGGGATTGGAAGATGCGATCCGGAGGGATGACCTGGTAGTAATGCGGAGATGCCAAGATCCGGAATTTTACGTCAATTATTTGAGAAATAGTCGCAAAAAGCTGGAAGTAATTCTTGGATCTGAATATTTGGAGCCGAAGATCCGTGAGGGACAGATGACAATATGGGATTTTATAGGAGGACAATAGTATGCACACAGAAAATGAGTATCACAGAGGAGAGATCTTTTTTATCAATGAGGGCGAAAGCTCCGGAAGCGAACAGGGGGGGGGCGAGACCTGGAATCATAGTAAGTAATGATGTTGGAAATAAACACGCTCCGATCGTGGAAGTAGTGTACCTGACATCCAGGGAGAAAAAACTGATGCCGACACACGTTAGGATCAAGAGCAGTCCGATCCCTTCCATAGCGTTATGTGAGCAGATTGAGACGGTATATAAAAAGCGGATCGGAAAATATCTTGCAAAAGCCACGATGGATGAAATGAAACAGATTGACAAGGCACTTGCTGTCAGTATCGGACTTGGTGGAAATATGAAGATGTCCGACTACGTGAGAGAGTGGGCGGAGGCGTTCAAAGAGCCAGATCCGGATCCGATCGAAGAAAAAGCGATGCAGATCCTGGAAACAGCGAAACCAGTTCCGATCCAGATACCGGAACGCCTTTTTGACAAAGAGAGGATCAAAGAGCTGGAAAAAGATTTGATCCGAGCGGAAGCGGAGCGTGATGTATTCCAGAAACTGTATAAAGAGCAGTTAGCAATCAGTTAAATGTGAGGTAAAGGATATGAGAAGAATCAAGCGCATGATATTTAAGCATTTTAACTGTATTCCCTGGTTCATCGTGGGAATACAGATCCTGGTAGACGGAGAGATCAGCCGCTGGCAGTATGCTATGTGTTGGATCTGCACTCTGGTAATGATCTGGGTGTATGCACCGAATAGACCACAAGTGAAGGGAGGTGGGAAAGTTGCTGACATTGACGATAGAAAAAAAGTGGTTTGATATGATCCTGAGCGGAGAAAAGACAGAGGAGTACCGGGAATTGAAACGGTACTATGATTCCAGATTCAGAAATGCCGCTATGCTGAAAAATCAGGAATATCAGGCAAGCGTTTCCGAGTTCCGAAACCTGGCTGCAACAGTGGATCAGGATATCGGAACCGTGAGGTTTCGGAATGGCTATACCACGGATGCTCCGTGTTTCCTGGCAGATTGCAAATTGACAGTCGGGGAAGGAAAACCGGAGTGGGGAGCTGTTCCTGGGACAGAGTATTATATTTTAAAAATGAAAAACGTAAGAAGGAAGGAGTAATGACAGAAGCCTTGGTAGACCAAGGTTGACCGCCTAAAGGTGAAGAAAGGCGAGAACAAAAGGAATTTAATTTGCGGTGCCATGCGGCACTATGGGGAGCCGTAATTCCTTATCCACGGACACAGAGCAATCTGTTAAGTGGTTGTCATGAAAAAACTAAAAGTGTGCTGGATCTCAGCAGGAATTTCAAGTTTTATGGCAGGATATCTTGCAGGAGATGTTGATGAATGGATTTATATTGACATTGAGGATCAGCACGAAGATAGTATCAGATTTATTAAAGATTGTGAAAAAGCGATTGGGAAAGAGATCAAAATACTAAAATCAAAAGAGTACAGATGCGTAGAGGACTGCATAAAAGTGTTTGGAGGCTTCAAAGACGCCAGAAATAATTTTGCACCTTGCACAAATTGGCTCAAAAAAAGAGTTAGGAAGGAGTGGGAATATTACAATCGAGATTATGAGTTAACGTATGTCTGGGGATTCGATTTGAAAGAAAAGAACCGGGCAGACAGGACAGTGGAATATAATCCGCAAGCAAAGCATGAGTTTCCGCTCATTGAAAAGGAACTTTCAAAAGAGGAGGTTCATGGATTGTTCGAGAGAACATTTGATTTTGCAAGACCGTGGAGACATGAACACGGAAGTGTTTCCAGATTGCGGAATCATGTGCTACCTGGCCCAGAAATAAAAAAGAAAGGAAAATACAATAATGAGGAGTGAAAAAGACGATCAGGAACAGTTGGAATACCTGAGGGAATGGAAGGCAAAACACTCAGGAAGAGCAAAAGAAGAAAGCTCAATTAAAAGAATCTGCAAGAAAGGTAGGAAATTATGGACGGAAAAATTTTTAAGATAAGTGGTTACCTGGTGGATCCGAATGGAGAAAATGAAGCAGTCTGGATATGGGAGGAATTGAGGCATTTGAATGACACGTTCGGACAGCATGTACACGTCAAAGAGGCTGATATACTGGACTGGACAGATGAAAATCCGTTGAACTATGAAAATTGTGATCTAGCGGAGTGCGAGAAATATTTCCACGACAAATACCCAGTAAGAGAAGATCGAAGTGTGGAGGTTGGAAAAACCTACAGACATTTCAAAGGGAAAATCGTTGAAGTGATAGCGATCAGCCAGGATACGGAATCTCCAGGACAATACTACGTGGTCTATAAATGCGAGGACGGAGCCATCTGGAGTAGACCTTATGGAATGTTTGTCGGTAAGGTAGACCGGAAGAAATACCCGGATGCAGACCAGGAGTACAGATTCGAGGAGGTGCAGAATGGACATCAGAAATAAAAATGAGTTGAGGAGGCGTATTGACGCCTTCCTCCATGAGTATACGCATGAAGAATATATCATCAATGAGGAGTTCTGCAAGGACACAATGCGGATGATGGCAGATTTTATCGGACATGTGAACGGAAGAATGGACAGCGAGCGAAAAAGGCTCACAGAGGCAAGAAGGAAGCTCAAAGAGGCATTATGGGAGAATAAAGTTCTTCATGAATACAATTACAATGGATCTTCCGGAATCTGCCGGGCAAAACTTATGGGAGATATGTCTGGAACGTGGCACATTGGAAACGTAGTGTGCGTGGAAAATGGCAAAACATTCATGCTGATGCAGGATGGCTATTCGGAGGAAAACGGGTATCTGATTCTCAGGGCGATGGAAGTGATCCCAGAAACGATCCAGAGATTCGCTTGTGTGGAAGATATGACCGGGGAAAGGCTGTTTGAGGGTGATGTGATCTACAATCCGGAGCATAGAACAGTCCGAATGGAGATCTGCTACGGCAAATACGCCGCATATTGCCCGAACGATAAGGAATACATGGAAACTGTCGGCTTTTATATGGTGTCGAACACCACAGACGATGCAATGCCGCTCGGTCCGACAAAGGAATACGCACTTTTGTTGGGAAATGTGGTAGACAACCCAGAGATCAAGGTGGTATAATTTCAGTCAGGATGCACCGGAAAGGAAAGAAAATGAGTAAAAGAATCTTAGCAGCAATGTTATCATGTATGCTGGTTGTAGGAATGACCGGATGCGGTTTTTCAGATGGAGTGAAAGACGGTATGAAGGATGCTCAGAAGCAGGAAAGCATAAACGATTCTGATAAAAATGATAGCAAAAAGGATAAAAACGTGACCGAAACGGATAAAAATGATACCGAAAGCCGGGAAAACGTTTTAGAATCAGAAGAAAGCGAGACCGGAAACCCACTTCTGGATGCAGAGGTAATCGTAGGCGATGTAATGAACGGAACTAAGACAGAGAAGTTGGGCGAATACGCCTATATCACAGTTCCATTGGAGACAATGAAAAAAGTCACGATGGAACAGTACGATGAATTTTGCGATCAGAAAGTCCAGGATAGCGGTTACAACTGGGTAACGATCGACTTTGGTAACGGATCCGGATTGCAGTTCCAGGGAAGTACACCAGCAGTAGCAACCTACGGTACACTTGATAATGAGGAGTGCATCGAAGAATCAAAAGGAACCGTAATGATGACTGGAGAGAACACATATGAGCATTCTGAGAACCAGTAAAAATCTAACAAATGTTAGAAATGGTGGTACACCCGTAATCATACGGGATGCTATGTTCATTAAATAATTCAAAAAATATATTTGAACTTCTTAAAGGTTAATGATATCATTAGATAGATTAAGTAAACATGAACAGATAAGAGGCTGCTCGGAATAGAGGATAATCATGGTCAAAGTTGAGAGAAGACAATCAAGAAGAACTGATGTTGATGTTATTATTTCTTTGAAAAAGCTTGATGAAAGTCGTATTTCTTCATGTTCCGGGGAGACAGTGGATGTTAATGTTATTAACATATCCAAGGGTGGCATAGCATTCAAATCAGACCGTAAGTTTGAGTTGAATACTTATTATTCGACAGTAATCACTCTTGATAATAAAGAACGTATAGAGGCTGTTGTTGAGATAATCAGAATGGAGAATCTTGGAGAGGCTGAGACTACCTACGGATGCAGATTCGTGGGGATTAGCGAGAAAGACCAGTTCAGAATTGAAGTGTACCAGCTTGTATATGAAAGCAATCACAATTAAATATCATGAGTAGCGCAGATGATCGCGGCTGCATTCGTGCAGGTGAGGAAAGTCCGGGCTTCATAGGGCAGGATGCCGGATAACGTCCGGTGGAGGCGACTCCAAGGCCAGTGCAACAGAAATATACCGCCATGGCGAAAGTTGTGGTAAGGGTGGAAAGGCAGAGTAAGAGACTACCGCATTGCTGGTAACAGCAGTGGCACATGTAAACCCCATCCGAAGCAAGACCAAACAAAAGCGTTACAAAGGCTGCCCGCCAAGCTTTAGGTAGGTCGCTTGAGCCTGCTGGCAACAGCAGGACTAGATAGATGATCGTCACAGCTATGCTGACATAACCCGGCTTATAGCGCTGCTCATTTTATTATTTAAAGAACAAACAGCTCCCATGGGTATATTTTTACCTATGGGAGTTATTTAATTGGTGGATATAAATTCGATTCTGAGTGTATCAATGCAAGAATGTGATATATACTTATAACAGAAATAATCGAAATGAATTGTGCTTAGAGAAATTAATTATAGAGAATTAAGAGAAGGACATAATTTGGAAAAGCTATATATTGGTGGGGAATTTGAAAAATATGAATGATAATGCTGACACAATTGAAACGGCAGAACTTGATAAAGTTGTTGCGGATGTGTTAAATTATGATAATATGATGAATGTAGATATGTATATTGATGAGTGCTTAAAAGAAATAAATATAAATCAATTGCAAAGTAATGAATTAGATTTAGTAAAAATTCTTGAAGAACAAAATGAATCAAGCAGGAACGAAGAAAATGGGTATATATGGGTACTGTGTACATGCATAATGTTTTTAGGTGAATATAAGTTCTTCTGGAATAGATAATTGGGAGTGATATACAATGCAGGAAATGTTAAAAAAAGTAATAACCGACATTCTGACAACATTATACGAACCATTCTGGTTTGCGCTGCTGTCAGCAATGTTGCTTACAATTGCATATATGTACTGCTATGAGCCGGAAGGAGCGGGAAAAGGCTTCAAAACGATGATGTCGGCATGGCTTGGGAAATTCAAGAAAGATGCACATTTTCGGGAATTGTTCTTCTGGTTCTTGTTCACAGTGATGATATTATTCAAGACACTTCTTAACAGAAATATGTGGATGAATCCGCTGTCAGATGTAATGGGCGGATGGACACTCACAGATGCCAAAGGAAAAGTGAGCGCGGAGCCGGCTGAAAACGTAATAATGCTTATACCGTGGACATGGCTTCTGATTGTATTAAAGAACAGGAAAAATGCAGTGAAAAGATCGGTGCTGTATTCGATAGCAGCGGGATTTCTGTTCTCGCTTACAATAGAAACATTGCAGTTGATGTTAAGGCTCGGTACATTCCAGTTGTCAGATATATGCTACAACACACTTGGCGGAATGATTGGTGGAGTGATGTACTGGATAATCAGACTGATAAGAAAACAATAAAAGGACTCTCTCGGTGTACACTTCACCGGGAGGGTTCTTTCTGCTTTAAATATACCGTGATCAGGCAAAATGGGAGCGTGAAAGAGCGGAAAGTGGCTTGTATTAAAATGTTATGAGAAAATGTATAGTAGTTACTAAAAATATAGTGGCTTCGATACATTTTATGTATGCCATATAATACACAGCATTGTCTTGTAAAACATTGACGAATATAGTCAGAAATGGTAAAATACTAGCCGGTGAATTTTGTATGAAAAAGTATTAAATTTTTATAAAATTCATATTTTATCTGTGCCATAGTTAATAAGATTGTGACACAACTATGTAGAATTGCAGAGGGAGATAATAAAGTGCAGCATATATTTTTAGTGGGAGCAAAATCATTAGGGGCATATGGTGGATATGAAACTTTCATTAACAAATTAACGGAGTATCACCAGAATAATTCTGATATTAAATATCATGTTGCAGTTAAGGCTAATGGACAAGGTTCAGGTATGCCTGATGGAGCAGTCCGTTGTAAAGATGGATATACATATCATAATGCTGAATGCTTTGAGATATCTATACCAGAGAGATTAGGAGCAGCACAGGCAATTTATTATGATTGTGCAGCCTTGAAGAAAAGTATAGAGATAATAAAACAACAGAAAATAAAAGAACCTATAGTCTATATTATGACATGCAGAATAGGACCTTTTTTTAATCATTATGCCAGAAGAATCAAAGCTCTTGGGGGCAAAGTGTTCCTTAATCCGGATGGACATGAGTGGATGAGAGCAAAATGGTCAGCACCAGTCAGAAAGTATTGGAAATACAGTGAGAAGAAGATGGTTCTTGGTTCTGATTTAATTGTGTGCGATTCAATCAATATCGAAAAATATATAAGAAATACATATAACGTGAACAATACAACATTTATTGCATATGGAGCAGAAACAGCTCCTAGCTCATGTAGTGAAGAAAAGTATCAGGAGTGGCTTGAGAGCAAGAATCTGAAAAAAGATAATTATTATTTAATTGTTGGAAGATTTGTTCCAGAGAACAATTATGAAACAATGATTAAAGAATATATGAAGTCACATACGAATAAAGACTTTGCTATTATTACAAATAATGATGAAAAGTTTCTTGATGAGCTTGAACAAAGATTACATTTTAGCAAAGATGCAAGAATTAAATTCGTGGGAACAGTCTATGATCAGGAACTCTTGAAAAAGATAAGAGAGGGAGCATATGGATATTTCCATGGACATGAAGTAGGCGGCACTAATCCGTCGTTATTAGAAGCTTTGGGCAGCACAAATCTTAACCTGTTGTTAGATGTTGGGTTTAATAGGGAAGTGGCACAGGATGCTGCTATGTATTGGACAAAGGATGATGGAAATTTATCACAATTGATTGATGAATGCGATGATATGAATAGAGAAGAACTTGGTCATAAAGCAAAAGAGAGAGTAAATACTGCATATAGTTGGAAGTATATATGTAATAGATATGAGACACTTTGGAAAAGATAGCATAAGGGAGAATATAAAATGCAGGAAATGACAAACAAGGAAATGCAAGAAGTTGAGTTAGAAATATTGAAAGTATTATCTAAAATTTGTGAAGAACAAAAATTGGATTATTTTTTGATGTATGGAACATTGTTGGGAGCTGCTAGACATAAGGGATTTATTCCATGGGATGATGACTTAGATATAATGATGAAGAGATCAGATTATGATAAGCTGATAGAATACCTGATTGAACATGAAAAAGAGTTAGCGCCATATAAATTATTTTCAAAATCAAATAATGCTAATTATCCTTTTATGATATCAAGATTTTGTGATACAAGATATAAATATGTAGCAAATAATGAGAAAGATTGCGGAATGGGATTGTTTGTTGATATTTATCCATTAGATGGTGCAGGACATTCATGGAATGAGGTTCAGAAAAAGGGAAATTATTTTAGATTTTTGTCTTCAATGTGTTTTTTGGCATCTAGAGAGCATTTTTTTGTGGATCATGTTGAGTATTCTTCTAAAAAAAGTGTAAAACAAACTATAATTAAGTTTCCATTATATCTGTTTGCTAAAATTACAGGAGTCAAGTTTTGGTTTAAGAGACTTGAAAAATTAAAAGATAAATATAAATATGAGGAATGCGATTATGTGGGTCCTACAACTTGGCAGTCAGATTATAAACGCGATGTCATGAAAAAAGAATGGGTTGATGAAACTGTTTTTGTAGATTTTGAGGATGCACAATTTAGAGCACCACGATGTTATAAAGAAGTATTAAAACATAAATATGGCAATTATATGGAGATGCCTCCAGTGGAAAAAAGAGTTGCTACACATGATTATAAAGCATATAGAAAGTGAGATATAGTATGAGTAAAATTAAAGCAATAATATTTGACATGGATGGAGTTTTAATTGACGCTAAGGAGTGGCATTATGAGGCTTTAAATAAGGCATTATCACTTTTTGGATATGAGATAAGTAGGTACGATCATTTAATTACATATGATGGGCTTCCAACAAAAGACAAATTGAAAATGTTGTCAATGGAAAGAGGACTCCCTGAAAAATTACATCCATATATTAATCAGTTAAAACAGAAATACACAATAGAGCGTGTTAATATGGATTGTCATCCTATATTTACTCATCAATATGCATTATCTAGGTTAAAATCAGAAGGTTATCATTTGGCATGTGCATCTAATTCGATAAGAAATTCGATTCAGCTAATGATGGAAAAGAGCGATTTATTACAATATTTAGATTTCTTTTTAAGCAATCAAGATGTTGTAAAGTCAAAGCCTGATCCAGAAATATATATTAAGGCAATAGAGCGTCTTGGATTAAGGGCAGATGAGTGTGTTGTTTGTGAAGATAATAAGAACGGTATTGCTGCAGCTAAAAATGCGGGAACACATGTACTTGAAATATCCACTGTATATGATGTGAATTATGATAATATTAAAAAATTTATCAATAAAGTTGAAAGAGAGGCTGAGTAGTATGAAAGTTATTATACCAATTGTCGGAAATGATACACTGGAAAATAATACTGATTATATGTTAAGTCTTTATGAAATTGAAAGAAAAACCATTTTTCAGTATTGTTATGATTTTCTAAAACCTATTGAAAATGCAGAGTTTATTGTTGTGTTGAGAAAACAGGATATAAAAATGTATCATTTTGATCAGATTGTTAAATTATTAATTCCTGATGCAAAGATTGTTGTAGCAGAAGGCGATACAAAGGGATCAGTTTGTAGTTCATTATTAGCCATTGATTATATAAATGACGATGAGCCGTTGGTTATTTCTAGTAGCAATCAGTTATTTCTTGCTAATACGAATGATATAATTAATTATTTTATGGAAAAAGATTATGATGGGGGAATTGTTACATTTGAGGATATTCATCCTAAATTTTCATTTGTAAAACTTGATGAAAATGGTCTTGTTATAGAAGCAGCAGAAAAAAGACCCATTAGTAAACATGCTACTGCAGGTTTTTATTATTTCAAAAAAGGTTCTGATTTTATTGAGAGTGCGATTAATATGATTGCAAAAGATGCATCAGTAAATGGATTGTTTTATTTGTGTCCTGTTTATAATGAAATGATATTAAAACAAAAGAAAATAGGAATATATTCAATAGATAGGAATGACTATTTCTTGTTAAAAACACAAAGTGGTATTGATGCTTATAAGCAATATCTTAAGACGGAGAGAGGTAAGAATAATGATTAATATAGTAATTCCTATGGCGGGAAGAGGAAGTAGATTTGCAAATGCAGGTTATAAAATGCCTAAGCCTTTAATTGACGTAAAGGGTCATTATATGATTGAATGGGTTGTAAAAAATCTTACTCCTGAGTGCGAACATAGATTTATTTTCATTTGCCTTCAAGAACATATTGAAAAGTTTAAGCTTACGGATTATTTAAAAAAAATTGCACCCGGTTGTATAATAATTCCAGTAAATAGTGTTACTGAAGGAGCAGCTTGTACTGTTCTTCTTGCTGAAGAATATATTAATAATGAAGATGGCTTAATGATTGCCAATTCGGATCAGTATGTTGATTGTGATATTAATGAATATATAGCCACTCTAGCTGATAATGATGGATTAATTATGACTATGTTCGCAGATGATGATAAATGGTCATTTATTGCATTTGATGAACAAAAACATGTAACTATGGTTAGGGAAAAAGAAGTTATTTCTAATGAAGCTACAGTGGGAATATACAATTTTAAATATGGAAGTGATTATGTAAAATATGCTCATAAAATGATTGATATGGATATGCGTGTCAAGGGCGAGTTTTATGTTGCACCAGTATACAATATGCTAATTGATGATGGCAAAAAGATTGTATTTAAAAATATTGGTAGTGTTGGAAATGGAATGTATGGCTTGGGGGTTCCGGAAGATTTAAATGCTTTTTTAGAGCATCCAATTTCAGAAAAATTTTGAATTGAATTTGACAAAATAATAGGAGGGAGTATCATCTTGAGAGCAGAGTAACAGTTATAATTCCTTGTTATAATGCTGAAAAATATATAAGAAGGTGTTTAGATACTATTGTATATAAACAAAATTTAAATGCTGAAATTATTGTAATTAATGATGGCTCTACTGATAGTACTCAAGAGATTTTGGAGCAATAAAAAGATAAAATAATAATATTAAATCAAGAAAATAAAGGAGTGTCAGCAGCTCGAAATTTAGGCTTGGAAAGAGCAACTGGGGATTATATATTATTTGTATATGCAGATGATTATATTGATGCTGAAATGCTCTATAAAGTTTTATTAGAAGCAAACGATTTTGATATTATTTCATTTTCATATAGTATTGATTTTCTTGATGATAAAGGGGAATTAAGGAATTATCAGATTTGCAATTTGCCTTTTTATAGCTATAGAGAAACTAGTGATATATATAATACATTGTTTGCATCTCAAATTGGAATTGGAGAAAAAGATTTAGTTAGATGGGCAAGAGGTGGAAGACTTAAGGAGAATAAATTAAAAGGATTTACTTGGTGTTATCTGATAAATAGATCCATAGTTGAGAAAAATTCTATACGATTTAGAACTAATATTATTTATAATGAAGATGCGATTTTTAATATCGAAGTGTTTGAATATGCAAAGACAGCAGCATTTACAAATTATGTTGTATATCATTATGAGAAAAGAGAAGGGTTTGTAGCATCATATTTGATAGCAAGAAATCCTAAAGAGATGGCATATAATAAACTTGCTTTATTACATGCTAAAGAAGAAATATACTTTAAAGAATTAAAAAAAGGAAAAGATATTATAAGTTTATTTTGTGCTAGCAATATTTTTTCATTAGTGGAAATGAGTGATTTATGTTCACAATTTTCTGGCGGATATAATGTTTTAAAAGAATATATAGATAGTGAGTCTGTAAAAAGGAGCATTAGAGAAATAAAATTATCTCATCAGAGAGTAATATTTAAAATTATGTTATTTATATATAAGATTCATGCGGAATGGTTGCTATATCTTATTATGAAGTTATTGAATAAATTTAATATTAATTTTAGAGAGATAGGTCTTAAACGAATTAAATAATTTGAAGAATAATTGTCTTAGGTGGTGTTAGAAAAATGGGTTTAAAAGAAATATTTAGAAAACAAGGTGGAATGAAGCTCATTAAGCAATATTGGCAAGGAGGAGCACTTTTAACAGGATTAGGTGAGTTCCTTTTATTAGGAAAGAGCAGAACAGCATTGGAAATTCTTCGTTTATCAACAACTCTTAAGACAAAGCAAAAATTAGAAAAAAAATATAAATGGAAGCTAAATGAGTTTGATGAAAATTATGTTGACAGAGAACATACAACATCAAATAAGATTTGGATTTGTTGGTTTCAAGGAATGGAGAATGCTCCTGAATTGGTTCAAAAATGCTATAATTCTGTGGTGAATAATAATCCTAATAGTGAAGTAATAGTTATTACATCGGAAAATATGTCACAATATGTAACGTTCCCTGATTATATTATTGATAAATGGAAGAAGGGAATTATCACTCACACTCATATGACGGATTTAATGCGTCTAGAATTATTAATTAACTATGGAGGATTATGGTTAGATGCCACGGTACTTTGTACAGGAAAGGCACCAGATTATTTCTATAATTCAGAATTATTTTTTTATCAATGTTTAAAACCTGGCAGAGATGGTCATGGGAATTTTATTAGTAGTTGGCTTATTAATGCTAAAACAAATAATAAAATTCTAATGGCAACTAGAGAGCTGTGTTATGAATATTGGAAAGACAATAATTCTATGTGGGATTATTTTTTGTTTCATGATTTTATGTCTATTGTTTTAGAAAAATATAGCATTGATTTAGGAAAGATTATTCCAAGGGACAATGCAACACCACATATTCTTCTTTTGCGATTGTTTGATTTTTATGATGAAAAAATGTGGAATGCAATCAAAGAACAAACACAGTTTCATAAATTAACATATAAGTTTAGTGAAAATGACAAAGAAAAAAAAGGTACATATTATAAATATATTTTAGAGGAATATTAATGATTAAAATAAAAGATATAGTCTTATATATAATGCTTTTCTTACCGATATCCACATTGTTTGTTAATCAAAGCATTACCAATAAATTGATTTTTGCTATCTCAATCGTTGTGTTTTTTTTCATGACAATGAAGAACTTGAAAAGAAAAGAATTTATAGCAATAGTGATGCTTGCTGCTGAATTCTTTATTTCAATATATATTACAGGAACATTAAAATTATATAACTTAAATGATATTTTTTATTTACCACTATGGTTTTTTATGCTTTTATACTTTAAAAATTATATAGGTAACTTCCAAGATACAGTTTTAGAACATTTGAATGTTGTAAAAACAGCGATATATTTTTGGGAAGTGTTGTTTATAGTATTAAGAATAATAAGTCCATCAATGAATGAAGAATTTTCACATAGAAGTGCATCATCTGCATTTTTAATTATAGCAATAGTTTGGTATATAGCTAAGATGACGAATGATAAAAAATTTAGTATTCATTTAATTATTCCTTTAGTGGCAATATTTATATTACAGGTGAGGACGTATTTAATTTTAGCTTTATTAGTTGCGAATATGTCATATTATAGTTTGTTCAAGAAAAAAAGATATTATTATATTACAATTATTCCTGTAATAGCATTGACTGTATTTTTTGTATTACAAACTTCAATAGGAAACAGATTTACCAATGTTACAGAGAGTTATTATGGTGGAGTTCTTGCTACTATAACTAGTTCACGTAGTGTTTTTTGGGAGGCTGATATTAAAGCATTCATTAGCTCTAATAATTTTCATAAGCTGATAGGTAATGGGTATAATTTTATATATGATATAAATTTCAAATCTGTTAATACATATATATGGGGTCATAATGATATTATACATATACTTATTACTAACGGTCTGTTAGGTATTGGCGTATATTTATACGCATTTATCTCTTTCTTAAAATCTATAAGAAGAAGGAATTATGATACTAAATTGTTTTATTTTGTTGTTTTAACATTAACATTTGGTGCATTATTTGATGGATTGTATCATTATGTATGTGCAGCATATGCAATACCATTTTTATTTGCGGGTACTCTAAACAATATCAAAAATGAGGGGGAGAAATAAATGAATAATGAAGAGTTAATAAATAAGTCAGAAAATGTTTTTTTTGATTTTTTTGATACTATTGTTCATAGAAAAATTAATGAGGATGTTGTTATAGAAATGTGGGCTAATAGTTTAAGTGCTGAATTCAAATATACAATTGAACCAGAAATGTTTTACAAAACCAGAAAAAAGGCAGAAAAAATAGTTGCTAAGAAAGAAAAAACAGAAGAACCAAGTTATTATTCAATAATATATGAACTATATATATTACTTCATTGTATGTTAAATAATATAAAATTTGAAGATTTTTATAAGTGTTCAAAAAAAATAGAGTTGGATTTGGAAAAAAAAGGATTATATTATGATAAACATTGTAAAGAACTTATAGACTATGCTTTGAAATCTAGAAAAAAAATTTATATTTTGTCTGATTTTTATTTTGGAAAAACAGTAGTTGAAGAGTTATTAGATTCAGTGGGAATTGATCATAATATTTTTTCTGATATATTTGTTTCGTGTGATTTTAAAAAGAAAAAAAAGACAGGAAATTTATATAAACTATTAATTGAACAAAAAAAATTTGTTCCAGAAACTTGTTTGATGATTGGAGACAATAAACAATCTGATGTTTTAATGTCAAATTCAAATGGATTTATGTCAATACATATGCCATTTTCAAAGAATGAAAGAACAAATATATTTGAAGAACTAAGTAAAATTAGTAGCAAATATCGAAATATGCCATTTGCTAATTATGCATTTGGTTTCTATAGATTTATAGATTTAATATATAAACAATGTATAAAAAATAACTATAAAAAGCTTATTTTTCTTTCAAGAGAAGGGTATTTATTGAAAAGCTTATTTGAAATATATCAGAATAACTTAGATAAAAAAATATTATCTGAGTATTTATATGTTTCAAGATATTCAACATTTTTACCATCATTGAAAAAATTAGAAGAAGAGGATTTTTTAGCTGTTTTAGATCAATATGGAGATATTAGTTTAAAGTCATTTTTGAAAAATTTACATTTTAATGAAAACGAAGTGAATTGTGTATTATGTTCTTGTGATAATCCAAATCAAATAATTAAAAGTTTTGGAAAATCTAATGAATTTAAGTTGTTAATAGAAAATGAAAAATTTAGGCAGATATATGATGAAAAAGTAAAAAAGGAATACAGATGTTTTTCAGGTTATTTTAGAAATGTTGTAAAAGATGTGGATGGTCCAATAGTATTAGTAGATGTTGGTTGGAAAGGAACCATGCAAGATAATTTGTATAAGATTTTTGGACATGAAAATGATTTTGTTGGACTTTATTATGGGATTTTTAATGAAACTGGGTATGAATGTTCACAAAATTTAAAGAAAGGGTTAGTTTTTAATAGATTTCCATATAAAAGTAGTAAATATGATATATGGGAATTTGAAACTCATTTGATTGAACAGCTTTTAGTTGCACCGCATGGATCTACTATAGGATATGAAGATTGTAAAGATGGCTTTTTGCCTAAATTAGAGTGGACAGATGCTGATAAACAATTATATTATAAGGCTGAACCGATTCAAAACACAATAATAAATTGTTTTAAAGAGATATGCGGAATATTAAATTATAGATGTGAATCAGAAAGTGCTATAGAAAAATTCTTCGTGAAAGAACAATTAAAGGCAGAATTAATCATATCAAAAGAAATGATTGATTTTGAAAAAATAGCTTTATCTGAAAAAACCAACAATTTTGGTTGGTTCGATACTATTCCTATATCAACGTCTAGAAAACAAAAGTTTGTTAATTTGTTGAAAGAGATAAAAGAAATACATTCAGATAAAGAAACTAAAGGAATTATAAAGTATTTACATTATTTTACTATAAAGATGAATGCTCGTGAAAAATATGGATGGAAAAGAATAGTATATAGATTAGTTTATTGTGTTGAAAAATTTAAAGTGTGAGGTGAAAAAATGCATTTATATGTAGTTACACATAAAAAATTTATTTGTCCACAACTAAATGGATACATTCCAATTCAGGTTGGGAGATTATTTACAAATGTTAATTTGGATTTTTTAAGCGATGATACACAGGATAATATTGCTTATAAAAATAACACTTATTGTGAATTAACAGCGTTGTATTGGATGTGGAAAAATGATAACTCAAATATGAATGATGATATTGGATTATGTCATTATCGTAGATATTTTACAAAAAATCCATTCTCAAAATCTGAAAAATATTTTATCACACAATCTGATGTTGAATCAGACTTGGCAAAGGTGGATATTATATTGCCTAAAAAAGTATTTCTTAAGACTACAGTTGAAGAAAAATATTCACTTACAGGAAGTGGGTTTAAGAAAGATTTGGATGTTCTAAGAAATATATTTGAAAATAAATATCCTGAATATTTAAATGATTATGATGCTATAATGAATGGAAAAGAACAATATTTTTGGAATATGTTTGTATGTTCCAAAAAATTAATGGATGAATATTGTAATTGGCTTTTTGATATTTTAGATGAATTGGAAAAAAAGATTGATATAAAAAATTATACGAAACAACAGGCAAGGATTTTTGGTTTTATATCTGAAAGACTTTTAAATGTTTGGATAAAAAATAAAAATCTAAAATCTAAGGAATATTATATTGTTAATACAGATCAAAAATGTTTTGAAAGAATAAAGTTTAATCTTGGAGTAATGTTAAAGAAAAGGAAATTATAAATTGATATGGAATCTAAAAATAAATCAGTAGGAATAAATGCAATATGGAATGGAATTTTATCATTGGCGTCAATTCTTTTTCCAATAATTACTTTTCCTTATATAACTCGAGTATTGGGTGTGGAAGTAAATGGTGCAATTTCATTTTCCTTTTCTGTTTCGAATTATTTTTCATTATTTGCAACATTAGGACTATCTACATATGGAGTAAAAGCTTGTGCAAGAGTCAAAGATAATCGACGAGAGTTATCTAAAGTTGTTCATGAATTATTAATAATAAGTACAATAGCAGCAATAATAGTGCTTGTTGTTTTTTATGGCTCTATGTTATTTGTTCCTCAATTTAGACAATATAGGACATTGTTGTTTATATATAGTATTAACATAATTCTTAATGTGTTGGGAATGAATTGGATGTATCAAGGTATTGAAAAATTTAAGTATATTACAACAAGGTCATTAATATTTAAAGTTATATCAATAATAATGATGTTTTTATTTGTAAAAAATAGTAAAGATGGGGCAATTTATGCAATGATTTCTGTTTTTGCAACAGGAGCTGGTAATATATTGAATATTATTTATTCACATAATTATATTGATTATCAAAGATTCGAAGATTATGAAATAAAAAAACATATAAAACCCATTTTAATTCTTTTTGCTACAACGCTGGCAGTAAATGTATATTCAAGTTTGGATACTGTTATGCTTGGTTTTTTTAAAGGTGATTACGCAACAGGGATATATTCGGTTGCGGTAAAAATAAAAACAATTCTTATAACACTTGTCTCTTCATTTAGTGTAGTTATGATGTCAAGAATATCTTATATAGAAAAGGATGGAGAGGACAATGTTTATTCTTTGTTAATTAAATCCTTTGATTTTTTATCATTTTTAACGATACCGCTATGTAGTTTTTTTGTAATAATGTCAAAAGAAAGTGTGTGTTTTATTTCAGGATATGACTACATTCTTGCAAGTACTCCTATGTTGATCTTAATGCCTACAATTATTATTTCTTCATTGTCACAAATTATAGGAAGTCAATACTCAGTTTCTATTGGGAAAGAAAAAAATTTAATGATTGCTGTTGTAAGTGGGGCTATTATTAATATAATTTTTAATGCGATATTAATTCCTAGATATTCATATAATGGAGCTGCAATAGGAACAGTTATAGCAGAAATTACACAGTTTGTCATTCAAATTATTTTAGCAAAAGAAATGGTTATTCAAGTTTTTGATATAAAACAACCGTTAAAAGCTGTTGTTGGAGCAGTAATAGCATCAATAGTTGTAGGATGTTTTAAATTCTATATGAATTTTACAAATTTATTTTTGGAATTGCTTTTATTAGCCTTTGTATTTTTTGTGGTTTATATATTAATTATGTATTTGTTGAAATATTCTTTGTTAGAATATTTTAAGAAAATGATTATAAATAAAATAAAGAGGAGATAATAATATGTATGATTATTTAGTAGTTGGTTCAGGACTATATGGTTCTATTTTTGCTCGAGAGGCAACTAATAAAGGATATAAAGTATTAGTGATAGATAAAAGAGATAATGTTGGCGGAAATATTTATACTGAAAAAATTGAAGGAATTAATGTTCATAAATATGGTGCACATATTTTTCATACAAATATTAAGGAAGTATGGGATTATTTGAATCAATATGCGATTTTTAATCGTTTTACAAATAGTCCGGTGGCAAATTATAAGGGGGAATTATATTCACTTCCTTTTAATATGTATACATTTAACAAAATGTGGGGTGTGGTAACTCCAAAAGAAGCAGCAGAAAAGATTGAAGAACAAAGAAAGGAAATAGATAGAGAACCTCAAAATCTTGAAGAACAAGCAATATCTCTCGTTGGTCGTGATATATATGAAAAATTAATTAAGGGATATACAGAAAAACAATGGGGAAGAGATTGTAAAGATTTACCAGCATTTATTATTAAGCGTCTCCCTGTTCGATTGACATTTGATAATAATTATTTCAATGCTCTTTATCAAGGTATTCCTGTTGGAGGATATACAAAGATGATTGAGAATATATTAGATGGAATTGAAGTAAGACTTGGAATAGATTATTTACAAGATAAAGAAAATTGGAATTGTATAGCAAAAAATATTGTATATACTGGACCAATAGACGCTTTTTATAATTATTCGCTAGGAGCATTAGAATATAGAAGTGTTCGATTTGAGACTGAAGTTTTAGATATTCCAAATTTTCAAGGTAATGCAGCAGTAAATTATACAGATAAAGAGACCCCATGGACTCGTATTATTGAACACAAATGGTTTGAGTTTGGTAAAGATGAAGATGGAAATTATCTTCCAAAGACGATTATTTCAAAAGAATTCTCTAGTGAGTGGAAACAAGGGGATGAACCTTATTATCCGGTAAATGATAAAAAAAATGGAGAATTATATCAGGAATATAAAAAGTTGGCAGATAAGGAAGAAAAAGTATTTTTTGGTGGGAGATTAGGTGAGTATAAATATTATGATATGGATGCAACGGTAGCATCAGTATTAGATAAGTGTAAGAAAATTTTAAATTAATTCCGCACATTTTGTTGATTTATACTTAAAACTGACCATAGTTTTACATTCAGTTTTGACCCACTCAACAGAAAGAAAGTCATTACTATCATAACACATTTTTATATTGTACCTTGAAAATTTTGTAATATAAGGTGTCAGGCACCATAAAATTTTTATAAACATTCACAGTTCCGAATTGCTGATATGTCCAGTGGAAAAGCAGGCGATGATGGATACCGAGGCGTTCATGTGTACTATCAAAAAAGTGGGAAACATTATCCCATAGAAATCCAGTTTAATACACTGTTTGACAGACAGCTAAATAACTGGCTTCACGATTATTTGTATAAGAAAAACTATCCGATTGAGACAGGGAAAATTATGCGTGAGAAGTATGAGAGTGGATTGATTCGAAATGAGCAAGAATTTATGGAGGTGCTGAATAATGTGTTATCTGATAGCAAAAGATCGTGATGCACATGGTTGTTTTGCTTTGAAAACAACTCATGGAAAGCATCTGGTAGAATTAAAGAGAAAACTGAATAAGGCAGTTGGATATAAGGGTGTACAGCTTGTAACAATCAGCAGACCAACGGCGTATGGAGAGTATGCACCGTATCATTTTGTGGATACAGAGCAAGAGTTTCAGATTCTTGTAGAAGGGCTTCGTCCATAACAATATTGTTGTGCGTGGACAATGAGTAGAAGGTGCCAGAAACCATTAAAATTTTAATGGAGCAGATTCTTACAGACTGTGCACAGGCTGATCCTAAGCTTACAGTTATATTACTCAGATATTTCAATCCTATCGGAGCACATTCATCTGGAAAGATTGGAGAAGATCCACAGGGAATTCCTAACAACCTTATGCCATATATATCACAGGTAGCTGCAGGTGTAAGAGAGCAGCTTACTATATTTGGAGGAGATTATCCAACTCCAGACGGAACATGCAGAAGAGATTACATTCATGTTGTTGACCTTGCATGCGGACATCTTAAGGCTGTTGAATATGCAGATACTCACAAGGGTGTTGAGATATTTAATCTTGGAACAGGAACTCCATACAGCGTTCTTGAAATCGTTAATGCATTCCAGAATGCTACAGGTGTTAAAGTTAATTATAAGATTGGTGACATTCCTGATTCATGGGCAGATGCAACTAAGGCACATGTAGTATTAGGATGGAATGCCGAGAAATCATTAGAAGATATGTGCAGGGACACATGGAACTGGCAGAGTCATAATGTGCATGGATATAGTTAATCTAGAATGATAAATTAACGTATGATTTTCAGCCGAATAATTTATATTAAAAATACCATTAATGATTAATTAATCATTAATGGTATTTTTATATTTATAAGATGTTTATTGCACCATGATTAATGGAGTAGTAGAATTAAAATATAAATTTAGAAAGGATTATAAATATGGATATATTAAGTGATCTGTTAAAAACATGCATTCCTATAATAATGGGTGCTTTAATTGCAATCATTCCAACTATAATTAATAAAAAGATAGAAATTAAGCAAAAAAGAGACGAACAAAAATTTCAAGATAAACAACAAAGATATATACAATTAATTTCTCTTTTTACAAAAGTATTAAGAGGACAAAAGAATAAAGAAATGAAAATAGACGAACTTGATGAATTAATTAAGCTGATTAATACAATTAATATCACAGAAAATGTTGAAGTTGTTAAGGCATTAAATGATTATGTAAAGACATGGGGGAAAACAGATGAAGATATTCAGAATGCTGCATATACAATGTTGGTAAAAGCAATTAGGAAGGATTTATGTGTAAATGATGAAAAAAATAAATTTCCAGATATTGGATTGATTGAAATAAATATAAAGAAGTAAATGATTATAGATTAGAATATTGATAATAAAGAAGAATATGGTGAAAAATATGAATATATATAAAAATGATGTTAAGTATCAGATAGCACAGAAATTATTTGAATATTATGTGATTAATGATAAATATGTTGCAGTACAGATGCCTGACGAAGCAGTGCTGAAGAAGCTACTGGCCAGCGGCATGAGTGCGGATGAAACCCTCGAAAAACTGAAATAAGATTGGCCGTGTGGACAAACTGAACTCCAGAAGTTCACACGTTTTTTTGAAGGTAGCTATATAGTTTATAACGGAAATAAAAGAAATGGAGTGTGACATAAAATGAATTTATCAAAAATACATCATATTGCAATCATCGTATCTGACTATGAAGCAGCTAAGGATTTCTATGTGAACAAGCTGGGATTCTCTGTTATCAGAGAGAACTACCGTCCAGAGCGTAAGGACTGGAAGCTGGATCTTCGTGTCAATGAGCACACGGAACTGGAGCTTTTCGCAGAGGAAAATCCGCCGAAGCGTGTGAACCACCCGGAGGCCTGTGGCCTACGTCATCTTGCGTTCTGCGTTGATAGTGTGGAACAGACGGTGAATGAGCTGGCAGAGGTGGGAATTAAATGTGAGCCGATTCGTGTTGACGATTATACCGGCAAGAAGATGACCTTCTTCCATGACCCGGACGGACTTCCGTTGGAGCTGCATGAGTAAAGAGGTGGACAAAATGATATTTCGTAAGGCAGAAAAAGAAGATTTTTACAAAATAAGATCCCTGTACTGGAACTTGATTGATCAGGAGAAGGATGACCCGTCATTTCCACAATGGAAGAAAGGAATCCATCCATCGGATGAAATGATACAGTCCAGTATTGATAAGGGAGAACTGTATGTGCTGGCAGATGGTGATGAAATTGCGGCATGTGTGATAGCAAATGATGAAAAGGTCGATGGCTATGCAGATGCTCCGTGGCAGATTAATTCGGATGAGATAATTGTTCTTCATGTTCTGGCAGTGAATCCGGGGCAGAGAGGAAAAGGGCTGGCGCGGAGATTAGTGGAGAATGTGATTGAACTGGAGAGAAAAGCTGGCAGGAAAGCATTGAGGCTTGATGTAATCGAGAACAACACAACTGCCGAAAAGCTGTATCAGAAACTGGGCTTTCAATATGTTCAGACAAAAACGCTCTATTATGATGTAGTCGGGAAGATGACGTTCAAATTGTATGAGCTGGTGCTGTGAGCTGTAGAAAACCACTGGTGATTAATCAAAATTAAATAATCGCTGGTGGTATTTTTGTATATATTTTATGCTATTGTCTACGATAGTTTTATATAGAGAGCAGCAAAAAGTTTTTAAATACATTTAAACTTACCTTTAAGTTTACAAATCGTCAGCAGCAATTAAATATATTGAATAAAGTTTAATAACATAGTAACATGCAAACAAGAGGGAAAATGATTATGAAGAAGAATTGGTTGTTTAAACTTTTGCGTAACAAAGATTTTATTCAGTTTATTGCAGCATTGATAATGCTGGTGATTGTATTTGTGATACATAGATGGTTGACATTTGATATATCTCTAGTGGTTTCAATTATTGTTTTGTATATATGTACAGCGGGTTCTCGGCTTATTTACAATAAAGCGTCAAGCTATTATGAATCATTTTAATGCGACGAAGGTGTATGAATTGCCAGATGAGATTGCCAAAAGATCTGACTGGCTGCTTAAGGCTCATGTTGATGCATTAAAATATAATAGCAGAACTGTACGTATTGATGATTTGAAAAAATGCGGCAATCAGGTAATGTTAACATATTCAAATGTGACTTATTGGGATTTGCTGATGACAAATCGGGCAATGGATTACGAGTGGAAGATGGACGAAAAACCCGTGATGTATATGAACCAGGACCATACATTAGCCCTTTGGCAAGTTCTAAGATGGCATTTCTTACAACAGACAAATTGTATCAGGCAGTAGCTGATGCGATTAATAGGGAATTCGAAGACATTGATAATGTAGATATACAATTTGAACCATCAGGGCAGAAAAAGCAGATACGAAAAGACAAGAAGGATGTAAAGGAATTACGCTTTCGGAGTCGGGGGAATATTATAAGATGACACCGTCAGCGGTGGCTTCTGTGGTTATGTTGCTGGAGGGGATGGGATAGAACAAATTGGTAAATTAAGGTTGATATAGCATTTTTTCGTTCTGAAATTTTTACAGAAGTAAAGGGGACTGGCAGGGGTGATGACAATATTAAGAACAACAAAGCTATAGACAGCTTCTTCATAACTGCAGGTAATAAGACTGTGGATATAGAGGGCGATGGCGTGGCGATTGTTACTAATGTGTGAGAAAAGAGTAGCATATTATATATCTCCGTTGGCAAGGCATTTGCTTTGCTGGCGGAGATTTTTTGTTGCTCTGAAATGGAGCCTGTGAATTGTAATACTGATTGATAAGAAGATTATAATATGTTATTATCTAGTTAAGTCGGAATGTGGAAATAATTGTATGGATTAATTCAAGATTACATAGGGTAAGGAGCAATATGCTATGGATAAAGGTGGGTTAATTCGCGATAAAAGAATTTTATATTATAGTTGTTTATTAATATTAAGGGAGGCTGATAATGCCTCTCTTAATGTGTTATGTATTTAATCATGCTTTATTCTTTAAAACAAAATTTATAAAAATTAGGTTAACAAATAATGAAAAGAGAAAATAGGTAGGAGGAAGAAAAATGCCACGTCATTCTACATTTGAATTAAAAGATACTCCGCTGTATCAAAAAGGGAAAGATATTCGGATGTCAAAGGCATATACTAATCAAGACTTTGCAAAGCCAACAGTTCTTACAGATGATGTGTTTCCGTATGTGACATTTTATTATGCAATGCATGGGAAAACTATGAAGTTTATTGATCCAGCTAATGCAAATAAATATGGGAATCCAAAGCAGTTTGGATATGAGTTTTATTGGAAGCAGGCAGAAATATTTTATAAAGCAGCTAAAGAACTTCCATTTGAAGCATCACCTGTGGCTGCATATTATTGCATGTTAAATGCTGCAAAATCATATTTGGCATATAAGTCTGATACAGCAGATGAGTTTGTTGATGAATTTTCATTACATGGGATATGTGAAGATACAAATGATACAGGCCTTGATTTGAATAGTATTATGATTAAGCACAAGCAAAAAGGTGTATTCCCACTATTTGCAAGGACATTGGATTCTAATTTTAACTCAGTTTGGGCGAGTGGGCAAAAATCATATTCACTAAAAAGTTTACTGTATAATCTGGCATTTGTGCATCGTGCGTATTTGATGACATATACAAAACGTTCCAGAAAGGTTAATGAATTGTTTTTGCCATTATATGCGGGTGATATGCCTAAATATTATAAAGGAAATGATGGAAAAGCATACTTAAAAGTTCAATTGGAAAAAGAGTATTTTGCAGCAAATGCACAAACTATACCCAGCCATATTTTAACAACCATTGATCAGAAATTTCACTTGTATGGAAATCAGGGATTTTGTTTGATTAGCAAAGATGGTGCAAAATATAATGGTTCAAGTATTTCAAGTGAGTTGAGAACTAATAATCAAAAATATAGAAGATATTTTTCATATATTCGAGGCCCTAAACGTTTATGGTATTTGAAGCGCACTGAACTTCATAATGCACAGGGAGCAGATGTTATTAATTTAAGTGATCTTACTATAAATATGGCTGTAATGCATAGGGTTAGTGAGATTGCGAGATATAAGCCTGAGCAATTAAATAGACTAATGAAGTCAAAAGAAAATTGGTTATTACATGAGTTTATAGCATTGGCATTAGATCAGTTTATTGATGAGTTGGCTGCCGAAATAACAAAGCAGGATATAATGAGTGTAGGACAAAAAGAATAATGGATATCTATAGAGTACACATTTTTATTGAAGAATAAGCAAATAATCAAGCGAAAGGGCTGAAAACATGAGTGAAGAATTAGTGGGTGTTATTATAACGTCAGTAGTAACAAGCATAATATCTATTATTGGTTTTGTTGTTACATATAAATCAATGAAAAGAAATTTTAAAGAAGAATTAGAAAAAGAAAAGACGAGTATACATATTGAAAAAATGTCATCTATTCCATATAAAATATTAGAATTAATGGATAGTATTATTAATTCCAGAGGTAAGGGTAATTACTTGAAAGATTTTGTTTCATTAATGGATACAATATATGCATATGGTTCAGAGAATGCAATTAAAATTGCAGCAACTATGCAAAAAGAAAATTATACTTTGACCAATAAAGGAATCTATAATAAATATAGGGTAATGTCAATGTATATATTATTAGCGACACAGATAAAATGTGATGTAACAGGAATCAGAGTCTCTCCTGAGTTTTGGCTTCAAATGAAGATTACAGATTATGAAAATAATAAATCAGAATTTAAGAAAGCAAATAATGATATAGTTGAAGAGTTAAATCTCGAAAAGAGTTTTTATATAATTTAATAGTTGAGAATAACCTGTAAGAAGATAGTATAAATTAACTTTAAAATATAATGAATGTACAAAGGGGAAATAAATGGAGTTTTTGATATTGACAATATTAGCCGTTATTTCTGGAATATATTGTGTCATTAGTAATAATTCGGTTATTTCTGGAATAACACAGAGTATTATTGCTGCTTATATTTTTTATTTGGTTCAAATAGTTTTTATGAATAAAGCAAGATTAAGAAAATGCAGAGATGCAGCATATACTGAAATTAGTAGAATTGAAAACAGAATGAATGACGTAATTGTATTATTAAGTCAAAAAGATTTATATGAAAATTTAAGTAATTATTCAGAAGAAAAAGTTAGAAATTATTTAAATAGTACAGATATTTTCCATACTGGATCAAGACAAGATAAGAACATGAAAGAAATGACAATATTTGAAGCACTTATAAATGATTTTGAAATAATAGATGAGCATATTAATAATTTATTGATGTATAATTTAGTGGATGAAAAAACAAAAAAATTATTACAAGATATATTACATGCTTCAATAAAAGAAACTGTGAAAAGTTTGAAAGAAAACGAGCCTGGAAATATAGAAAATGTAAAATATAACAATGATAGTATAATAAAAGCATCAGCATCGATAAGAATTATCAATTTTGGGGATTATATAGATGATATTGTTTCACAACTTAATTCATATGATGAATTGCTTTCAAACTTAAAAAAAGAGCATATGTATCCAGGGTGGATTGTTTCTTTAAGATTTCGAAATAAGCAAAGGAACAAGAATTAGTGTTCTGGTGGAAATATATCAGCAGTTAAACACAGAACGAATCCAAGTAGATGTATAATGGAAAAACGATAGTGATGATGCATGAGAGAAAAAGGAGGCCCCATGAAAGAATACGATAAATACCTAAAGCTTTTAAAAGAAAAATATCCCACAAAACAGTCAGTTTACCGCGAGCTTATTAATCTGAATGCAATTATGAATCTGCCGAAGGGAACAGAGCATTTTATGAGTGACCTCCATGGGGAATATGATGCATTTTACCATATAATTAATAATTGTTCGGGGGTAATTAAAGAGAAGGTAGCGATGCTGTATGGAGATGAGCTTACTGTATTCGAGCAGCAGGAGCTGTGCACTCTGATATATTATCCGAGAGAGAAGCTGTCAAAGCTTATGGATGAGAATAAGGTTAATGATGAATGGTACAGAAATGTACTTGGCCAGCTGATTCAGATTGCAAAGCTGCTGTCGTCTAAATACACAAGATCCAAGGTGAGAAAGGCAATGCCAGTGGATTTTGCATATATTATTGATGAACTTATACATGCACAGAAGGATGAGGATGATAATAGAAGTGTTTACCACAGACAGATTATGGAAACAATTCTCAGTCTTCACAATGGTGATGAGTTCCTTATTGCGCTGACTGACCTGATTAAGAGACTGGCTGTGGATCATCTTCATATACTGGGCGATATATATGACAGAGGACCGCATGCGGATAAGATATTGGATCTGTTGATGGAGCATCACAGTGTTGATATACAGTGGGGCAATCATGACATATTGTGGATGGGAGCATTTTGCGGCAATCCGGTGTGCATGGCACTTGTCGTCAGAAATAATATTAAATACAAGACTATGTCAATACTTGAGAATGGATATGGAATAAGCCTTAGGTTCCTTCTGCAGTTTGCAGTTAAGACGTATTCAGATAAAAATGTTGATGATGCAGTATATAAGGCTATTTCTGTAATTTTATTCAAGCTAGAGGGGCAGCTTATTAAGAGGCATCCAGAATATAGAATGGAAGGAAGACTTCTGTTAGACAAGATGGATCTGGATAAGGGCATTGTAAGAATTGGTGATAAAGAATATTTTCTTAACACTACTGAGTTCCCAACAATTGACATGAATAATCCTTATGAGCTGACTATGGAAGAAATGTTCCTGATGGGAAGATTCAGAGCAGATTTTATCAACAGCACAGTGCTTGAGAGGCATATTAATTTTCTATATGACAAAGGAAACATTTATAAGATTCATAATGGAAATCTTCTGTTCCATGGCTGTGTGCCACTTGATGAACAAGGGGTGTTTGACGGAATTGTTGTGGATGGCAAGTCGTACACAGGTCGTGAGTATCTTGACTATTGCGAGTCGATGGTGAGACAGGCAAGAACTGGTGATTCGGACGCAGTGGATTTTATGTGGTTTTTATGGAGCAATATATTATCGCCGGTAACGGGAAGGTGTATTAAAACATTTGAAAGAACATTCCTTGACAAGGAGAAAAATGCTGACTATAATAATGCGATTAAAGAAGACAAGAATCATTACTATGCCCAGTATGAACATGAGAGAATCTGCAAGATGATTTTAAGGGAGTTTAATCTCTACAATGAGAATGCACATATTATTAATGGTCATACTCCTGTAAGAACGAAGGAAGGGCAGCACCCAGTCAGGGCTAATGGAAAACTGATTGTTATAGACGGCGGTTTCTGCGAAGGATATCATGATGCCACAGGAATAGCCGGATATACGCTTATCTATAATTCTCATGGAATGAAGATTAAAGAGCATCATCCATTTATGAGCATTAACATGGCAATTAATAGTAACAGAGATATTGAATCTGAGTCGCAGGTTGTCTATGTGGAAAAGCAGCGCGTGTTCGTAAAGGACACTGATAATGGTAAGCAGATTGCTGAGGAGATTAATGATTTGATGAATCTTCTGGAGTGGTATAATACATAAAGTAACCAATATATAAAACATTAAGAGAGGACGTATAACATGGAGATTTACGAGATGATTGATTTACAGGATTGTCCGAGATGCTTCGGACCATCTATACTTGAAGAAGAGGACCATGGTTATTATGTAACATGTCTGGATTGTGGATGTCAGTCAGCAACTTTTGAGTTTAAGAACGATGATGAAAGACTTGAGGCTGCAAGAAGAACAGCAGAGTTATGGAACACCGGTAAGGTAATCTATACAGGACGCACCGAGTAATAAGTTAGAAAAAGAATTGATTAGAAGAGTTAATTAAGGAGACATCAGGTTATGAAGAGTAAAGAAGAATTATTTAATATGACAATAGTTGAGATGAGAGAGTATATTAATTCTCTTTCTAACTCAGAAATCGATGAGGTTGTTAAGATATTTGAAGATGATGATACAGAGAAAGATCCACTTACACTTCTTACAGCACCTAAGCTTTTTGATTATATGAAGCACGCTAACGGTACAGTTGATATTGAATTTTAGTCAGTATGGATAATACCAGTAATATAAGGAAGATGAATTTATGAAATATTCAATTGATACACATACTCATACACTGGTAAGCGGACATGCGTATAATACTATAGATGAGATGGCGGCGTATGCAGCAGGCATCGGAGTTACTCATCTTGCAATAACAGACCATGCACCTAAGATGCCGGGAAGTGCAGGCATATTATATTTTTCTAACATGGGAATTATTCCAAGACAGAAATGTGGAGTGAAGATATATATGGGCTGTGAGGTCAATATCATGGATTATGATGGTAATATTGATCTTAAGGAATACGGGCTCAAAGGCTGTGATGTTGTTATAGCAAGTCTTCATATTCCATGTATCAAGCCGGGAAGTATTGAACAGAATACCAATGCTTTAATTAAGGCGATGGACAATCCATATGTCAATATTATAGGGCATCCTGATGATTCAAGATACCCTGTAGATTATGAGCGTCTTGTGAGAGCAGCTAAGGAGAAGCATGTGCTTCTTGAACTTAATAATACTTCTCTTAATCCGTCAGGACCAAGACAGGGAACTTACGAGAATGATGTGCATATGCTTAATCTGTGCAAGGAGTTAGGCGTCAGTATTTCTATAGGAAGTGATGCACATATTAAAGAGAGCATATGTGATTTTGACAGGGCATATAAAGTTATTGAAGATACAGCATTTCCAGATGAACTGATTGTGAATAGTGACTACAGATTATATGAGTCGTTTATCGGCAGAAAAGATTGATAATGGTTGATATATGACTAATACTGTGGTAGTATTTGGAATGAAATTCGATTATGTATTCAGACCAAGGAGGATGTAATGGTTGTTTTATTAGCAGGTGGAGCAGGATATATTGGCTCACATACAGCAGTTGAATTACTTAATGCAGGACATGAAGTTGTTATTGTTGATGATTATAGTAACAGTTGTCCGGAATCAATAAAGAGAGTTGAAGAGATTACTGGCAAGAAGGTAGTTTCTTATGAAGCAGATGTTAAAGATAAAGAAGCTATGCAGAAGATTTTTGCAGAAAATCATATAGACTGCGTTATACATTTTGCAGGACTTAAGGCTGTAGGTGAGTCAACAAGATTGCCAGCTAAGTATTACCGCAATAATATTGATACAACACTTACTCTTATTGAGTGTATGAAGGAAGCAGGAGTTACTAAGATTGTATTCTCATCTTCAGCAACTGTATATGGAGACCAGAAGCCACCATATAATGAGACAATGCATAAGGGTGACTGTACTAATCCATACGGATGGACTAAGTCAATGATGGAGCAGATTCTTACAGACTGTGCACAGGCTGATCCTGAGCTTACGGTTATATTACTCAGATATTTCAATCCTATCGGAGCACATGAATCTGGAAAGATTGGTGAAGATCCACAGGGAATTCCTAACAATCTTATGCCATATGTATCACAGGTTGCTGCAGGCGTAAGAGAGCAGCTTACTATATTCGGGGGAGATTATCCAACTCCTGATGGAACATGCAGAAGAGACTACATCCATGTTGTTGACCTTGCATGTGGTCATCTTAAGGCTGTTGAATATGCGGATAATCACAAAGGGGTTGAGATATTTAATCTTGGAACAGGAACTCCATACAGTGTTCTTGAAATCGTTAATGCATTCCAGAATGCTACAGGGGTTAAGGTTAATTATAAGATTGGAGACAGACGTCCTGGAGATATTCCAGACTCATGGGCAGATGCATCTAAGGCACATGATATATTAGGATGGACTGCTAAGAAATCATTAGAGGATATGTGCAGGGATGTATGGAACTGGCAGAGTCATAATCCTCATGGATACAGAGATTAATCATATATGGCTAGATTAGGAGATTATAATATCCGTAGAATTATATTTGCAATACTTGCGGTTACATGGATGGTTGTTATATTTTCTTTTTCGGCAAGACCGGGAGAAGAATCAGAAAACCAGAGTATTAAGGCTGGAATGGCTGTGTGTCATATATTTGTTCCGGGATTTGATAATATGAGTGAGGAACAGCAGATTCATATGGCACAGACAATTGACTATCCGGTAAGAAAGACCGCACATGCAATGGAGTATGCACTGCTTGCAGGACTTGTATTAGGTGTGGTTACAGCAGTAGTAATTAATATAAGATATGTTGCTATATCAGCATTTATAGCAATATTATATGCGGCGACAGATGAATTTCATCAGCTCTTTGTGCCGGGAAGAAGTGGAAGAGTAACAGATGTGCTTATTGATGGCTGCGGGGCTGTTATAGGAACTCTTATTATTATGGGAATTTCAAGAGTTATTGCCAGAATAAGACACAATAAGAAGTCTGGAATATAGCTTAATTATTTACAGGAGACGAAGAAGCTTATGAGCAGTACAGAGACACTTGACAATGCAAAGATGACTAATGGACCAATAACAAGGATTTTATTATCATTTGCAGGACCGGTGCTTTTAGGTCAGCTTCTGCAACAGCTTTATAATATTGCAGATGCAGCAATTGTTGGACAGTTCTTAAGCTCTAAGGCACTGGCAGCAGTTGGTGCAACTTCTTCTCTTACATATATTGTATGTTATTTCTGTATAGGTTCATGTATAGGAATAAGTGTTCCTGTTTCACAGGCATTTGGCGCAGGAAAGAATACTGATTTAAGAAAATATTTTATTAACGGAGTCTACTTTGCACTTGCGATTGCTGTCATTATGACAGCAGTCACAGCGTCTATGAGTGGACTCTTTTTAACGTGGTTAAAGACACCTGAAAATATATTTAAGGATGCACATGTGTATCTTGTTATTATATTCTTAGGACTTCCGTTGACGGTTCTGTATAACTTCTGTTTCGGACTTCTTATGGCCTTTGGCGACAGTAAAAAATCAACTATATTTATGGCAGTATCAACTGTTATTAATATATTTCTTGATTTGTTTCTGGTTGTTGTTGTGAAGTGGGGAGTTGCCGGAGCTGCAATTGCTACTATATTTTCACAGGGAATTGCAGGTGTTCTTAGTGCTGTATATATCTTTAAGAAGTACAAACTGTTATTTCCAGTTAATGCAGATGAAAGAAAGTTCCATCCGTATTACATGAAGAACATTATTAAAATGTGCATGCCAATGGGACTGCAATATTCTATTACTGCAATTGGCGCAATTATTCTGCAATTTTATGTAAATGCACTTGGAGAAGACGCAATTGCCGGATTTACATCCGGATATAAGATTAAGAATCTGATTCTGTGTCCGTTAAATGCGTTGGGAACAGCTCTTTCATCATTCGTTGGACAGAATTTCGGAGCTAAGAGATTTGACCGTATCAGTGAAGGATTTAAGAGAACTTTAGAGATTGGTCTTATCTATTCTGTAATCACGATGATAGTATGTTTCTTTACCGGCAGATATATGGCACTTATATTCGTTAATGCAGCTGATACAGTTGTTGTCGGTTACACTGTGAAGTTTATAAGATACATAAGTGTGTTTAATGCAGAACTGGCACTTTTATTTACTGCAAGGTATTCAGTTCAGGGTATGGGCTATGGCAAATATTCTATCCTCTCAGGACTTGCTGAGATGGCTGGAAGGGCAGCTGTTGCTGTACTTCTGATACCACATTTTGGCTTTGATGCAGTGTGCTGGAATGAGGGGCTTACGTTCCTTGCAGGAATTGCAGTAATTCTGCCAATTTATATTAAACTTTTTTGCCATTTGCGTAAAAGTATGATATAATTTTTACAATTTTGGGATGAAAGAAGGATGGTCTATGTCTAAGATTATATTAACAGGTGACAGACCAACAGGTAGACTTCACTTAGGTCATTATGTTGGATCTTTAAAGCGCAGAGTTGAATTACAGAATTCAGGTGAATTCGAGAAGATTTTTATTATGATTGCGGATGCACAGGCATTAACAGATAATGCTGATAATCCAGAGAAAGTAAGACAGAACATTATCGAGGTTGCACTCGATTATCTTTCAGTTGGTATTGATCCAGTTAAGTCTAATATATTTATTCAGTCACAGATTCCACAGCTTACAGAGCTTACATTTTATTATATGAACCTCGTTACAGTTTCAAGACTTCAGAGAAACCCTACAGTTAAATCTGAGATCCAGATGCGTAATTTCGAGGCAAGTATTCCGGTAGGATTTTTCTGTTACCCAATAAGCCAGGCTGCGGATATTACTGCATTTAAGGCTACTACAGTTCCTGTAGGAGAAGATCAGGAGCCTATGATTGAGCAGTGCCGTGAGATTGTAAGAAAGTTTAACTCTGTATACGGAGAGGCTCTTGTTGAACCTGAGATTCTTCTTCCAGATAATAAGGCATGTTTAAGACTTCCTGGTACTGATGGTAAGGCTAAGATGAGCAAGTCATTAGGAAACTGTATCTACTTATCTGACACTCCAGAGGAAGTTAAGAAGAAGGTTATGAGTATGTACACAGACCCTAACCATATTCAGGTATCTGATCCTGGACAGGTTGAGGGTAACACAGTATTTACTTACCTTGATGCTTTTAGCAGTGATGAGGATTTTGCTGAATTCCTTCCTGATTATAAGAATCTTGATGAATTAAAGGATCATTACAGAAGAGGTGGTCTTGGAGATGTTAAGGTTAAGAAGTTCCTCCTTAATGTTATCAACAAGGAACTTGAACCAATCAGAGCAAGAAGACATGAATATGAAAAGGATATTCCAGAAGTATATAATATCCTTAAGAGAGGTACAGAAGCGGCTTACGCTGTTGCACAGGACACTCTTAATGATGTCAAGGCTGCTATGAAGATTGATTATTTTAATGATGCAGAACTTATTAAGGTTCAGTCAGAGAAATACAGCAGAACAGAGTAATTATTTTAATCAAATATACACACGGAGGCTTTTCTATTATGAGACATTTACTTAGTCCGCTTGATTTAAGCGTTGATGAACTGGCAAGATTATTAGACCTTGCAAGAGATATTTCAAAGGATCCATCAAAGTATGGTCATGTATGTGATGGTAAGAAGATAGCCACATTGTTCTATGAGCCAAGTACTAGAACAAGATTAAGCTTCGAGGCTGCCATGATTAACCTTGGTGGTCAGGTATTAGGCTTTTCTGAGGCTTCTTCAAGCTCAGCGTCAAAGGGTGAAAGTGTTGCAGATACTATAAGAGTTATCTCTTGTTATGCAGACATATGTGCAATGCGTCATCCAAAGGAGGGTGCTCCGATGGTAGCTTCTGAGTATTCACACATCCCTATTATTAATGCAGGTGATGGTGGACATCAGCATCCTACACAGACACTTACTGATCTTATGACAATAAGGGAGCTTCGTGGTTCACTCGATAACTTTACTATCGGTTTATGTGGTGACCTTAAGTTCGGAAGAACAGTTCACTCACTTATAAGTTCATTAGTTAGATACAAGAATGTAAAGTTTGTCCTTATATCGCCTAAGGAGTTAAGAATTCCTGATTATATCAGGGATGATGTGCTTAAGGCTAATAACTGCGATTTCGTAGAAGTTGAGAATCTTGAACAGGCTATGCCAGAACTTGATATTCTCTATATGACAAGAGTACAGAGAGAAAGATTCTTCAGTGAAGATGAATATTTAAGAATGAAAGACTTCTATATACTTGATGAAGATAAGATGGCACTTGGAAAGCCTGATATGTATGTGCTTCATCCGCTTCCAAGAGTTAATGAAATATCTGTTGATGTTGACAATGATGACAGAGCTGCTTATTTCAAGCAGGTTCAGTTTGGTGTATATGTAAGAATGGCACTTATACTTACTTTACTTGGACTTGATACAGCGGTTAATCCATCATTAGCTCATGTACTTGATTCACTGGATGCATAAGGAGGAAAAATTATGTTAAATGTAGGCGAACTTAATGAAGGCTTTGTTCTTGACCATATTGAAGCAGGAAAGGCCATGATGATATACAATTACTTAGGACTTGATAAGCTTGACTGTCAGGTTGCTATTATTAAGAATGCAAGAAGTGGTAAGATGGGAAAGAAAGACATTATTAAGATTGAAGGTGGTCTTGATCTTGTTGATCTTGATGTTTTAGGATTCGTTGACCATAATATTACTGTCAATATTATTAAGAATGGTGAAATAGTAGACAAGAAGAGACTATCTCTTCCAAAGCAGGTTACTAATATTATCAAATGTAAGAATCCAAGATGTATCACATCTATTGAGCAGGGATTAAAGCAGGTGTTCGTACTTGCTGATGAGGAAAAACAGGTTTACAGATGTAAGTACTGCGAAGAGAAATATTCATAAAAATTAATGGCTGTCGTTATTAAACGGCAGCCATTCTTAATATGTGTCATAATGCACATTTTTAATTAAGTTCTTTAATTATCATGTTATTAGGTCTTGAAATCTTAAGCTCTGGACCATTCATTATGATAAGACCTCTGTCATACTTTACAGTAAATATTGTTATAGAATTACCTTCGTTGTTCATAGACATTATGTGCTTATCATCAGGGAAAAGCGTTATGTATTTAGGATAGTCTCCACTGATTGGAAGAGAGTTGAGACTTGAAAGCTTTCCTGTCTTAGTGTCAACGTTATATATTGTAACTGTGTTATCACCTGCATTAGAGCAGAGCAGATGCTTTCCTGTACTGTCAAATATTATATTAGCTGCAGCACTGTTAGTCTTGTGGTCGCGTCTTACAGTGAATATATTCTGTACAAGTTCGAAACGGTTCCTGTCTGAGTTCTTATCATATGAGTACACGTTGATATAATTCTTCATCTCACATACAACATAGGCATACTTTCCGTCACGGCTGAATTCTATCTGTCGTGGTGCAGATTCCTGCTGTGAACGGATTATATCATATAACTTTAACTTGCCTGTTACATGGTTGAATTCATAAAGCTTTATCTGGTCGATTCCGGGATCACATACACATAAGAGCTCCTCATCTGGTGTGAATGCACTCCAGCTTATATGTGGACGAAAATTTCTTTCGGCAACACTGCCGATTCCCTTGTGGAATATTTCATCTGCAATAAATCCAACAGAGCCGTCTGCATTGATATGCATAACTGTTATCTTGCCATCGTGGTAACCAGATACTACAAGGAATCTGTTATCACTTGTAACACATATATGACATCCACGCATTCCGTTGATTGATGCTACGTTCATAAGTTCAATATTGCCATCAGCTAATATTGCATATGCTGAAACACCCTGGTCGCATATAGCGTATAAGAAGTTCTTATCAGGTGAAAATGTAATGAAAGAAGGATTATCAATTGCAACCTCTCCACGTTCTGTTATTCTTCCTTTAGCTACATCACAGTCATATATATGGATTCCTTTACTGCTTTCGTGTGTATAGCTGCCAACATAAGCTACATATTTCTTATCCATGATTATCCGCCTCCGTAAAACATATATATTACTATTTTATAGCATGAGGCATGGTTTTTCAATACTGGTCAGATACATTTTTGCTTAACCTTATCAGGACATATACTTACAAGTATGATATCAGGACCGATTGTGCGGATACATTTGAATGGAATAACATATTCATAATCTCTGCCAAGAAAACCACATAATCTTGCCGGGCCTGGAACAATAATTGCAAGTATACATCCGGATGCGGGGTCAAAGTCAATATCAATAACGAATCCTAATATGCAGCAGTCGGTATCATTGATAACTGTTTTTCCTTTAAGTTCACATAGACGCATAGGAACACCTTATTATGTGCTTATATTATTATATTGCACTGATTAACAAAGGTGTCTTTTCATATCGCGAAGGGCACATTTTTCCAGACGGCTTACCTGGGCTTGTGATATTCCTAAGTCTTTGGCAACCTCTGTCTGGGTGCGGCAGTCAAAGAAACGAAGTGTTATTATCTGGCGTTCTCTTGGGGAGAGACGGTTGATTGCTTCTTTAAGTGCAATATTACGGACCCAGCGGTCTTCTGTGTTTTTCTTATCTTTAACCTGGTCTATTACATAGAGTGTATCACCGCCGTCGTTAAACACTGGCTCATACAGTGAAATTGAAGGTGTCACAGCTTCAAGAGCAATGACTATATCTGCTTTGGATATGCCGATTTCTTCAGCTATTTCTGTAATTGAAGGCTCTTTCAGATTCTTCTTCATAAGATTTTCACGGGTTGTTATTGCCTTGTAAGCGGTATCTTTCAATGAACGGCTTACCCGTATTGTACTGTTATCACGCAGAAAACGTTTGATTTCTCCGATTATCATGGGAACAGCATATGTTGAGAATTGAACATTTAAAGACATATCAAAGTTATCAATTGCTTTTATCATGCCTATGCAGCCTATCTGGAAAAGGTCATCAAGATTCTCTCCACTCTGGTTGAAACGCTGGACGATGCTTAATACAAGTCTTAAGTTCCCTTTTATAAATGTTTCTCTTGCTTGTGTATCTCCTGATTTTATCTTTGAAAGCAGCTCTTTTGACTGAGCCGGTTTAAGAAGAGGAAGGTCACTTGTATTGACTCCGCATATTTCAACTTTGTATCCAGCCATAATCCCTCCTTGAATAATACATTTGTTTTCTGGTTTATCATTTTGAGCTTATCAACATTAAAAGGATTGACATTTTGGCCGGGCTTATTCATAATTAATTTATATATTTAATTCGGAGGTAGATAGCGTGAAGTGTCCGTTTTGTGGTAAAGATAACACTAAGGTAATTGATTCAAGACCAACTGATGACAGTTCAATAAGAAGAAGGCGTCAGTGTGATGAATGTGGTAAGAGATTTACTACATATGAGAAGATTGAGTCTATGCCACTTATTGTTATTAAGAAAGATAATAACAGAGAACCTTATGACAGAGAGAAGATAACAGCCGGCATAGTAAGATCATGCCATAAAAGACCTGTTTCTATCTCACAGATTAACAATATGGTTGATGAGATAGAGACACAGATATTTAATATCGGCGAGAAAGAGATTTCTACCAAGACTATCGGTGAAATCGTTATGAGCAAGCTCAAGAACGTTGATGAGGTTGCTTATGTAAGATTTGCTTCTGTGTACAGAGAGTTTAAGGATGTTGATTCATTTATGGAAGAGATTAAGAAGATTCTTAAGTAATATATCAGAAGCAGATTAAAGAAAGGCAGCATTTAAGTTATGTTTAAGAGATTCTATCCTGATATATATATTGATTCAGCTTATGACATTGATTATCAGGGACTTTATGACAAGGGCTACAGAGGGATTGTGTTTGATATCGATAACACACTTGTTGAGCATGGAGCACCTGTTACAAAGCGTTGCAGTGATTTGTTTGACAGATTAAGGACTATTGGCTTTGAGACATGTATCATATCTAATAATAAGGAGTACAGGGTCAAGCCGCTTGCAGACGCCTGTGGTTCAAGATATGTAAGCAAGGCAGGAAAGCCATCACCTGTTAATTATATTAAGGCTATGGAGATTATGGGTACTGATAAAGGCAACACATTTTTTGTTGGTGACCAGCTTTTTACAGATGTATGGGGAGCTAACAAAGCAGGTATTATGTCTATTCTTGTGAAGCCTATTGATAAGCATGAAGAGATTCAGATTATTCTTAAGAGAAGACTGGAATGGATTGTATTATTTTTTTATAAAAGAAGAAATCAGTAATTGTTTAAAGGAGCTTAAGTTATGGACATAAAAGGAACAACCAGAGTATGCGGACTTATTGGTAATCCGGTAGGACATTCTGTGTCACCGGCAATTCACAATAATCTTGCACAGTTAACAGGAAAAGATATGGTATATACCACATTTAAAGTTGAGAAGGGTGATGTGAAGACAGCTGTTAAAGGTGCATACAGCCTTAATATTCTTGGACTTAATGTTACAGTTCCACACAAGTCAGAGGTTATTGATACTCTTGTTGATATTGATCCGCTTGCCAGGGCTATAGGAGCTGTTAATACGCTTGTAAGGGTTGAAGGAGGATTCAAAGGATACAACACGGATATTCTTGGCCTTGCAAGGGAGCTTGAAGATGAAGGCATTGAACTTGAGAATTCCAAGGTTATTATTCTTGGAGCAGGAGGAGCAGCAAGAGCCATAACATTCTTATGTTCAAGTAAGAATGCACAGTGTGTGTATCTGCTGAACAGAACAGTTGATAAGGCTGAGGCGATTGCACAGGCTGTTAATGCACATTTTAACAATGATAAGGTTATTCCTATGAATATTGCTGATTATGCTGATATTCCGGGAGAAGATTATGTTGTTATCCAGACAACAAGTGTTGGACTTCATCCGAATGACGAAGCTGTTGTTATTGATGATGAAGCATTTTACAAAAAGGCAGCAGTTGGTGTTGATATTATATATAATCCGGCCAATACTAAGTTTATGAAGCTTATCAAGGCACAGGGAAAGAATGCTTATAATGGTCTTAAGATGCTTCTGTATCAGGGTGTAAGTGCTTACGAGCTCTGGAATGACTGTAAGATTACTAAGGAAGAGGCTGATGAGGTGTATAAGTGTCTTCAGAAGGAGCTTGGAATTGATGAATAACGGACATAATAATATTATTCTCATTGGATTTATGGGAAGTGGCAAGACAACATTTGGAAAATGGATTACCAGGAACCACAATATGGAATTCATTGATACTGACGAGTATATAGAGAATAAGTACAACAAGCTTATTAAGGATATATTCAGGGATTCCGGTGAAGAGACATTCAGGGATATGGAGACACAGGCTATTAAAGAGCTTGCACAGGTCTGTGATAACTGTGTTATATCTGTTGGTGGAGGACTGCCGGTAAGAGCGGTTAACAGAAGTCTTCTTAAGGAACTTGGAATTGTTGTATATCTGGAAGCATCTGTTGATGAACTGGTAAAGCGTCTGTCTAAGGATACAAGCAGACCGCTTCTTGCAGGAGGCAACCTAAGAGAGAAGATTGAAAGCCTTATGGCTGCAAGGGAGGCTCTTTATAAAGAGGCTGCTGATATTATTGTTAAGACTGATGACAGAAGATTTGAAGATATGTATACAGATGTTGTGACAGCTATTAATATGGGAATAATGGAGGATTGATATGAAGATACTAGTAATGAACGGACCTAACATTAATTTTCTTGGAATAAGAGAGAAAGGCATCTATGGCGAACAGAATTATGAAGCTCTTGTTTCAATGATTGAGAAGAAGGCAGAAGAGCTTGGAGTTGATGTGGAAGTATTCCAGAGCAATCATGAAGGTGCTATAATTGATAAGATTCAGGAGGCATACTACAATGATGTTGATGGAATTGTTATCAATCCCGGAGCATTCACACATTACAGCTATGCAGTAAGAGATGCACTTGCATCTGTTGCAGCTATTCCTAAGATTGAGGTTCATATATCCAACGTACATACAAGAGAGGAGTTCAGACATACCTCTGTGACAGTTCCTGTATGTAACGGACAGGTTGTAGGGCTTGGACTTAAGGGATATTTATATGCAATGGAAGCAGTTGTTGACCTTGCAATGAAAAAGTAGTTGCCAAATGTTTATATTTATTATACAATATTAGAAGTCATTTGATTATTTAGGAGGTATACCAAAGAATGGTAGATGCAGGTAGTTTTAAGAACGGTATTACAATTCAGTATGAGAACGGAATTTGGCAGGTAATCGAATTCCAGCATGTTAAGCCTGGTAAGGGATCACCTTTCGTTAGAGCTAAGTTAAAGAATATTATTTCTGGTGGTGTTATAGAGAATTCTTTCAGACCAACTGAGAAGTTTGATCTTGCACACATTGACAGATCAGAATATCAGTATTTATACGCTGATGGAGATCTTTATAACTTCATGAACACAGAGACATATGATCAGATTGCATTAAGTGCTGATCAGGTTGGTGATTCTCTTAAGTTCGTTAAAGAGAATGAGATAGTTAAGCTTTGTTCACATGATGGTAATGTATTTGCTATTGAGCCACCTATTTCAGTTGAGCTTGAAGTAACAGATACAGAGCCAGGTATCAAGGGTAACACAGCAACAGGTGCTACTAAGCCAGCTATCGTAGAGACAGGAGCTAAGATTATGGTTCCATTATTCGTTAACCAGGGCGATAAGATTAAGATTGATACTCGTACAGGTGAGTATACATCAAGAGCATAATTTTTATGTATTATTAAGGGCTGTCATGTATATGCATGACAGCCCTTTCGTGTAAGCAGGACTTAACCTCTTGCCTGGAATGTTGTACAGACTGTATCGTCCTCTGTTACAGCTTTTATACCTGATATGTCTACATGGTCAGCATCACATTTTTTATTAGTGTTATATATGCAGTTGGTTGCCTCACATGAGATGGATAAAGAATCTTTAGGAAGATGGCACATATTAGTTGCACCTGGTTTCTGATGTTCATAGTCACTGCAGCATGTTTCACCACATTGGCATGCAGAGCTTCCTTCTACACAGATTGAATTAAGACAGCACTGGTTGTCACAGTTATGCATGCAAGATGCAGCATTACAGTTAAGATTACCCATAATATTTCTCCTTTCAAAAAACAATTATGACCGCCATGTTGCAATTAACATAGCGGCCATATTATTGTTCCCTGAATATTATCTATTATGCAGGGGATTATTTAATAAAAGAAAAAGAAAACCTTTTCGTCCTGACATTGAAGTATCTGAAAGAAACTTTAGCAATTATCTTATCTTTAGATACGAATGTATTAGTCCAGTATCTGGAATCTTTGGAATTATTACGATTATCGCCTAACATAAAATACGAACCGGAAGGTACAACATATGTCAGGTCTTCCCCATCACTGTTCATTGGCTCACGGATATAATTCTCTTCAAGCATCTCTCCATTAACATAAACGTAACCATTCCTGATATTAATAACATCTCCAGGAATTCCAATAACTCTTTTAACAAAGTTCTGAGATTCATCGTCAGGATACTTAAATATTACAATATCACCACGTTCAGGTTCGTGAAACAGATATGCCAGACGGAAACCAATAAGTCTGTCGCCTGTAAGAATAGTGTTCTCCATTGAACCAGAAGGAACCTGTGCATTAACTATAATAAATCTTGTGAATAGAAATGCAACTATGATGGCAACAGCAAGAATCTTAATATAGCTTAATATTTCCTGTCCAATACTTTCTTTATGGTCCTTGCGTGCAGGAGCAGGTGACTCGTCACTGTATCGTGGGATATCATAGTCATCATAATCTGTGTCATCATAAGAGAAATCATCGTCAATATCATCTAAGAATTCTATTCCATCATCGTATTTTGCTTTAGTATCATCGTCATAATTGTCATAGTTAAAATTAGTCATGTTATATATTTCCTTATTGTTATATAAGACAATGATAGTTTAAATGGCGTTATTTTGCAAGTAATTCCATGATTTTATTGCTTCTTGCAATAAATCCAGTCATCTGTTCAGGAGAGAGTGGTGCATGACTAAGCATAGCAAGGTCATAGAGCTGTTCGCATATAATCTTAGTATTTTCGCCGTCTGTATGTTCTGCAACATATTTAACAAGGTCATTGTTAGCATTAAGTACAAGAGTCTGACCTTCGGCACCAAACATATTAGGATCCATGCCTGCCATACCATACATCTTCATCATATCCTGCATACGTCTGCTTTCTTCTGAAAGAGTAATCATTGAAGATATAGATGCATCCTTTAATTTCTCAACATTAACAGTTAAATTCTCTTTGCCAAGAGCATCCTTGAAAGTCTTAGAGAGCTTTTCAGTCATGTCCTTCAACTCGTCTTTAGAAGTCTCTTCCTTAAAGCTGTCTGAAAGATCTGCATCGATACGCTTGAACTTGAGATTCTCATTCTTAGATTCCATGTTAGTGATGAATGGCTGGTCAATGTTATGAGTAAGAATTACAGCATCAATTCCTTCGTTCTTAAACATGTTAATATACTGACTCTGTTCAACTTCATCTGTTACATAGAATACTGTGTTTTCATGTTTCTCTTTATTCTCTTCGAGACATTCCTTAAGTGTTAAATATTTGCCGTCAAGGTTCTTGAATATGATGTAATCATTCATCTTCTCAGCAAATTTTTCATCCTTTAAGCAGCCGAATTTAATAAATGGATTGATGTCATCCCAGTATTTTTCATAGTTTTCTTTATCTGTTTTACACATTCCTGAAAGCTTGTCGGCAACCTTTTTAGTAATGTAATCAGATATCTTCTTAACAAATCCATCATTCTGAAGTGCTGAACGTGATACGTTAAGTGGAAGGTCTGGGCAGTCAATAACACCTTTAAGAAGAAGTAAAAATTCTGGAATAACTTCTTTGATGTTATCTGCTACGAATACCTGATTGTTATAAAGCTTTATAGTACCTTCAATAGATTCATACTCTGTATTAATCTTAGGGAAGTAGAGAATACCCTTAAGATTGAAAGGATAATCCATGTTAAGGTGAATCCAGAATAATGGTTCTTTATAATCGTGGAATACCTTGCGGTAGAATTCCTTGTAATCTTCATCTGAACATTCATTAGGATGCTTTGTCCAGAGTGGATGGATATCGTTGATTGCAACTGGTCTTTTTACAATCTTAGCCATCTTTTTGGCTGGAACTTTCTCAACAGTTTCCTTAGTTCCATCTTCTTTCTCAACTTCTTCTGTAACAGCGTCCTTTATAAATGTATCAAGAACTGTATCTTTTTCTGTAACTTCTTCCTCAGGAATCTCCTCAGTCTGTTCACCCGCATCTTCGTTAGTTACAAAGATTGGAACCGGCATGAAAGAGCAGTATTTATCAAGAACTTCTTTAGCCTTATATTCGTTGGCAAATTCATAGCTGTCCTCATTGAGGTAAAGAGTAATCTCAGTACCAGGATTTGTTTTGGTTCCCTCACTTATATCATATTCAGTTCCTCCTTCACATGACCAGTGAACTGATTCTGCTCCGTCCTTAAATGAAAGAGTATCAATAGTAACCTGGTCAGCAACCATAAATGCTGAGTAGAAACCTAAACCAAAATGTCCGATAATCTGGTCGTCATTAGCCTTATCCTTGTATTTCTCAAGGAATGCTTCAGCACCAGAGAAAGCAATCTGGTTGATATACTCATCAACTTCTTCTTTAGTCATACCGATACCGTTATCAATGATCTTGATTGTCTTATCGTTAGCAGAAAGCTTAATCTCAACTTTATAATCAATATCGTCTGGAGCTTCATATTCTCCAATCATTGAAAGCTTCTTGAGTTTAGTGATAGCATCGCATGCATTAGAAACTAACTCTCTATAGAAGATATCATGGTCAGAATACATCCATTTCTTGATTATAGGGAAAATATTCTGACTGTTAATAGATAAATTACCATGTTCTTTTGACATAATATTTCACTCTCCAATCTATATAGTATTAAACTAAGTGTTAATTTAATACACGAATAAACAGAAGTCAAGCAAAAACTAGCACTCAAAGGTAAAGAGTGCTAATAAAAAACCGTCTGTGCATGTAAACAGGCGGTTTTGCGGGATTTATTAAATAATTCTAAATTATTCTTCATATGAAATATCAGCATCAGATAAGAAGTTGAGAATATATTTTTCAAATGCTTCATCAAGGGAGCGGTCAAGTGTAAATGTACTAAGCGAAGATGCTGTTGTCATGGTTACTGAACCATCCTGATAGCGTACATTAAGAAATAACCCGTTGACACAGCCGGGGTCAAAGTTAAGGTCAGTATCAAGTATCAGCTTTGCAACAACTGCTTCAGGCAGTACAAATGTTATCTTTAAAAGTTCAGGAACTTTCCTGCCCTTAATTATGCTGAATGCGAAAGGCTTAATGTTCTTCCATGATGTATATCTTGCAGAAGGCATGGAATTAAGCTCATCTTCATTATAAAAGTCAGTGTTGAGCTTTCCATCTATTGTATAACTGCAGCCTGTGCATATATAGGCTTCTGAAAGACACATACCATCAAATGTATCGCTTATCAGAAGTTTATTCATAAATTGCTTTAAATCCTTAATTGTAAGAGAAAGCATAAATCCTCCTTGTTTTGCGAAGCAAAATGCGACTGCCCATGCAGGAGCAGAGGATTTTAGCCTCCTTGTTTTGCAAAATGTATATTGATTATAATATAAAATCAGTCTTTTAGAAATAGCTTTTGAATTATATTTATTATAGCAAAGAGAATTGTTGATATAATACAGAGAATAACAATTCCGAGAACTACATAACTCATCTTGAATACCTGGCTTCCGTATATTATGAGATAACCAAGACCTTTTTTAGCAGCTAAGAATTCACCTATAATTACACCTACAAGACACAGACCGATATTGACTTTCATATTACTTATAATAATTTTCTTGGAACCGGGGATGATAAGCTTACACAGAATATGCCATTTGTTACCGCCCAGAGTCCGTATCAGAGTAATTTTTTCTTTGTCAATTCCGAGAAAACCTGTGTACAGATTAATTATCATGCCAAATATGGCTACGGATACAGCGGTTATGATAATTGCTTTGGTATTAGTGCCAAGCCATACAATGAGCATAGGTGCAAGAGCTGACTTAGGAAGACTGTTTAATACTACCATAAAAGGTTCAAGACAGTCTGACAGTCCTTTGAAGCACCATAACAATATTGCAAATATAATCCCGACAACTGTAATTATTGCAAATGCGACTATGGTTTCATAGAGAGTTACCCATATATGCATGAATATTACTCCGTCTTTGGCGAGGTCTATAAATGTCTGATACAGCCTTACCGGTGAACTGAATATAAATGCGTTGATAATACCTTTGTCAGCAGAGAATTCCCACAGACCGACGAATCCTAAGAATAATATCAGGCGGGAGAGTGTTACTGATATAGTATACAAACGTTGCTTTATTATGAATTTTTTCTGTAAAGGACTAATATTCATTTTAACACCTCCCTTATTTCATCAAAATATTTCTGGGAAGAAAGAGTATCTCTTGATTCTATATTGATAGTTTTCAGAAGCTTTGCAGGACGGCTCGTGAGTATTAATACACGGTCGGTCATTGCAATTGCTTCGGATATATCGTGTGTTACTAATATTACGGTTTTCTTCTCACTCCTTAATATATTACATATATCTTCCCTTACTTCGAGTCTTGTCTGATAATCAAGGGCAGAAAATGGTTCGTCTAAAAGTAAAATATCCGGTTTCAGAGCAAGTGTGCGGATAAGTGCTGCACGCTGTCTCATACCTCCGGATAGCTGGGATGGCCTCGCTGATTTGAATTCTGCAAGGTCATATTGCTCTAAGAGATGATTAACATATGCAATGTTTTCAGGCGTTTTTTTGTTATTTATTTCAAGACCTAACATAACATTTTTATAGATACTGCGCCATTCAAACAGATTATCCTTCTGCAGCATATATCCCATCCGGGAGTCCGGATTGTTCTCTGGCGGTCTTATATATATGGTTCCAGCTTCAGGCTTTATAAGATCGCATAGCAGAGAGAGCAGTGTGGATTTACCACAACCGGATGGACCGACAATCGAGGTGAAACTTCCGGGTTCTATTTCAAAAGAAAGATCATTGATTACCGGAGTCTCTCCATTTTTATCGTGATAAGAATAATATATGTGATCCAGAGATAGAATTGATTCCAATAGATTGCTCCCATACTATGGTTAATATAATTTATGAAAATTATTGAAAAAAGTGATTATGAAGATTGAATTAGACGCATATAAAGAATATAATAATAACACTAAGGGCATATGAGGGGTACATTATGAACTGCTTAGAAGAGATAATAGCTAATATAAGCACAAAAAGAGTGTTTATACAGACACATAATTTCCCGGATCCTGATGCAATGGCATGTGCATATGGATTGTTTGAACTGCTTAAAGCAAAAGGGGTAGACGCAGAGATTTGTTATAAGGGAAGTATTGATAAAACAGTAACAGCCAAGATGGTAAGACTGCTTGATATTGCAGTTAAAGAATATATGAGTGCAGATAAATTCAGTAAAGAAGATGAGATAATTCTTGTTGATGCCCAGAAAGGTAATTCTAACATTATAGATATGAATGGCCATGAGATTATATGCATAGATCATCATCCTGTATATGAACATGTTGATTATAGATTCTCAGATATAAGACCAGAGGTTGGTGCATGCGCTTCGATTATTGCGTCATATTATTTTGATAATAATATTGAGATGTCAAAGAATGTTGCAACAGCTTTATTGTACGGGATTAAGATGGACACAGCTGATATGCGCAGAGGCGTTTCACAGCTTGATCTGGATATGTTTTATAAGTTGTTTATGAACACTGACAGGACAATTCTTGCAGACCTTGACAGCAGTGTACTGCATTTTGATGATATTAAGGCGTATAAGGACGCACTCAGCACGATAGATATAAGAGAAGATGTATGCTTTGCATGTGCAGGTTATGAGTGCAAGGAATCGCTTATAGCGGCAATATGTGATTTTACTCTGACTCTGGATGGAATTAATCTGTCAGTAGTATATTCTCCTAAGAAGGATGGAATTAAGATGTCAATAAGAAGTGCAGGTAAATATCTGTCAGGGGTAATGACAGTTAATGCACTTAAAGGAATAGGAACCGGTGGTGGTCATGATAATATGGCAGGCGGTTATGTTCCATATAAAAAGGAGGATAATGGAAAGGCAAGCGAAGCTGACGTTGTAAGGCTTGAAAAAGAGATTAAAGAGAGATTTATAAGAGAAACATGGAATTAATATAAACCGTCAGTCTGGATATCAGGTTCAGGCTGACGGTTTTGACATTGGTCTGTGTTAATATTTATATATCAATAGTTATCGTATATCAATCTGTATCCTGTCTATAAAATGTCCGAATATTCCTGCATATCCGTCCATTCCGTTATCGGTGGAGTTATCTTTCTGTAAACTGTAATAGTCTCTGTTTACAGGGCTTACCCTGTAGAATGCATAATGATAACCTGATGAATTAATAATATCATCAGGGGTGTAATAATATATCTCAACGGCATCAACAGGTGTGTCATTGCCAGCGTATCCATTATAGTAATCATTAATATCAGTGTTGCGGCTGTCTATGAAACCAAGCCAGCCACTATTTACATGGACTCTGTATTTTATATAGCCGGTATCTGTTGTGACTGCAAGACCGGTAATGCTCTGACCGGATATTCCGGCGTAGTCAGCATTATTCTTAACTATGGGAAGCCAGCGGCCTGTTGAAAGCTTTGTCTGATAGTAAACATTTATATTATTGGATTAACTATCATCGATACGCATAGTTTCACCAGTATTATCATCTTTTTTAACAGAATAATCTGAGTAATATATATTGCCATCATATTCTTCATCTTCGATTTCTACTGCACCAAACTGCCACATGGTACAGTCAAGGCTTGGAGAATCAATTCCCCAGTGCGCAAGCCAGATATTCATCTCTGGGATTGATTTCAGTCTGTCAAGGTCAAGCACATTGGTAAAATAGTTGTAATTGGCATAGACACCGGTTTTATATCCGCTGACACGCATGGCATTAACAAACATTTCGCAGAAATCAGATAGCAGTTCTCCTTCGGAGTAGACATCAAGACCATTTCTTGCTTTATATCCGTCAGCATCTTCCATATCAAACCACACACCAAGCTGAGGCGTTCTGCCTTGAAGAAGTCTTAAGGCGTGGGCAGTTTCGCTTGCTGCGTCATAATAATCCAAAGCATAACTGTACAGATAGACGCCGTAAGGAATTCCAAGCCGTTCACATTCATCCATATTTCTGATGGCAGCAGTGTCGTCCTGTGACTGGATATCGCTGCCATATCCGATACGGATAATTGCGCCTTCAATATAGTTTTTCATATTATCCCACTGAATAAAACCGTTGTAACTGCTCACATCTATTACCACAGCATATATATCTGCCGGAAATGACATGAACAGGCATAAAGAAGCAATAATTGCAATATATATTTTGATAATTTTCTTCATTCACATTCCCCTTTCTTTTAATGTTCTAATATAGAATATTCGAAAGATGATGGAGAGTGCGGAGGGAAGGTGATGCACAGTGTAGCGTGAAACTGAAGCGTGGCGGATTGGACGTTGAAGCGGAGGAAGGCACGGAAGAAGTCCAAAAAGGAAGTCAAAGAGTGATGGATTGGACGTTGAGGTGGAGGAAAGACAGGAGAAAGTCCAAAAGGAAGGTCAACGCGTGGCGGATTGGACGTTGAAGTGGAGTGAGGCATGGATGAAGTCCAAAATAGGAATGTATGCGTGCAAAAATGGACTTTATGATGCATAACAGCATTCATAAAGTCCATTAGTTACAAAGCCACCTGCCGGAATCGAACCGGCGACCTTTTCATTACGAGTGAAACGCTCTACCGACTGAGCCAAGGTGGCATGTTTGTCTGCCGATATTGTGGCGACGAACAACAATTATTATATATATTAATTCTTTTTTTGTAAAGTCGTTATTTCACGGATATATAAGCCTGACATGATGAATAATAATTCTCTATACGGACAATTATAGATTAAGAACAAATAACTAGCAACAAAGAAGGAGGCAGCCATGAACACAATAGGTAATGATGAATCGGACAACAAGAAATCAGACAACAAGAAACCAGACAATGAGATATCAGACAACGAGAAATCCAACAACGGGAATACCGCAGATGACTACAAAGATGGTGCTGTCACGAAAAATGCTCTTCAGGTGATAACAATTATTGGAGAGATAGAAGGGCACGATAATCTTCCCGCAACAAGCAAAGCAACAAAGTATGAACATATGCTGCCTAAGCTGGCGGAGATTGAGATGGATAAAGATATTAAAGGTGTACTTTTTATTATGAATACAGTTGGTGGGGATGTCAGTGCGGGACTGGCACTGGCTGAGATGATTGCCTCAATGAAAAAGCCGACAGTTTCTTTAATAATAGGCGATTCACATAGTATCGGGGTTCCGCTTGCAGTAAGTACAGATTATTCATTTATAGTGCCAACAGCTACAATGATAATACACCCTGTAAGGATGAACGGAACACTTATCGGAGTACAGCAGACTTATGACTATTTCGAACGCATTTCTGACAGGATAACTTCGTTCATTGCAGACCACAGCAGGGTGAGCAAGGAAAGGGTTGAAGAAATGATGGTGGATACGACACAGCTTTCTAAAGACTTAGGAACAGTGCTGGTGGGTAGACAGGCTGTTGAAGAAGGTTTAATATGTGAAGTAGGAGGAATCAGCGATGCACTTGCAAAGCTGGATTCACTGATTGATAAATAATAACGCAATAAGGGGAAATTATGAAATGTAATATATGCCCAAGAGCCTGCAATGTCGACAGGAGTGTTAACAAAGGCTTTTGCGGAATGACTAATGATATATATGCGGCAAGAGCCGCTCTACATATGTGGGAAGAGCCATGCATATCAGGTGAACATGGAAGTGGGGCAGTGTTCTTTTCAGGGTGTACATTAAGGTGCATATTCTGTCAGAATTCTGAGATTGCTGCGGCACAGGTTGGAAAGAAGATAACAGTTGATAGGCTTTGTGACATTTTCCTTGAACTTCAGGACAAATGTGCCAACAATATCAATCTCGTAACTGCAACACATTTTGTACCGCAGGTTGCAGAAGCACTTATTAAGGCAAAGAATAAGGGACTTGTGATACCTGTTGTATACAATTCAAGTGCTTATGAGAATGTAAGCACAGTTAAGATGCTCGACGGATTAGTGGATGTATATCTTCCAGACATGAAATATATTGACAGCAGGCTTTCAGCAGAGTACTCGAAAGCACCGGATTATGCAGATGTGGCTAAAGCTGCAATACATGAGATGGTCAGACAGACCGGAAAGCCGGAATTCTTTATAGAAGATGATGAACTCGTGAAGAGCGGAAGAGTTGAAGCTGGGATTATGAAAAAAGGCGTAATTGTAAGGCATCTTGTACTTCCGGGAACAACTAAAGATTCCAAGGCAGTTATAAAGTATCTTCTTGATACATATGGTGATGAAATATACATAAGTATAATGAGCCAGTATACGCCATTTGAGAGACTAAAAAAACATCCACTCCTGTCGCGTAAAGTGACAAGAAAAGAATATAATTCTGTGGTAGATTATGCGATAGACTGCGGAATCAATAATGGATTTATTCAGGAAGGCGATGTGGCAGAGGAAAGCTTCATTCCTGAATTTGACTATGAAGGCATATGATTATATAATCGTAACAGAATTATTACAAATGTATTGTGTATTGGCGGGATTAATATATGGAGAATAAGCATGGGCACATAGAGCAAAACAGCGCCAGAATATGGCAGATTGGCTTGTTTTCTCTTAATAATACATCAACTAATCTGTTTCTTGCCATGATGGGATATGTCTCATATTATGCTAATGGAATAGCAGGTCTTTCGGTTGTCCTTATCTCGGTTATTCTTACGGGAATGAGAATATTTGATGGCGTGACAGATCCGGTGATAGGATATTTTATAGATAAAACCAATGGAAAATATGGCAAATTCCGGCCTTATATTGTTATAGGATACTTACTCATGGCAATTAGCAGTCTTATTCTGTTCTTTACTACAAGCCTTGTTCCGGTTATTTTAAGACCATTTTATTTTATAATTGTGTATTCAGTATATATAATCGGATATACATTTCAGACGGCAGTAGTAAAGTCTGGACAGTCGGTAATTACTAACGACATGAAGCAGAGACCTATGATAACATTTTTTGACTCAACATTTATAATGTTCGCACATGGTCTGGTTGCTTTTTATGTTTCTGTGTATCTTATTGAGAAATACAAGACATTCCAGTCACAGGCACTTTTCTCAGAATTTGTTATTACTGTTGTAATCGTTGCCGGGATATGCTCTGCACTTGCGGTAGTAGGAATATGGAGCAAGGATAATGTTAAATATTTCAAGCTGGAGGAAGATAAGAAACAGCAGATACATTTCAGAGATTATGTTACTATAATTAAGCACAACAAGCCAATCAGAATGCTTGTTATAGCAGCAGCATCTAACAAATTCGCACAGATGGTATATGGCAATTCAACAGTTCTTGTAATGCTTTATGGAATTCTGATGCAGAATTATCCGCTTGCTGGTATAATTGGAATAATTGTAGGTATTCCCAACTTAGGAATAATATATCTTGGCATTGAACATGCCAAGCGATGCGGACAGAAGAAGACACTTGTAAGGTCAACATATCTTGCAATTATTTTTCAGACGATACTTATGCTCATGATGATATTTACTGATCTTACCAAAGTATCATTAAAGCATATTAATTTTATTACGGTTGCATTCCTGCTTGTATTTACGCTGCTTAATGGAGTGAAATCAATATCTAATAATATAGTTGTTCCTATGATTGCTGACTGTACTGATTATGAATATACACTGAGCGGACATTTTGTGCCTGGAATAATGGGTGCACTGTTTTCTTTCATTGACAAATCATTTTCAGCACTTGGAACAGGATTTGTAGGAATTGCACTGGCGATAGCGGGGTATTCTAAAGTTTTTCCGCAGGTGGAGGACCCACTGACACCACAGCTTAAGTTTCTGACAATATTTTTCTATTGTATGATTCCGATAATTGGTTGGATTGTGACAATATTTATAATGAGATTCTATAAGCTGGATAAGAATACCATGAAGGGCTTGTATAAGAAATAGAGTGGAGAGTGGAATATGCTTATTAATAAAGGTAATCCAATGCTGATGGGATGCAGCAGATATAAGGACGGATATAATTTTACATATGAGGCAGAATGTGAAAATGCAGCTCTGCTGATTTTTGATGCTCATATGAAGCTTAAAGAACGTATAGAACTTGATTCATCAATGAAATGTGGCAACATATTTTCAGTTTATGTATGTGACAGGAAGCTGGATACATGTTTCTACTGCTATGAGATAGATGGCTTAATGTATCTTGATCCATATGCAAAGGCGATAACGGATTGCGGAAGATTTGGACAGATGGACGAGGAAGATGTGTATCTGGCTGCGATTGATGTGGCAGATTATGACTGGGAAGATGACAGACCACTTAATTATGATTACAGCGACTGTATATTCTACAAAATGAATGTCAGGGGATTTACTAAGAGCAGGACATCAAAGGTCAGGGATAAAGGCACATTTGCAGGAATAGTGAACAAGATACAATATCTTAAAGAACTTGGAATTACAACTCTTGAGTTACAGCCTGCATATGAATTTGATGAAATAGGCCGTTTTCCACAGTTGACTGATACGATAATGTCAAAATACGGAGCCGGAACACATTACAGCGTGGATAAGAATACGCGAAAAATTAATTACTGGGGATATGTCGGAGGATTTTATTTCGCACCTAAGGCATCATATTCTTCAATTGCTTCAAAGCATCCGGGGATGTTTAGGGATTACACAGTTGAATTTAAGAATATGGTTAAAGAACTGCACAGAAATGGCATTGAAGTCGTTATGGAAATGTTTTTTACTGACGAAAGTACGGGCTTTATATTGCAGTGTGTAAGATACTGGGTTACTGAATATCATGTTGACGGAGTTCATGTGTACTGTGATGAGTCAGCGCTTAAGGCACTTTCACAGGATGCACTTTTAGCGGATACCAAGATTATAACTGTATACTGGAATGGCAAAACCGGAACGAAGAAGCATATGGCTAATTATAATAATGATTTCCAGAATATTGTGCGCCGCCTGTTAAAGGGTGACGAGAATATGCTTGGAGAATTTGCAGCTATATCAAGAAAGAATGAGGCAAACAGTGCAAGTATTAATTATATTGCCAACAACAATGGATTTACTCTTAATGACCTTGTAAGCTATGACAGAAAGCATAATGAGCTTAATGGTGAGAATAACAGGGATGGCGAGGATTTTAATTTCAGCTGGAACTGTGGCGAGGAAGGTTCGACAAGAAAGAGAAAGATTAAAGAACTAAGAATGCGTCAGATTAAAAATGCACTGGTATTTGTTTTCTTGTCGGCAGGTACTCCGCTTATACTTGCCGGAGACGAGTTTGGCAATTCACAGAACGGTAACAATAATCCGTATTGTGTTGACAGTGAACTTTCATGGGTTAACTGGAAGGAAACTAAAGAGGGAAAAGAAATTCTTGAATGGACAAAGGCTCTTATACAATTCAGACAGAATAATAAGATACTTCATATGCCGCAGTCGCTTACTTTAAGTGACAGGATATCATGTGGCTACCCTGATATATCATATCATGGAACTAATGCGTGGTATGCACAGATGAATACATATGACAGACATTTAGGAATTATGTATTCATGTGTATATGGGGATGAAGAAGACCACAGTCTGATATATGCTGCATATAATATGCACTGGGAGAATCACAGCTTTGCACTTCCTAAGATTAATGGTACATGGAAGGTTGATATGAGTTCTAATGTATCAGGTGCTGTGATTGAAGATAATAACAGAAGTGTATGTGTTGAGCCACGGAGCGTTGCAATACTTACAGGAACATATGAAATTCCTGCTAAAAAGGAGAAGTAATGGATATAAAGAAGCTTGCAGATGTCAAAGACAGATTTGCAGATTACGAGAAGATATTTAATTCAGGTGATTATGACAAAGCGGCAGATATATTATCTGCAATACTTGAAAGAATAGAAGAGTGTACGGACGAGCGTAAAGCCGGAACAATGGATGATACATTTGTGAAAAAATCGGACATGGACGGCAGACCAATATATATAAGCCTTAATCATGTTATGGAATATTATGTGTACGCATGTTATTTTGAACCGGAAACGGATGTGCTGTGTACAGAGCTGCCTGTTGGAGAGTACTACAGGACTTATGGCAGTCTGTGCCTGAAGTTATCGAAGTTCCGCAGAGCTGAGGATGCATTTAAGAAGGCTATATGCTGGAATCCTGTTGACCTTGATTCATATCTTGGCCTTGCAGAATGTTATAAGAATCTTAATATGCTGTCGAGATATCTTGATGTTACAAAGCAGGCATACAGATTCTGCTGCAGTCGCGCAACGATGGCAAGATATTACAGAAATATGGGATTTTACTTTGTGGCAAAGTATAATACTGAGGCGGCAAGAGTGTGCTACACATACAGTAATATATATTATAAGACAGATAATGCTGATAATGAACTTAAATATCTTGAGCAGGCATTAAATGACAAGACACCGGAATATTCTGTTAAACAGATGCAGGAAATACTTGATAAGAATGAGGTGGAACCAGGACCTGACTCTAAGACAATAGGAATTATATACAGAGTCGGTGAACTTATGATGAATGATAAAGATTACAGTCTGGCAAGAGACTGCTTTTCAATTGTTTATGATATAACACAGGAAACACAGTTAAAGACATTGCTTGATGAATTAGATAAAGATCTGGAGGATAACAATGCTTGATAAATCTTATGATGGAATAATATTTGACCTTGACGGTACTATGTGGGATACAAGAAAGCCAATATGTGAGGCGTGGAATATAATACTTTCTCGTCATGAAGAGATTCACAGAACACCAATTGTCGAGACTGACCTTAACGACTGTATGGGACTTCCGATGTACGACATAGCTGCAAAGCTGTTTCCACAAGAACAGGAACAGGTAAGAAATGCACTTATGGACGAGCTGTGTACATTTGAGAATGGCTATCTTGCTGAAAGAGGTGGAATTCTTTATCCACAGCTTGCAGAAACTCTTTATACACTAAGCATGAAATATCCATTGTACATTGTGAGCAATTGTCAGGATGGTTATATTGAAAGTTTTCTTACAGCACACCTTATGTCCGATTTCTTCAAAGATACTGAATGCTGGGGAAGGACATTTTTATCAAAGGGAGAATCTAATAAGATACTTATGGAAAGAAATGGTCTTAAGAATCCTGTATATGTTGGTGATACAGCAGGTGATGCAAAGTCTGCCAAAGATGCGGGCATAGATTTTATATATGCTGAGTATGGATTTGGAGACGTATCCAAAGACTGCTATGTTGCTAAGATAGAGAGCTTTGCAGAGCTTGCAGAGATATTGTAGGATGGGTTTTAAGCTGGAGAGTACTTTGGGGCTTAAAGCTGTGTCATGATATGTAGAGAGCTGGGCTGGGATAGGCTGAGAACTGTGCCAGAATATGTGAAGTTTGGAAAAGACCTACGCAAGATAGAAATATGTGGTTTGTATTTGATGTTTTATACATAGTATATCTGGTTCAGACAATTGTTAATATCAGGAAATTTTAAGCTTTTGTGCTTGACGGCAGATAAACATAGTGCTATTATAGGTGGCAGTTAAATATTTAAAGTCGATGATCAAAAGAGTACTTTCGGAAGGTACATCACAGAGAGCTGGCGGTGGTGGAATGTCAGCATGGAGAGCCGTAAGGAATGGGTTTGTGAGATGCGTAGATGAATTAGCAGTAGTTTACGACGCGGCCTCGCGTTACAGGGGAAGGATATATTAATTGTATCTGATAATGAGTTGAGCATACAGGTGGCATATCCGGTAAGGAGTGCCACCTTTTTTATTAATATTACAAGTATGTTCATAAATAAGGGTGGCACCACGGTAATTCGTCCCTGACAGGAATCTGTAATATACAGGTTTCTGTCAGGGACATTTTTTGTAAGCAGCAGGCGCCAGTAATGAACAACGAAGGACAGGGAGGAACTATGAAACGAAGATTAAGAGCTTATAAGAAGACGGTAAGTATTGTTAATGAGAAAGCTATTGAACTATACAAAGGACTTGGAATTGAAAAGAAGGGATTTCTTCTTGAAGGAACTGACAAGGAAAGCGGACAGTATACTTTTATGGGAGTTGAACCGAATGAGATAATTCAGTCAGATAAGAACAGCCTTGTTATTACAAGAAAAGATGGCAGCAGAGAGGTAAGAGAGGGTAATCCTCTTATAAGACTTAAAGAGTATTTTGATGAATTTGAGATAGTAAAGGATCCGGGAGAACTTGATTTCCTCGGAGGTCTTGTTGGAAGCCTTGGATATGATTATATAAGATACACAGAAGTCCTTCCTGATGATAATCCTGATGAGATAGGAATTGAGACAATACAGCTTATGCTTGCAGACAAGTTCATTGCTATCAATCATACAGCAGAAACATTCACAGCAGTAGTGCTTGGAGAGGATTCAGAGGAAGGCAGGATTAAGGCTTTAAAGGAAGCGGAGGAGCTTATAAAGGCTGCAAGAGAGGGCGTAGATAAGTTTAAGGATGATAAGCCTGATATGTCACTTGAAGGTGTGATATTGAAAAAATCGGACACGCTTGAAGAATATAGCAAGAAGGTTAATAAGATTAAGAATTACATAAAAGAAGGTCATATATTCCAGACTGTTCTTTCGCAGAGATGGACAATAAAGACGGGACAGAGCGGTTTTAATCTCTATGAAAAATTAAGAGAACTTAATCCTTCACCATATATGTATTACTTTAATTTCGGAGATTTTGAGATAATCGGAAGTTCACCGGAAATGATTGTAAAGCAGTCAGACAATAAAGTATATACATGTCCTATAGCAGGCACAAGAAAAAGAGGAGCAACAAAGGAACAGGATATTGCTTTAGAGGAAGAACTTCTTGCAGATGAGAAGGAGAGAGCAGAGCATGTAATGTTAGTTGACCTTGCACGTAACGATATGGGTAAGATAAGTGAGATAGGAACAGTCAAGGTTGACCAGTTCATGAATATCCAGAGATATTCACATGTTATGCATATTGTTTCACTTGTTGAGGGGAGAAAGAATGGAGAATATCATCCACTTGACCTCGTATCATCATTCCTTCCGGCGGGCACATTAAGCGGTGCACCTAAGATAAGAGCAATGGAAATCATAGATGAGCTTGAGACAGTAAGAAGAGGTCTGTATGGAGGAGCTACAGGATATCTTGATTTCGGTGGTAATATGAACTTCTGCATTACAATCAGGACTATGATTAAGAAAGGCGATAAGGTATATCTTCAGGCAGGTGCAGGAATTGTTGCTGATTCAATGCCTGAGATGGAATATCAGGAGTGCTGCAATAAAGTAATGGCACTTGCAAAGACACTTGTTAAGGAGGAACATTTATGATTCTGCTGATTGATAATTATGACTCATTTACATATAACCTGTATCAGTTTATTGGAATATTTAACAGTGATATTAAGGTTGTAAGAAACGATAAGATAACAATTGAGGAGATAGAGGAGCTTGACCCTGAATCAATAGTTGTATCTCCTGGCCCTAAGAGCCCTAAAGATGCTGGAATATGTGTTGATGTAATAAAGCATTTTACAGGAAAGAAGCCGATACTTGGTATATGTTTGGGACATCAGTGCATAGGAGAAGCATTTGGCGCGACTGTTTCTTATGCAAAATGTATCATGCATGGTAAACAGTCTGAAATATACCATGATGGAACAGGAATATTTACAGGACTTGATTCACCAGTAAAGGTTGCAAGATATCATTCACTCGCTATAATTGAAGAAACTTTGCCAGACTGCTTGGAGGTTATTGCCAAGACACAGGATGGAGAAATAATGGCTGTAAAACATAAGGATTATCCGGTGGTCGGATTGCAGTTCCACCCGGAGTCAATATATACAGAGCATGGCAAGAGAATGATTGAGAATTTCGTTAATGGGGTGATTTAATGATATTAGATGTTATTGTAGAGGATAAGTTAAAAAGACTTCCAGAACACAAGAAAAGAATCAGCGAAGAAGAGATGACAAGACTTGCGATTGAGAGCCAGAGAGTGTCACACAGCTTCTATGATGCACTTGCAAAGGGCGGTCTTTCAATTATAAGTGAGTTCAAGAAAGCATCACCAAGTCATGGTAATATGAACAATAAGATTACTCTGGAAGAAAGGATAAAACAGTACGGCGAAAGCGCAGATGCTATTTCATGTCTTACAGAGGAAGATCATTTTAAGGGAAGTACAGAATATCTTAAGCAGATAAGACAGATGACAGACCTTCCGATTATCAGAAAGGATTTCATAATTGATCCATATCAGGTGTATGAAGCAAAGGTAATAGGAGCGGATGCAGTTCTTCTCATTGCTGCGATTCTTGATGACAGTAAATTTAAAGAACTATATGACCTTGCTTACAGTTTAGGACTCGATGTTTTATGCGAGGTTCATAACGAAGAGGAAATGCAGAGAATGCTGAATCTTGATGTGAAGATTATAGGAATTAACAACCGTAATCTTAAGACATTTGAGGTTGACCTTGATACTACGAAAAAACTTGCAGATATGGTTACACCAGAGATGAGAAAAGCTGGAAAACTGCTTGTATCAGAAAGCGGTGTTGCGGATACAGACGATATTAAGGTGCTGGCAAAGAGTGGAGCAGATGCACTTCTTATAGGAACAGTGCTTATGGAAGCACCGGAGCCGGAAGAATTAATATCAGAGTTTAAAGAGGTATATAATGCTGAAAGAAAATGATTCTTTAGTACAGGTTAAGATATGCGGACTTACAAGTATGGATGATGTACACATTATAGAAAAATATGGTGCAGATTATGCAGGTATGGTACTATATTATCCAAAAAGCAGACGCAATATTGACATTAATCTGGCAGCGGTGCTTGTTGCACAATTGAAGAAATCGGACATCAAGAGCGTTGCTGTTGTTGTGTCCCCAGATGTATCACAGCTTGAAGCAATACAGAATGCGGGATTTGATTATATACAGATTCACGGTGAATTAAGTGATGATGTGTATAATGCATGCAGTGTCGGGATTATAAGAGCCGTTAACATTAAGCATCAGTCAGAAGAAGATATATATCTGGAGACTAAGCGATGGCGAAGTCTGGATAAAATATATGGACTGCTTTTTGATGCGGGAGTTCCGGGGAGCGGTAAGACATTCGACTGGGAAAGTCTTAAAAAAGCGGACTGTGGTAATAAGAAATTATTCCTTGCAGGAGGACTTACACCAGACAATGTAAAAGCTGCGATAGAAGCAGTAAGGCCTGATGTTGTTGATATAAGTTCGGGCGTTGAATATGATGATGTGTCCGTTAAAGGAAAAGATGAGAGTAAAGTTAAAGCATTTATACAGAATGCAAAATATTAAGAAAAAGAGGTAAAGAGAAAATGGCAGGAAGCAAGTATTATGGACAGTTTGGAGGACAGTATGTTTCAGAGTCACTTATGAATACTCTGGCAGAGCTTGAGAAAGCATTTGATGAGGCGATAAGAGACCCTGAGTTCGCTAAGGATTATATTTATTATCTGCAGGAATATGTTGGAAGGGCAACTCCACTGTATTATGCAGAGAGAATAAGCAAGAAGTATGGAGCAGATATCTTCCTTAAGAGAGAAGATTTGAACCATACAGGAGCACATAAGATTAATAATGTTATCGGTCAGATTCTTCTTGCAAAGAGAATGGGCAAGACTAAGGTTATTGCAGAGACAGGTGCAGGACAGCACGGTGTTGCAACAGCTACAGGCGCAGCACTTTTCAATATGGAGTGTACAGTTTTCATGGGTGCTGAGGATATTGAAAGACAGAAGCTTAATGTATTCAGAATGGAAATGCTTGGAGCAAAGGTTCAGCCTGTAACAACAGGAAGCGCAACATTAAAGGATGCAACTAACGAGGCTATCAGAACATGGGCTGAAAGGGCAGAGGATACATTTTACATTATTGGTTCTGCTGTAGGACCACATCCTTATCCTAAGATGGTTAAAGAGTTCCAGAGAATTATCAGCACTGAGGCAAGAAAGCAGATTCTTGAAAAGACAGGAAAGCTTCCAGATGCAGTTGTTGCCTGTGTCGGTGGTGGCTCTAATTCAATCGGAATGTTTGCAGATTTCATCAATGATAAAGATGTAGACCTTATTGGTGTTGAGGCAGGAGGACTTGGTATTGAGACAGGAAAGCATGCATCAGCAATGGCACTTGGACAGGTTGGCGTACTTCACGGAATGAAGACATATCTTTTACAGGATGAAATCGGTAATATCCAGCTTGCACATTCAATCTCAGCAGGACTTGATTATCCGGGAGTAGGACCAGAACATGCTTACTTAAGAGATTCTGGAAGAGCAAAATATGTTTCAGTAACAGATAAGGAATGTATGGATGCACTTATGGAACTTTGCAGAATGGAAGGAATTATACCGGCAATTGAAAGTGCACATGCACTTGCACATGTGTTCAAGATGGCACAGGGTGAATATAAAGGGAAGACAATTATCATGTGTCTTTCAGGCCGTGGTGATAAGGATGTTAATACAGTTCAGAAATATCTTAACGGAGAGGAGACTAACAAGTAATGAATAGAATAGAAGAAAGACTTGCAGCACTTAAAGAAGAGGGAAAGAAAGCATTTATTACATATACAACAGCAGGACTTCCGGATTACGATACAACTAAGAAGCTTATGTTTGCACAGGAGAAGGCAGGGATTGATATTATGGAAATTGGTGTTCCATTCTCAGATCCTATTGCAGATGGTCCTGTGATTCAGGATGCTTCATACAAGGCTATCCAGAATGGTGCTTCACTTGAAGGTACATTTACAATGATGGGTGAGGTAAGAAAAGCTGGTCTTAACAGCCCTGTTGTATTCATGCTTTACTACAATACCGTATATCATTATGGAGTTGAGAACTTCGTGAATAAATGTATAGAAAATGGTGTGGACGGACTTATCATACCTGACCTTCCATTTGAGGAGCAGGGCGAGATTAAGGGAGTTCTTGCAAAGAACGAGAATTCGCCAATTCTTATCCAGCTTGTATCTCCGGTATCTAAGGGCAGGATTCCAATGCTTTTAGAAAATGCAAGAGGTTTCGTATACTGCGTTTCACAGATGGGTGTTACAGGTAAGGGGGCTAACTTCCATTCGCAGATAAGAGAATATCTTACAGAAGTTAAGAAAGAATCTAAGATTCCTGTTATGATGGGATTCGGAATAAGAACAGCAGCAGATGTTGCCCCACTTGAAGATATTATTGATGGTGCAATCGTTGGTTCACATTTTATCAAGCTTCTTGAAGCTAATAATTATTCAGAGGAAGCTGCCACAGATTATGTTGCAACATTTAAGAAGGAGCTTAATGCCTAATGGTACCGATATTAGCTAAACAGGCGCTTGCGCGCAAATGTGAATTTTCTAATGCGAAGATGACTGGTAATTATGAATGTGCCTATGCCCTTGGAGTTGTGTCAGGGGCACTGGCAATTCCTAAGGAGGAAAATGTTACCAATCTTGTGGAACTAAAAAACAAAATAGAACCACAGTATAAAAAGCTGTCTTCGAATAATGAGCAGATAAAAAAGCTTGTTCTTTTGCTGTGTGATTATGAACCTTCCGATATCTTTGATGAGCAGATGATGGAATTATATAACGATGGTTATGCAGACAAAAGTATTAATCTGACGGTCTGATAATAAAGGAATATTAAATAAAATCTAAATGCAGATGTTGACTTATATTTACTATTAGAGTATATTTACAAAAGTAACTGAAATTTAACGAAAGTAAGGTGTAATTTGTAATGACTGAGACAATCAACGTTGCTAACATTGATAAAGTACATAAGAATCCAATTGCTGAGCTTGTACAGACAGCATGTCAGTTCGAAAGCCATATTGATATTTCATCAGAAGGCAAGAATATTAATGCTAAAAGTTTAATGGGGATTATGGCATTTGGATTAAGGGACGGAATGTCTGTTACTATTTCAGCTGAAGGCAATGACGCAGATAAAGCTGTAGAAACAATCAAGAAGTTTCTTATTGGGAAATAGTATTTTGTTAAGGAGGATGGAAACATGGCAAACATTGAGAAGAAGGAAAACATCGTATTTGGTGATGCTGTAAAGACAGCAGAGGTAAAGCCAGCAGAAGCTAAGACAGCTGTCAAGAAAACTACTAAGACAGCAGCTAAGAAAGCAGTAGCTAAGACAGAGACAACCAAGAAGGCTGTTGAGACAGCAGCAGTTAAGGTTGAAGATGCTAAAGAGACTGTTAAGGAAGCAGCTAAGACTACAACAAAGAAAGTGGCAGCAAAGAAGACAGCAGTTAAGACTACAGCTAAGAAGGCTGTTGCCAAGAAAGAAGCTAAGACTGAGACATTTATCCAGTACAACGATGAGCAGACAGATATGGATGCTGTTTTAAAGAGAGTTGAAGCTGATCTTAAGGCACAGAAGGTAGCAGCTAAAGATATTAAGTTATACATAAAGCCACAGGATGGAGCATGCTATTATGTTGCTGATGGAAAGGTTGCAGGAAGAGTAGATTTATTCTAATTAATAACCAGATTGATATTAGAACGTCGTTTTGATGAGTGATTCATTGAAACGACGTTTTTTATTTATTATGTCATATGACAGATAGATTTTGTTTCGAATTTCCAGTAAAAATATACTTTGAAAAAATCTTAGAAATGTAATATAATATTAATAATTGATACGGATTTAACGAAGAATTGGAAGGAAGTACGGAGAGCATGTTTGAGATTGGTGATAAGGTAGTATACGGAGTTGTTGGAGTGTGCGAGGTTGAAAATATTGATACACCACCTATTAAGGGGATATCAGGGGATTATTATTTTCTTCAGCCGGTATTTGACAGCAAGGGGATTATATATTCACCCGTTGACAGCAACAAGGTTATGATAAGAAGCATTATGACTGTTAAGGAATGTGACAAGTTAAAGGAAAGAGCCAGAAATTGTAAGAAAGATGGAGAACTTTCAGAAAAGGTTACACCTATGCAGTATGATGAACATATGAAATCTCAGGATGCTTTAAAGCTTATGCATCTGATTCGTGCTTTATATGTCATTAAGAATGAAAGAGCTAAGGATTTAAGAAAGATGAAGTCAGCAGACAGCAGGATGCTGCTTGCAGCAAGAAAGCTTCTGTATGGTGAATTTGCAGCTGCCTATAATCAGGCTTTTGATGAAGTTGCTGAAGAGATGGATGCATATTTATCGGTAGATTAACTGGACTGAATTAAGAATTATATAGGAATATTTGTATGAAAGATTTAACTAAGGGAAGTATAACGAAACTTATATTCTGGTTTGCATTGCCGGTGTTTATAGGTTCGCTGCTTCAGATGACTTATAATCTTGTGGATACCAAGATTATAGGGTATGTATTAGGAGAAAGTTCACTGGCGGCTGTAGGTTCTACTAACTCAGTGAACACCCTTGTTATAGGCTTTTTACAGGGACTGACTAATGGATTTGCTGTTATTGCTGCACAGTTTTTTGGGGCAGGAGATACAGCTAATTTTAAGAGGACAGTTGCAGGTTCGTTCAAATATGGAATTATGATATCAGCAGGTCTGACAGTGGTTGTGCTGATATTTTTACGACCTCTTCTGAAAGTACTTAATACACCAGAGGATTTGTTAAAGGAAGCCTATGATTATATATTTATAATATTTGCAGGCATGACAATACTTATGCTATACAATGTCTGTGCAGCCCTGTTAAGGTCGATAGGAGATTCGTTTACTCCACTTATTTTTTTAGGGATATCAGTTGTACTTAACATTGGGGGAGATTTATTTTTCCTTAAGGTTATACCTATGGGAGTAAGGGGCGCAGCGGTTGCAACAGTGCTTTCGCAGCTCATAGCACTTATAGCGTGTCTTGTGTATTCACTTAAGAGATATGACATACTGTGGATTGAAAAGAAAGATTTTAAGACTGATGCCAGTCTGTGTGGAAAACTTATGTCTACAGGATGTTCCATGGGCTTTATGAGCAGTCTTGTATCAATTGGCTCTGTTACATTGCAGAGTGCAATCAATTCATTTGGACAGGATATAATACTTGCCCATACAACGGCAAGAAGAATTTCAGAGCTTTTTATGATGATGTTCGGTGTGCTTGGAACTACTATGGCAACCTTTTGCGGACAGAATCTTGGAGCAGGAAAGTATGAAAGAATAAGAAAGGGCATATTAACATCTATTCTTATGGGATGGGTATGGTGCGTGTTATGTGTAATCACATCTTATACGGTAGTTCCTGCATTTGTTAAAATGCTTATAAGTTCGGACAACAGAAAAGTAATAGATACAGCAACACTATATTTAAGAGTGGATTCGCTGCTTTATTTTGTTACAGCGATGATAACTATCATAAGAAACTCACTGCAGGGAATAGGCGACAGGCTTACTCCTATCATATCAAGTGGGATTGAGCTTGCAGGAAAGGTTGTTATAACATTTACACTTGTTCCGTTTATGGGATACTGGGGTGTTATTGTTTCAGAGCCTATAGTATGGGTCCTGATGGTTATTCCGCTTATTGTGCAGTTAATAAAGAATCCGGCATTTGCCAGAGGAAAGAATAACGGAGGATGATTTATGGCAGAGAATACTAAGAATGTTGAATTTAAGAATCCACATCCTGAGCTTCCTGTAAGAGAACCGATTCTTAAGCTTGGAAAGATGATTACTGACAGGGCAGCAATAAAGCTTGGATTGGAGAAGCTCACAGCAGATGACCCTGAGTACTGGGGACTTGCAGCAATCTGTACTGATGAGATGGCTGAGGTTGCATTAAAGATGGGAGTGCGTAAGCCAAAGACACTTCCTGAACTTGTTAAGATTACAGGTATGGATGAGAAGTATCTTGAGGAGCTTCTTAATAAGATGGCTTTTAACGGTGTAATCGAGTATAACTGGGAGAATCCAAAGCACGAGAAACAGTATGTGCTTCCTATGTTTGTTCCTGGAAGTGCGGAATTTGCCAATATGAATGATACTGTCTTAGAGGAACATCCTGAGATGGGAAGATTTTTTGAACGTATGAGCCGTATTCCTCTTGAGGGACTTACACATATGGTTCCACCAGGAGGTGCCGGAATCGGCATGCATGTCATTCCTGTACAGAAGGAAGTTGATATGTGTAATGAAGCCATCTCGCTTGAGAAGATTTCATACTGGCTTGATAAATACGAGGGCAAATATGCAGCAAGCCCATGTTCATGCCGTAAATCAAGAAAGACATTTGATGAGGGATGTGCAGATGATCCTGCTGATTGGTGTGTTGCTGTAGGTGATATGGCTGATTATGTCGTTGAGACTGGCAAAGGCGGAAGATACATCACTAAGGAAGAAGCACTTGAGATTTTCAAGAAGGCAGAGGATAACGGATTTGTTCACCAGATAACTAATATTGATGGTGAAGATAAGATATTTGCTATATGTAACTGTAATGTTAATGTCTGTTATGCGCTCAGGACATCACAGCTTTTCAATACTCCTAATATGTCACGTTCAGCATATGTTGCACATGTCAACAAGCAGAACTGTGTTGCATGTGGACGCTGTGTTGAATACTGTCCTGCAGGTGCATTGTCTCTTGGACAGAAGCTTTGCAGAAAGGACGGCTCAGAGGTTACATATCCTAAGATGCCGCTTCCTTCAGAACAGAAGTGGGGCAGACACATGTGGTCAGAGGACTACAGGGACAAGAACAGAATCAATACACATGAGTCAGGAACTGCTCCATGTAAGACAGCCTGTCCAGCCCACATTGCTGTACAGGGCTATTTAAAGATGGCTGCACAGGGAAGATATCAGGATGCACTCGCTCTTATCAAGAAGAACAATCCACTTCCTGCAATATGTGGTTATGTCTGTAACAGGCGTTGTGAAGACGCATGTACAAGGGGAACTATTGATGAGTCAATTGCTATTGATGAAGTTAAGAAATATATAGCAATGTTAGATATCAATGCAGAGACAAGATATGTTCCAGAAAAGGTTGTTCCTGCAACTAAGGGATATTTTGACGAGAAGGTTGCGATTATAGGAGCAGGTCCGGCTGGTATTTCATGTGCATATTACCTTGCAGAGAAAGGCTATACTAATGTGACTGTATTCGAGAAGAATAAAGAACCTGGCGGTATGGTTGTATATGGTATTCCTTCATTTGTTATGGAGAAGAATATCGTACAGGCAGAGATAGATGTATTACGGGCTATGGGTGTTGAGATTAAATGTGGTGTTGAAGTAGGTAAGGATATCACAATCGCACAGCTTCGCGAACAGGGCTATAAAGCATTTTATATTGCAGTTGGATGTCAGGGCGGTAGAAAGACTGGCGTTGCCGGAGAAGATGCTAAGGGAGTTATGACTGGCGTTGAGCTTCTCCATATAACAACTGATGATGAAAGCTATAAGCTTACAGGTGACACAGTAGTCATTGGCGGTGGTAATGTTGCCATTGATGTATCTAGAACAGCAATACGTTGTGGTTCACCTAAGGTTTCACAGGTATCTCTTGAGACAAGAGACATTATGCCAGCACTTCCAGAAGAGATTGAGACTGCTGAATCAGAAGGTATCAATATTATTGGTGGCTGGGGACCTAAAGAAATCCTTACAGAAGATGGCAAGGTTACAGGCATCGTATTTAAGAAATGTACTTCTGTTAAGGATGGTGATGGAAGATTCGATCCACAGTACGATGAGAATGAAACTATGACAATAGAATGCAGCAATGTGATAATGTCTGTCGGACAGGCAATTGAATGGGGCAGCCTTCTTGAGGGTACTAAGGTTGAATTCTGGCATGGTAATTATCCTGTTGCTGATAAGGTTACATATCAGACAGCAGAGCCAGATATCTTTGTCGGTGGTGATGTATATACAGGTCCTAAATTCGCTATTGATGCTATTGCGGCAGGTAAGCAGGGGGCTATATCTATTCACCGATATGTACAGCCACACAGCTCACTTACAATAGGCAGGGATCCTAACTATTATGTTGAACTTGATAAGGATGATTACAGCGTTGAGAAGTATGACAATACAGGCCGTCAGCGACCAGCTAAGAAGTCAGGAGTTGATAAGCTGTCATTCAGAAGTGATGCAGGTGTATTCACAGAGGAACAGGTTAAGAAAGAAACTGCAAGATGCTTGGGCTGTGGTGCAACAATCGTTGATGAGAACCAGTGCGTAGGCTGTGGTATCTGTACAACAAAGTGTGAGTTTGATGCTATACATCTTCAGAGAGACTTGCCAGAGTGTTCTACAATGAGAAGAAGTGAGGATAAGCTTAAGTACATTCTTCCATATGGTGCAAAGCAGGCAATTAAGATTAAATTCAAAAAGAAAAAGGACTAAAATGTATGCATGAATTGGGCGTAGTATTTCACATAATAGATGACCTCAAAGCAGTAGCTTCAGATAATGATGTTTCAAGCATATCTAAAGTTACAATTGAGCTTGGTGAAGTATCAGGAGTCGTAGAAGAATATCTTACAGACTGCTGGAAGTGGGCTTGCAAGAAAGAAGAACTTGTAAAGGACTGTGAGATGGAAGTCGAGATAATTCCGGGTATAACTTACTGTGAGGACTGCGGGGAAACTTATGAGACTGTGAAATACGCCAAAGTCTGTCCGAACTGTGGCAGTAAGCACACATATCTTATTCAGGGCAATGAATTTAATATTAAGCAGATTGAAGTTCCTGAATAAAATGCTTGCATTTTTTTCTGTCAGATATTAAGATAGAAAAGAATTTTATATTTAAAGGCATTGAAAAAGAGGAGTACATATCCTTATCCGACAGAGAGAACCGTTCACTGGCTGGAAGATGGTTCAGGTAATAATGATATGGAAGGTAGCTTTGGAGCCGCATGGCTGAACTGTTGATTTAAGTAGGCTGTGACGTATTCCGCGTTAAGGAGTAATGAGGATTATCACAAGATAATTAAACAAAGGTGGTACCGCGTTAATAAGTTTATTTACGCCCTTTGCAGAGTATATGCCCTGCAAAGGGCTTTTTTGCGCGAGCAGCGAGCGCATAATTGGGAAAGAACCCGGAATGCAATATTAAAAAGGAGATTAATTATGAGCAAGGAATTGGAAAAGAATTATAATCCGTCTGAAATCGAAGACAGATTATATCACAAGTGGCTTGAAAAGAAGTATTTTCATGCAGAAGTAAACAGAGATAAGAAACCATTTACTATTGTTATGCCACCACCTAATATTACAGGTAAGCTGCATATGGGTCATGCGCTTGATAACACTATGCAGGATATTATCATCAGATTCAAGAGAATGCAGGGCTATGAAGCTCTCTGGATTCCTGGAACTGACCATGCTTCAATCTCAACTGAGGTTAAGGTTACTAATGCTCTTAAGGAAGAAGGAATTGACAAGCATGAGCTTGGAAGAGAGGGCTTCTTAAAGAGAACATGGGAATGGAAGAAAGAATATGGTGGAACTATCACAAGCCAGTTAAAGAAGATTGGTTCTTCATGCGACTGGGACAGAGAAAGATTCACTATGGATGAAGGCTGTTCTAAGGCTGTTCAGGAAGTATTTATAAAGCTCTATGAGAAAGGACTTATATACAAGGGCTCAAGAATTGTTAACTGGTGTCCGGTCTGCAACACTTCTATATCAGATGCAGAAGTTGAGCATGAGGAGCAGGCAGGACATTTCTGGCATATTAACTACCCTGTAGCTGGTGAGCCGGGAAGATTTGTTGAGATTGCAACAACAAGACCAGAAACATTACTTGGAGATTCAGCTTTAGCTGTTAATCCGGATGATGAAAGATACACAGACCTTGTTGGAAAGGAAGTTGAACTTCCACTTACAGACAGAACAATACCTATTATTGCAGACCCTTATGTTGATAAGGAATTCGGTACAGGTGTAGTTAAGATTACACCTGCACATGACCCTAACGATTTCGAGGTTGGTAAGAGACATAACTTACCAGAGATTAACATTTTAAATGATGATGCTACAATCAATAATCTTGGTGGAAAGTACGCCGGTATGGACAGATATGAGGCAAGAAAGGCTATGGTTGCAGACCTTGATGCACTTGGACTTTTAGTGAGAGTTGAAGACCATACACATAACGTTGGTACTCATGACAGATGTAAGACAACTGTTGAACCAATGATTAAGCAGCAGTGGTTTGTTAAGATGGATGAGCTTATCAAGCCTGCAGTTGAGGGTGTAAAGAATGGTGATATTGAGCTTATTCCAGCTTCTATGGATAAGACATATTACAACTGGACAGATAATATCAGAGACTGGTGTATTTCAAGACAGCTCTGGTGGGGACACAGAATTCCTGCATACTACTGCAAGGATTGTGGTGAGATGACGGTTTCAAGAGAGACTGTATGTACATGCCCTAAGTGTGGAAGTGCTAATGTTGAACAGGATTCGGATACACTTGATACCTGGTTCTCATCAGCATTATGGCCATTCTCAACACTTGGCTGGCCAGACAAGACACCTGAGCTTGATTATTTCTATCCTACAGATGTGCTTGTAACAGGATATGATATTATATTCTTCTGGGTAATCAGAATGATATTCTCAGGATATGAGCATATGGGCAGGAAGCCATTTGGCAAGGTATTATTCCACGGCCTTGTAAGAGATGACCAGGGAAGAAAGATGAGTAAGTCATTAGGAAATGGTATTGATCCGCTTGAGGTTATTGATAAATATGGTGCAGATGCATTAAGATACACTCTTATCACAGGAAATGCACCTGGTAATGATATGCGTTTCTACTGGTCAAGAGTTGAGGCTAGCCGTAACTTTGCTAATAAGGTATGGAATGCTTCAAGATTCATTATGATGAATGACCCTGACAATAAGATAAAAGCTACAGATGCAAGACCTGCTAACTTAACAGATGCTGATAAGTGGATTCTTTCTAAGATGAATGGACTTATCAAAGAAGTTACAGATAATATGGAGAAGTACGAACTTGGTATTGCTGTTGCCAAGCTTAACGACTTTATCTGGGAAGAATTCTGTGACTGGTATATTGAGATGGTTAAGCCAAGACTTTACAATGATGCAGACGAGACAAAGACAGCAGCTATCTGGACATTAAAAACTGTTCTTATAGATGCACTTAAGCTGCTTCATCCATATATGCCATTCATTACAGAAGAAATATTCTGCAATATTCAGGACGAGGAAGAGTCAATCATGATTTCTTCATGGCCTGTATATGATGAAGCTAACAACTTCGCAGCAGAGGAGAAGGCTATTGAGACAATTAAGGAAGCTGTACGTAACATAAGAAATCTTCGTGCAGACATGAATGTCGCTCCTAGCCGTAAGGCACTTGTATATGTTGTTACAGCAAGTGAAGATGTTAAGAACATATTTAACAATTCACTTGGCTTCTTTGGAACACTTGCATATGCAAGCGAGGTTAAGGTTCAGGCTGACAAGGCTGGAATTCCAGATGATGCTGTTTCAACAGTTATACCGGATGCTGTTATCTATATTCCTTTCGCAGAGCTCGTTGATATCGACAAGGAAATAGAGAGACTTAAGAAAGAGGAAGGCAGATTACAGGGCGAAATCAAGAGATGTAACGGAATGCTTAACAATGAGAGGTTTACATCAAAAGCTCCTCAGGCAAAGATTGACGAAGAGAAGGCAAAGCTGGTAAAATATACACAGATGCTTGAGCAGGTAACTGAGCGTCTTGCAACACTTTCTAAGTAGTTTTCACGGATAAGGAGAATAATTATGGCAGAAGTAATGAAAGCAATTCCTTTTACACAGTTTTCTATGGAGATGAGAAGCGGTAAGATTATTGATATTGATGATGGATTTACAGAGCTTCTTGGATACACAGAAGATGATTTTGAGGCGGGAATTGTATTTAAGCAGTTCGTACCAAGCGTTGAGTATGAGGAAGTAATAACAGAGTTAAGAGAAAAGTTCATAGATAAGAGATATGTAAGCTATGTACAGGAGTTTGTTTCTAAAGATGGCAAGCCTCTTAAGGTAGTTGCATTCTATAAGATTGAGAATAAGCTCTTAGCTGGACACAGAGTAATAAAGGTCAGTGCAGCCGTAATTGAATAAGCATATATAAGGAATAATAAGACCTCTGCCGGTTCATAATAGATTTATGAATGGTGGAGGTTTTTTATGTTGGAAGATGAAATAAAGAAAAAGGTGACAGCAATATTATTGGTATTGGTGGTTATTATAAGCATGATAACAACGCTGGCAGGATGCAATGAGCCTAAAGAGCAGGAAAGCGGCGTGACACTTGTGTATCAAACGGATAATGAAAAGTGACTTTTTTGTGACCTTTATTGTAAATATAGACCTTGTCTGATATAATTTTAATGTTTGACAGAAAGAACATATATTGAAAGAGAGGGAAAATTGAAAGACGGATATATAAGAGCAGCAGCCATGACTCCGAAGATTAAAGTGGCCGACTGTGAGTATAATATAGAGAATATTAAGAGACTTATGAGTGAAGCACATAAGAAAGATACTGCGATAGCTGTTTTTCCAGAAATGTGCATAACAGGTTATACATGTAATGATTTATTCTTACATGACAGATTGTTAGATTCAGCATTAGAAGGTCTTGTTATATTAAAGCATTTTTCAGAAACTGTAAAGGGAATGATAAGCTTTGTAGGACTCCCGTATGAGATGAATGGAAAGCTTTATAATGTTGTTGCAGGTATTATGAATGGATGTATTCTTGGCATGGTTCCTAAGATGTATCTTCCTAATTACGGGGAATTCTATGAAAGAAGACAGTTTACACCTGGATTTAACGAATGTGTATATGTGGATGTTGATGGAGAAGAGGTTCCTTTTGGAAGTGAATTATTATTTACATTTGATAATAACAGAAAGGTTAAGATTGGCGTTGAGATATGTGAGGATTTGTGGACACCACAGCCACCAAGTATAAAGCATGCAATGAATGGGGCAACAATTATTGTTAATGCATCTGCAAGCAATGAGACAATCGGCAAGGACACTTACAGAAAACAGCTTGTTTCTGGACAGTCTGCAAGACTTGTATGCGGATATGTGTACTCAAGTGCTGGAGGAGGAGAATCCACTCAGGATATTGTGTTCTCAGCACATAATCTTATATGTGAGAATGGTGCAGTTCTTGCAGAAGCACATAAATTTGCTGATGAGTCTGTATATGCTGATATCGATGTCCAGAGAATATGCTCTGAGCGAAGAAGAATGAGTACATATGCAGTTGATGAGAACAGCACATATACAGAGGTGCAGGCACAGAATCTTATCAATAAAGAACTAGAGCTTATAAGATATTTTGATAAAGCTCCTTTTGTACCTTCTGATAAGAAGGAAAGAGATTCAAGATGTGAGGAAATTCTTAATATCCAGTCATATGGACTCAAGAAGAGACTTGAACATACGAATTGTAAGAATGCAGTAATCGGAATATCGGGCGGACTTGACTCTACACTGGCACTTCTTGTGACTGTAAGGGCATTCGACCTTTGTGGTTTTGACAGAAGTGGAATACATTGTATTACAATGCCATGCTTTGGTACAACTGACAGAACATATAATAATGCTGTCAAGCTTACTAAGCAGCTTGGCTGTTCGCTTAGGGAAATCAATATCATGAAGGCTGTAAGACAGCATTTTGAAGATATCGGACATGATGAGAATATTCATAATGTGACTTATGAGAATGGACAAGCAAGGGAGAGAACGCAGATACTTATGGATATTGCCAACCAGACTAACGGCATGGTGATTGGAACAGGCGATATGTCAGAACTGGCACTTGGATGGGCAACATACAATGGTGACCATATGTCTATGTATGGAGTTAATGCATCAGTTCCTAAGACGCTTGTAAGACATCTGGTACAGTTTTATGCAGATACATGTGGCAATGAAGATTTGTCAGCAGTACTTAATGATGTACTTGATACTCCGGTTAGTCCTGAACTTCTTCCTCCTAAGGAAGATGGCACTATTGCACAGAAGACAGAAGATCTGGTTGGACCATATGAGCTGCACGATTTCTTTATGTATCACATGCTAAGATTCGGTGCAGAGCCTGAGAAGATATTCAGAATAGCAAAGTACGCATTTGCAGGTGAATATGATGATAAAACTATCTATAAGTGGCTAAGAACGTTCACATGGAGATTTTTTGCGCAGCAGTTTAAGCGCTCGTGTCTGCCTGACGGACCTAAGGTTGGTTCAGTTGCAGTATCACCAAGAGGTGATTTAAGAATGCCAAGTGATGCAAGTTCACATGAGTGGATGAAGCAGTTAGACAGAATTAAAGAAATTAACGGATATGAATAGGGAGGACATTATGGCAAACAATAATGCAGCATCAGAGAAGGTTGTTACTAAATACGACCGTAAGATGCAGAAAAGAAAAGAAGAAGAAAGAAAAGAAGCTAAGAGAAGATTTATTACCAAATGGGTGTGTATTGCAGTTGTAGCAGGAATAATACTTGGATGTGGTACAGCAGCCGGAATTAAGATTAACAGCATTTATAATAATTATATTGAAGTTAATGATGACAAGATAAGTCAGATTGAGTTTGATTTCTATTATGGAATTGCCAAGACTAACAATCTTAATTCTACTTTATATGGAACTATGACATATGGCGATTATTATTCATCTTATATGGGATATAAAACAAGCCAGTCAGATAAGAGCCAGGAATATTCAACTGATTATACATGGTATGATTTCTTTGCTAATACTGCAGTATCAACTATTAAAGAAACTAAAGCTTTATTAGAAGATGCAGATGCTAACGGATTTACATATGATAATGCAGATGCAGATTATGATGAGTTTATAGGTAAGATTAAGGATGCAGCTAATGAAGCTGATACATCATATTCAGATTACCTTAAGCAGATGTTTGGTAAGAGAGCTACAGAAAAGAGAGTTAAGGAGTTCTTAAAAGATTATCTTAAGAGCACAGCATATCAGAAGCAGTTAACAGAAACTCTTGTAGCAACAGATACTGAAGTAAGTTCATATTATGAGGACAATAAGGATACATACGATAAATTCGAGTACAGAACCTTTACAGTAAAAGCTAACAGTTCTGATACAGATGATATGACAGCTGCTAAGGAAAAAGCTAATGCATTTGCCGCAGGTGTAAGCACAGAATTAGATTTCATCAGCCAGTGCAGAGTATATGCAGAAGCTGGAGATGATACATATGTGGATGATGGAGCTTCTCTAGTTTCAGAGACTAAGAAGAGCAATATTGAGGAAGCTTGTGCAGACTGGATTGCTTCTTCGGAAAGAAAAGAGGGCGACCTTACAGTTATTGAAGATGATGACAATTCATGCTTCTATATTGTATATTACATAAGCAGATCATATGATGGTTCAGATGATGATACAATTAAGTCAACACTCCTTAATCAGAAATATTCAGAGTATATCAAGAAGTATACAGATGAATATACAGTAGATGTTGAGAAAAGATTTACTTATAGATAATTTTGGAGGATATATCCATGTTGAATCTTAGTAATTATCAGTGTATTATATTCGATCTGGACGGAACGATACTTGATTCTACGCAGGTATGGGCTAAGGTTGACATGGATTTCCTTGGAAAAAGAGGAATTCCTGTTACCAAAGAATACATGCAGGAAATCAAAACACATACATTCGAATCCGGTTCAATATACACGAAACAGAAATATAACCTTCCGGAATCAACAGATGATATAATGAAGGAATGGTATGAAGCGGCACTTGAAGCGTATACAGATAAAGTTATATTAAAACCGTATGTGAAAGAATTTATTGAGAAAATGCATAATAATGGTCTTAAGATTGTTTCGGCAACATCATCAGACAGGGCACTTTTTGAGCCATGCTTAAGACGTAACGGAATATATGGTTTCTTTGATGCATTTACACAGACTAATGAGGTCATGAGAGGAAAGAAATTTCCTGATGTCTATATTAAGGCGGCTGGAAAAGCTGGATATGATATAAAGGACTGTATTGTATTTGAAGATGTTCTTTCAGCAGCAATGGGAGCTAAAAGCGGTGGATTTACAGTTGTTGCAGTGTATGATGAGGCCTCTTCAGATGACTGGGATTTAATATGTGATGTGGCAGATTATAATATTAAGAATTATAGTGAACTAATGAGATAATGGAGCAGATATGACTAAGAAGTATATATTGTTTGATTTGGATGGAACACTTACAAATTCAAGCGAAGGAATTACTAAATGTGTGCAGCATGCATTGAACAGGCTTGGAATTAAGGAGAATGACCAGGCTATGTTGAGAAGATTTATAGGGCCACCACTTGATGAAAGCTTTGAAAAGTTTTATGGCTTTGATAAAGAAACTGCACTTAAGGCGGTTGACTATTACCGTGAGAGATATTCTGACACAGGTATCTATGAGAATGTGTTATTTGACGGAATAGACAAGCTGCTTGCGGACTTAAAGAATGACGGATATATTGTTGCTCTTGCAACATGTAAGCCGGAGATATATGTTCCAAGAATACTGAAGCATTTTAATATAGATGGATATTTTGATGTTGCAGTAGGAAGTGAATTAGAAGGCGGAGAACGCCGTCATAAGAATCAGGTTATTAATGAAGTATTCGTAAGACTTTCTGAAGCAGGGTTAACAGGAGACGATGATATTACTATGGCTAAATCCAAGGCTATAATGATAGGTGACAGAAAGGATGATATACTGGGTGCGAAAGCTTCTGGAATTGATTCTATGGGAGTAAGATACGGTTTTGCAGAAGAACAGGAGCTTGAGATAGCAGGAGCAGATTATATTGTTGAAACGGTAGAGGATATAAGGGGAAAATTAAAGACATTATAATTGTTCCAAAGATTAATCAATAATATACGGGAGGAAAACACAATGAAAAAATTCATTCAGGAATTCAAAGAATTTGCATTGAAAGGAAATGTTATGAACCTGGCAGTCGGTGTTATTATCGGTGCTGCATTCCAGAGTATCGTAACAGCACTTACAAGCAGTTTTATTAATCCACTTATTGCCGTAGTTACAGGTGGTACTAATGGAGAAGGCGTTACTGTTGGTGGTACATTTACAATAAGAGGAGTTGTGTTTGATTATGGTTCATTCATAACAGCAGTTATTAACTTCCTTATTATGGCATTTGTTCTGTTTCTTTTAGTTAAAGCAATGAACAAGATGATGAGCTTAGGTAAGAAGAAAGAAGAACCGGCTCCAACTACAAAGGATTGTCCATACTGCTTCAGCAAGATATCTGTTAAGGCAACAAGATGTCCTTTCTGTACAACAGAATTAGTAGATAAGAAATAAAATAAAGCCATATATGCAGGTCTCCCAACTGCATATATGGCTTTATTCATGTTTTTCATAAATGGATGTATCACAAAACCTGTGTTCACGTCCAATTCACAGGTGTGTAAATAAAGTACAATGCTATAGTACTATTTTGCTATTGAATGTGCTTCCCCCTTTTAGTGGGGGATTTTATTAGAAAAGATATATGTCTAATAAAAAAGTTGTCGTAAAATTGAGAGGAATATGTTAATATTATTAAGTATTTTTTATATTTATAAAATTATGGAGGTTGAAATGGACAAATTGTTCAAACTTAAGGAAAACAACACCAGTGTAAGAACTGAGGTTGTAGCTGGAATTACAACATTTATGACAATGGCTTATATTCTGGCTGTTAATCCATCTATCCTGTCAGCATCAGGAATGGATTCTAATGCAATTCTTATGGCGACTGCAATAGCATCTGCTATAGGTTGTTTTGCAATGGCTTTCCTTGCTAATTATCCTTTTGCGCTTGCTCCAGGACTTGGACTTAACGCATATTTTGCGTATACAGTATGCGGAAGCATGGGATATAGCTGGAAAGTAGCACTTTTTGCTGTATTTGTTGAAGGACTTGTATTTATTGTGCTTTCACTTACTAATGTTCGTGAAGCTATATTTAACGCAATTCCTACAACATTAAAGAAGGGTGTATCAGTAGGTATCGGTCTTTTTGTGGCATTTATCGGACTTCAGGGTGCTAACCTAGTTGTTGCAAGTGAGTCAACAAAGGTTACTGTTGTTAATTTCAGAACTAATTTTAACACAGTAGGAATAGGTGCTTTACTTGCAGTTATCGGTACATTTATCATTGCTATTCTTTATGTAAAGCATGTTAAGGGTTCTATCCTTATCGGTATCGTTGCAACATGGGTGCTTGGTATTATCTGCCAGCTTACAGGACTTTATAAGGTTGATGCGGCAGCAGGATTCTATTCACTTATTCCTTCATGGAGAAGCTTTGATATCACAGCTATCAGCCAGACATTTGGACAGTGCTTTAACCTTAAGGGTCTTAATATTAATATATTAGATTTTATTGTTATTATGTGCTCATTCCTTTTTGTTGACATGTTTGATACACTTGGAACACTTATCGGTGTTGCCAATAAGGCTAAAATGCTTGATGAGAACGGAAGACTTCCTAGAATTAAGCAGGCTCTTTTAGCTGATGCTATCGCAACAAGTGCAGGTGCCATCCTTGGTACTTCTACAACAACAACATTTGTTGAGAGTTCATCAGGTGTTGCAGAAGGCGGAAGAACAGGACTTTCTTCAGTTGTAACAGGCTTCTTATTCCTTATTGCAATTATATTTGCACCTGTATTTACTACAATTCCTGGATTTGCAACAGCTCCGGCACTTATTTTTGTAGGATTCCTTATGGTTAGTGCGGTTGTTGAAATTGATTTTAATGATTTAACAGAGAGTATACCGGCTTACCTCTGCCTTATCTGTATGCCACTTATGTACAGCATTTCAGAAGGTATTGCAGTTGGTGTTATTTCGTATGTTATTGTTAATGTTGTTGCTGGAAAGGCTAAGAAGATTACTCCACTTATGTACGTGCTTGCATTGCTGTTCATATTGAAGTATATTTTCCTTTAATTTTTAGTGCAAATTAAACTTAATAATGATACAATTTTGGAATCACTGCTTTAGCAGTGGCTCCTTTTTAAGTTAAACGATAAGAACAGGGGATTGATTATGAAATATTCTAATACAGCAGGATTGCTCGAAGAAAGATTAAAGAGTTCAAGAATTAATGCTGATGGTGCATTTGGTACATATTATGCGAAGATATATGATGAAGGAAGCCTTCCGGAGATGGCCAATGTATCTGCACCAGCCAGGGTTCTTGCTATTCACAGGGCATACATTGAGGCCGGTGCACAGATTATAAGAACGAATACATTTGCAAGTAATACAGTAAGTCTTGGACAGGATATAGATGATGTACGAAACAATATAAGATGCGCCGTGAAGATAGCACGGGAAGCATGCGAGGGGATGGGGGTTCTTGTTGCAGCAGATATAGGTCCGATACCTGGTGAGAATATGTTTGATAAAGAATATATAGAGAATGAGTATGTTGATATCGTTAACACATTCAAAGAACTTGGTGTTGATATATTTGTGTTCGAGACATTCCCTGAGCTTAGTTTTATTAATAAAGCTATTGAAGCAGTGGGGGATAAATGCTTTGTCATTACACAGTTTGCGATTAATCAGTTTGGGTACAGCAGTTCCGGATACAGTGCAAGAAAACTGATAGACGAGGCTGCAAAGAATCAGTATATAGATGCCTGCGGATTTAACTGTGGTGTAGGACCAGGACATATGAAGAAGCTTGTCCAGAATCTGATAAACAGAAATGATAAGTATTTTGCAGTACTTCCTAATGCAGGTTATCCTCAGGTTGTAAGCGGAAGAATGGTTTTTGCGGACAATAATGCAGGTTACTTTGCACAGATTATGAAAGATATGGCAGAAGAAGGAGCTGATATTATTGGCGGCTGCTGTGGAACAACTCCTGAATATATAAGACAGATGACTGCTTTAACGGCAGAAGTTTCTCATTCCCGTGATATTAAGCATGACAATGAAGAGCAGGGGGATAGAACTTTTATAGATTGTGCGTTTTATAAGGGAAAAGAAGGAAGAAAGCTTATTGCTGTAGAACTTGCACCACCTCTTGGTGTGGATGATGAGAAGATTATGGATGCAGCATTTTTGATGAAGAAAAGTGGGGTTGATGTTCTGACATTCCCTGATTCACCATCAGGAAGAACAAGAGCAGATTCGATACTTATGGCGGAAAAGGTTTCAAGAGAGACAGGAATGTGTGTTATGCCGCATATATGCTGCCGCGACAAGAATGCTATTGCCATGCGTTCGCAGCTTCTTGGAGCTCATATCAACAATATTAATAATTTTCTTGTTATCACAGGAGATCCTATTCCTTCAATGGTAAGATCCAGTGTTAAGAGTGTGTTTAATTTTGATTCTGTCGGACTTATGAATATAATAAGTGATATGAATCAGGACCAGTTTGCAGATAAACCAGTTATATATGGTGGTGCAATCAATCAGGGAAGAGTTAATTTCAAAGTGGAACTCGCCCGCGTGAAGAAGAAAATGGAGGCAGGTGCTACATTTTTCATGACGCAGCCTGTGTTTTCTGATGAAGATATAAGCAGGCTCCGTCAGATTAAAGAAGAGACAGGTGCAAGGATTCTCTGTGGAATAATGCCATTTGTAAGTCTTCGTAATGCAACATTTATGAAAAATGAGATGACAGGTATTAATGTTACTGATGAGATACTTGCAAGATATAGTGCAGATATGACTAAAGAGGAAGGCGAAGAGACAGGAATACAGATTGCAAAGGAGATAATCACTAAGACATCAGATTTTGTTGATGGATATTATTTTTCATTTCCATTTAACAGAGTGCATATGTTAGAAAAGATTCTTAATGCTTGACGGATTAGAAATGTTTTTGATATAATATCCAAAAGTTTCGATACGGAATAATTGAATAATATGTGATGTGTGAGGTGTGGTATGGACGAGACTCAGGTTAAACATTTTATTATGATGGAACGAAGAAAAGGCACAAGTATTGATGAATTAATATTCATACTTCATGATAATGGCGTTCCAGACTATGAAATCTCTAATTTTCTGGAAATTTCCATAAAACATGTGGAAGAAGTTCTGAGTGATTATTAATTAATAAGCCTTGAATTGGAAGTAAACTTGAATACTTTCACTTCAAGGCTTATAATCATTATTAAATGCTAAGAAAGGTAAGGATTGTTATGGAGATAATTGAATTACCAATAACTATAGAGGAATCAGAGAATTACAGAAAGATTACGAACAGGCTGAAAATACTGGGAGCAATTGGATGGGTGAAAGCATATATATGGGCTGTTGTATATGTGGTTATATTCTGTGCAATAGGATTCATGCTTGCTGGAAAGTATGCGCTTGGAATTATGGAGTATGTTCCCGTGTGGGTATGGCCGGTATTATTCATTGCTGTATGGATTGTATCTGCTATAAGAAGATCAGGTAATAAGCAGCTTAAGGTGTTGTTACAGAAATATCTATTTACTGATTTTGCAGATAAAATATTTGCGGGGGAGATACGTCCGAGCAGGGTTAAGATATTAAAGGATAAGATGATCGTTTATTGTAAAGTATATAATGATTAGAACATAGAGGTTTGTAGCAATATGAAGATAGGAATATTTGACTCAGGTATAGGCGGTCTGTCAGTGCTGCATCAGGCAATGATTACACTGCCAGAGGCTGATTACATATTTTATGCTGATGTGGATAATGTTCCATATGGGGAGAAAACAAGAGAAGAAGTAAGAAATCTGGTTGATCATGCAGTCGGCTTCCTTGTTGGTAAAGGATGCCAGGCAATTGTACTTGCTTGTAATACTGCGACAAGTGCAGCAATATCATATCTTAGAGAGAAGTATAAGCTGCCAATTATAGGTATTGAGCCTGCCGTTAAACCGGCAGTTGAGCATATACATGAATCAGGCAGAAGAGTTATGGTTGTATCAACACCAGTAACAGCTAAGGGAGAGAAGTTAAAGCGCCTTATAGAGAAGTATGATGCCATGCATGTTGTAGATGTAGTGGCACTGCCAAGACTTGTAAGGTTCGCACAGGATGATGATTTTGATTCATCAGATGTAATTGCATATTTAAAATGTCAATTTGCACCATACAATCTTGAGAATTATTCTGAACTTGTTCTTGGCTGTACACATTTTAACTATTTTAAGGATTCATTTGCAAAGCTGTTTCCTGATGATTTGGAGATGGTTGATGGTAATACAGGGGTATCCAATAATCTTAAGAATACTGTTATTAAGAATGGTATATTTACGGAAGCTGATAGTAACAAGAAGGGCAGCGTGGAATATTATTATTCTGACAGAAAGATGGAGAGTCAGGCAGAGATGGAGCATATAAGAAGGCTTCATGACCGCCTTGAAAGAATGAGACAGATATAGAATTGCCAGAGGAAAGTAATTATGGGAAAATCAGATGATAAGACTAATGTATGCAGAGTTCTAGACCAGAAGAAGGTGCCTTATAAGACACATGTGTGTCCTGATGCAGAAGGGTTAAGCGGTGACGAGATAGCAGCCGTTCTTAATGAGAATCCGGCACAGGCTTTCAAGACACTTGTCACAGTTGGTAAGACAGGCAGAAATTATGTGTTTGTTGTGCCTGTTAATAAGGAACTGGATTTAAAGAAAGCAGCGAAGGCTGTTGGAGAGAAATCAATAGAGATGATTAAAGCAAAAGAACTGCTGCCTCTTACAGGATATGTGCATGGTGGCTGTTCACCTATAGGAATGAAGAAGTTTTTTTCTACAACATTCCACGAAACTGCTAGAGATTTCGAGACTATAATGTTTAGTGCAGGTAAAATCGGACATCAGGTAGAAGTAAAGCTGTCCGATGTAGATAAAGTTATAAGATATCAGGTTGCTGATATTGTTACAGACTAAGGAGAAGATAAGAATTATGAAACTCAGAGTTCCATTCTATTATGACCAGTTTCACTGTATAACATCAGAATGTAAGGATAACTGTTGTGTTGGCGGCTGGGAAATAGATATTGATGACGATACTTATGATTATTATATGAGCCTTGAAGGAGAACTTGGCGACAGAATAAGAGCTGATATTACCAAGAGTGAAGATGGTTCTAACTGTTTTAAGCTTATAGATGGACATTGCGGACTTTTAGATGATTGTGGTTTATGTACAATACATAAAGAGCTTGGCGCAGAACATTTGTCTGTTGTGTGTGACCAGTTTCCAAGATATTCTGAATATTATGGAGAAATCAAAGAAAGCGGTGTTGGACTTGCATGTGAGGAAGCGGAAAAAATTATATTTTCTGAGAACAAAACATTTACAACCGTGTTAAAGCCATGTGATGAGCAGTATCTGGAAGATGATGAGTTTGATAGTTCTTATGCAGTTAAGATATTTAAAGCAAGAGATGAGATATTCAGGATACTTGATATGACAGAGATGTCAGTTAATGAAAAACTGGTTGTTATATTAAAATATTGTGCAGCAATGCAGGAATATATTAATGATGATGACTTTGACGGACTTAAGGAGTATGTTAATACATTTGGAAGGAGTGATATTGAACATATTCTTATGGAGATGAATGAAGAGTCGGACAGTGAAAATTTCGAGGATGTTGATATACAGGACAGCATAAGAAGCATTATGTATTCATATGAGGATATGGAAGTTCTTAATACAAGATGGGAAGATATGCTTTCGGATATTGTTGAGATATTCCATGACAATATGGACAACGAAACATATCAGGAAACAGAAGATGAATTCATGACAGCAATGCTTGAAAGAGAATATGAGTATAGGAATTTCATAACATATCTTGTGTTCAGATATTTTGCCAAGTCGGTGTATGATTATGATGTTGTGGGTAAGGCTAAGATGTTTATAACCAATTATATTATACTTCGTCAAATGGATATGCTTGTGTGGTATAAAAAGAATAAGAGGTTCACATTTGATGACAGAATAGATACAGTTCATATATTCTCAAGACAGGTAGAGTATTCAGAGGATAATATGGAAGCTCTTTATGAGTCATTTCTGTTTGATCAGGTGTTTGAGACTGATAACCTTTGTAAGTTGATATGGATTGACAGCACGGCGTTATAGTAATACACTAAAGCTATCATTTAGATATGTTTATAGGAGGCTAAAAAGATGATTAAAGAAGCTATTGCAAGGCTTGTTAAGAAAGAGGATTTGACAGCAGAGCAGATGAACGATGTAATGGAAGAGATTATGACAGGAGAAGCTACTGATGCACAGAAAGCAGCATTTCTTACAGCACTGGCAGCAAAAGGAGAGACTATTGATGAGATTACAGCATCAGCCAGGGTTTTAAGGTCACACTGTGAGAAATTCCTTAACGATATGGATGTGCTCGAAATAGTTGGAACAGGTGGCGATGGCTCTAACTCAATTAATATATCAACTTTAGCTTCTATAGTAGTATCAGCAGCAGGAATCCCAGTTGCCAAGCACGGTAACAGAGCAGCTTCAAGTAAATGTGGTACAGCAGACTGCTTAGAAGCACTTGGCGTTAAGATAGATGCAGCACCAGCAAGAATGGCACAGATTCTTAAGGATATTAATATATGTTTCCTTTTTGCACAGAAATATCATCCAGCTATGAGATTCGTAGGAAGTGTAAGAAAGGAAATTGGAATCCGTACATTATTCAATGTACTTGGACCATTAGCTAACCCTGCAGGAGCTTCTATGCAGCTTTTTGGTGTGTACAGTGAGGAACTTGTTGAGCCACTTGCACATGTATTACATAACTTGGGATGCAAGAGAGCTATGACAATATATGGAATGGACAGTATTGATGAGATATCACTTAGTGCTGATACAAAGGTATGTGAGTTTAAGGGAGATGAATTTAAGACATATACTATTAAGCCTGAAGAATTTGGGTTAACAAGATGCAAGAAGGAAGATCTTGTCGGTGGTGAGCCAGCAGTTAATGCACAGATTGCAAGAGATATTCTTGAAGGTGCAGAAGGTCCTAAGACAGATGTAGTTCTTCTTAATGCAGGAGCAGCTATATATCTTGCTTCAGATGGTATCACAATGAAAGAAGGTATAGAGAAAGCAAGAGAAATCATTAAGAGTGGTGCAGCCAAGAAGCAGCTTGAAAGATTTATAGAAGAGACTAATAAGTGATTAACAGAATATGTGTTAAGTATAACAAAACCCCTGTCGCATTAGCGGCAGGGGTTAATTGTTATTATAATTATAAAAAATTAAGCAGCTTCCTTTACTCCGATACCGAAGAAATCTTCATACCATACAAGGAACATGTAAATTGTCCATATCTTACGTGAATTATCTGCTTTACCTTCTTTGTGGTCATCAAGATATTTAACAATCTCATCAGTGTTAAAATATTTTTCAGCAGCTTCACTTGTGAAAGCCTTTTTAATCATATTGTAATACTTCTCATCCTTGAGCCAGATTCTGATAGGAACAGGGAATCCAAGCTTCTTCTTCTCAGCAACCATGTCTGGAAGATGTCTGTGAGCAGCCTGTCTCATAGCATACTTGGTATTGCTCTTATTAACCTTATACTTAGTTGGAATGGTACGGGCAACATTGAATACTTCCTTATCGAGGAATGGAACTCTTACCTCAAGAGAATGAGCCATACTCATCTTATCAGCCTTAAGCAAGATATCGCCTATCAGCCAGAAATTAATATCTATATACTGCATCTTAGTAACATCATCCTTATCAGCAACCTTATCATAGAAAGGCTTTGTGAGTTCCTTATGGTCATACTTGCCGGTAGGATTCTTTAATATCTTGGCACGCTCTTTTTCGTTGAACATGAAAGCATTACCGATGAATCTTTCTTCAACCGTCTTGCTTGCTCTGTTTAAGAAGCTTTTTCCCTTGAATTTGAATGGAACAGCGTTAGCAATATTGGCAAGTCCTTTTCTTAAGCCCTTAGGGAGCTTCTGAAATTCTGCAAGGTCAAGTGGTTCTCTGTAAATGTTATATCCACCGAAGAACTCGTCAGCACCTTCACCTGACATGGCAACCTTTACGTGCTTGGCTGCTGTCTGGCTTACAAAGTAAAGTGCAATGGCAGCAGGGTCAGCTAAAGGTTCGTCCATATGATACTGTATTTTAGGGATTGCAGCCCAGTATTCTTCACTTGAAACAAGCTTTGAATAATTGTCAATCTTAATTTTGTCAGATAAAGCTTTGGCATAGTCAATCTCGTTGTATTTTTCATAATCAAATCCAACAGTAAATGTTTTGTCACCGTTAAATGTAGCAGCAACATAGCTTGAATCAACACCACTTGAAAGGAATGAACCAACCTCAACATCACTAATCTTATGGTGTTCAACTGAATCATGCATAACATCGTCGATTTCATCAACAAATTCATCTAAAGACTTGCTCTCATCAGCATCAAATGTTGGCTCCCAATATCTTTCAATGTTAAGCTCACCCTTGTGGAATGTAAAGCAATGGCCAGGCATCAACTTGAATATTCCTTTGAAGAATGTTTCATCAAGTACTGAGTACTGGAATGTGAGATAATTCTCAAGTGCAACAGGATTAACCTCTTTCTTATAAGCAGGATGCTCTAAGATACTTTTAATCTCTGAACCATATATCATGTTGCCGTCTGCAACTGTGTAGTAGAAAGGCTTAATTCCGAAGAAGTCTCTTGCTCCGAAAAGAGTTTCTTTCTCGCTGTCCCAGATTACGAATGCAAACATTCCACGAAGCTTATTAAGCATGTCCTTGCCATATTCCTCGTATGAGTGAATGAGAACTTCAGTATCTGAATTGTTAGCAAATACGTGACCTTTCTCAATAAGGTCTTTTCTTAAATCCTGATAGTTATATATCTCACCGTTAAATGTTATTACTATCTTCTTATTCTCGTTAAACATAGGCTGGCTTCCGTTATCAAGGTCAATGATAGAAAGTCTTCTAAAGCCCATGTATGCTTTATCATCAATGTATTTACCAGCACTGTCAGGGCCTCTGTGAATAATTTTGTTCATCATACGTTCAAGAACAGCATCACCATCAGCCAAGTATCCAGTAAAACCTGCGAATCCACACATGTATCTGTACCTCCATAATTATGACTGCACAATCTGTGCATTGTTAAATGTAGTGTGTAAAAATTACTTATGAATTATAACAAAGTAATCAGGCTAATACAAGTCAGTTTCTGTTTACAAAACATTTGAAATAAATTATAATAATTAATCAGGTAAGAAAAAGAAAGAGAGGTTCTTTATATTATGGACAAAATTAAGATGACAACTCCACTTGTAGAGATGGACGGAGATGAGATGACAAGAGTATTGTGGAAGCTTATCAAAGACGAGCTGCTCACTCCTTTTATTGACCTTAACACAGAATACTATGATTTAGGTCTTGTACATAGAAATGAGACTAATGATCAGGTAACTATAGATTCAGCAGAAGCTACAAAGAAGTACGGTGTTGCAGTAAAGTGTGCAACAATTACACCTAATGCAGCAAGAATGACAGAATATAACCTTAAAGAGATGTATAAGAGTCCTAACGGAACAATAAGAGCCATGCTTGATGGTACAGTATTCAGAGCCCCTATTATCGTTAAGGGTATTGAGCCATATGTTAAGACATGGAAGAAGCCAATCACAATTGCAAGACATGCATATGGTGATGTATATAAGGCATCTGAGTTGAAGGTTTCTGAAGCTGGTAAGGCAGAACTTGTATTTACTAATGAGGCTGGTGAAGAGACAAGAGAGCTTATTCATAACTTTAAGGGTGCAGGTGTTCTTCAGGGAATGCACAATCTCAACGATTCTATAGAGAGCTTTGCAAGAAGCTGTTTTAATTTTGCACTTGAGACAAAGCAGGATCTTTGGTTTGCAACTAAGGATACAATCTCTAAAAAGTATGACCATACATTTAAGGACATATTCCAGGAGATATTTGATGCTGAGTATAAGACTAAGTTTGAAGAAGCAGGAATAACATATTTCTATACACTTATAGATGATGCAGTAGCAAGAGTTATCCGTTCAGAGGGTGGATATATCTGGGCTTGCAAGAACTATGATGGAGATGTTATGAGTGATATGGTAGCCACAGCATTTGGCTCACTTTCAATGATGACTTCTGTTCTTGTATCACCTCATGGATACTATGAGTATGAAGCTGCACACGGAACAGTACAGAGACACTATTATAAGCATCTTAAGGGTGAAGAAACATCTACTAACCCTATTGCTACTATATTTGCATGGACAGGCGCTTTAAGAAAAAGAGGAGAGCTGGATAATATTCCTGAGCTTGGAAAATTTGCTGATACTCTTGAGCGTGCATGCATTAAGACTATTGAAGATGGAAAGATGACAAAGGATCTTGCTCTTATTACAACAATGGAGAATCCTGTAACACTTAATACACAGGATTTCATCAGTGCAGTAAGGCAGACTCTTGAGGGACTTCTTTAATTAGAAGTCCGTTGGTTTCCATTTAATGATGGAGGGGCGTTATGTCACATTTATTGGGTATAACATTTAGAAGCATGAATATAAGCCAGCTGGTTATATGGTTCTTCATATACAGCTTTCTTGGCTGGTGTATGGAATGTGTAGTTATCAGAAAGCAGCTTGGGTACTGGGAAAACAGAGGGTTTGCCAAGCTTCCTTTCTGTATAATATACGGATTTGGAACACTAATTGCTTTTAATATTTTTAAGCCTATAGAGCATAATTATATTGCACTTTATGTATTCGGATGTATATGTGCTACAGCATTTGAGTATCTTACAGCACGGGTTATGTTAAAGCTGTTTGGTGAAGTGTGGTGGAATTATGATCATCTTAAGTTTAATTACAAAGGCATCATATGCTTACAGTCAACACTTGCCTGGGGGTTTGTTGCCGTATTTATATTCGGATTTTTGAATAAATTTGTGGAGCGTTTTGTATTCTCAATCGATTACAGGATTGCCAGCGTTATGGCAATGATTCTTGTCTTTTCATATACTGCGGATTTTATGCAGAGTTTTTCGGAAAGTCTTAATATGCAGAATATGGATATCAGAGCGGAGATGAGAAAGTTTATTAAGATGTTTCACAGATAATCAGCATCTTATTGACAATTGATTCGGGGATAATTATATGATTTTTAAAAAGTTACGAAACAATTTTAGTCTTTTAATTGACAGCAGCAGGCATGTATGGACATTTGAACTGGCATACAAGCTTGTTGCTTTTGCTGTTATATTCCCCATTGTTTTATTCGCAATTAATTTTCTTATGAAGATAGCAGGAGTGAACTATCTTACTAATGAATATATTCAGAGAGCAATGACACATCCTGTAGTCATATTTGCAATTTTTCTTGCTATTGGTATATTTGTATTCTATTGCACTTATGAGATGACATATCTTTCAGTCTGTTTTGAGACAAAGAGAACATCATGTAATGCATCTCTTGTTGATATATTTTATAATTCTTATAAGGTTTTTAAAAATGTTTTTAAGCCAAGGCATGTTGGACTGAGTATATTTTACTTCATATCAATTCTGGCTTCCAATGTAACTGTATGGTTTAATGTCTTATACAGTGAGACTAATACTAATTTAATTAAAATGTATATCATTAGGAATCACTGGTATATTAAGGTTGAAGTTATATTTGTGTTTATTATTATATACGCAATTGTTATTCCGGGAATATATGCAATGAATATATGCATGATGGAAGGACTGGGATTTAGGGAAGCATATAAGAAAAGTGCCCGTATGGTTAAGAAGCATCCAATGGGAACAATATCAGCACTTGTTGTGTATAATCTGGTTATGCTTGCAATTATTGGAATAACTTATGTGCTTATATCAGTATTTCTTGTTGCAGGTGTTAAGATTCTTAATATGGCATATCTTGGTAATGCTATATTTCTGTCTGCATTAAGAACAGAAAGACTAATTATAAAATGTATTCTTGTATGTGTTGCAATACCACTGTCTTTTTCGGCTATTTCTCATATGTATTACAAATATACTGATGTGGACGATATTACGTTTGAGTTCACAGATATACAGGAAGGTCCTGCAAAAAGAAGAAAGGTAATATATAGTATTGTTTTAACAGTTGCTGTTGTTGCAGATGCATTTTATCTTATAATGACATTTAATGATAATCCATTTGAAAATGTAGCTATCTTTCATGAGACTAAGGTTATGGCTCACAGGGGGGCTTCAACAGAGACACCTGAGAATACAATGGCAGCATTTCAGAAAGCTATAGATGATATGGCGGATTATATTGAACTTGATGTACAGCTTACAAGTGATGGAGAAGTTATAGTGATGCATGATTCTAATGCATATCGTACAACAGGTGTGGATGAAAACATTGCAAATATGACATACAAAGAGGTTAGAAGGCTTGATGCAGGTTCATGGTATTCAGTTGAATATAAAGGTGAGAAAGTACCAGGACTTAGAGAAGTACTAGAACTTGCACAGGGAAAGATAAAGCTTAATATAGAATTAAAGCCTGCTGATAATAGTGAAGAACTTGCAAGGAAAACAGTCGCTCTCATTGAAAAATATAATATGGAGAATGATTGCGTAATAACATCATTTAGCAGTTCAGCTTTATCGGCAGCAAAATCATGTGATGAAAATATTAGAGTCGGATATATATTATCTGCGGCGTATGGCGAATATTATGATATGAAGAATATAGATTTCTTTAGTGTCAATGCAGCATTTTTATCAAAGAGGACTATAGATGCAATTCATAATTCAGGTAAACAGGTGTATGCGTGGACGGTTAATAATAAGGATTCTATCAAGAACCTGACTAATAAAGGAGTTGACGGTGTCATCACAGATAATCCGGTTCTTGCAAGGGAAACAATTTATTCAAGAGATACTTCTGAAACAATTATTAATATGATCAGATATGTGTTTAATCAGTAGAATGGGGGCATACGTATGGAAAGAGGAATAGGAACTTCCAGAGGAATAGGCATTGGGCATGTACTTGTAGTGTCTAATAATAATGCTGTTGTAAACAGAGGAACACATTATAACGCAAATGAAGAGAAAGCAAGGTTTTTTGAGGCAAGGAAAATATTTATGGAGCAGACAGAGAGCCTGCTAACTGACCTTGAAAAGAAGCTAGGAGAGTCAGATAAGGATGCACTTGTACTTAAGAACCAGATATATCTTGTGAAGGATATTACAACAGAAAGTGAGGTTGTCGCTGCAATTGAGAATAATAACATCTGTGCAGAGGCAGCATTTGAAGATGTATGCAATAAGCTTATTAAACTGTTTTCTTCAATGGATAATTCTGATATGCAGCAGCGTGTTACAGATATTCAGGATATGAAGGAGCGCATGATACAGATATTACAAGGAGAGAAAGCATTTGACTTAACTAATCTTCCTGATAATACTGTTATTGTGGCAGATGAGATTAAACCATCTATGACAGCTTCAATGGATATAGCACATGTTGCAGGTATTGTTGCGGAAAAAGGTGGCGACACAGCACATGCTTCTATTCTTGCCAGGGCACTTGAGATTCCGGCAGTACTTAGCGTAAAAGGTATTCTTGAAAAGGTGGGTAATGGTGATTCTATAATAATAGATGGAGCGTATGGAGAAGTATTTATTAACCCTACACAGAGAACTCTTTCTATCTATGAGAAGAAAAAAAAGAAATACGAAGAACATATTGAAGAATTAAAGACATTTATAAATAAAAGCACAGAGACAGCTGATGGCAAAAAAGTTATGCTTGCTGCCAATATCGGAGGAGCTGAAGAGGCTGCCAAGGCAGTTAAGGCGGGAGCTGAAGGTGTGGGACTTTTCAGGACAGAATTCCTGTTTCTTAACAAAAGTGCGCTGCCTACAGAAGAAGAGCAGTTTGAGGAATACAAGAAGGCAGCAGTGCTGACAAAAGGTATGCCACTTACAATAAGAACACTTGATATTGGTGGTGATAAGGATATTCCTTATATGGGCCTTACTAAAGAAACCAATCCATTTTTAGGATACCGTGCAATAAGATTTTGTCTTGACAGAGTTGATATATTCACGACACAGCTCCGTGCGATATTAAGAGCCAGTGCATATGGTTCTATAAGAATTATGATACCTATGATTACATCGGTTAATGAAATCAGACAGGTCAAGGAGCTTATTAAGAAGATATGCAGTAATCTTGAACGTAATGGAATTAGTTATGACAAGAATATCCATATAGGCGTTATGATTGAGACTCCTGCTGCTGCTGTCATGGCAGATGTTATAGCACAGGAGGTTGATTTCTTTTCAATAGGCACTAATGACCTCACACAGTATACTATTGCAGTAGACAGATGCAATGAAAATGTAGCATATCTGTATTCTGCATTCAATCCGGCAGTATTAAGACTTATAAGAAGGATAATAGAATGTGCCCATAATGCAGGTATTGAAGCCGGAATGTGTGGTGAGGCAGCTGCAAATGCTTTAATGGCTCCTATATTGTTATCATTTGGCCTGGATGAATTCTCAGTATCAACAGGAAAGGTATTAGAGACAAGAAAGACAATTGCAGACTGGTCACTTAAAGAAGCCGGACTTGTAACAGATAAGGTTATGTCAATGGCAACTGAGAAGGAAGTAACAGACTATCTTAGTGACTATTTATCAGAAAGAAATAAAAAATAAAAGGAAATATATATATGGCAGTTTATGAAACAGATGAGATTATCGAGAAAGTTATTCTGGTTGGAGTAGCATTTGATACAGATGATGATACAGAACGCTCCCTGGATGAGCTTAGAGAGCTTGCCAAGACAGCGGGCGCACAGACAGTTGGAAGGATGATTCAGACAAGAGATAATTTTCACCCTGCAACATATATTGGCAAGGGAAAGATTGAAGAATTAAGACTTATGATTGACGAGCTTGATGCTACGGGAATTATATGTGATGACGAATTAAGTCCTGCCCAGTTTAAGAATCTTGAGGATGAACTTGACGTTAAAGTCATGGACAGAACAATGGTTATTCTTGACATATTTGCGGCAAGAGCTACATCAAGTGAAGGTAAGATTCAGGTTGAGATGGCACAGTTAAAGTACCGTTCAATAAGACTTGCAGGCTTCGGAACATCAATGTCAAGACTTGGTGGCGGAATAGGAACAAGAGGTCCCGGTGAGAAAAAGATTGAGACAGACAGACGACTTATAAGGGACAGAATATCAAAGCTCTCAGCAGACCTTAAGGATATGAAGGAGCACAGAGATGTCCAGAGAAGCAAAAGAGCTAAGACCTCAACACCTGTTGCGGCTATAGTTGGATATACCAATGCTGGCAAATCAACGCTTCTTAACAAGCTTACTGATGCAGGTGTGTTGTCGGAGGACAAGCTTTTTGCAACACTTGACCCTACAACAAGAAGTATGGAACTTCCTAATGGAGAGAAAGTGTTGCTTACTGATACAGTCGGATTTATAAGAAAGCTTCCACATAATCTTATTGAAGCATTCAAAAGTACTCTTGAAGAGGCAAAGTATGCAGACATTATAGTGCATGTTGTTGATGTATCCAACCCGGACTATGAACAGCAGATGTCAACAGTATATGCAACACTAAAGCAGTTAGGTGTTGAAGGAAAGCCTGTTATTACATTATTTAATAAATGTGATGTTTTACCGGAGAAACCGGCAGCTAAAGATTTACACGCAGACTACACATACAATATATCTGCCATAAGAGGCAATGGCCTTGAAGCATTTAAAGAGTGCATACAGGAAATTATTCTTAAGAGCAGAATAAGAATTGAAAGAGTATTTCCTTACAGTGAAGCAGGCAAGATACAGCTTATAAGACAGTTTGGACAGCTTGAAAGTGAAGAGTACACAGAAGATGGAATCAAGGTGCTTGCCTATGTTCCTAAGGAGATAGAAGGGAAGTTGTAATTATGAATCTGATAGCAACAGTAGATAAGAACTGGGCAATAGGGAAACAGGGACATCTTCTTGTTAATATTCCAGAAGATATTAAGCTTTTCCGAATGGAAACAGCAGGAAAAGCTGCAATAATGGGAAGAAAGACTTATGAACAGATTACAGACAGAACAGCACTTATAGACAGATATAATGTTATTCTTACTAATGATTTGTCATATAAGAAGGACGGAGTTGTTGTAGTACATTCAGTAGAAGAGGCACTTGAAAAGGTTGCATCATATAAGTCAGAGGATGTATATGTAATTGGCGGAGAATCTGTATTTGAACAGTTTCTTCCATATTGCGATGTGGCACATATAACGAGTGTTGATTATAAATATGATGCAGATGCACATTTTCCTAATCTGGATAAGATACCAGAATGGAAAGTCACACAGATGAGTGAGGAACATACATACTTTGATTTGTGCTACGAATTTAAAAAGTACTGTAAAATGTAAATTATGATTTGAATCGTGCAGAAACGGATATGATAGAAAAGTTTCTTGCATATTTTTTTCATTGAAAATATACATTTTATTTGATACTATAATAAAAAAACAAGAGAGGGGAGAAATGTTATGTTTTGCACAAAATGCGGATATAATGCAGGGACAGCTAAGTTTTGTCCAAAGTGTGGAAATCCTTTGAATCCACAGCCAGTACAGGAAACACCTGTACAGAACGAACCAGTTGTACAGACGGTACAGAGTGAGCCGGTTGTACAGCAGCAGTTTGGAACTCAGCCACAGTCAGGGGCAGTTCCTCCAGTGAATGCAGATGTACCAAGATATCAGGAAGTACCTCCTATGCAGCCACAGCCTAAGAAGAAAAAGAAGAAATGGCCAATTGTTGTTGCTATAATAGCAGTTATTGCGGTAGCGGCAGCAGTACTTGGATTTGTAGTACTTCCTAATGTGTTATCACCAGATAAGCATGCAAAAGCAGCTATCAAGAAGCTTGGAACAGGTCTTGAGAATACAGCAAGCAGTGCGTTTGATAATATGTCATTTACATCTGTATCAGATAAGAGTCAGATAACAGGTACATTAAAGATTGATACTGCCACAATTGATGGCGAGAAGTATTCAGATTATATAAAGGCTGATACAGTTACATATGATATTCAGATGGATGCTTCTACAGAGAAGATGGCAGGAGAGATTAAGTTACAGAATGGTTCAGCTACAGCACTTACAGCTACATTTTATTCAGATGGTAATAACATGTATTTCAAAGTTCCTGAGTTGTTCTCAGAGTCATTCGTGATTTCACTGGCACAGCTAGAGGATGAAATTGATTCAGGCTTTTCTTATGGAAGTATGGGCAGTATTTCAAAGTATTTCTCATCAATTGATACAAGCAATATTGAATTGTACAGAGAACCTGTTAATGCTGCAGTTAAATGTGTAGTTAAAGGTATTAACACATTTGCAGAAGAATGTGAATACAAGAAGGGCGATAAGCTTACATATAATTCTGATAACGGAGACATCAAGGTTTCTGAATATAGCATAACAATAACTAAGGATGCTGTTATTAAGGCATGCGAAACAGTCATTGATGAATTATATGCAAGTAAAGATCTTTCTTCTTATATGACAATTCTTACAATGGCAGGTGTTTCACAGACAACTATCAAGAGCAGTATTGAGAGTTCATTAAGTGATATGCAGCCAGTTACAATATCAATGTATGTTAATAAGAAGGATGAGATTGTAAGGCTTGCAATTGATGCGGCAGATTATAACACAAGCGAAAAAGGATTTATTGCAATGTCATTTCTTGGCAATGACAATCCATTTGAATATGTTGTTATCGAAGCAGATGTTGATGATATTAATATGAAGTATACAGTAAAGACACAGGATAATAAGGCTGCACTGGCATTAGAGATGACTCAGAATAAAGAGTATATCAAAGCAGGAGCAGAGCTCAGTGCATCAGGAACAACGGTAAAGATTGATAATCTTTATGTGAATAGTAATATTGATGGCAGCAATATAGATATGAAGCTTTCAGGTGAAGCTACACAGAAGGAATTCAGCAAGTTAAAATATTCTGCATCAGATTATTCGGGAGCTTATAATCTTGCTAATCTTACTGATACACAGAGCACAACACTGGCATATGAGCTTATGAAGAATTTAAATGTTTTATCTAATGTGTTCAGTGATAATCTATATAATGAATTGTTTAATGGAAAGAGTTCTTCTGGTAGTGCAAGACTTGGGTTTTAATGGCAGTTATTAACTAATGAGTAATTAGAAAGATGAGGGTATATAATATGGAATTGGCAATTATTATTGGGGTAGTTGTGATTTTATTTATCGTTTTTATTCTTGCAAGTTATATTAAAGCACCAACAGACAGGGCACTGATTGTTTCAGGTCTTAGAAAGAATCCTAAATTTGTTATTGGTAAGTCAGCATTAAGAATTCCATTCTTACAGAGAGTTGATAAACTTGAACTCAAGATGATTTCTGTTGATGTCAAGACAAAGGAATCAGTTCCAACCAATGAATATATTAATGTCAATATTGATTCTGCTGTAAAGATTAAGGTTGGTTCTTCTAAGGAAATGCTTGAGAAAGCAGCAAGCAACTTCCTTAACAAGAACGAAGATTATATCAGAAACTCAGTAGGAGATGTATTAGAGGGTAATGTTCGTGAGATTATAGGACAGATGAGGCTGGAAGATATTGTTCAGGACAGAAAGATGTTTGCTGAGAAGGTACAGGAAAATGCTGCTCCGGATATGGCAAGAATGGGTCTTGAAATAGTAAGCTTTAATGTCCAGAATGTTACTGATGAGGGAAATGTTATTGAGAACCTTGGTATTGACAGGGTTGTAAGTATCAGTAAATCAGCACAGATATCAAGAGCAGAATCAGAAAGGGATATTGCAGTTGCCAAGGCTAATGCAACAAAGCAGGCAAATGATGCAAGAATCGAAGCTGAGACTGCTATTGCAGAAAGAAATAACGAACTTGAGATTAAGAAACAGGAATTAAAGAGATCAGCAGATGTTAAGAAAGCTGAGGCTGATGCTGCATACGAAATCCAGCAGCAGGAACAGAGAAAAACAATCGAAATTACAACTGCGAATGCTAATATTGCAAAGCAGGAGAAAGAGATTGAGTTAAGAGAGAAAGAGATTGCTGTTAAGGAAAAAACACTTGATGCAGATATACGTAAGCAGGCAGAAGCAGAGAAATACGCAACACAGCAGAAGGCTGATGCACAGCTTTACCAGAGACAGAAGGAAGCAGAAGCAAAACAGTTCGAAATTCAGAAACAGGCAGAGGCTAAGAAGGCACAGGCAGAAGCAGACAGATTTGCAAAAGAGCAGGAAGCTGAGGCTGTTAAGGCACAGGGAATTGCTGAAGCAGAAAGCATTAAGGCAAAAGGTCTTGCAGATGCAGAAAGTATTAAGGCAAGAGGTCTTGCTGAGGCTGAGGCTATGGAAAAGAAAGCAGAGGCAATGGCTAAGTATGGTAAAGCTGCTATGACAGAGATGATTATTAAAGTCCTTCCACAGATGGCAGAAGCAATTGCAAAGCCTCTTGAAAGCATTGATAAGGTTACTATTATTGATGGAGGTTCAGGTGAGAACGGAGTAGGAACTTTCAGTGGTAATGTACCGTCAGTTCTTGCTAAGACAATTGAGAGTATCAAGGAAACTACAGGTTTTGACCTGACAGAAGTCATGAAGGCTAATACATATGATGCAAAGACTACTAAGAACGTTAATTTCACAGGTCTTCCAGAAGAGATGAGTGCAGCAGCTAAAGAGCCTGAAACTGATGGTAAAACAGAATAATACTGATTAATTAAGAATCTAAATGTAAAATGTATATGCTGGTATCAGATATGGGAAACTATATCTGGTATCAGCATTTTTACAGTAAGAGCCGGTTTTACAAGTTGACAATATAAATTGTAGTGAGTTATAATTTTATAATTCGAATTGAAGGAGAATAGCATTTGAATTATACAAGTGCATGTGAACAATGATTAAACACAGATATTTTGCAGGAAGAGTTCTTGTATATGGATTGATAAGTGTTACAGTTATGTTATCTGCAGCAATGACAGGATGTAACAACAAGAATAATATTTCAGAAGGAAGTATTAAGACAGAAGGAAGTACTAAGACAGAAGGAAATAATCAGTCAGAAGAGTTCAGTGAGACAGATGTGAATGACCAGCCGTCAGATATTCATGTTGAGCCACCGGTAATTCATGGTATATCAGATAAGACATATTATATAGGCAGCAAAGTTTCATATATGACAGATGTATATGCAACAGATTTCTCAGGGCAGGAGATTGATGTTGAGGTTGATAAATCACAGGTTAATACTTCACAGCCGGGAAGTTATATTGTTTATTATAAAGCAGTAGATTCAGATGGTAATGAGACTATAGAAGAAGTGACATTTACTTTTATTGAAGAGGAGACCCAGGAAGTTAAAGTAAACAGCAGTTATTCAACTCTTGATGAAGTTGTAGCTGCAGTTCTTCAGGATATTACAGACAGTTCTATGTCTAAAGGTCAGAAAGCAAGGGCAATATATAAGTATGCACATGCTAAGATTGGATATACAGGCAACAGCTATACGAAAAGTTCAGAATGGCAGGATGAAGCATTTGAGGCATTAAAAGAGATTAAGAAGAATGGATATGTGGCTGGTGACTGTTTCACATATGCTTCTGTTGACAGAGCACTCCTGGATGGAATAGGGGCAGAGTGTATATGGGTTGATAATCAGGGTGCAAGGTCTGGAGATCATAGCTGGCTTTTATGTAATCTTGGAACAGGCTGGTATCATTTTGATTCAACTAGAATGTATGATGGATTTGAATGCTTTATGCTGACAGATTCACAGGTGCAGGATTATATTAACAGAGGAAATTCAATATATAGAAGAGATATGTCTGCGTATCCGGCAACTCCTTCAGAAGAGTTTTCATATTAGGGAGGAGTAAGATAAATGTTATTTACATCTTATCAGTTTATTTTATTTGTTCTGATTGCACTTATTTTATATTATGTTGTACCAAGGGGCATACAGTGGATAGTACTGTTATGCATGAATATGTTGTTTTATGTTTATTCGGGATTAAGTGGAGTAATATTCATAGTTACAACTATTGTGACGACATATACAGGAGCGATGTTTATAAGCAGAGAGAAGGATATTTCTGCACGATATATAGAGGAACATAAAGGTGATATATCTAAGGATGAAAAGAAAAGGTTTAAGGCACTTTCTGTAAGAAAACAGAAAATGTTTCTTACTATTGTTCTATTTATTAATTTTGGAATACTTGCTGTACTTAAATACACCAATATGTTTATAGTCACATTTACAACATTTAATACGGTTGATTTTGTACTTCCGATGGGAATATCATTTTATACATTCCAGTCTACTGGATACATGATTGATGTGTATCGCGGTGTTGCAGATGCAGAGAAGAATCCATTCAGATATGCATTGTTTGTGTCCTTTTTCCCACAGCTGGTACAGGGACCTATAAGCAGGTGGAATGATCTGAAGAAAAGTCTGCTTGAAAGCCATGCTTTCTCATGGATTAATATACAATATGGTTTTGAGAGAATTCTGTGGGGATATTTTAAGAAGATGGTAATTGCAGACAGGGCAGCCATTGGACTTGCCACAATACAGTCGGATGTTTCGGTGTATTATGGTGCATATGCATTTGTAGGAATGCTGCTGTACGCAATTGATCTGTATGCAGATTTCACAGGTGGTATAGATATTACAATTGGTGTTGCACAGATGTTTGGTATAACTCTTCCGGAGAATTTCAGAAGACCATTCTTTTCAAAGAGTATAGCAGAATACTGGAGAAGATGGCATATTACATTGTGTGCATGGTTTAAGGATTATCTTTTCTATCCGTTATCAATGTCTAAATGGATGAATAAGGTATCAAGATGGCTTAAGAAGCACGTTGGAAAGCCAGTAGGTTCAAGATTTCCGGTGTATTTTTCAAGTCTTACTGTGTGGTTTGTGACAGGTATATGGCATGGTGCAAGCTGGAATTTCGTAGTTTGGGGACTTTTGAACAGCATAATTATGCTTGTTTCCCAGGAACTTAAGCCACTATATGAGAAGGCAGATAACAGGTTAGGTTATAGAAAGTTAAAATATTACAAAGTATTTGAGATAATAAGAACTACTGCTATAGTATGCTGCCTGCAGATGCTTGATTATTACAGAGATATTGCAGAGGCATTCCGTATGTTTTTCTCGATGTTTACCAGTGGCAATTATGCGGCTGTGTTTACTAAGGGAATGTGGAGTATAGGATTATCAGTAGCTGATTATATAGTTATTTTTGCAGGCGTTGTTATAATGTTTGCGGTAAGCCTGCTTGAGAGAAAATGTCCGGTAAGAGACCGTTTAGCAAAGAAGAATTATATTATAAGATATACAGTTTTTCTTGTGATTTTTCTGCTTATAGCTGTATTTGGAATCTATGGAACCGGATATGAATCAAGCCAGTTTATATATAATCAGTTTTAGAAAACATTTTCTAAGGAATGGAGATAGTTTTGAGAAAGAAGATATGTACAGGTATTGCAGTTGTAATAATACCGATAGTATGTCTGTATCTTTTACAGTGTCTGTTAGTTCCTAAATATGCATCAGATATTAAAGAAGGTGCAATGATTAAGGAATATTATAACAGTGAAAAGAATCATGATGTGCTTATTCTTGGTGACTGTGAAGTGTATGAGAATATATCCACAGTTACAATGTGGGAGAATTACGGAATATCAAGTTATATCCGTGGAAGTGCGGAACAGCTTATATGGCAGTCGTATTATCTTTTAGAGGATACACTAAAGTATGAGAAACCGCAGGTCGTTATTTTAAATGTACTTGCAATGACAGAAAGTGATGCCAAAAACGAGGCTTATAACAGAATGACACTGGATGGCATGAAGCTTTCAAAGTATAAGATAGCTTCTATAAGGGAGTCAATGACAGAAGAAGAGAATATGGCCAGCTATATATTTCCATTGTTGAGATATCACTCAAGATGGAGTGAATTGTCATCAGAGGATTTCAGATATATGTGGAAAACACCATCTGTTACGACTAATGGTTATCTTATGCAGAAGGGCGTAAGAGCGGTTACTACTATACCAAAAGCTGCACCGCTTGCTAATTATACATTCAGCAGCAGAAACATGGAATATCTTGATAAGATATATTCATTGTGTAAGGATAATGATATTAATCTTGTGCTTATGAAAGCACCGAGTGTATATCCTCACTGGTATGATGAGTGGGACAGGCAGGTGAGTGATTATGCTGATGAGCATGGAATATTGTATCTTAATACAATTGATGAGGCTGAGAATATAGGTATAGACTATACTACCGATACATTTGATTATGGACAGCATCTTAATGTGGAAGGAGCTGAGAAGCTGTCGTTATATCTTGGGGAACAGCTTGTTAAGAATTTCAGGCTTACTGACCATAGACAGGATGAATCATATAAGAATGCATGGAAGACAATAGTTAATAAATATTACGAAGAGAAACAGGGAGATTGATTATGAGAAAGAAGAGTTTAATGTTAGCGGTAGTACTTGCAGCAGGAGTTATGATGGCAGCATGTGGAAGTGCATCAACACTGCCAGATAATAGTCAGGAAAAGCCAGTTGCATCACAGCAGACGGAAAGTAAGTATTCATTTGAATTAAAAGGCATAGAGTTAAAGACAGATGGCGATCTTACAGAATATACATCTAAGCTTGGAGAACCTTCTGGTGGTTACTATGAAGCTAAAAGCTGTGCATTTGAAGGAATGGACAAATTCTATTACTATGATAGCGTAACTCTACAGGGATATCAGAAGGACGGAAATGATAAGCTTTATTCTATAACACTTATGGATGATGCTGTTAAGACTAAAGAGGGTGTCCGTATTGGCGATAAGAAGGATAAGGTTGTATCAGCATATGGAAGTGATTATACAGAAGCTGATGGACAGCTTCAGTATGAATCAGGTAACACGAAGCTTTCATTCGTTATGAAGGATGATGAAGTACAGAGTATAATATACAGCGTTAAATAATTCAATGGAACAGAGCAATTAATCCCGTCAGACTGGTTTACAGACAGTCTGGCGGGATTAATTGTTGTATGGCTATCAGCGTATATTTATGAGTATACAATATATGTGTTGTATCGGAATTTACGCAGCTTCTGCTCCATTTTAATGGCGTTTGAAAGCTGTCTGAAAGCACCAACCTGAACTTTATAATAGTCGTTTTCATATATGATAAAAGCTGGGAATCCTTCAATAAGCAGGGAATTAAGCATGCGGTCTGCATTATTTTTATTGCGGTAGGCACCAACCTGAACACGATAAAGTGGCTCAGGAGAGAGGTCATCATCACAGTTACATGCTGGTTTAGCAGGAGGTGCAGGCTTTTTTTCGCATGCTGCAGGCATGATTTCAGCGGATTTGGCAGAATCTGATTTCACTGATGGGACTTCACCTGAAGCAGCCTGTGCAGTAGTATTATTTGTCTTTGGTTTAATTCCAAGGGTCTTAAGAATACCATCTGCGATTCCATTTGCAATCTGGTTAAAGTTCTTATCAAATGTTTCATTATCTTTATCGTTGTTAATAAAGCTGGCTTCTACAAGTACGGCAGGCATTTTTGTCCGTTTGAGTACAACAAGGTTAGGACGTTCGGTAATTCCAAGATTTTTAAAGCCAGCCTTTTCCAGCTCAGAATTGATATTGGCAGCCATCTGTGATTTAATACCGGAATTATTGTAAACAAGAGTTTCCACGCCTGTGTACTGGTTAGGCGTAGGGGATGAATTTCTGTGGATTGAAACAAAATAATCAGCCTTAGCATCATTGGCATCAGTCGCTTTTTTAAAAGGTGTCTCATATTCATCAGTGGTACGGGTGTACACAACGTCAATACCATTTTTTTCTAATATATCACCTACGGCAAGAGCGAGCTTTAAGTTGTCATCTTTCTCAGCTCTGCCATTATATGTTGCACCATAGTCGCTTCCGCCGTGTCCGGCATCTACAGCAATCTTATATTGAGCCATAATATCTCCGATAATATTAATCATATTATTGTATGCAAAAGACATAATAAGCGTACCTGTCACATATATTTATCTTAAGATGAGAAAGAGGACAGATTATGAACGTTGGATATGTACATACATTTGAAGTGCCAGAAAATAATATTGATAAAGGCCGATTGAAGGTAAGTGTTGTCAATGAAGAAAATGTGCCAATTAAAGGAGCGGCTGTAAGACTGTCGTATACAGGAAATCCTGATAATATAATAGGAGAAAGTGGTACAGATGGAGACGGGATAAGTATATTTAATGACTTAAGAACGCCTCCAATCGAATATAGCATGGAACCGGGGAACAGGCAGCCATTCTCAGAGTATGACATAGCTGTAAGTGCGCCAGGATTTGATAATGTAAATATATCAGGCAGTGATATGTTTTCGGGGGAACTAAGCATTCAGAATGTAAGGATGTCTGCAAGGGATAGTTCGCAGAATAATATAGTCATACCTGTGAACACATTATATGGAGATTACCCACCTAAGATTGATGAGGAAGAGATTAAGCCTATGGGACAGTCGGGTGAAATTGTGCTTGACAGAGTTGTTGTTCCTGAAATAGTAGTTGTACATGACGGACCGCCTAAAGATGCCGAGGCAGATAATTATTATGTTACTTATAAGGATTACATTAAGAATGTGGCAAGTTCTGAGATATATTCAACATGGCCGAGGCAGACAATTGAGGCAAATGTGCTTGCTATTATGTCATTTACATTAAACCGGGTATATACAGAATGGTACAGAAACAAATTCTATGATTTTACAATAACCTCATCAACTGCATATGACCAGAAATGGGTTAATGGAAGAAATGTGTTCGAAAGTATATCACAGGTAGTAGATGATATATTTGACAATTACATATCAAGACCTAATGTAAAGCAGCCAATACTTACACAGTATTGTGATGGAAAGAGAGTGACATGTCCTAACAGGCTTTCACAGTGGGGAAGCAAGTATCTGGGAGATCAGAATTATTCATCGATTGATATATTAAGATATTATTATGGTCAGGATGTGTATATTAATGCGGCAGAACAGATAAGTGGAATTCCTTATTCATGGCCGGGAACTAATCTTGATATAGGTTCATCCGGGCAGAAGGTAAGACAGTTGCAGGAACAGCTTAATCTTATTGGGGAGTATTATAATTCTATTCCGGTCCTAAGTACTGATGGAATATATGGTGAGCAGACGGCAGCAGCGGTTAAGGAATTTCAGCGGATATTCAATCTGCCACAGTCAGGAATAACGGATTTTCCAACATGGTTTACAGTATCAGAAAAATATGTTGCACTTGCCGGACTGGCGGAATTATAAGAATGTTAATGAGGTATGTAAGGCTGTCATTTTGTGGCAGCCTTTTTAGGAGAAACATTTAAACAGCCTGTCCAAGACATGTCTTAATGTCATCTTCCGGATTGCTTATAAGTCTTAACTGGAAAGTGTCTACAAGGTACTGCAATACATTAGGGCTTAAGAATGCCGGAAGTGTCGGACCGAGATAAATATTCTTAATGCCAAGGCTTAACAGGGCGAGAAGGTCTGCAACAGCCTTCTGCTCATACCATGAAACAATAAGAGATAAAGGAAGTCCATTGACATCTGTACCAAATGCATCTGAAAGGGCATTGGCAATAAGAATAGCAGAATATACATCATTACACTGTCCGATATCAAGAAGCCTTGGAAGTCCGGCAACTGTGCCGAAATCAAGCTTATTGAAACGATATTTGCCGCATGCAAGAGTGAGAATCATGCAGTCATCAGGAACCATAGTGGCAAAATCAGTAAAATAACTTCTGCCAGGTCTTGCACCATCACAGCCACCAATCAGGAAAAAATGTCGTATCTGTTTTGATTTTACCGCTTCAACAAGTTCAACTGCATGAGACAGAGCAGCTTCATGTCCGAATCCTACTAGAATTTCTTTTGCTTCCTGCTCTTCGGTAAAGCCTCCAAGTTCAAGAGACTGTTTTATGATTTCAGAAAAATCCTTTTCGCCGTCAGGCTTCTTTTCTATATATTTTATGCCATCCCAGCCTACAACATTAGTAGAATATATACGGTCTTTGTATGTGTCTCTTGGACGCATGAGACAATTGGTTGTCATAAGGATACAGCCGGGAAGATTATCAAACTGTTTCTGCTGGTCCTGCCATGCGCCGCCAAAATTACCTGCAAGATGCTTATATTTTTTAAGACCTTCATAACCGTGGGAAGGGAGCATTTCCCCGTGGGTATATATATTAATGCCAAGACCTTCGGTCTGTTTAAGAAGCATTTCAAGGTCTTTAAGGTCATGTCCTGAAACAATTATAAATGGACCTTTCTTAATGTGTACATTAACTGTGTGAGGCGATGGATTACCGTAAATGGTAGTGTTTGCCTCATCAAGTTTTTTCATAATTTCGATAGCCATATCACCTGTTTTAAGTGTCAGGCGGATAAGCTCCTCAACGGTGAGAGTATTATCAGTGATTGCTTCAAGTGCAGTGATATAGAAATTATCAACATTATCACTGTAATATGAAAGTTCTCTTGCCTGATGTCCATAAGCACTGATGCCTTTAAGACCATAAAGAATTGTCTGCCTTAATGAACGGATATCAGGGTCTAATGCCTTATCGTACATTATTCCTGCCATTGGCGCGTCACGCAGCATATCAGCTTTAGTTTCTGGCAGTTCATAGGCAGCGGCAGGAGTGATATATTCAGTTGCGCCTACCATATTCTTAAGATTATTCTTAATATCACGGGATTGTTTAAGAAGACGGACATGGTCGTCCACATTGAAATTAACATTAGTAAGAGTTGTAAAGAGACAGTTTTCAATAAAGCTGACAATGCTTTTATCAACATTAAGTCCTGAATCAAGAAGATGCTTTGCATAAAAGCTTATTCCCTTTAACTGGTAAATAAGTAAATCCTGAAGGTTGGCAATCTCAGGTGTCTTTCCACATACACCGACTTTGGTGCAGCCTTTTCCTCCGGCAGTCTGTTCGCACTGATAACAGAACATATCATATCCCAGATCCATATTATTACTCATAAAATCCTCCTTATTAGATGTGAATCATAGTAATAATTATGAACCCGGAATATTAAGTTTATTCAATCTATAGAAGCTTATTTCTTTCGAGAACCGTATATTTCATGAACTTTGGATTCAAGCTCTGCTATTCTTGATTCCTGCTCTGCTTTATACTGTTCATATTCATCATTGGCAATCTGAGAGAGAGTTTCTTCATTCTCGAGTGCTTCAAATGCCTGTGAAAGGGTATAAGAATTAATAGAGCCTTCACTTATCTTACTGCTTAGTTCTTCAAGAAAGCCTGTTATAGTAGAATCATCAATAGTTCCATCCTGCATATCTGCAAAATCAAATATCATTACGGCATCATTATTAGTCGATATAGCCTGATTAATAAGATTGGTAAAAGCATTTGACGAACGGATAAAGCTGTAGGAAATGTATAACATTCCATTAGAAGCAGTACCAGATGTAAATGTTTCGTTATAGCAGACGAGATGTCTGTAATCGTTATTAAGTAAGGATTTACGGGCATCGTCTGTATCATATGTATGTCTTAGGAAAAATGTTTCTTTAAGATTATAATTATTTTTAGCAAGATTATTGCGGACTTTTATTGCAGATGCAAGGATATCATCATCGAAGGTCATGCCTGAAAGCAGAATGTCATAATTGTTATTCTGTGACTTTCTTATTATAGAGTCCAGTTCTTTGCTGTCGATAGAACAGTCAGCAATGATTGTTGGTGTAAAATCATAACCAGTCATAAGTTCTTTGATTGTATCAATATCATTGGCAGAAGCAGGAACGAATGCAAGAGTAGCTCCTACATTGGAGTTATCAGAGCTGCCAAGCTTCTGCTTTCTTGACTGAAGATCGGCGTATATGTCGTTGATTTCATCCTGATAAGGAGCAGCTTCTTTTTCAAGATTATTAAGCTCGTTCTGATTCTGTATCTGGCTTCTGACTGCGAAAAATGTGCAGACACAGAGAACACATGCTGCTATAGCAATTATAATACCATATATTTTTTTCATCGTTATATACTCCATTCTTTAGCGTATAAGAAAGTGTAGCTTAAGATGCTGATATTGTCAATGTGAAAGAATATATGGTAAAGTCAGCATAAAAGATAAGGCGTTCTGGGAGAATTTAATATGAAGAATATGAACATTAAATATATCAGAATAAAAACAGCCATTATTCTGGTTATATGCTTGATAATAACAATGTAATTGAAGGCATTGAGTATAACAGGTAAACTGAAAGATACACTGGAAGTAGAATGTAATGTTCCTAATGACTGCTGGTATTTTGATATTGTGCCAGAGGGAGGATGGATTTCCAAGAGTGAATTATTAGTTGCTACATTTGCAAGTGCTGTACTTGCATTTCTGGTTACGCTTGCATTCTGGCAGTCACAGATGCGCCGCTATAAGGATGCCAGATATGCAGATGAGATAGAGAGAGCAGCAAAGAAAGCACAGAATGCAATGAAGCTAAAACAAGATTCCTGTTTAATATGAGTCATGATATAAGAACGCCTATGAATGCAATTATTGGATTCACGGCACTTCTTGATAGGATGATTGAGGTAGACAGCGAACTTGGTAAAGGAACAACAATAACAATTACAGTGGAATTTTCTATAGCAAAAAATGAGAAGTCTGCTGATTCAAACAAGAAAAATACCGTTAAACAATCAGAAAACGGCGGAGGAAGAATTCTGATTGCAGAAGACAATGACCTTAATGCTGAGATTGCAGTTACATTGCTGAAAGAGAGAGAATTTGAGGTTGACAGGGCTAAGGATGGTGCTGTATGTATAGATATGGTTAAAGAGAAACCTGTGGATTATTATAATCTTATTCTCATGGATATTCAGATGCCTAGCATGTGGGAAACCTTATATTGGGAATCAGCATTTATAATAAAAATGTAAAGAAAATTATAATATGTTATTGACCTAAAGTCAGGTATAGATATTATAAATGTCTTGAAAATAATTAGAGGAGGTACGTGTTATGCATATATCAAAGAATTCTGCAACTCAGATTGTTGAAGAAATTTCAAAACTTGTTAAACAGAATATTAATCTTATGGACGAGACAGGACATATAATTGCAAGTTGTGATAAATCCAGAATAGGGGATTTTCATTATGGTGCGTATAAGATTATATCTGAAAATCTTGAGGAATATTATATTGATGAAGACGATTTATCAAAAGGTATAAAAAAAGGAATTAATCTTCCACTTGAACTTGATGGCGAAATAGTAGGAGTAATAGGAATGACAGGTGGATATGAAGAGGTTATAACGTCTGGAAAACTGTTAAAAAAGATGACGGAAATTCTTTTGATGGAGAGTCGTGCAAGCTATAGACAGCTTATGAATAAGCGTGTAAGGAATGCTTTTTATGAAGAATGGCTTATAAATGGAGGATATAAGAATGCTGATTTAGAAGATCGTGGAATGGCTTTGGGAATAGATATTAATAAGCCAAGAAGAGTATTTGTTGCCAGTATAGATGAGCTGGACAACCTTAAAGATTCACAGCAGGGACAGTCTCAGATTGCAAAATTTGAGACTGATGTTGATGCATTTTTAAAGAGAAATAATTATAAAATGCATTTCAGGAATGCTTCAAGACAGATAATAATCATAGATAATATGGATACGGAAAATGTGGTTAAATTTGCAGAAAATCTGGCAGGATATGTGTGGGAAAAAGATAAGTTTGAACTGAATATTGGTATAGATTCAGCCCAAAGCTATGATATGCATGAAGCTTATGTTGAAGCACATAGGGCATGGACGGCTGCAGCCGAAAAACATGAACAGATTATATGCTATGAGAATATTAGTCTTGAACTTTTAATAAGCAATGTACCGACAGAGATTAAGCTTGAATATTTAAAGAAGGTATTCAAAGATATGGATTATAATGATATATGTGAGAATATTGCGTTGCTGAAAGCGTATTTTAATGCACAGGGCTCAATACAGAAAGCAGCAGACAATCTTTATATTCATAAGAATACATTACAATACAGAATATCAAAACTGAAAGAAATAACAGGACTTGATGTCAGGAAACCAACAGAAAGTCCAGCGTTGTATCTGGCATACATAATTACTGATGAATTAATTAATGAAAAATATGATTTACCATTATTGTTACATAATACAAAATAAAAATAATATTATGTGCTGTGTAACATTTTACTATTAAACTTTACATGTTATTATTGTGTCATACAAAGCACAAAGGTTTGTGCAAACCGTACAACAATAAAATAGAAATGAGGTGTTTTTATGACAGGAGTAGCATTGATAATTGCATTTGTGTTGGCTATCATTGTGATGATAGTTGCAATCTCTAAGTTTAAGGTTCATCCTTTCTTAGCAATTATGGCGGTATCACTTATTCTTGCAATGATTGCAGGAATTCCATTTGTTGATACTGTAAAACCAGACGGAACAAAGGTGTCTGGAATTCCAACAGTTATAGGAGCTGGATTCTCAGGTACATTCAGCAGCATCGGTATAGTTATTATATTAGGTGCATTGATTGGCTCGGTACTTGAAAAAACAGGAGCAGCATTGAAGCTGGCAGATATGGTAATTAAGGTAGTAGGAAAGAAAAGACCAGAACTTGCAATAGAGCTTATGGGCTGGGTTGTTTCAATTCCTGTGTTTTGTGACAGTGGTTTTGTAATTCTTAATCCAATAAGAAAAGCACTTGTAAAAAGAACAGCAGTTTCAAGTGTAGCAATGACAGTAGCACTTTCAGCAGGACTTTATATTTCTCATGTTTTTATTCCGCCAACACCTGGTCCGATAGCAGCTGCTAATACACTTGGAGTGGGAGATAATCTTTTACTTGTAATGGGACTTGGTGTTGTATGTTCAATATTTCCTCTTATAGCAGGTCTTGTATATGCTAAGTTTATTGGAAAGAGAGTAAAGAGTGCTGATGAAGTAACAGACAATGGAGAGGTTACCAAGACATATGAAGAATTAGTTGCAGAGTATGGAAAGCTTCCTAATGGATTTAATGCATTAGCTCCAATTCTTGTACCAATCATTCTTATGGCACTTGGTTCAATTTCATCAATGGCTGGCTGGACTGGCGTACTTGACATAGCATGCCAGTTCCTTGGAAAACCAATTATAGCACTTGCTGTTGGTACAATATTTGGAGTAATCCAGCTTGCAACGGCACATAAGATGTCCGATTTTTACAATATTACCAATGAGACATTAAAGACAGTTGGCCCTATACTTTTTGTAACAGCAGCTGGTGGTGTATTAGGAAAGGTTATTTCATCAAGCTCAATGGTTGCATTTATTACACAGCATGCAGAAGTGCTTTCAGCAGTTGGAATATTCTTCCCATTCCTTCTTGCAGCAATATTAAAGACAGCACAGGGTTCTTCGACGGTTGCAATTACAACTACAGCAGGTATCATTGCTCCACTGCTTGGAGCACTTGGACTTGCTTCACCTGTTAAGACGGTGCTTTGTGTAATGGCTATAGGCGCTGGTGCCATGACAGTATCACATGCTAACGACTCATACTTCTGGGTAGTTACTAATTTTGGTGACATGGATCCTGAACAGGGATATAAGACACAGACAGTGTGCACATTAATAATGGGTATTGCAGCAATGGTTGAAATATTTATTCTTTCATTAATTTTATAATATAAAGGTTACATAATGCGGCTATACTTATGAGAACTATATGGACTTATCAGTATGGCCGCATTATTATATAAAAGAAAGGTTATAATAACAATACATTTAGAACAATATCAGGAGGATTATATATGGTTATAGGCTTTGTTGGATTGGGAATAATGGGAAAACCGATGGCAAAGAATCTTTGCAGAGCTGGATACACATTGATTGTTAATGACCATCATAAGGAAAATGTCGATGAACTTGTACAGGCAGGTGCGAGAAGTGGTGATTTAAAACAGATTGGCACGGAGAGTGATGTGGTTATAACAATGCTTCCAAACAGTCCTCAGGTAAAGGATGTAATGCTTGGGGAAAATGGTATTGCGGATTATATGAAAAAAGGAACATGTTTTATAGATATGAGTTCAATTAATCCTGTTGACAGCAGATATATTGGAAATGTTTTGAAAGGAAAAGACATTGATATGCTTGATGCGCCTGTATCAGGAGGAGAACCTAAGGCAATAGATGGAACAGTTGCATTTATGGTTGGTGGAGATGAGAAAACATTCGAAAAGTATAAAGAGATTCTTACACGTATGGGTTCATCAGTTACAAGATGTGGTGAACTTGGAGCAGGAAATACAACAAAACTTGCCAATCAGATAATTGTTGCATGTAATATCCAGGCGGTTTCTGAAAGCTTCATTCTGGCAAAAAAAGCCGGAGTAGACCCTGAACGTGTATTTGAGGCAATAAAAGGCGGACTAGCAGGGTCTACTGTTATGAATGCCAAAGTTCCAATGATGATAGAGGATAATGTTGAACCGGGCTTCAGAATTGATTTACATATTAAAGATTTGAATAATGCACTTGAGTGTGCTCATAGTGTTGGAGCTCCAGTACCGATGACGGCACAGGTTCAGGAAATAATGCAGTATCTGCATAATAATGGAGATGGAAGCAGCGACCACAGTGCAATTATACATTATTATGAAAAACTGGCAGACACAAAATTATAAATGTTGTTGACAGGTTATTATAATGTCAGGAAGGAGAATCTTATGAATAAAGAATTAAGAGCGGTTGCAGACAATATAATTGATGCGGCAATTAAAGCAGTTCTTCCGGATGAAGCAGTTAAGAAAACACTTAATGACAGGAAATTTGATGGAAAAGTTATTCTTGTAGCAGTAGGAAAAGCCGCATGGCAGATGGCAAAGGCGGCAAGTGACTGTCTGGGAGACAGAATAAATGAAGGAATTGTAATAACGAAGTATGGACATGTAAAAGAGCCGATTGAAAGAATAGAATGTTTTGAGGCAGGCCACCCTGTTCCAGATGAGAATTCATTTAAAGCAACACAGGCAGCTATTGAGATGGTAAGCGGACTCAATAAGAATGATACAGTGCTATTTCTTCTTTCAGGTGGAGGAAGTGCTTTATTTGAGAAGCCGAAGATTACAGGAGAAGAATTGCAGGATATAACTAATCAGTTACTTGCATGCGGTGCAGATATTGTTGAGATTAATACGATAAGAAAACGCTTATCAGAAGTAAAGGGCGGACGGTTTGCAAAATTATGTGAACCGGCGCATGTATTATCAATAGTATTATCAGATATACTTGGTGACCCACTGGATATGATTGCTTCAGGTCCGGCATGTGCAGATACAACAACATGTGAAGAAGCATGGCACATTGTAGAAAAATATAATCTTAATATAAGTGAAGATGTAAAAAAGCTGATGGATATTGAGACACCGAAGAAACTGGATAATGTAACAACTTTTATTAATGGAAGTGTGCGTGAATTATGCAGTGCAGTATCAAGGGAATGTTCAAAGTATGGATATGAACCAGTAATGCTTACAGACCAGTTATGCTGTCAGGCAAAAGAAGCCGGAAGTTTTCTTGCATCTATAGCAAAGACACATTGTAAGTCAGGAAAGAAGCTGGCATACATAGCAGGTGGTGAAACGATTGTTAATATTACAGGACATGGGAAAGGTGGAAGAAATCAGGAAATTGCATTATCGGCAGCGGAAGGTATTAAGGGAATGCCAAATGCAGCAGTATTCAGTATAGGTAGCGATGGAACAGACGGACCTACGGATGCGGCAGGTGGATATAGCGATGGTGATACAGCAGGAGTCTTAAAGAATAAAGGAATAGATATATTTGAAGTGCTTAAGAATAATGATGCTTATAATGCTTTGAAACTAACAGAGGGGCTTATTATAACAGGTCCTACGGGAACAAATGTTAATGATGTTTCCGTGTTGCTTATAGGATAATATATTAAAGTAGTACTACTGTGAAAAACAATCACAGTAGTACTATTTTTTTGAAAAAATATGTGATAAAATGTCACCGAAAAGAAAAAGGCGTGTCTGAGAGAACTTAATATGAAGAAGAACATAAGTCTTAGATTTATAAGGATAAGAACTACAATTGTTCTGATAGTTTCTTTTTTAATTATTAATGCATTTATACATGTACAGTTTTACAATCAGAGGAAAGAAGCAAAATTAAATGCTGAGTACACGGCAGAATAAATATTTCTGTCAGGGAAATGCCTGGAACAACGCCAGAGACAGCTATGTATAAGGTTGTTGTTGCAGATACGGGAATCGGAATGAGCAAGGAATATCTGCCACATATATTTGAAACATTTACAAGAGAAAATACAAGTACAGAAGGCAAGGTTTAAAGAATATGATGACAAAAGTATCTTCTGATAAATGGATTACTAGATTCGTTGTAAGAATGATAATAGGAGGAAATAGCTTATGATGTACAATCCACAGCTTGAGACATTTATGTGTGTTGTAGAATCTGGAAGTTTCAGTAAAGCAGCAGAAAAATTATATATATCATCGCCGGCAGTTATAAAGCAGATTAATTCATTGGAAGCAAGCCTTGGCATACAGTTATTTTCCAGAACACACAGAGGACTTGTTGTAACAGAGGCGGGCAAGTCAATATATAATGATTCTAAATATATAATCGGATATTGCAAGGATTCTGTAAAACGAGCTAAAGATGCTATGCAGGTATCAGAAGATGTAATCCGTGTTGGGGTATCACCTCTTACACCGCCACAGATTTTTGTGGAATTGTGGCCTAAGATTCAGAAATTATATCCAGATATGAAATTCAAACTTATAACATTTGAAAATACTAGTGAAAATGCGAGAGAAATACTTGCAAATCTTGGTCAGAATATTGATGTGGTAGCAGGTGTTTTTGATGAATCATTACTGGAATTAAGAGGCTGCGCGGGTGTTGAGATTTCCAAAGAACCTTTTTGTGTTGCAGTTTCCATTCATCACAGACTGGCAAAGAAAGATGTTATTACTTTTGATGATATGAAGAATGAAACGCTAATGATTATGCAGAGAGGGTGGAGTTCTAATGGAGATAAATTAAGAGATGATATTATAGAGAATTATCCTGAAATTAAGTTATCTGATTTTGACTTGTATAATATTGATGTATTTAACAGATGTGAGAATAATCAGGAATTGCTGTTGGCATTCAAAGGCTGGGAAAGCGTACATCCTCTTATAAGAATTAAGTCAGTTGACTGGGATTATACTATGCCATATGGACTGTTATATTCCAAAGAGCCTTCTGCAAAAGTAAAGAAGCTTGTTAAAGCAATTGAGAAAGTAAAATAGATATAACCTAAAGGTTAATACTGAGTAACGAATTGAGACTTCTTAAAGGGAGTCTCTTTTTTTATACTTAAATCAGGATAAGAAAGATAATTAATGAAGCAGGAGGTGAGATTGTGGATACAGGATTTAGGATTGTAGAAATAATATTTATACTTGCAGGTGCATTAATGTTAGCAGCATGTGGTAATAAATCAGGGTTGGTTCCGGTACAGACAGAAAACATAGAAAGTAATGCAGATAATGTTATGACAGATACAAGGATTCAGGAAGGACCTTACACAGAGGATACTAAAGTAACTGATGTTATAAATGATGAGGTATTTGATGGCTATGGAAGGTTGATATTTCCGGTTGATATGCAGATAAGTGATAATCTTACTTTAAAAAATATTAATACAATTCTTCCGTGGTACAGTGAAATAAATACTGATAAAACAGTTGAGATTGTTAATTATATGAAGGAAAAAGCCGGTAGTGGACAGCAGATATTTTATGACATATACAGTGATGATGAAAAGAAGTCTGATCTAGATAAACAGAATACAGGACTGTTTTTCTTTAAGGGAAATACAGGAGCTAAAAGTGCAATTGTAAATGCAGGTGGTGGATTTATGTATGTTGCAGGAATGCATGACAGTTTTCCACATGCACTGGAATTATCAAAGAAAGGATACAATGCATTTGCACTTATATACAGACCGGGAGCAAGAACAGCCTGTGAAGATCTGGCAAGGGCAATAGCATTCTTACATGAACATGCTGATGAACTTGGAATAGATATGTCAGATTATTCTCTATGGGGTGGTTCAGCCGGTGCAAGAATGGCGGCATGGCTTGGAGCATATGGAACATCTGCTTTTGGTGAGAAGCAGTATCCAAAGCCGGCAGCAGTAATTATGCAGTACACAGGACTTTCAGAAGTCACAGGAGATGAGCCTCCAACTTATGCATGCGTAGGAACAAGTGATGGAATTGCATCATACAGAAGTATGGAGAGATACATTTCAAGAATAAAGAATAATGGAACTAATGCAAAGATAGAAGTCTTAGACGGTCTTTCACATGGATTCGGACTTGGACAGAATACAGTTGCAGACGGCTGGCTTGACCGGGCAGTAATGTTCTGGGAAGACAATATGAGGTGAAAATGAATAAGGAATTAGTAATCAGAATAGTAACAGATGTTCTTATGACAATAAGCCTATTGCTACTTATGCCATATAGCCTTCTGAGTGAAACAGCACATGAATGGATAGGAATGGCAATGTTAATTCTTTTCATATTTCATCATGTTTTAAACAGAAGATGGATAAAGTCTGTAGCAAAAGGTAAGTATAAGCCTTTAAGGATTATTCAGACATTACTTGTTGTTGTGATGTTGCTGCTTATGCTTGGCTCAATGGTAAGCGGAATATTGCTTTCAACACACATATTTAAAGATATAAATATTGCCGGAACATCAATGGCAGCCAGACAGGTGCATATGTTTTGTGCATATTGGGGCTTTGCTGTTATGTTAGTCCATATAGGAATGCACTGGAACATGGCTGTTACTATGGCAGGGAAATTATTTAAAGAGCCTTCAGTATTAAGGAAATGGGGTGCGAGATTGATAGCATTAGTTGTGGCAGGTTATGGAATATTTGCATTTCATAAAAGACAGATTGGGGAGTATCTCTTAATGAAAATGCATTTTGTTTTCTATGATTACACAGAAAATGTAATTTTTTTTATGCTTGATTATCTTGCAGTAATGATACTTATAGCGGTTGCGGGGTATTACATAAGTATGCTGCTTAAGAAGATAAAATAATAATTTTGAAAAGGAGAACATGATTATGAGAATTTTATTTATTAACGGAAGTCCTAACAAGACAGGAAACACAGCACAATTAGCAGAGACATTACTTGGCGGCAGAAAGTACGAAACACTCAATCTTACAGATTACAGGATTGGAAGTTATGGTCAGAATTTTTCAGATGATGAACTTGATATAGTTATATCTAAGATGAAAGAAGCTGACGTTATTGTTATAGGTTCACCATTATACTGGCACAATATATGCGGCTCAGTAAGAAATGTACTTGACCGTTTTTATGGACTTGTAAGTGAAAAAGACCTTAAAGGAAGAGATATGTATTTTCTGTTTCAGGGAGCTGCACCTGAAAAATGGATGCTGGAAGCAGGCGAATACACAATGAAGAGATTCGCTGGGCTTTACGGAATGAATTACAGAGGCATGGCTACTGATAAGACAGAGGCTGTAAAGTTAGGAAAGAATATAAAGTAAGCTGCATAAGGAGACAGAGCATGAATAAGAAAATATTTATAATATTAGTCCTTACAATGATTATGCTTTGTGTTTCTGCATGTGGGACTGTTCCTGATGAACTCGAATACATACCCGATGGATATGAAAATCCGGCAACACAGCAGGGAACACTTAATAAACTTACATATGATACATGGGAGTCATTCAGTTATGAGCAAAAATCTAATAAAATAACTAAGGAAGCATGGGTATATCTGCCGTATGGATATACAGATGAAGAAGAATATAATGTATTTTATCTGAGTCATGGTGGCTGGAGCAATGAAACGACTCTTATGGGTACAGATGATAATCCAAAATCATTCAAAAATGTTATTGATAATGCAATACAGGATGGGAATATAAAGCCTCTTATTATTGTACTGCCTACATATAATAACACAAGTGAGAACGACAGTAGTGATTACAGCCTTGCAATCCAGCTTACCAACCAGTTTCATAATGAATTAGTCAATGACCTTATTCCAGCGGTGGAGAGTAAGTATAGTACATATGCAAAGGACACTACACCACAGGGGCTTAAGGAATCAAGAGACCACAGGGGTTTTGGCGGATTTTCAATGGGATCTGTAAATACATGGAACACATTCCGCTATTGTCTGGATTATTTCCGATATTTTATGCCTATGAGTGGAAGTTATACAACCGATGGTGAATATATGGCAGATTTAGTAAGACAGCAGGGTTACAGTTCACAGGATTTCTTCATCTTTGCAGCATCAGGAACTGATGATTTTGCATATAGCGCATTTAAGGCACAGATTATGGCTATGGCAAATAATTCAGGAGGAATGTTTAAGCTTGCAAAGAATGAATCAGAAGGAAATATGTCTTTCTTAGAAAGAGAAGGCTATAAACATGATGCAAAAGCAACTGATGAATATACATACAATGGCCTCAGATTTTTCTGGAACGGCCAGACTGATACACAATCAGCAGATAACCAGAGTTCATCATCAAAGGCGTATAATGTAGAACAGGGAACAAGCAAATACAGGGATTTCGTTCTTGACAATGTCCTCCATTCAGAAACAGAAGGTGATATTCATTATAATGTGTATATTCCTGAAGATTATGACGGAACAGAAAGTTATGCATTATTTATGACGCTGCCGGGATATCAGGGATTATATTTTCAGGGAGTTGGACAAAATGTGATGACGGAGGAATTCGGATTCATGGCAAGAGAATATATTCCTAAAATGATAATAGTTGCACCACAGTTAAATGACTGGCAGGACACATCTGCAAGGCAGACAATTGCACTTACTGAATATTTTCTTGATACATACAATATTGACAGGTCAAGAGTATATGCAGAAGGGTATTCTGGTGGCGGGGAGACTATGTCGCGTGTTATGGGCATGAGACCAGACCTGTACACAGCATATCTGCAGTGTAGCTCACAGTGGGACGGCAATTACACAGAAGTTGTAAAAGCGAGAGTGCCAGTGTATTTTGCAATTGGAGAAAAAGATGAATACTATGGTTCTGAACCATCAAGAAATGCTTATAATGCAATACATAAGCTGTATGAGCAGGAAGGTCTCAGTAATAGTGAAATAGACAGGCTTCTTGTACTTGATATTAAACCAACATCATATTTTTCAAGCGAGGGAATAAGCAATCAGCATGGATATGGCGGATACTTATTTGTACGTGATAAGAACATTATGGGCTGGCTTTTTGGACAGGTAAAGAAGTGATAACCAATAGGTTAATACTGGGAAACCAACAGAGACTTCTTATATTGGGAATCAGCATTTATAATAAAAATGTAAAGAAAATTATAATATGCTATAGATCTGAAGTCAGGTATAGGTATTATAAATGTCTTGAAAATAATTAACAGGAGGATTTTGATATGGAATATGTAACTTTGAACAATGGTGTTAAGATGCCAATATTAGGCTACGGAGTTTATCAGGTAACTAAGGATGAGTGTGAGAGATGTGTTCTCGATGCTCTTAAGACAGGTTACAGGGCAATAGATACAGCACAGAGTTATTTCAATGAGGAAGAGGTTGGTAATGCAATTGCCAAGTCTGGAATTCCAAGAGAAGAGATTTTCCTTACAACTAAGGTATGGATTGAGCATTATGGATATGAGGAAGCTAAGAAATCTGTTATTGAGTCTATGAAGAAGTTAAAGACAGATTATCTTGATTTAGTTCTTCTTCACCAGCCATTTTCCGATGCATATGGTGCATATCATGCATTAGAGGATTTATATGATGAAGGTAAAATCAGAGCGATAGGAATATCTAATTTCTATGTTGACAGAATGGTGGATTTTGCTTCATTTAACAGAATTAAACCAATGGTTAATCAGGTTGAAACACATATCTTTAACCAGCAGAAGGAAATGAAAGAATGGGCTGACAAATATGGAATCCAGCTTGAGGCATGGGCTCCATTCGGCGAAGGAAGAGGAGGCACATTTGACAATCCTGTTATTGCAGAGATTGCAGCAAAGTACGGAAAGACACCAGCACAGGTTATGCTTCGCTGGCATATCCAGAGAGGAGTCGTTGTAATTCCTAAGTCAACTCATATAGAGAGAATGGAAGAAAACTTCAATGTATTTGATTTCACTCTTTCTGATGAAGATATGAATACAATATCAGGACTTGATAAGGCAGAAAGCGCATTCTTCTCACATCAGGATCCTAAGATGGTTGAATGGTTTGTGAAGATGGTTGAAGAAAGAAAAAATAATCAGGACAGTTCCAAGGAAAAGAAGAACTGGTAATACTTTCGAAAGGCGGAAACAATTATGAAGATTAAAAGAATTTTAAGCGTGGCAGCTACATTTGTTATGGCGTTGGGATTGTTTACAGGCTGTGGAGCAGCTTCGACAGATACAACAACTACTACAGCTAATAATAATACAACAGCAGTACAGGATACTGTTAAAGCAACAGAATCTGATAGTACAATAGCACAGACAACACCTTCTTCAGGCAAGAAGACACTTGTTGTATATTATTCAGCAACAGGAAGCACTAAGACAGTTGCACAGACTATTGCTGAAAATGCAGATGCAGATATTTTCGAGATATCACCTGTTAATCCTTATTCAAATGATGACCTTAACTGGACTAATAATAACAGTCGTGTTTCTAAGGAACATAATGATGAGAGTCTTAGGAATGTAGAACTTACAAAGGTTACACCTGACAACTGGGATTCATATGACACTGTATTAATAGGCTATCCAATATGGTGGGGAATTGCAGCATGGCCTGTAGACACATTTGTAAAAGGTAATGATTTCACAGGCAAGACAGTCATTCCATTCTGTACATCAACTTCATCAGGACTTGGTGACAGTGGAACAAGATTACAGAAGCTGGCAGGAACAGGTAACTGGCAGGCTGGACAGAGATTCAGTTCAGGTGCTTCTGCTTCAGAAGTTTCTAAGTGGGTTAAGTCATTAAAGCTTGGAAACTAAAACTGACAGGAAGGTATATACTATGAAAGTATTATTGGTAAATGGCAGCCCTCATAAAGAGGGCTGTACTTATACAGCATTATGTGAAGTATCTAAGGCACTCAATGATAACGGAGTTGACACAGATATTTTCTGGATAGGAAATAAAGCAATATCAGGCTGTATTGCCTGCAGGAAATGCAAGGATAATAACAAATGTATATTTAATGATTCAGTTAATGAGTTCCTTGATATTGCAGGTGATTATGATGGATTTGTATTTGGCTCACCGGTTCATTGGGGTGGAGCGTCAGGTGCTATGACAGCATTTATGGACAGGGTATTTTATACAGATATTAATGCAGGTGGCGACAGATTCAGATTAAAGCCGGCGGCAGCAGTTATATCAGCAAGAAGAGCAGGAACTACAGCAACATGGGATCAGCTTAATAAATATTTCGGACTTATGCAGATGCCGATTGTTACTTCAAGATACTGGAATATGGTTCATGGGACTAATCCTGATGAAGTAAGACAGGATCTGGAAGGAATGCAGGTTATGCAGGTTCTGGGTGAGAATATGGCTTTCTTTATTAATTGTAAGAATGTAGCAGTGAAGATGGGAATTGAAATGCCAGAACCAAAGAACTTTGTATTTACGAATTTTATACATTAAAATGAGTGTAAAGCCAGTATTTTGCTGGCTTTATATTTTTTTAATAAATTCATTAGCACTCACCTCTTGACAGTGCTAACAATGAGATGTATAACATCAATTGTAAGAGGAAAACAATAGATAAACAGTGAAGTTAAGCATTCATTGTAATAGAAGGAGGTAATCGTATGAACATTAATAAGTTTACACAGAAGTCTATTGAGGCTGTTAACCAGTGCGAGAAGATTGCCTACGATTATGGTAATCAGGAGATTGATCAGGAACATTTTCTGTATAGTCTCTTAACTATAGAAGATAGTCTTATCGCGAGCCTGATAGAGAAGATGGGAATTGATAAGGACACATTTATTAAGAATATTGAGACTCTGCTTAGCCAGAAGAATAAGGTTTCAGGAAATGTACAGCTTTATGTAAGCAATGATCTTAATAAGGTTTTAGTAAATGCTGAAGATGAAGCAAAGAGAATGGGGGATGCATATGTTTCTGTTGAGCATCTTATGCTTGCGATGATTGCAGCACCTAACAAGGGTATAAAGCAGCTTTTTAAGACATATGGAATTAACAGGGAATCATTCCTGTCAGCCCTTGCGACAGTAAGAGGCAACCAGAGTGTTACTTCGGATAATCCAGAGGCAACTTATGATACTCTTAGCAAATATGCTACTGACCTTGTAGAAAGAGCTAAGGACGGAAAGCTTGATCCGGTTATCGGCAGAGATAATGAAATAAGAAATGTAATAAGAATCCTTTCCCGTAAGACTAAGAACAATCCGGTTCTTATCGGTGAGCCTGGTGTTGGTAAAACAGCAGTTGTTGAAGGACTTGCACAGAGAATTGTAAGAGGTGATGTTCCGGAAGGCTTAAAGGATAAGAAGCTTTTTGCACTGGATATGGGCGCGCTTGTTGCAGGTGCAAAATATCGTGGTGAATTCGAGGAAAGACTTAAGGCTGTACTTGATGAGGTTAAGAAATCTGAAGGTCAGATAATTCTGTTTATTGATGAAATTCACACTATTGTCGGTGCAGGCAAGACAGAGGGTGCTATGGACGCAGGTAATATGTTAAAGCCAATGCTTGCCCGTGGTGAACTTCATTGTATAGGTGCTACAACTCTTGATGAGCACAGAGAGTATATCGAGAAAGATCCGGCACTTGAAAGACGATTCCAGCCAGTTATGGTTGATGAACCTACAGTTGAGGATACTATCTCAATTCTTCGAGGTCTTAAGGACAGATACGAAGTGTTCCATGGAGTTAAGATTACGGATGGTGCACTTGTAAGTGCAGCTACTTTGTCAGACAGATATATTTCAGACAGATTCCTGCCAGATAAGGCTATTGACCTTGTAGATGAGGCATGTGCAATGATTAAGACTGAACTTGATTCAATGCCTGCCGAACTTGATGAGAAGAGAAGAAAGATTATGCAGCTTGAGATTGAGGAGGCTGCCCTTAAGAAAGAGACTGATAATCTTAGTAAGGAAAGACTTGATGCATTACAGAAGGAATTGTCTGAATTAAGGTCTGATTTCAATATCCAGAAAGCTAAATGGGACAGCGAGAAATCTTCTGTTGACCAGGTAAGCAAGTTAAAGGAAGAGATTGACCAGATTAATACCCAGATAGCACAGGCTAAGAGAGAATATGATCTTAACAAGGCAGCAGAACTTCAGTATGGTAAACTTCCACAGGCACAGAAGGCTTTGGAAGAAGCAGAAAAGAAGTCAAGTAACAGAGATATGAGCCTTGTTCATGAAAGTGTTACTGAGGAAGAGATTGCTAAGATTATATCAAGATGGACTGGTATTCCGGTTAGCAAGTTAAGTGAGTCTGAAAGACAGAAAACTCTTAATCTTGATGAACAGCTCCACAAGAGAGTTATCGGTCAGGATGAAGGTGTTACTAAGGTAACAGAGGCAATCATAAGGTCTAAGGCTGGTATTAAAGACCCGACTAAGCCAATCGGTTCATTCCTGTTCTTAGGACCTACAGGTGTAGGTAAGACAGAGCTTGCAAAGGCACTGGCTGAGAGTCTGTTTGATGATGAATCTAATATAGTAAGACTTGATATGTCCGAGTATATGGAGAAGTATTCAGTATCCAGACTTATCGGAGCGCCTCCAGGATATGTAGGTTATGATGAAGGTGGACAGCTTACAGAAGCTGTAAGAAGAAAACCATATTCAGTTGTTCTTTTTGATGAAGTTGAGAAGGCACATCCAGATGTATTTAATGTCCTCTTACAGGTACTTGATGATGGCCGTATCACTGATTCACAGGGAAGAACTGTGGATTTTAAGAACACTATAATCATAATGACAAGTAACATTGGTTCTTCATATCTGCTTGAAGGCATCAATCCTGATGGCTCAATTAAGCCAGAGGCAGAGGAAGCTGTTATGGGTGATTTAAAGAATCATTTCAGACCTGAATTCCTTAACCGTCTTGATGAGATAATTATGTTCAAGCCTCTTACTAAGGATAATATCAGCAATATTATCAATCTTCTTGTCGCAGATGTTAACAAGAGACTTGCAGATAAAGAGCTTGAGATTGTTCTTACAGATGCAGCCAAGGATTTCATAGTTGAAAACGGATTTGACCCAATGTATGGTGCAAGACCGCTTAAGAGATATGTCCAGAAAACAGTTGAGACACTGGCAGCCAAGTTAATACTTGCAGGCAATATCAATACAGGTGATAATATTGTTATTGACCTTGTAGATGGAAAGCTGACAGCCAGAGCCGCTGCAAGACAGAAATAATAAGTAATTGATATAGCAGGTGTAATGTGCAGAGTGAGTCTGTATATTATACCTGCTTTTTAAACAAACTGGTTCTTTTCACTATTATATTCGTAATTAATTGTCTTTAACTTATTGGTTATTTCTTCTTCAGAAACCATATAAGATTTGCACAGTTCCTCTAATGTATTGTAATTGTCTCGAAGTTGTGTATTGACAAAGCTTAAAAGCATAACAGGGTCTTTAGGCATAGAAAAATCCTCCTTTTATTAAGTGATGGGATATACGGTATTAATATTAGTATGAACACATAATTCATATTCAATGTACATGTTGACCGATGTCCTAAACATCATGAATATTTTCCCATATTAAGCATATTCTGTAAATGTAAGGCTTGTATATAAAATTGTATTAAAATAAATACATTTATGGTTGCACGAAAACGATTACTATGTTATAATTTTAACAAGCTAAGAGATATACTACTTGAATAACTGAATATTAAACTATGGAGGTTTTGTTATGGGTAAGAAATGGGTGTATTTATTCACAGAGGGTAACGCAGATATGCGCGAGCTTCTCGGAGGTAAAGGCGCTAACTTGGCAGAGATGACTAATATCGGTCTTCCTGTACCACAGGGATTCACAATTACAACAGAAGCTTGTACCCAGTATTACGAGGATGGTAGAGAGATCAATGATGAGATCATGGGACAGATTAACGAACATATCGAGAAGATGGAACAGATTACAGGAAAGAAGTTTGGAGATATGGAGAATCCACTTTTAGTTTCTGTTCGTTCTGGAGCCAGAGCTTCAATGCCAGGAATGATGGATACTATTCTTAATCTTGGACTTAATGAGGATGTTGTTAATGTTATTGCACAGAAGTCTGGCAATCCAAGATGGGCAT
>ERZ824600.41-NODE-41-length-177062-cov-14.278181_pt1 | contig 177062 bp, 164 predicted proteins | sample MGYA00519933_ERZ824600 | MGnify/ENA primary metagenome ERZ824600 (study PRJEB31778, sample SAMEA3449178) | human gut metagenome | biome: human gut; feature: human-associated habitat; material: faeces | place: United Kingdom | collected 2010/2012 ...
TTGACGGTCTTGTCCACTCCCGTATAGACATGCCTGAAAGGATTGCGCTGTTCCATCAGTCCCTTTTCCAGAGCACGGTTATATACCGCCCGAAGGATACGCATGTAGAATGAACTGGTATTCCGTACGGCACCTTTTCCATGAAGGTAGGCTTCATAAAGCTGCATCAGGTCCGAATCGATTTCGGACAGCAGAACATCCCTGTCCCCTCTGAACTGCATGAAACTTTTCAGGGTGCAGGAATAATTTTCAGCCGTGCGTATCTTGCCCATCTGTTTGAGACGGGCTATGATGCCTTGCATGAAGTTGAAAAACGACTGTCCCTCTGTATTGCTTTGAAAAGAAGCGACAATATCATCTGCCGTATATCCGGCTTTCCGGTTATTCAGTTGACGGATAATCATGTCCAGCCGCTTCAGGTCCCATTCCATGCGTTCCTGCAAGGAAAGGAGCAGATTGCTTCGTTCCGAACTACCGACAATGATACAGCTTCCAGCTTCGTTCCATTCATCCGTAAATATCCGGTAATCCGTCTTTAACTGACGGATTACACGGTTCTGGATAATCTGATAATAGATGGTACCTTCCTTTCCCTCTATGGTGGAAGGTCTGAATTTTACTTTCACACTGGCCATATCAATCGGATTCAGATTCTACCTGTAACTTAAGTTTCTCCTGCATCAGGCTGTCTGAAATAGCTTTCAGCTTGCTCTCGTACCCGTCAGCCTGTTTTCTGACCCATTCGATGGCCTTCTCGTCGCGATGAATATCGAAAACCTTGTTCAGCCAGAGAATATCTTCCGGAGTACACCCACTCCAGGAACGGATGGCACGGAACTTCAGGGCATCGTCTGCATATTGCCGATTAGACTGCCAAAGTCTGATATTTCCCCATAAGGACAGACTGCATACCACTCCCATTCCAACCAAAAGAGAAAATACTTTGCTTGACCTGATGTCAAAACTATGCCGGTGAATATGCCTTACGCATGTCGGGATCACTTTTTCTGCCTGTCCGTCAGTAGGTGTTCCGGCCTTCTGTTCCAGCTTCCCGTTTATCATCTCAATCTTGTTCTTGATTTCTTCAAACAAAACATATACATTGTCTTTTTCCATACTTTACCATCTTATTTTACGTTGTTTTTTCTTTTTCTTCTTTCTCAAATAATCGTTCGGATAACCTTCTGGTTGTTCCGGTTGTGGGTTCGGTGTGAACAGACCTAAAGAACCGCTGTATAATTCATAGCCATGCGGTTCCTGTTGCCATGTTGGTTCACTCTGAACCACCACCTGTCTTTGGGTTTCCGAATGTGACGGTGTCTTTAACGCGGCATCTATTTTGGAATAGCTGAACTGCCTGTCAATTTTGGAACCGCTGAAGGAATAGCCGTTCATGATGAACACGATACCCTGTACTTCATCCGAATTTCCCTTGTATTTGAACCGTACATTCACTCCCTTTTCGCTTAATCCGGCAATCAGCTCCTTCCAGTTTCCGGCTTTTCTGACTTCCGTTTTAAGCAGATTGTAAAGTTCATATTTTGTCTTGTCCGGTTCTCTTAAGCGTTCAGTCTTGACATAATCCTTGCCTTTAGCCATGTGCAGACCATATTTCAAGGTCAGTTCCTTGCAGATGCGTGCACTCCGTAACCGCTCGTTTTTGTCGGATATGGTCCTGCCGTCATTATCTATCCGGTTGTAGGCAATATGTATATGAGGATGCTCCTTGTCGAAATGTCTGGCTATAAAGAACTGCGTGTTCCTTATGCCCATCCGTCCCATGTATTCCAACGCTATTTCTGCCATAATCCGACTGGTCAGCCTGCTTTCATCCTCTTTGGAAAATCCCAGTGCAATGTGTCCGACCGGTCTGGATACTTTCGGATTCATGCCGGCCTGTGCTTCGAAAGCCTTTGTTATTGTGTCAACATCCTCAATGAACAAGCCTGCATGTGCGATAATCCTGGCATTCTTTTTACTGTCAATGATATAGCCGGTAACCTCACGGAATCCGCTTCCCTTTACAATCTTCGCAATCATAGCAGGATATGGTTCAGAAGTTCTTCGATTCTTGCCACCTGTACACGGCATTCCAGCTTTGCCGTATCGAACCCTCCGGCATTTGCCTTATGAGCCAGCTGGTTCAGATTGTTCGCCATACCGCATAGCTTACGGATATAGTCGGAATGTTCCGCTGTAAGTCTTTGCCGTACATATCCTTTACGGAAACATTCCCTCAGGTATTCGCTTGCCGATATGCCTGCGCTTCTTGCCCTGCTTTTCAACGTGTAGTAATCCGGTGTTGCCAGTTTCACGGTAACACGATATTTCAGTTTGTCGGTCGTACTCTTGGGAGGACGGCCGCCCTTGTTGTTTCTTTCTGTATTCTGTTTCTTTTCCATCCGTTGACTATTGTATAAAATGAATGTACTGATTAGACCAGCGGGATGAACCTCTCACTGCCTCTTGTAGTGGGAGCAAGCGGTTTCGGTCTGCCCGAAACACAAACTTGCTCCACTAAAAACCAGAGTCCCGCTATTTTGAGCAGCTCTGAATATCCTCCTTATAAATCCGGGAGAAATAATACCGTTGTCGGTATCATCTTATGGAGGGGACAGACCTGTTTTTCCGTTTCTGTTCATCATTTATTTTCTCATTTTGTTTGCTATGTTCCGATATATCTCGGAATGAATTGTCTGGCAAAAAAAGAATATAACTTTCCAATAGTCAAACAATTGGTCGGGATGTGGCAACAATGTGGCCTATTGCAGTTTGTATGCAGGGCAATCGGTGTGGAATGCGGTATTTTTCCTGTTTGATGAAACAATGAACCGGGATTCAAACAGTTACTGTTCTATTGACTTGAATATTTACTGACTTAATGTCGTATTGTCGTACTGTTGTAAACATTCATGTTTGTGAATTATTGAAGGAACACTTCTTTGCTTCTTTATCTAATCAATGGCTTCGAAAAGTGATGAAGTAAGGTTACATGGAAATAAACCATTCCTTATCCATTGCTATGGACCTTTATTGAATCAGGTTCATAGATATTTTATTCTGTAAATCGTTATTGGATGGAGTCCCTGAATATAGGGATATTTGAAGAAAAGGATATGAAAGTGGCCTCATAATTAGGATAATCAGCGCCACATGCTGCCAGTTAGGCGGAAACCATTGCCTTTCAGAATATATGGCTTTTCTTTGTCGCAAACAACGGAAAAAGAATAAACATCAATCAACAAAAAAGGAAACGATAAGGAATTTGTAGGAATAGAAAAACAACTGTTTGAGGAATTGGTGCGTAAGTTTGAATACTTTGAGCATCGGGTCATAGAAATTTGCAACCGGGAGAACGACAGGACGCTGCACAAGTGGATGGATAATCAGGACGTATGCCGGTATCTGAACATCTCGCCCCGTACCCTGCAGACACTCCGTGATAACGGTACCCTGCCTTTTTCTCAAATCAATCACAAGATATTCTATAAGCCGGAAGATGTGCAGGGTATCGTCAAGAAGTTGAGGACAGAAGAAAAGAGGCTCTTTACAGAGGACGTAACATATAACAGTTAAACAATAACCACTAAATCCATAATAACATGAGTGAACTGAGAACAGACAGCAGAGAAAGGGTACACCGTATCATGGGAAGTCTTGACCGTATGCTGGTCGGGATTGAGAATCTGGCGGTCGGAAACCGTCCCGTACTGGGCGGTGAACGCTATCTGACCGACAAGGAAGTGTCGGCACAATTGAAACTGAGCAGACGTACGCTTCAGGATTATCGTAATGAAGGGATAATATCCTATTACCAGTTGGGAGGTAAGATACTTTATCGGGAGAGTGATATTGAGAAAATGCTTCAGGAGAATTATCGGGAAGCATATATGAGTGGTAAATAAAAGATAAGCATAAAGGCTGTGTGACATAGGTTTATCCAAATCGGCACACAGCCTTTATGCTTGTATGATGAACAATTATAAATCTTCGGGCATGGGGATGACAAGTACTTACTATACAGGATTTCGTAAATAGAGGAATTTTATACAAAATAATGTAGATGATTGATTTGCTACTAATTTTGATAAGTTAATTCCGAAATACCTTCAATAAAATTGTGCATTTTTTCCATAACAGATTTTAGGTTGTCTAAATCGATATCAATTTCATTTTTGAATATTGGATTAATATTTTCTTCATTATTATTAGTCCCAACATAGGCATATCTGAAACTGAATGATTTATTATCAATTCGATGTATTTCATTTATAAGTTTCTCAAAGGCTTGACATTCTACTGTTTGAGTCTGTTGTATATACTTTTTTAATTGATTCCAAATTGTTAATAAGCTATGTTCCTTGTCATAGCCAATTTGTTCAAGTGTAATTTCGTTATTTGCTATTTTGAATTTTCTAATAGTATCCTTCATTATTATTTCTAAATAATGCCTAAAACAGAATAGGATTGGGAAAATTAAAGAATCTTTCGTTATATTATTATTGCTATTTTGCGCTTTTATTAAAGCATCGATGGCAATTGTATAATATCCTTCTGGTATTAAAATTTCCTTCAAATTATTGCTCTGTCTTACCATTGACAAAGAACTGTAGTCTGATGGTTTCTTGATTAAAACATCATTTTTTTGTGGATATGTATATTCTACTGTTTCACTTGAATTAAAAATAGAACATTCATTCATTGATGAATGTTGTTTTTTGTGAAGCATAAGAATGGGACAATGTTTATGTTTACATTGTTTATATAATTTCAATAATTGATTGAGTTTAATTCCTTTTCCTTTGTTTCTTAAAATATTTCTATTCTTTTTTACCATAATGACATTTGATTGATATTTTGTAAAATTACTCTATTATTTTGAGTGTTACAATTAATTGGAATATTAAAGATCTAAAACATTTTTATGAGAGTATATTCCTTTATATTATTATATGTGGATAATTAACCGCAAAATTTGCGGCTTATTATCCGCATGAAATAGTAAAATCAATATTTATCAGCATTTTAGATATGACTTATGATTTCCATTCACCCATGCAGATAACCATTGACTTTTCAGTTTGGAACAGTCTACTGATTATATACTCACGTAATTGTTGGGCCGGATAAGTATTAATCTGAAAGGCAAGCGCAAATATCATTTCCAGGTTATAGACTACCTGATACCCCTCTTTTAACGGAATACGTTGTTCTGCGGTGAATGGTTGCAATATCCCTAGTTTATATATTCTTCTTTTCGCAGCCTTTAAAGTCGGTGCAACTATATTGAACAAGCCGATAAGTTCGGCTTCGTCCATACGAATCTTATCAGGATGGACAGCAGGAATAACAATCATGCCGTCCTCCGTTATATCGATAATTTCTCTTTTCATAAGCTATAGGCAATTTGAAAGAACATCCCTTACATTATTCATGTCTTTCAGAATGGAACTGTCGAGTACCCTTGCATAGTGCTGCGTCATCTTGATATTGGAGTGACCGAGCATTTTGGCTACATTCTCAATGCTTACTCCATTGGCCAAACAGACAGATGTGGCGTACGAGTGACGGGCGGTGTGGGTAGTCAGGTTCTTCTTTATCAAACACAGGTCGGCAATCTCTTTCAGGTAGCTGTTCATCTTCTGATTGCAGGGGACAGGCAGTAATACTCCTTTCTTTTTGCAGGCAGGATAATCTGCATATTTTCTCAGGATTTCCAAAGGAATATCCAACAGCGGGATATTACACATGTTCTTTGTTTTCTGACGTGGCTTCCTGATCCACAGGTTTCCGTTGTTGTCTTTTACGATATGCTCAGAGGAAAGTTGTTGCACGTCGATAAAAGCCAAACCGGTAAAGGCGGCGAAAATAAAAACATCACGGACTACGGTGATTCGCTCCAGAGGAAATTCCTTGTGGTAGATAGTCAGCAGTTCGTCCATGGTAAGAAATTCACGGATTACTTCTTTTTCGTGGAACTTGATACCGATAAACGGGTCTTTGGCTATCCATTCATTAGCTAGTGCCAGATTGGTAATTTTCTTCAGACATTTCATATAACGGATAACGGTATTCTGCTGACATTCCTTTTCCGTCTTCAAATAAAATTCAAAGGCACGTACCAGCTCACCGTTGACTTCCGTCAGCGGCAGATCATCCTTTCCGTATTTCTGTCTGATAAGTTCGGCAAGATAGCGCTTGCAGCTTTCATAACGGCAAACGGTAATCAGGGCGTAGTCTTTCCCGACCAGGGCACGGCATTGGTCATTGTGCTCCTGCATGGTACCGATGAGGGTGCGTACCGCTTCCGGTTCTTTATCCTGTCCGAAAAATATTTCCTGTAACAGACGTGCCGTTATAGGCTGGTTCTGTTCTTCCAACTCACAAAAAATCTGATGTAATTTGATTCTCGCATTTTCGATATAGGCATTCAGATCACATGACTTGCGGCTTTTGCCTCTGGCGGATTCCTTAGCCTGACTCCAGAGAGACGGGTCAATGCTTTTGCGGATGTTGTTTTCAACTCGCGTACCATCTACAGTGATACGCATACAAACGGATGCTTCTCCGTTTTTCAGCAGCTTGGTCTTCTTCAAGAAGAAAAGCACATTGAATGAACTTCTTTTCATTTTCCTACAGTTTTTAGTTTGGACAAAAGTAGGAAACCAACCACGTTTTCTTGATACGCAAAACATTGCAAATCAGTGAGAAAGACTCTAATTCGGTGGAGATTTTTGCTCCACCTTTTATCTCCACCTTTTGCTCCACCTCGAACGGTAATATTCTGCCGTTTTTTGCGTGTCGGGGGAAAACAAAAAATCCCGATTTCGCTTGGAAATCAGGATTTTACTGTCTTTTGCTTTTCTTCAAAGTGGTGCCACCAGGAATCGAACCGGGGACACAAGGATTTTCAGTCCTTTGCTCTACCATCTGAGCTATGGCACCATCCTCAAAAGTTCTTGACTTTTGCGGATGCAAATGTAGAGTTTTTTTTCTTAGCTTCCAAATTTATCTCCAAAAAAGATTCACAAAACAGACTCGATTTCCCGAATACCACATCCGCACACCCCCGCAACGACCCGCAGTCCGAGTACTGAACCGAATCCGAAATACGGCAGGCTGTTCGGCTGAAACTCGGCAAATGCCCCTGCAACTGCTGTCCCAACTATTCACCCGTTGAATCCTTCTCGATTTCGAGTGCCGTATCCACGTACAGGATGCCGTCGAGATGGTCGATCTCATGCTGGAAAATTACGGCCGTAAAACCATCAACCCTTTCGCGGTGCAGTCCGAAATCGAACGGGTCGCGATATTCGATCTCTATGGCTGTAGAACGGCGCACATTACCGCGCATCCCCGGCACCGATAAACACCCTTCGGGCCCCACTTCGCACTCCTGCGAACGGCTCACGATTCGCGGATTGAGGTAGACCTCGAAGGGTTCCCCCTCCTTGTCGAACCGCTGCACGGCTATCATCCGCCGCGATATGCCGACCTGCGGGGCTGCGATTCCGACACCCGTATCGGCCGGATCGGTAACCGTAAGCAACATCCGCGCAATCAACCGGTGCATGTATGGCGAGCGGGCCATTTCGCGCGAAACAGGTTGTGCCGTACGCCGCAGAAACAGCGAATCTTCCCTCTCACAAATCGTAAGCACCGCCATGCGCGAGTACTCCGATCGTGCGATCAGCTCCTCCTCCCCGGCTTCCCAACCGCGTGCCAGGGCCGATGGAACGAATGTCACCAGGAGAGCAATAATAACAAAAAATCGAATAACTTTCATTTTGTAACCTTTTAGCCTTAAAAACCGACGCGAACGTTGCTGAAACCGCCCCCTGAAGTTTCATTCGCATTATTTTTACGTCGCTTCTTGACCGTTGACCGTCAAAATATTATCGCGGCAGACACAACCCGGAACGATTTTCGGCAACGGAGAAGTTTCCGCGCTTCAAATTTATTACTATATTTGTCCCGATTTTGTCATCTCTGACAAATATACAAGATTTTATCTTATTCTTTATGGAGAAGCTTTATATTTTCGACACCACCCTGCGCGACGGCGAACAGGTCCCGGGTTGCCAACTGAACACAACCGAAAAAATCGAAATAGCCCGCCTGCTCGAACAGCTGGGCGTGGATATCATCGAAGCCGGATTCCCGATCTCAAGCCCGGGCGACTTCAACTCGGTCATCGAAATCTCGAAGGCCGTCAGCGAACCCGTCATCTGCGCACTCACTCGCGCCGTACGAAAAGATATCGACGTGGCCGCCGACGCCCTGAAATATGCCCGCCGCAAACGTATCCATACCGGTATCGGCGTCTCGCCCCAGCATATCTACGACAAACTGCGCTCGAATCCCGACGAGATCCTCGAACGCGCCATCGATGCCGTCAAATATGCCAAAACCAAGGTCGAGGATGTCGAGTTCTATGCCGAAGATGCCGGCCGAAGCGATCCGGTCTATCTGGCTCGCGTGATCGAAGCGGTCATCGCCGCCGGAGCTACCGTAGTCAACATCCCCGATACGACCGGTTACTGCTTCCCCGACGAGTACGGACGCAAGATCCGGTTCCTGAAGGAGAATGTCCCGAATATCGACCGCGCAATCATCTCGACCCACTGCCACAACGACCTGGGTATGGCCACCGCAAATACGCTGGCCGGTATCATGAACGGTGCGCGGCAGGCCGAAGTGACGATCAACGGTATCGGCGAGCGCGCCGGAAACACCTCCCTCGAAGAGGTGGTAATGGCACTCCGCTGCCACCACGAAACCGATATCGACACCGGTATCGACTCGCACCTGATAACCAAGATCTCGCATACGGTATCGAGCCTCATGAACATGCCCGTACAGCCCAACAAGGCAATTGTAGGCCGGAATGCCTTTGCGCACTCGTCGGGTATACATCAGGACGGCGTGCTCAAACAGCGCGAAACCTACGAGATAATCGACCCGAAGGATGTAGGAATCGACGAATCGGTCATCGCCCTGACGGCCCGCAGCGGCCGTGCGGCACTGGCTCACCGGCTGGAACTGCTCGGCTACGACCTTTCGCACAAACAGCTTGACGACACGTATCAGCGCTTCCTCGAACTGGCCGACCGCAAGAAAGAGGTTCAGGATTACGACCTGCTCTACCTTGTCGGCGACATCGAAAAGCTGCGCGACCAGCAGATCAGCCTGAAGTTCATGCAGGTAACCACCGGCACGCTGGTCCCCACGGCGACCATAGTCCTCAAGTTCAAGGACCACGAACGAATGGCCACGGCAACCGGAAACGGTCCGGTGGATGCAGCCGTCACGGCAATCAAGAAACTGATCAACGAGAAGGTCGTAATCACCGAATTCCTGATCCAGGCCATGACGCGCGGATCGAACGACGTGGGCCGGGTACACATACACGTGATGTGCGGCAAACGCATCGTACACGGATTTGCCGCGCATACCGACACGGTACGTGCATCGGTCGAAGCCTTCATCGACGCGCTGCGCATACTCAACGTAACTGAAAAAACAACCGAATAGCACCCCACAGCAAAACGGGATGCTGTCACCCTCAACCGAAACAGAAACATGGGAAAGACACTTTTGGACAAAATATGGGATGCGCACACCGTACGCATCGAAGACGGCGGCCGCTGCGTACTGTACATCGACCGCGCATACATACATGAAGTGACCTCGCCGGTTGCATTCGCCTCGCTCGAAAAGCGCGGGATAGAAGTTGCACGGCCGGCCCAGATCACGGCAATGCCCGACCACAACATTCCGACCGTCAACCAGCATCTGCCCATCACCGAACCGCAGTCGCGGACGCAGGTGGCCACGCTCGAGGCTAATTGCCGCCGCCACGGGATCGAATGCTTCTCGCTGGGCAACCCCAATCACGGAATCGTACACATCGTCGGGCCCCAGCTGGGACTCACGCAGCCCGGGATGACGATCGTCTGCGGCGACAGCCACACCTCGACCCACGGCGCATTGGGAGCCGTTGCATTCGGTATCGGCACCACGGAGGTTGAGATGGTACTGGCAAGCCAGTGCATCATCCAGACCAAACCCAAGAGCATGCGCATCACCATAGACGGCAAACTGGGCCGCGGCGTCGAAGCCAAAGACCTGATACTCTATGTAATATCGAAACTTACGGCAGCTGGCGGAACGGGATATTTCATCGAGTATGCCGGCGAAGCGATCCGCTCGCTCTCGATGGAGGGGCGCATGACCGTCTGCAACATGAGCATCGAGTGCGGTGCCCGCGGCGGGTTGATCGCCCCCGACCAGACCACGTTCGACTATCTGAAAGGCCGTCCGAGAGCCCCGAAGGGCGAGGCGTGGGACCGTGCCGTCGAACAGTGGAAAACGCTTTACAGCGATCCCGATGCACGGTTCGATGCCGAACTGCATTTCGATGCCGCCGACATACAGCCAATGATAACCTACGGCACCAATCCCGGAATGGGAATGGAGATCACCGGAACGATTCCGGCCGACTGCGACCAGAAGGCTCTCGAATACATGGGATTCGCTTCGGGCGAGAAGATGCTGGGCAAACCGGTCGACTATGTCTTCGTGGGGAGTTGCACAAACGGCCGTATCGAAGATCTGCGCCGTTTCACCGAACTGGTTTCCGGTCACCGCAAGGCCGACAATGTCATCGCCTGGATTGTTCCCGGATCGAAGGAGGTCGAGGCGATGGCCCATGCCGAAGGTCTCGACAAACGACTTGCGGAGGCAGGTTTCGAACTGCGTCAGCCGGGCTGTTCGGCCTGCCTGGCCATGAATGCCGACAAGATTCCGGCCGGCAAGTATGCCGTATCGACCTCAAACCGCAACTTCGAGGGTCGGCAGGGCCCCGGCGCACGGACCATGCTGTCGGGAATTGCCGTGGCTGCCGCGGCTGCCGTGACGGGTCGCATAACCGATCCGCGAGAGATTTTCAAACTGTAAACACGCTACGATCATGTCCATACCGAAATTCACAAAACTCGTTTCGCCGGCCGTGGCCATCGAAACCGAGAACATTGATACCGACCAGATAATACCGGCCCGATTCCTCAAGGCCGTCGAACGAAAGGGATTCGGCGACAACCTCTTCTACGACTGGCGCTACGACAAGCAGGGCCAACCGCGTCCCGATTTCCCGCTCAACCGTGCTGACGGCCGTGCGAAGATCCTCGTCGCAGGAGACAACTTCGGTTGCGGCTCCTCGCGCGAACATGCCGCATGGGCGATTTTCGACTACGGCTTCCGGGCTGTGGTATCGAGTTCGTTCGCCGACATATTCCGCAACAACGCCCTAAACATCGGGCTGCTGCCGGTCAAGGTGAGCCGCGAAATGCTTGCCGAGATATTCGCAACGATAAAGGCTGACCCCGATGCACAGTTCGAGATCGACCTCACCGAAAAACGTATCTCGACCCCCGCAACCGGCCGCAGCGAAACCTTCGAAATCGATGCTTACAAGCAGAAATGCCTGATGAGCGGATTCGACGATGTAGACTTCCTCTGCAGCATATCCGACCAGATAGCCGCCTTCGAAGCGTCGCGGAAGAACTAACCGGTCCCGACATATGAATGCATCTGTCGAAATAATGGACACCACGCTGCGCGACGGTGAACAGACCTCGGGCGTGGCGTTCAATGCCCACGAGAAGTTGTCGATAGCACGGCTGCTTCTCGAGGAGTTGCATGTCAACCGCATCGAGATCGCCTCGGCCCGCGTCTCCAACGGCGAACAGCAGGCCGTCCGACGTATTGCCGACTGGGCCGCCGCAAAGGGTTACACAGACCGTATCGAGGCGCTCGGCTTCATCGACGGCGGAGTTTCGGTCAACTGGCTCTACGAGGCCGGCTGCCGCGTCATCAACCTGCTCTCAAAAGGGTCGCTGAAACATTGCCAGGAGCAGCTGCACCGCACCCCCGAGCAACACATTGCCGACATACGCGATTCGATCGACCGGGCCGTCTCGCGCGGGATGAAGGTCAACCTCTATCTCGAGGACTGGTCAAACGGAATGCTCCACTCGCCCGAATATGTCTATACGATGCTCGACGCCCTGTCGGATGCCCCGATCGAGCGTTTCATGTGTCCCGATACGCTCGGAATACTCGACCCGTACGACACCGAACGCTTCTGCCGAGAGCTGATACAGCGATATCCGGGCAAACGGTTCGATTTCCACGCCCACAACGACTACGACCTCGCCGTAGCCAATACTGCAGCCGCCGTGCGGGCCGGATTCTCGGGCGTTCACGTCACCGTCAACGGACTCGGAGAACGTGCCGGAAATGCCCCGCTTTCGAGTACGGTGGCCGTACTGCACGACCGGCTGCACTGCCGTACCACCATCGACGAACAAAACATAAACCGCGTCAGCCGCATCGTCGAGACATACACCGGCATACGCATTCCGGCAAACCGCCCCATCGTCGGCGACAACGTCTTCACGCAGTGTGCGGGCATCCACGCCGACGGCGACAACAAGAGCAACCTCTATTACAACGAACTGCTTCCCGAACGGTTCGGGCGCGTCCGCGAGTATGCCCTGGGCAAGACCTCCGGAAAGGCAAACATACGTAAGAATCTCGAGGCGCTGGGCATCGAACTCGACGAGGAGTCGATGCGCAAGGTGACCGAACGCGTCGTCGAACTGGGCGACAAGAAGGAGCAGGTGACGGCCGAAGACCTGCCATATATCATTGCCGACGTGCTGCGCCACGACCAGATCGAAAATCCGGTCCGGATCCTCAACTACAACCTCTCGCTCTCGCAGGGGCTGCGGCCGGTCGCAACGCTCAAGATCGAGATCAACGGCCATGAGTACGAGCAGACCTCAACCGGCGACGGCCAGTACGATGCCTTCATGCGGGCACTGCGCCAGATCTACAAGCACCAGCTTGGCTGCCGTTTCCCGATGCTGCGCAACTATACCGTCTCGATCCCGCCGGGCGGCCGTACGGATGCCTTCGTGCAGACGATCATCACGTGGGAGCTCGACGGCAAGGAGTTCAAGACCCGCGGTCTCGATGCCGACCAGACCGAGGCGGCAATCAAGGCAACAATAAAAATGCTGAATATAATCGAAACAACACATAAAGACAATGAATGCTAAAATAGCTCTTCTGGCCGGCGACGGCATAGGTCCCGAAATCGTCGGCGAAGCGGTCAAGGTCCTCGATGCGGTAGCCGCACGCTTCTCGCACACCTTTACATACGAATCGGCACCGGTCGGCGCCGCAGCAATCGACCTCACCGGCGATCCATATCCCGAATCGACCCACAACGTATGCCTGTCGGCCGACGCCGTACTGTTCGGCGCCATCGGCGACCCAAAATACGACAACGACCCCACGGCCAAGGTACGTCCCGAACAGGGTCTGCTGCGGATGCGCAAATCGCTCGGGCTGTTTGCCAACGTCCGTCCCATATCGCTGTTCGCATCGCTCGTCGACCGCTCTCCTCTCAAACGCGAGGTAGTCGAGGGTACCGACTTCATCTGCCTTCGCGAGTTGACCAGCGGCATCTACTTCGGACGTCCGCAGGGCCGCAGCGAAGATGGTGACCGTGCATTCGATACCTGCACCTATACCCGCGAGGAGATCGAACGGATCATCCGGCTCGGATTCAACATGGCCATGGGCCGGCGCAAACAGTTGACCGTGGTCGACAAGGCCAATGTCCTCGAAACCTCACGGCTGTGGCGCGAAACCGCACAGCGAATCGCCCCCGAATACCCCGATGTGAAACTCGAATTCATGTTCGTCGACAACGCCGCCATGCAGATCATCCGGCAGCCGAGCCATTTCGACGTGATCGTCACCGAAAACATGTTCGGCGACATCCTCACCGATGAGGCCAGTGTCATCTGCGGGTCGCTCGGAATGATGCCGTCGGCGTCGCTCGGATCCGAAACTGCGCTTTTCGAACCCATTCACGGCTCCTATCCGCAGGCGGCCGGGAAGAACATCGCAAACCCGATGGCTACGATCCTCTCCGCGGCAATGCTGCTCGAACATCTCGGCCTCAATGAAGAGGGTGCTGCGGTACGTGCAGCCGTCGATACCGCCCTGAAACAGGGTGTCGTAACCGAAGACCTGGCCGAAAACGGTGCCCGAAGCTATTCGACCACCGAAGTCGGAGAGTTTATCTGCAAGGCGATCGGAAAATAGCCTCGACCCGCCTCCGAAATTCCCAAAAAGGTGCCGCAAGGTCCCACCCGACAACAAACGGGAGCCGTCACACGCGGGCTGCACAACAATCATACGCCACATGCCTGTATCCAAAAATGCAGGCATGTGGCGTATTCAGAATCTTTTGTTAATTTTGTGCCGGAAATCTGCACAACGATGTATTTTCGCCCCTCGACAACATCCGATCTGGAACCAATCATGGCCATAATCCGCCAGGCCCAGGAGAACTTCCGCCGAAACGGCATCGACCAGTGGCAAAACGGATACCCGAATGAAACGGTTATCCTCGCCGATATCGACGCCCGCAGAAGCTATGTGGTCTGCAATGACGAGGACCGGATAATAGCCACAGCAATGGTTACGTTCGACGGCGACCCGAACTACCGCGTCATCTACGGCGGAGAGTGGATCACCGATGGCCGGTCATACGCCGCCATACACCGTATCGCCGTCTCCGAATCGCTCAAATGTTCGGGCATCGCAACCTTCATCATCCGGCAGGTCGAACAGATGTGCCGGCAACGCAAGTGCCCCAGCATCCGCATCGACACCCATCGCATGAATATCCCCATGCAGCGCCTCACGGCCAAATGCGGATTCGTCCGGTGCGGAATCATCCATCTGGCCGACGGCGCCGAACGCCTCGCATACGAAAAAATAATCGAACAATGATAAAAGCCGTATTCTTCGATATCGACGGCACCCTGGTCAGTTTCAAGACCCACGCCGTACCGCAATCGACACTCGACGCAATAGCTGAACTCCGAAAACGAAACATCAAGATATTTCTGGCTACCGGCCGCCTGATCACCCAGACGCAGGTCGTCGACCGAATAGAGTTCGACGGATACATCACCCTGAACGGATGTTGCTGTCTGGCCGGCGACCGCCGCACAATCATCCATCACGATCTGATTCCGCAGTGCGACCTCGAAACCATAGTAGACTATCTCGAACGTGAAGGCAACCCGTTCCCGTGTTCATTCATGGATGACCATCACACCACGATCAACTTCGTTGACGACCGTGTCAGAGAGGTATGGGGCGCAATCGACATTCCCGTTCCGCAGGTCGAGGATCCGCGCACGACAATCAAACGCGATATCTATCAGGCAAACATATATGTCGACCCCGATCAGGATCAACATATCATCGATACACTGTTCAAACATTGCGAATCGAGCCGCTGGCACCCCATGTTCGCCGACATAAACCGGCGCGGTGTGAGCAAACGCAGCGGCATCGACCACCTGCTCGAATACTACGGCATTCCGCTCGACCAGACAATGGCCTTCGGTGACGGCGGAAACGACATCCAGATGCTCGAACATGTACATTTAGGTGTTGCCATGGGGAATGCGGTCGATTCGGCCAAGCAGGCGGCGGATTACGTAACCGACCCGGTCGACGATGACGGAATAAGCAATGCCCTCTACCGGTTGGGTGTACTATGACACAAGAGTGCCGGCCCTTTTCGCAGGGTCGGCACTCGCTCTTGATTCAATTATCCAATCATATTAATTACCGTAGCCCACGCCTGAGGGGCGGTAATTTCTCACAGCAGACTGCGCGATTACTCGCCCAGCCCCATCAACTGCGCGATGCGGCGGCTCAATTCGGTATTGTCCATGATGCCCGCAAACTCCTTGGCTCCCGTTCCGTAGAACAGCGCCGGAGTCATTGTCGCCGTATGGCTCGTCGAACCGAACTTGTACTCAACACCGCTCTCGGCCAGCGTAAAATCGCTCTTGCACGACGGCATCGACATACCGCCGGTTTCGTGGTCGGCACAGATCACAACCAGTGTCCCGGGATGAGCATCGGCATAGTCGAAGGCTACACCTACCGCACGGTCGAAATCACGCATCTCCTCCAGAATACCCTCCGGATCGTTGCTGTGCGCCTCCATATCGATCTGCGACCCCTCGATCATCATGAAGATTCCCTTGCCATCCTTCCCGGCATTGGCCGTCAGAATATCCAGTGCCTTGGCCGCAGCCTGCGGAAGGTAATCCCCGCGCCCCTCGTCGAGCGAAGGCAGATGTTCGTCGGCAAAGATTCCGACAACGCGTCCCGAAATGATATCTTCCGTATCATCGAACTCATTGATGACCGTATATCCACGCCGCTCGAGCTCATCCTCCAGATCGCGGCCATCCTCACGCGAGACAAAATCACGGCGTCCGCCGCCGAAAGCCACCTCGATTCCCGAATCCATGAACTGAAGCGCTATGTCCTGATACTGGTTACGGTCCGGTACATGCGCATAGAAGGCTGCCGGAGTGGCATGTGTCAGGTAACACGTCACGACAATACCCGTATGGCACCCTTCGCGCACGGCGCGTGTCAGGAGCGAAGTCAACGTATCACCCTCGATCGTTACGCCGATATAATGGTTTCCCGTCTTGTGGCCGGTGGCCAGGGCCGTACCTGCCGCCGCCGAATCCGTCACCCGGTTGTTGGCCGAGTAGGTCTTGACCATGGCTGCCGCCTCGGCCCGATCCATATTTACGGGTTCATAGCCCCCTTCGAGCATCAGGGACGTGATATGGGCAACTCCCATACCGTCGCCTATCAGCATAATCACATTCTTCACCTGCGGTGTACGCTGTTTTACGGAGCGCTCGCCGGCCTGCACACCGAAAGGTCGCATTGCCACGACCATCGACAGCATCATTACAAACAAAATCGAACGTTTCATCGAATAAATCTTTTAGTATCGCAAAGTTAATACGTGAATTGTGTTCCGCAACAAAAAAATGATTAATTTTACGTTACGTTCCGAAGAGTTCCGAAACCATATGCAGATACTTGTTACAGGCGCCAACGGACAGTTGGGCAGAGAGTTACAGCTCGAAATTCCGCACTCCGACATACGTTCGGCGCGGGTCGTTGCAGTCGATTCGGCTCATTGCGACATCGTCGACCGGCAGGCTGTGGAACGGCTGGTCGGGGAGTTGCATCCGGATGTAATCATAAATTGTGCAGCCTATACAGCCGTCGACCGCGCCGAGGCGGAGCCCGACCGCGCCGAGGCTGTAAACTGCACCGGTGCTGCAAATATTGCCGATGCAGCCCGCCGTCACGACGCCCTGATGATACACATCTCGACCGACTATGTCTTCGACGGCACCAGGCGCATACCGTATACCGAAGCCGACAACCCGTCACCCATAAATGTCTACGGCCGCACCAAACTTGCCGGCGAACGTGCCGTATCGGAGAGCAGCTGCCGAAACATCATCATACGTACGCAGTGGCTCTATTCGCCGTTCGGTCACAACTTCATGAAGACGATGCTCGAACTGGCCCGCCATCGTGACCGGATATCCATCGTCTGCGACCAGTACGGCTCCCCCACTACGGCTGCCGACCTGGCCCGCGCCATTGTAAAAATACTCTCCGGCTCTGCCGGCTGCCGTGACATACCGTGCGGGATATATAACTTCGCCTCAGCAGGGCAGGCCTCCTGGTACGACTTCGCAAAAGCGATATTCGAACTTTCAGGCAGCAGCGTCGAACTCCTCCCGATCCCCACATCGGAATACCCGACCGCTGCCCGACGCCCGCAATTCTCGGTCCTCGACACATCGCTCATACGCAACCGCTTCGGCGTCACCACTCCCGACTGGCACGCCTCGCTGGCCGAAACACTGCGCCGGCTCGGCGATCCGGAAAACATACTGTAACCCATATCGCAACACTGACCCATGGATGTAAAAATCGCAGAAAGCTGGAAAAATCTCCTTGCCGATGAGTTCGAAAAGCCCTATTTCGCCCAACTCGTCTCGTTCGTACATTCGGAATATGCCACCCATCGCATCTTCCCGCGGGGGTCGAACATCTTCCGCGCCTTCGACAAATGCCCGTTCGACAAGCTCAAGGTCGTCATCATAGGCCAGGACCCATATCACGGCGAAGGTCAGGCAAACGGACTCTGCTTTTCGGTCAACCCGGGCGTACCGTTCCCGCCGTCGCTGCAGAATATCTTCCAGGAGGTCAGCAACGATACCGGCGCCCCGATCCCCGCAGACGGTGATCTCGACCGCTGGGCCGAACAGGGGGTCCTGCTGCTCAACTCGGTCCTCACCGTGCGTGCCCACCAGGCCGCCTCGCACGCCGGACACGGCTGGGAACAGTTTACCGACGCCGTGGTCCAGGCCATCGACCGCAACAAGCAGAATATCGTCTACATGCTCTGGGGCAGCTACGCCCAACGCAAAGGTGCCATAGCCGATCCTGCGCGTAACTGTATTCTGAAGGCCGTTCATCCGTCGCCGCTCTCGGCCTACCGCGGCTTCATAGGCTGCCGGCACTTTTCGCTGGCCAACCAATACCTCGTCGCACACGGCATAGAACCAATCGTCTGGTAAAACAGGTAAAGATGTATAAATAACTAACCCTCACCACAAAACCATTCACAATACACGTATGAACAGATTACGACTCCTTATCGCAGCCGCATTTCTGACCCTGGCGGCACAACCGATTCTGGCCGACGAGTACAGTGACGCCTCGATGCGTTTCACCATTCCCGACGGCTACTCGCTCGAGACCTTTCAGGATGCCAACACAACAGGCTTTGTTGCGACCAAAGCCGATGAAACGATCACCTTTTTCAATATCCGGCTGGAGGATCAGATCGGCCGCAAACAGTTTCTGAAACAGCCCGATGCACAATGGTTCCCGTCTCTCGAAGGGCGTAAGATCATGTTTTCGCACACGCCCGTATGGCGCAGCTACGACAAGGTGACTCAATACAAAAACAAACATGACGACGGGTATGTGCGTGTCTACCGTTACGCTTCAGCCCGAAATATCGGTTTCCTGGTGGTTCAGAACCATTCGGGACAATGGGACGAGGCCGACAAAATCGCCACCAGCCACCATTTCAACAAGACCTTCCGCTTCATTCGTGAGAATCTTACATTCTACATGATTAACGGAATCTATTGGATCCTGATCTTTGCGGCCGTACTCAGCATCATTGTCAATTCGGCCTTCAAACTCCACAAGATCAAATTCGCCCTCATCGAGATAGCAACCCTCGCTCTCTGTCTTGCCGGGCTCTATTTTATCGACTGGCCGCCCTCCAGAGCCGGACTTCTCGTAGCTTTGGGAATCCTCGCAATCATCACCGGAGCAGTGTGCAATGACCCGTCACCATCATCCTCGAACAACAATTCGGATACGGATACCGATTTCGACGCACCGACCTACGACGGCACCGGCACAAAAATCGACCTCGACATATAGGATAACGAAGCCATAATGAAATTGAGTCCGGATGCCACTCTGCATTCGGACTCAATTTCATACACGCACTCGATCTTACACGCTCAAAGGATTCCATCCCTTGCCGGCTCATCACCCTCCACCACCGTTTCTGCTGCCATCTCTCCCCCTCCTCCACAAGTACACAAAAAAACGGGCCGGCATATTGCAATGCCGGCCCGTTCTATCATACGATCACCTTCTCGCTGAGGCGCGCAACCTTCCGCAGGCCTCAACCCAGATAGGATTTCAGCAACTTGCTCCGCGACGAATGGCGCAGCCGACGGATAGCCTTCTCCTTGATCTGGCGGACACGTTCGCGCGTCAGCCCGAACTTCTCACCGATCTCCTCAAGTGTCATCTCCTGACAGCCGATTCCGAAGAAATACTTGATAATATCCTTCTCACGGTCGGTCAGCGTCGACAATGCCCGCTCAACCTCCGTACTCAACGACTCGTTGATAAGCCCACGGTCGGCATTCGGCGAATCGGTATTCACCAGCACATCCAGCAGGCTGTTGTCCTCGCCGTCGGCGAAGGGCGCATCGACCGAAACATGACGGCCCGCCACACGCAACGTATCCGTAACCTTCTCCTTGGGCAGTTCCAGCGCCGTTGCCAGCTCCTCGGGCGAGGGGGTACGCTCGTTCTCCTGCTCGAAACGGGCGAAGGCCTTGTTTATCTTGTTCAGCGAACCCACCTGGTTCAGCGGCAGACGCACGATACGCGACTGTTCGGCCAGCGCCTGAAGTATCGACTGGCGGATCCACCACACCGCATAGGATATGAACTTGAATCCACGTGTTTCATCGAACTTCTCGGCAGCCTTTATCAGGCCGAGGTTACCCTCGTTGATCAAATCGGGCAGACTGAGGCCCTGATTCTGGTATTGTTTGGCCACCGAAACCACGAAACGCAGATTTGCTTTCGTCAGTTTTTCGAGTGCCTCCTGATCGCCTTTCTTGATACGTTGGGCAAGTTCCACCTCCTCTTCCACCGTGATCAGATCCTCCTTGCCTATCTCCTGGAGATATTTGTCCAGCGAGGCGCTCTCACGGTTGGTGATGGATTTAGTGATTTTTAATTGACGCATACTTAAAATTTAACCTAATCTGATTCTTTTTCAGTTTCTTCCATTGCCACAACGGAATTCTCATTACCGACTCTTCCACCCCGCAATCACACTAACAATCCGCATTTATCCCCCTTCTCTCCCTTCTCGCTTTGCCAGCCCGAAGCCGAACCAGATGCGACCGCCGTCGGCTACTCCACGAAGGTGTAGCTTGCCGAACGGCCGTTGGGATAGATGCCGTCGATCGAGGTGACCTTGTCGGTGATACGGTTCAGGTCGCTCACCGAGCGGATCTGACGGTCGTTGATGTGGGTTATGATGAACCCTTCACGCACACGAGCCTTGCTCAGCAAACCGCCGGCCTTGATCTGTACAACCTGTATTCCACCGTTGATGTCGAACTCCTTTTTGGCCTTGTCGTTGATCTCGGCAAACTTGCCGCCCAACGCCTGAGCCACATCGACATCCTCTTTGGTAATGAGGTCCGTTTTACCAGCTTTATTACGCAGAGTAACGTCGATTTGTTTCACATCGCCGTCTCTTTTTATCGTAACTTTCACCTTGTCGTTGGGACGGTACTTTGCAATCTGCTCGGCCATCGATGCCTGATTGTTGATCGCAACACCGTTGATGGCGGTAATGACATCACCCTTGCGGATACCGGCAGCCGATGCCGCTCCCGACGGATCGACCGAAGCCACATATGCCCCGCCGATCTCCTTGATACCGGTCTCGTCACCCATCTCGTCGATGAACGCCTGATCGACCGGACGATAGCTGATGCCCAACATTGCACGCTGTACCACGCCGTACTCCTTCAGGTCGACCACTACCTTCTTGACGATCGACTCGGGCACCGCAAACGAATAACCTATATAATTACCCGTCGACGACTTGATAACGGTATTTATTCCGACCAGTTCGCCGCGCGTATTGACCAGCGCACCGCCCGAGTTGCCCATATTCACGGCCGCATCGGTCTGAATGAACGATTCGAGGCTGAACTCGTTGGGAATTACGTTCAGGTTACGGGCCTTGGCACTTACGATACCGGCCGTAATGGTCGAACGCAGGTCAAACGGGCTGCCGATAGCCAACACCCACTCGCCCAGACGCAGGTCGTCCGAACTGCCGAAGGGAATCGTCGGCAGATCCTTGCCATCGATCTTGATCAGTGCGACATCGGTCGTGGGGTCCGTACCGACGATCTTGGCATCGAAAACACGGTTGTCATTGAGCGTCACCTTCAACGTGGAGGCATTCTCGACAACGTGGTTGTTGGTAACGATATATCCGTCCTCGGAAATTATCACGCCCGAACCGCCGTAGCGACGCTCCTGAGGTTCGGAATAGCCGCGCGGAACGCCGAAGAAAAATTCGAAAAACGGATCCGCCGACCGGTCGCTGTACTCAACCTTTTCGGTCTTTTCGATATTCACGACCGCCTTCACGGCATTCTCGGCCGCGTATGTCAGATCGGGATATTCCTGAGGCTCATAGGCCGTAAAGTGTGCTCCTGCACCCGATGCAAACGGTTTATCGGAATTGTGTTCGGCTATTATTGCATCCGCACCCTGACTCCTGCTCGATACACCCCACGCCACTACGGCTCCGGTAACAGCTGCCGCTGCAACAGCGGCTATAAAAAACAAACTCCTTTTCATAATATTAACCTTCATAATAAATTGTTAAAAAACTAAATAAAGGCTAAATGCACCATAGGCTCGAACAACTTCTTTTTCTTTTTTATAATTTTCAACTCTCGTTTGTGTCTCTGAAAACTCAAACGGCACTTCGGTTCGGAATATTGTCGACGGATAGTTTTTTTATTGACAAACGCCTCCGGACTCCCCCGCCTCTGTTTGTTCAGCCGACCTTCATACGCCGTTCCGAAATCTCTCTCCATTCGGATTATCGGAGTGACACCGTTCTGCCATTTCGCGGCTTTTTTGTGTCATCAAACTTGCCGCCTTATACTGCAAAATTCAGGCCAAACCGCCCGGCATGACACGTAACTGCCAAAACGATAGACTCTCCGCCAATCCGCAGCAACATCCCGACATTACTTCACATCCGACGGCCGACCGTATTCCGACAGGAGTTCACACCCCCACCTGCACACCCGTACACCGGCATGGCCACTGCTCCCCCCCTCCCTACTCCGACTCCCGGCAGAGGCTCCCCACGATGAGTCTCCGGCAGTTCCGCAGTCCGAATCATTTTGATGCCGGCACAGGCACTTCACCGGCTGATCTCCGGCAGCCTGCCAGCCGAATCCTCCTGACGCCGTTACGGCCACATACAAATATATAACATAAGGTACGGACATAAAACAAAGGTGCGGCCATACGGCCGCACCCCGATAAACATTGCGAATTTGTCGCGTTATTCCGCCATGGGAGTAACACTCACATAGGATTTGCCGGAAGCCTTCTTGCTGAAGGAAACCGTACCGTCAACCAGGGCGAACAGGGTGTGATCCTTGCCCATGCCGACATTGTCACCGGCGTTGTGCACCGTACCGCGCTGACGGACGATGATATTGCCGGCCTTAGCGAACTGACCGCCGAAAAGCTTAACACCCAGTCGTTTGCTTTCCGACTCACGACCGTTCTTCGAACTACCTACACCTTTTTTGTGTGCCATTTTTCTTCAGTTTTAATTGTTAAGCGATAATGTCTTCAACGAGTATCTGGGTCAGATACTGGCGATGGCCGTTCTGAACCTGATAACCCTTTCTGCGGCGTTTCTTGAACACGATGACCTTGTCATCCTTGAGGTGTTTGAGAATCTTCGCTTTCACCGAGGCGCCTTCTACTACAGGTGCGCCCACCTTAACCTGACCGTCGTTGTCTGTAAGCAGGACCCGATCGAAGCTCACCGACGAATCTACTTCGCCTGAAAGACGGTGAACATAGAGCTTGCGACCCTTCTCAGCCTTGAACTGCTGACCTGCAATTTCTACTATAACGTACATTGAATCTGTATTATGTGTTATACACAATTTCGCGGATGCAAATATAGCGACTTTTTGTCGATTGGCAATGCAATCGCTCTTTTTTTTTCGCTCCGCACGATTTTTCCCACTTTGGCACAGTTTTGACATGTCTGGCTTGCTGATACGGCTCTGCGGCATGCTGCAGACCTGATCGCGGAGCCGGAAATGCCGGACGGGCCGACGCCGTGAACGGCTTAACACAAAACGACTTGCAACGATGTTCAGAATTGCCGTAATAGCACCCGATCCATTCCTGCGGATATTGATCGACCATTCGCTGTCGTCACTCGACGCCGATGTGGCGGCCTTCGCACGGTGGAATGACCGTATGATCCCGCAGCTCTCGGAGTGCAACCTCATCCTGACGCTTTCGGTCCGGCCCCTGCTGTGCGGACACGACATCGCCGCACGGATACGACGCCAGAACCAGCGCCGGCCCCAGATTTACGTTCTCTCGTGGCTTCACAACGAGCAGAATGTACTCAGCCTGCTCGAAAGCGGCGTCGATCAGTATTTCACCCTGCCGGTCAACATCCCGCGCCTGCGCGGAAAGATCGCCGCGCAAATCGAATTCGAACGATACCATGATTGATCTGATCAGAATATATCTTACAGCGACCGGTTCTTGCACGGTGATATTCGCCCTGACAGCGATCGCCGCAGCCCGGATCCGAAAGTCAAACCTCAATTTCGAAAATACGCTCGCCCGCCGATACATCTCAATCCTCAACCACGCCCTGCTCGGCAATGACGGCCAATGCCTCTTCCCGCTCATCAAACGGCGGAGAGCACGTCTGCTGCTGGCCGTCATCGTCTCGAAATTCTGCTCCTCGACCTACGGTTACGACCGCAACATTACCGATACCATCGCACGGCGTTACCGGCTCGACCGATCCGTCTTGCGCAGAGTCCGTCTGAGCAGCGGCATGCGCCGTGCGCAATGGCTCAACACGCTCTCGGCGCTCCCGACCGACGACCGCACATGCCGCCGCATCACTTCGCGATACCTCGGCAGCCGGAACGAATACACCTCGCTCTATGCCATGCTGACGGCCATGAACCACGCTCCGGAAAAATGTATCGTACTCTTGCGCGACTATCCGCGACAACTCCATCCGCTGGCCATATCCGAGGTGCTGATGATGTTCAAACGGGGCTTGATCCCGACCGCATACCAGCCGATGCTCGATTCGGAATCCCGAAACGTCCGCATGTTGGGACTCTGCGTGGTACGCCACTTCGGGATTGTCGAAGCCGAAGAGCAGATCGCCAAAGCCGTAAATTCGGATGACCGTTCGATAAGTTCGGCGGCACTCTTCACACTCTGTTCGCTCAGGCTGCCCCTCAACCGCCCCGAAGTACGACGCGCAACGGCCCGCATGGATCCAAATACCCGCCGGATATGGTACCGCCACTGGGCATCGGAGGGCTATTCGGCCTCGGCCATGGAGCGCATCATCCCGAAAGGCGACCGCGAGCAGCTGCACGGATATATCGCCGAGATGATCGGATCCTACAAACGCCCCCTGACAACATGAGCCGCAGAACCTGTCTCACCGTAAACGCATGATGACCTACGCCGCCATAACCATCTTAACCGCACTTGTTGCCGCCACGGTCTGGTCGATCGTCACGGCCCGACGCATTTCGGCCGCATTCCGAAAGGGGCGCATGCTCGCCGAGAGCCACGGCTACGGCAGCGATGCCATGAGCCAGCTCGGGGTGAGCATAATCGTCAGCGGGCTCGACGCCGCCGAAGATATAGAACAGCGGCTCGCATCGGAATATTGGCGATACGAGGTCATCGTTGTTCTCGACTCGTCGGCCCAGGCCCTCGAACTGGCACGCCTCCAACGCAAATACTCATTGATCCTGGTCAACTACCCCGCCGTCGCCGACATCCCAATAGAAGGCACGCCACTGCTCTACCGTTCGCGTCAGCGGCGCTACCGGCGGCTCGTGGTCATCGACCGCCGCCACCGGAATCCAAACGACGACCTCAACTGCGGGATCAACGTCGCCTCATACGAACAGATCGTCCCACTCGATGCCAACACCTTCCTGACGGACGATGCCGTACGGCGGCTGGAGGTCGAGCTGAACGACTCGGGAATCCACTCCACACAAGCCGTTCTGTTTCCGGTGCGGCCCATGTCGCTCGGCGACCGGCACGGTATTGCCGCGATACGTCGCGATGCGATAGTCGATGCCGGCGGTTTCGGCCAGAGCATTCCGGTCGGACGGATGATATCACGTCTCCACCGGCACCGCATATACCAACCCCTCGCCTTCGAGAAGAACCCCGCGGAGCCAACCCGAAACCCGTTGCGACGGTTCATGATCCTGATGCTGGTCCTCTGTTCGATCCTCCTCTTCGCCTCGATGGCGCGTCAGCAGTGGGACGAGGCCCGAATCGCCGCCCTGCTCCTGATGTCGACCTACACGACCGGCACACTCATCGCGGCAACAGCCCTCAGACTCCGCCTCACGGCCGATCCCGAGCACCCGGACAAACCCCTCGAATCGCTCAAAAAACTCCTTCGATGGTCCTTCAGGGTTTATTGATGTTATTTTTCTAACAAAACGCAATAAATCTCGAAAATTATTCGTATATTTAGCAATCGGAAATATAACAAGCAATGACTGAAGATATCAAACGGCTGCTTTTACCCAAAGCCTACAATGCTGCCGTAAGAGCCGGTGCAGTAATACTCGACATATACCACCATCAGGATTACGACGTCAGTCTCAAAACCGACCACTCCCCGATCACCATAGCCGACCGGAGGGCTCACGACACCATCAAGGAGTACCTGGGTCAGACCCGCATCCCGATCCTGAGCGAAGAGGGTCGCGAAATGCTCTACGACGAACGCAAGAATTGGGAACTGTTCTGGATGGTCGACCCGCTGGACGGGACCAAGGAGTTCATCAAGGGCAACAACGAATTCACGGTCAACATCGCCCTCATGAGCAACAACAAACCCATCTGTGCCGTCATCTACGTCCCCTATATCAGCCGTATGTTCATGGCATTCAAGGACAACGGCGCCTTCGTCAAGGAGGGGGTCAAGGTCGATCACGATTCGTCGTGCGACTACGACACCATAGTCGAGGACCTCACGGCACTGCCTGCCCGCGACAAGGCCAACGACCCGATACGTATCGCTATCAGCCGTTCGCACAATACCCCTGAAACCTTCGAGCATATCGACGCCCTGCGCCAGCGGTATCCCAATCTGGAGATCGTCGAACAGGGCAGTTCGTACAAATTCTGCATGCTGGCCGAAGGGGTGGTAGACTACTATGTCCGCACCTCGAATACCTACGAGTGGGATACGGCGGCCGGCGAACTGATTCTCGAGGAGGCCGGCGGTTCGACCCTGATCCTGGATAACGGCGAACACCTGCGCTACAACAAGGAGGTGCTCAACAACCCACACTTCGTCTGCCGCAGCAAGTACTGCCCGATCTGAAGGTGCAGCTGAATCCGAAACGGCGTTATTTCAAAAATCGGGGCCCGACTCTCGGAATGAGAAGTCGGGCCCCGATTCATTTGATACGGCGGCCGAAGCGCCTTACCGGAAAACAGCATACGCATCATGCCTGCTCACCGGCAACCGGCCGCAACGCCCAAATATCAGCGCAGCTTGTCGATAATCGCGCAGATACGGTCGAAAACCTCATCCATCGTGCCTACGCCATTCACGGCGGCATACTTGCCCTGTGCCGAATAGTACTTGGCCACGACGGCCGTCTGCTCGTTGTAGACGCGTATACGGTTGCGGATCACGCTCTCATCGGCATCATCGGCCCGCCCGCTACTCTGTCCGCGCAACAGGATACGCTTTACCAGCTCCTCGGCCGGAACCTCCATATAGATCATCATATCGACCTTCAGGCCCTGTTTCGTAAGAATCTCATCGAAAGCCTCGGCCTGCGGCGTCGTCCGCGGGAACCCGTCGAAAATATTGCCGTTACACTCGCGATGGCTCTCCACATAATCGGCTATCATATTGATAACCAATTCGTCGGGAGCCAGTTCGCCGCGCGAGATATATCCCTCCATGCTGCGTCCCAGTTCCGAACCTGCCTTGATTTCGCGACGGATCACATCGCCCGTCGATACATGGTTGAGATTGTACTTCTCGACCAGTCTGGCAGCCTGAGTGCCCTTGCCGCATCCAGGTGCGCCGAATAATACGATATTCAACATACGTGTTTTTGTTTTTAGTCTAACCGGATGCAAAAGTACGGCTTATTTTTTGCCAAACAATGATATTTTGGTATATTTGTAAAATAATTTAATTAACGTGGAGGGCCCGATCCAAAACCGGCAGACAGCCGTTCAGGACAAAACACCTCAACGACTGCCGAAGATCGCCCCGCCCGCTCCAAATCCTGAATATCATGGCCTCGACAAAACCGACCGAAATAGCTACTCTCGGCGAATTCGGACTCATAGACCACCTCACCGAAAAGTTCACCGCCCACAACGACTCGACACTCAAGGGCCCGGGCGACGACGCCGCAGTGATCGCCATCGACGACAAACGCGCAATGCTGCTCTCGACCGACCTGCTGCTCGAAGGGATCAATTTCGACCTGACATACTTCCCGCTCAAGCACCTCGGTTACAAGGCCGTCGTGGTGGGATGCAGCGACATTCTGGCGATGAATGCCCGCCCGACGCAGATTACCGTTTCGATCGGCGTGTCGAGCAAAATCTCGGTCGAGGCACTCGACGACCTCTACGAGGGCATTCAGGCGGCCTGCAAGGAGTATGGAATCGACCTCGCCGGCGGCGACACCACCACCTCGATGACCGGACTCACGATCAGTGTAACGGCCGTCGGGATGGCCGACCGCGACAAGATTGTCTACCGCCACGGCGCCAAACTCCACGATCTGGTCTGCATAACGGGCGACCTCGGGGCCGCATACATGGGGCTGCACCTGCTCGAACGCGAAAAACGCGCCCTGGCCGGCGTCCCCAATCCGCAACCAAAATTCGAAGGCTACGAATACCTCCTGCAGCGACAACTGCATCCCTACGCACGGCTCGACATAATCGAATCGCTCGCCGAGGCCGGCATCACGCCCACCTCGATGATCGACCTTTCGGACGGCCTCGCCTCCGACATGCTCCAGATCTGCAAGGCCTCGGAATGCGGCGTCCGGCTCTATCTCGAACGCATCCCCATCGCGCAGCAGACCACCAGGATGGCCGAGGAACTGCATGCCGACCAGGTAACTGCAGCCTTGAATGGCGGCGACGACTACGAACTGCTCTTCACTGTTCCGCTCGAAAAGCAGGAGCAGATCATGGGACTGGGCGGCATCGATGTCATCGGTCATATCGTTGCGGCCGACAAGGGCGCCGCACTGGTCACCCCCGACGGCAACAACATCCAGCTCCAGGCTCAGGGCATCCGGCTGTAAACAGACAGCTGAAGCGTCTGGGTAAGGTAAGACCGGCGCGATCATTTCTGGATGCATCGCCCAAACCAGTTTCGGATGTGAAGGGGAAGTACGGTTTTGGATGCACGGTCCAATCCCGTTTTGGTGGCGAATGGAAAGTGGATGAGTGGCCCAACCCTGTTTCTCGGATGCAAGGAGTCAGGGGAAGGCACAGTTCCACATGCATGGTCCCGTCCCGCTTTGAATGCGTGCCACCCCTCCCCGAATCCGATTTCACCCGCCCATACTCCAATTCTCTCCCGCCCGAATCGGATTTTACCCGCCCGCTCCCGCTTTGTGACCGCGCGAAAGCCCTTTGCCGCAGCCCGAAATGCGATTTTGGGATGCATTTATTTTGCAATCTGACAAAATTTACCTATCTTTGCGACGCTTTTTAGCGAAACTCAATAATTAATAAACAGTTATGAACAATTACGAAACCGTTTTCATTGCCACACCCGTACTGTCGGACGTACAGGTAAAAGAGGTGCTGGACAAATTCCAAGGTGTTATCACCGAGAACGGCGGTCAGATCGTGAATGTCGAGGAGTGGGGTCTCAAGAAACTCGCTTACCCGATTCAGAAAAAGACCACCGGATTCTATTTCCTGATCGAGTTCACCGGCATGGGCCCCATCGTCGAAACTCTCGAAACCCAGTATCGCCGCGACGAACGCGTTATCCGATTCCTCACCTTCAAACAGGACAAATACGCTGTCGAATACGCCGAAAAACGTCGCGCTAAACTCGCTAACAAATCGCAGGAGGAGTAATTATGGCACAGGAAAATAAAGCGCAGAACAGCGAAATCCGCTATCTCAACCCCGTATCGGTTGACGTCAAGAAAAAGAAATATTGCCGTTTCAAGAAGTTGGGCATCAAGTATGTCGATTACAAAGACGGCGAATTCCTCAAGAAGTTCCTCAACGAGCAAGGCAAAATCCTGCCCCGCCGTCTGACCGGAACCTCCCAGAAATTCCAGAAGAAGGTCGCTCAGGCTGTCAAACGTGCCCGCCACCTGGCAATCCTGCCCTTCGTAACCGATTGTATGAAATAATCATTAGGAGGAGACGACAATGCAAGTAATTCTTATAAAGGACGTTGAGAAACTGGGATACGCTAACGACATCGTGGATGTCCGCCCCGGATACGCCAACAATTACCTCATCCCGCAGGGATTTGCAAAGGCCGCTACCGCTTCCGCAAAGAAGGTCCTCGCTGAAAACCTCAAGCAGCGCGCACACAAGGATGCCAAAATCCTTGCCGACGCTCAGGCTCTGGCCGAAAAACTCGCAGTTCTGCCGCTGGTTATCACCGTCAAGGCCGAGGATGGCAAGATCTTCGGTAGCGTAACCTCGTCGGATCTGGCCGAGGCTCTCGCCGCTAAAGGCATCGAGATCGACCGAAAGGTTATCACCGTAGACCCCGTAAAGGAGATCGGCGAATACAAGGCTTCCGCCAAACTCCATCGCGAAGTCAAGGCTACAATCTCGTTCTCGGTAGTTGCCGAAGAGTAACTGATACGTTGAACATAAATAGATAGAAAGAGCCCGGTCCTCATAAGGACCGGGCTCTTTCTTTGGTGGAATGCCGTGAAGATCTCACTCTCCATCCCACCAGTCTCCGGGCATCAGATTAGGTTGGTACAAAACAGAAATATGGTGGTGCTTTAGGGAACATGCAGTTGTATTTATCGAAATATGACGTATCTTTGTTGTGTTTGGCAACGGCTCGTCCGCCCCAAAATAACCGGATCAGAATGCCCCGCAAACCATATATCGTTATCGATAAAGAATACATCGGTCTCAAACCATTCATCGAGACTCTGCCGTCACATCCGCACGGCGAACGTGTGCTTTACGATAAGCGGAACTTCGTACAACTCTTTACCGTTGACGGCATACGCCTCGTGGTGAAACAGTATGTTCGGCCACACCGGATAAACCGCTTCGCTTATGCGTACATCCTAAAAAGCAAGGCCGAACGGACCATGTCAATAGGTCGACAACTGCTCAAACTCGGAATTAATACACCTCTGCCAGTCGCCTTCATCGATACATACGGCAAAGGCGGACTGTATGATATCGGGTACAGCATCACGCTCTTCGACCCCGACCCCGAATTAAGAGCCATCGTTCAACTCGATCCGCAGGAACAGCTTGCCGTTGTCGAACAGTTGGCACAGTTCACCGCTCACATGCATCGTAGCGGGTTCTTCCACAACGACTACCACGAAGGCAACATATTTTTCGGCCGTAACGAGGACGGAACATACCGCTTCAGCCTGATCGACACCAATCGCGGCCGCTTCCGCCGCATGAGGCGCAAACGCTGCATCAAGGATCTCATCCTCTTCAACTTCGATGACCGGCTGATGAAGCGGTTCATATATACATATGCCGAGCTGATGGGTTGGCATCCGCAATTGACATTCAATGCGGTTCTGCATCTGCGCGAATGGCGCAGGTTCGACAAAAGCCGTCTGCGTCCGTTCCTGAAGCACCTGGTCGGCATAAAACCCAAGCATGCCAAAGACGAATAAGCCTCAACTGTGAGCATCAGTCGGCATACCGGAGCCGCTGTTGCTCCAACCTTATCCCCCACCACATATATTCGCTTGAATGCTCGGCGCGCAACCGCCATGCATTCATCATACGTGTTCACAATACAAGTGCAGGCCGCTTCTTTTCGGGAAGCGGCCTGCACTTGTAAATAAATCTCAGTCAGTTACTGCTATACCAGTCCCGAGAAGCCCATGAATGCCATGGCAAGGATACCGGCCGTAATCAATGCTATCGGCGTACCGCGCATGGCCATCGGGACATCCTCCATCTCCAGACGTTCGCGCACACCGGCAAACAGTATCAGCGCAAGTGCAAAACCGAGCGCTACCGACACCGAATATACGACCGACTGCAACAGGTTGTAATGTTCCTGTACCAACAGGAGCGCAACACCCAGTACGGCGCAGTTGGTCGTGATCAGCGGCAGGAATATACCCAATGCCTGATAGAGCGTCGGGCTCACCTTCTTGAGAATGATCTCGACCATCTGGACCAGAGCTGCGATGACCAGGATGAATACGATTGTCTGCATGTATTCGATACCGAACGGCTGGAGCACATACTCCTGCAGCGGCCACACCACCAAAGCCGTGATCGCCATCACGAACGTAACGGCAGCCCCCATACCGATGGATGTTTCGACGCGGCTCGACACCCCGAGGAACGGGCATATGCCGAGGAACTTCGACAGAACGATGTTATTGACGAATATGGCGCCTATAATGATTGTAAAATACGATATCTCCATAGCTATTTCTTGGATTTAGCGGTTAATTTATTGAAGAGCACCATCAGGTATCCCAACACGAGGAATCCGCCGGGTGCCAGTACGAATACGAGCATACCGTCGCCCGAGATGAGCGAATGGCCGAAGATTGCGCCACTGCCCAACAGTTCGCGCACGGCACCGATGACGGTGAGTGAGCAGGTAAATCCCAGACCGATTCCGAGGCCGTCGAGAGCCGATGCGAAGGCGCCGTTTTTCGAAGCGAAAGCCTCGGCGCGGCCCAGAATGATACAGTTGACCACGATCAGCGGGATGAAGATTCCCAACGACTTGTACAATCCCGGAACATAGGCCTGCATCAGCAGCTGGATAACGGTTACGAACGAGGCGATCACAACGATGAAGGCCGGAATTCGCACCTTGTCCGGAATAAGATTCTTGATGAGCGAGATCACGATGTTCGACATGATGAGCACGGCCATCGTTGCAACGCCCATACCCATACCGTTCATGGCCGAGGTAGTGGTTGCCAGCGTGGGACACATTCCCAGCACCAGTACGAACGTCGGGTTCTCCTTGATGATACCCTTGGTAATAAGTTTCAGATTATTCATCGCTGCCTCCTTTCTGAGTAGCCTCGTTTTCTGAAGACGCCGCATCATAACCGTCCGTGGAGGTTGCCGACGTTACTCCATCGTTATTCACTTCCGTTTCGGATGCCGCCTGGTCGTAACTGCCCGTGGCCGTGGCCGACGTCACCCCATCGTTATTCGCACTTGTCAACGCCTTTTCGGCATCCGTCAACTCACGGACCTCGCCCTTTTTGACCGGAGCATTGCCCAACAACTCCTGTACGGCATTATAGGCCCGGGCAACAGCATCGACATAGGCCCGTGACGATATCGTCGCAGCCGTCAACGCCTGAACATCACCTCCGTCCTTGGTCACGGCCAGCGGCTGTTTCATCTCCGACGGATTCTTGCCCTTGAAGCTCATGAGCAGCGGATTTTCCGGTTCAGTCATCTTGCTGCCCAGACCCGGAGTTTCGTTGTGTTCCAGAACATTGATATTGTAGACCTTGCCCGAGGCATCGAACCCGACCATCAATCTGAACACGCCGCTGAAGCCCTTGTCGGTCATCGTCTCGACGGCATAACCTACGGGTTCTCCCGCCTTGGTCGCCGAATAGACCGTTACAGGCAGGCCATCAACGGTCATATCCTTCATCGAGTTTTCATCGAATTCGGGCAGGACATTCTTCAGTGCCTCCTTGACATTCTCCAATTTTGCGTTTTCGATCGACTGCGAGGTGATCTTGTTCACCAGACCGACGCAAAGCGAGGATATAAACGTGATGCTGAAGAGCACCACAACCATATTTTTCAACGAACTTTTCATATTCCCCCTCCTACTTTGCAACACCGAAACGGCGCGGTTTGATATACTTGTTCAACAGGCAGGCGACGCAGTTCATAATCAGAATTGCAAACGACATACCTTCGGGATAGGCTCCCCACGTACGTATGAGCATCGTAATGACACCGATACCGATACCGTACCAGATCATACCCTTCTTGGTCATTGGCGAGGTCGAGTAGTCGGTAGCCATGTAGACAGCGCCGAGGATTGCACCGCCGGTGAGCAGGTGGAACAGGGGCGACATGTAGGACTGCGGATCGATCAGGAAGAGGATTCCGCTGAACACGGCCATCGAGCCGAGTACCGCAACCGGAATATGCCATGTGATGACGCGGCGGATCAACAGGTATGCGAATCCGACGAGCAGCAGCAGTGCAGCCACCTCACCGAGAGAGCCGGCCTTGAAGCCGAGCAACAGGTCCTGATAATTGATCTGTGCGACGAGGTCACTCATCGGGGTACCGTTTTTGAGGCCCTCCTTGATGAATGCCAGCGGTGTAGCGCCCGAATATGCATCGGCGGTAGCACCTACGGCAAAGGCCTCGGAGGTCATCTGCACGGGGAACGAAATAAGCAGGAATACACGTCCGACCAGTGCCGGGTTGAACGGGTTCTTGCCGATACCGCCAAAGGTCATCTTGCCCACGCCGATAGCGACCAGGGCGCCGATAACCACGATCCACAGCGGGATGGTCACGGGGAGGTTGAATGCGAGCAGCACGCCCGTAACCACGGCCGACAGGTCGCCGACCGTCGAACGGCCCTTCAGGAGATACTTCTGGATGAGATATTCGAACAGCACGCACGACAATACCGAAACGGCCGTTACCGCCAGAGTCATCCATCCGAAAACTATTACCGACACCACCAGAGCCGGCATGAGCGCTATGATCACATCGCGCATGATGCGAGTGGTCGATTCGCTGCTGTGGACATGTGGCGACGGTGCAACGATTAATTTATCCATGATTTACGTGAAATTTTCGTATGTGTTACTTATTTCTTTTGGGCCGCGGCTCTCGCGCGGATCATTCCCATTACCTTGGCCTTGCCCAGACGGATGTAGTCAAGCAACGGCATGGCGGCCGGACACGTGAACTGGCAGCAGCCGCATTCGATACAGTCGGTCACATGCTCCTCCTCGAGGCGATCCCAAATCTGCTTGCGGGAGAGCTTGCTGATTAGGAATGGTTCGAGACCCATCGGGCAGGCATCCACACACTTGGCGCACTTGATGCACTGCGTTGCCTCACGGCGTTCGGCCTCCTCGCCGCTCATGATCAGTATGCCCGAGGTTCCCTTGGTCACGGGAGCCGAGAGGTTGACCATCGCACGTCCCATCATCGGGCCGCCGTTGATCACCTTACGGGCATCGGCCGGCATACCGCCCACGGCTTCGATCAGCTTGTCGATCGGGGTGCCGATACGCACCAGAAAGTTCGACGGGGTTTTGACCTTCTTGCCGGTCACCGTCACGACACGTTCGATCAGGGGCTTGTTCTTCTGCACGGCCTCGTAAACGGCCAGCGCCGTCGAGGCGTTCTGCACTACCGCTCCCACATCGATCGGCAGGCCACCCGAAGGCACCTGACGTCCGGTAACGGCTGCTATCAACTGTTTCTCACCGCCCTGCGGATACTTCACGCGCAGCGGGACTATCTCTACTCCCGCAAACGATGCCGCAAGCTTACGCAGATGGGCTATCGCATCGGGTTTGTTGTTTTCGATACCGACATACGATTTCATTACGCCCAGCGCCTTGGCCAGAATCGTAACTCCCACGAGCAGCTCCTCGCCGCGTTCGAGCATCACGCGATGGTCCGACGTCAGGTAGGGCTCGCACTCGACACCGTTTATGATCAGGAATTCGGCCTTCTTGCCCGGGGGCACGCTCAGCTTGACGTGTGCAGGGAAGGTCGCACCGCCCATACCGACGATACCGGCAGCCTGAATCTTTGCAATGATCTGTTTCGAATCGAGTTTGCACTCGCGGACAACATCTTTCGACAGGTCGATACCCTCGGCCCAATCGTCGCCATCGCGTTTGATCGTGATGGCGGGTTGACGCAGACCGCTGCCGTTCACCGCAAGATCGACCGATGCCACCGTACCCGAGATCGGTGAATGAATGTTGCTCGAAACGAAACCTCCGGCCTCGGCGATCACCTGGCCGGTAAGCACCTTGTCGCCCTTGGCCACCTTGGCTACCGCCGGAGCGCCGATATGCTGCGATAAAAATATCGTAACCGTATCGGGCAATGCGAATACCTCGATCGCCCGCTCGCGGCTCAACTTATTCTCTGACGGATGGACTCCGCCAATAGGAAAACTCTTCATATCTTCAGCTTTTCGTCGTTATTCTTTGGTTTGGGACTCTTTGACGGGGGCCGCCTGTGCTGCATCCACCGGTTTCCCAGCAACCTTCGCTGCCGCCGGCTTCTGCTCCGCTGCAGGCTTCTCCGCAACCGGTTTTGCTTCGGCTTTCGGAGCCGCAGGCTTTACTTCACCCTTTGGAGCAGCCGGTTTTGCCGCGCCGTCGGCCTTGACCGGTGCAGGCGGGAAGTTAACCGCCATGATAGCGCCCGTAGGACACTCGGCAACGCACTTGCGGCACAGTTTGCACTTCAGAGGATCGATGTATGCAAGATTGTTCTCGACCGTAATCGCTCCGAACGGACATGCCTTGGCGCACTTGCCGCAACCGATACATCCGGCCTTGCAGGCCTTCATCACAACGGCGCCCTTGTCGCGGCTGACGCACGAAACATATACACCGCGATTCTTGGGCCACTTCTTGCGCAGTTCGATCACCCCCTTCGGGCAGGCCTTGACGCAGGCTCCGCAAGCAGTACACTTGTCTGGATCGACCTCCGGCAGACCGGTCTCCTTATTCATCGAGAGCGCCCCGAACGCACAAGCCGTAACGCAATTGCCCATACCGATACAACCGTACGAGCAACCTGTTTCGCCCGCATAGAGCGACGCTACAACGGCACACGACCTGGCACCGTCGAACTCATTTGTACGGGGACGTTTTGCGCACGTGCCGCCGCATCTCACCACAGCCACCTGCGGTTCCTTTTCGGGAGCCGTTTTACCCAGATAGGCAGCTGCCTTTTTCATGGTTTCGGCGCCGCCCACCGGGCAGAACAGTGCCGAAATGTCATCGTTTTTGACCAGTGCATCGGCCATACCACGACAGCCCGGGAATCCGCAACCGCCGCAATTGGCGCCCGGAAGCATCTTCTCGACCTCGTCGATACGCGGATCCTCTTCGACCTTGAACTTCTGTGCCACCACATACAGTATCGCAGCCGCAAGCAGGCCCAACGCACTCAGCGTTACTACGGTCCAGACAAGGACCATTACCCAATCTTCCATTACAGTTTTTTTATTTGAAATATAATATCTGTTTCCAACCTTCTGCCGAACAGGTGCAGCAATAAATAATAGACGGCCACCGCCCCCAGAGAAGCCGCAGCCGCCAAACCCTCGTGCATGCCCGCCGAAACACACACCGTCAATACCACAATCAACAATACCAGCGGAAGGACATACGACAACACAACCGCCTTCATACCGGCATTGCGTCCGATCGAGACCATACATCGCTCGCCTATTGCGAAATCGGACGCATGCGGAGTCCTGACCTCGATACGTTTGCTTCCGGTTTCGCTCATTCCGCAGGCTCCCCGGGCATGGCACGTCGCACATGCGCTTTCGGCCACGATCTCCACTACAACCATGTTGTCGCCAACGGCCGAAACGACCCCGATATGTTCGATCGGTTTTGCCATATTCGTCAGTCGCCGTATTTGTTGATCAACGGAAGCACCCTGTCACGTCCGAACGTACAGCTCGACAGACGCAGCGTCGGGCAGAACTGGAAGCGCTTCTTCTCGTTGCGCATCATCATCGAATGTATCTTGCGCACCACATCGGCATCGAAACCGGCATTGATTATCTCCTCACGGTGCTGCCCGCGCTCGATCATGCGGTACAGGATGGCATCGACAACCTCGTACGGCGGCAGGAAATCCGAATCCTTCTGATCGGGATGCAGTTCCGACGAAGGCTCCTTTTTAAGTATGTTTTCGGGAATTATCTCGTGTTCGCGGTTGATATAGCGCGCCAGGTCATATATCTCACTCTTGTAGACATCGCCCGTAATGCTTATGCCGCCGGCCGTATCGCCATAGAGCGTACACCAGCCCAAGGCATTCTCACTCTTGTTCGACGAGTTGAGCAGCAGGTACCCCTGCTTGTTCTGCAGTGCCATGAGCATGATGGTACGGATACGTGCCTGAATGTTCTCTTCGGTGGCGTCGAACGGGGTTCCGCCGACGACCGGTATGAGCGACTCGACGATACTCTTGTACGCCTCGGTGATCGGGACCACATTGTACTCTATACCGAGATTTTCGGCCAGCTGCACGGCATCCTTCACCGAATCCTCGCTCGAGAACTGCGAAGGCATCATTAGGGCCCTGACATTTTCGGCGCCGAGCGTATCGACCGCAATCGAAACCACCACCGACGAATCTATGCCGCCCGACAGGCCGACACAGGCTCGCGTATAGTTGTTTTTCCTGAAGAAGTCGCGCAATCCGCACTTGATGGCCGCATACAGATTGCTGGTACGGTTCTTATAGTATGAGAACGGGGTTTGAATCGGTTCGTTTTCACGGGCCAGGTCGCACACCTTGAAGTCTTCGCCGAAGGTATCGAGCAGCGTCACCATCTCGCCCGTTCGGTCGTACACCGACGAGGCACCGTCGAAGACGATGTCGGTGGCACCGCCGACCTGATTGACGAACACCACGTTCTTGCACTCGACATATGCCAGGTGGTGCAGCTCCTCGTAGCGTGATTCGAGTACGCGCTTGCGATAGCGTCGTGCTGCGACATTGATGATTGTGGTCACCGAGCGGTCGAAATTCTTGATCCGCCGCAGGTCGTCACCCACAACTATTGCCACATGTTCGCCGCAGATATCCGCCGTTTCGTAACCTTTCGAGGGGTATATATACCCCATCTCGTCGCGAAGATTGACATATTTCTTGCCCACGCACCGTTTGATCTCTCCTGATTCGATGAGTACTGCGGCGCTTATCGTACGGCCGTTCTCCTGCACGGGCACCCCCACGATCACCGATATTCCGCGGCTGTGGGCGGCGATCTTCTCCAGTGCCTCCTCGCACAACTCCAGGAACGTAACCTTGTTGAGCAGGTCATAGGCCGGCGTACCGCTGACGGCCTGCTCGGCAAAGACCAACAGATCGGCATTATGGTATTTGGCCTTGTCGATCGCCTCGATTATCTTCGAGGTATTGCCCTCAATGTCACCTACGGTATAGTTAAGCTGGGCAAGTGCAATCTTCATACTCCGAAACAGTTATGATTCAACCCCGCAAAGATAGTTTTTTTTTGGCAAACCACCATATATATAAATAAAAATCACCGCCCCGCCGGACAAACCCTGCAACATGATATTTGACGTATCGAAATTTGTTTTATATTTGCAGGATTGAGTTACCATATTATTTCGAAGACCATGTTACATTTTCTGGCTATCGGCACCACCGAAATCTTTCTTATCGTTTTGGCCATTGTGCTGCTGTTCGGCGGCAAAAAGATTCCCGAACTCATGAAGGGCATCGGCAAGGGCATGCGCTCGTTCAAGGAGGGCATGAACGAAATCGACAACGACATCAAAGATACCCCGAAGAAGGCTTCGGCACAAAAAGAGGAGTCCGCAAACGAGCAACCCAAAAACGACAACCAATAATAGCCTGCTGCCGGCCAACGGCACGCAGGTGATCTAACGATGAGCGACCAGAACATACCTTCCGACAACGACAACGAACGCGAGATGACCTTTTGGGATCATCTCGACGAGTTGCGCAAGGTTCTGGTCCGCATCGTAGCGGCGGCATTGCTGTTCGGTTGCGTAGTACTGCTGCTCAAGGATCAGATATTCAAGGCTATCCTGGCTCCGACCGAGGGAGATTTCATAACATACCGGCTCATAAACCGGCTGCTCGAATACCTCGGCATGACTTCGATGCTGATCCCATCGAACAACATCACGCTGATAAATACCGAGCTCGCCGCGCAGTTCATGACCCACATCTCGGTCTCGTTCATCATCGGACTGCTCGCAACCGCACCATACATCATCTACCAGTTGTTCCTATTCATCAAACCGGCCCTCTACGACAATGAACGCCGTAATTCGGGCCGTATCCTGACCGCCGTAGTCCTGCTCTTCTACCTCGGCGTTGTGGTCGACTACTTCGTCATTTTCCCGATATCGGTCCGCTTTCTCGGCACATATCAGGTCGACCCGAGCGTTGCCAACACAATCACCCTATCATCTTATATCTCAACCTTCACCACTCTATCACTGATGATGGGGGTCGTCTTCGAAGTACCGGTACTCGTATATTTCCTGACACGGATGGGGATCATCTCATCCGCCCTGCTGAAAAAGTACCGCCGGCACTCGTTCATCGTAATCCTGATCATATCGGCTATCATAACCCCGCCCGATGTATTCACACTGATACTGATGTGCCTGCCGCTGTACGGGCTGTACGAAGTGGGCATCGTCATCGCGCGGCGCGTCGAACGGCGCAAGGCCGCCCTGCAAAAGGAGGAGTAAACCATAACACGCTAAAAACATTTGGAGGCCGATTTATGCAAATCAGCCTCCAAATATTCTCTGTATCACGGTTCTGGCTTTCAGTCGCTCAGGGGATGGTCAACCCTTTTTCGACTGTCGGGCGAGCATCAAACTTTCGGCAATCGTGAAATCCTCCTCCCAGTCGATATCGAGCGAGTGTATCTTGTCCATCACGAAGAGTGCCGGATGCTGTCCGAGGCGGTTCCGCTGACTGACATAGATCTCGCGCGAGGCGAGGAATACCGTATGGTTGATCTCGTAGAGCGGGGCCAGATCCTGTGTCCGCGGCCACGGCAGCGGGGTTGTGTTGTTGATCAGGCGGCCCGAGGCATCGAGCAGGAAATTGCGCAACTCGCTCACCCCGACCAGCGAATCGTAACCCTCGCCCAGCGCCTTGATATATGCCTCGACGGCCGCATCATACTCTTCGGCACCGGCCAGCGGCGTAGTGACATGTCCCCAAAGTATATGTTCGGCATCGGTCACGGTCGGGACATAGCTGATCAGATCCTGCAGGTTGGTCGAATCGAGACACAACTCGTCCGGACGGCGTTCGACACGCAGCCGCGGCGACTGCCGTGCATAACGTTCACCGATGCGCAGGCACTCCTCGTCGTTGGTCGAGAGGATGATCTCGTCGATCCGTTCGGTCTGCAGGAGCTGCTGCAGTTTGTTGGCCAGCAGTCCGCCTTCGATACCGGCAAACGTACGGGTATTCTTGTTCTTGACCCGCTGGCTCCCCTTTCGGGCCGGCAGGAAAAATGCTATGTGAGGTTTCCGTTCCATGTCGCGCAGTGTAATGTCTCAAATGCGGTGATAGATCGAATCGACCCGCAGTGCGTTGTAGATCGTCGGTGTCAGCGAGACGAACTCTCCGCCGAACACACGTCCGAAGGCCGACAGGATATATTCATTTTCGGTTGTAAGGTCGCGCTCCTTCTGCGTCAGCACCATATCCGTGTAGCCGTCGTAGCCAACCAACATGACGCTTTCGGCCTGCATGTCGAGAGCCGCCTGGAGCGCCATTGACGTACACGAATCGGTGTACTGGTCGGTAAAGGTCACCTGCTTCAACTCGAACGTACGGTCAGCGACACTTGCCGGGACGTCGGTTCCCATCCGGCGGGGATATGGCGGCAGGATGCACTGCCCGCGGAAATCGCCCAGGCCGTCGAAGACGCGCTCCATACGGTGTCCCTCATCACCCACCAGGCAGAATATCTGCGGATTCGGCATGTCGCGAAGCAGCGAGGCATTGCGCGACGAAGCATGGACAATGGTAATCGACGGATCGGAGGCCAGCAGCGTCCGTATCGCTTCGATATGTTCAACGGTCTTGGGGCCGCCGCCGACAATCAGCACACGCCGCGACGGTGCAGCCTCATAGATCGGGAACTTGTCGTTGTCCTCGATGTGGAGGCGCTTGTTTTCGAGTGCCCGCACGATGCTGTTGAGCGACAGCAGGCGGTTGCTCACCCAGGCCATCACCTCCTTCTGCGGCAGCGAATTGGCGCCCGACAGCATGTATGGCAGGCTGGTACCCCACCCGTAACGGCGCTGCAACACCATAAACCGCTCGACGACATTTCCCAGCGTATTGAAATCGACCTCCAGCCCAGACTTGTTCAGGAAGGCCAGCAGCAGTTCGAGCTTCAGGTTACCGGCGCCGCGTCCCATTCCGAGCACCGTGGCATCGACCGAGGCGGCACCGCAGTCGATCGCAGCAAGCGTATTGACCAGGGCCATTTCGAGGTTGTTGTGGCCGTGAAACCCGATCGGCACGGTGGTATGTTCGCGGACCATGGCAAAGATCTCGCGCACATCGTCGGGCGTCACACCGCCGAACGAATCGACCATGTTGATGCAGTCGACCCAACCGTTCAGTTTCGGCAGCTGCTCGAGGAATGCCGGCATCTCGCGCCACTTCGACATGTACATGACATTGAATGCCACCGCCACGCCGCGTTCGGCAACGGCACGCCCCAATTCGACGGCACGCTCCATGTTGTCGGGAGCGATGGCCATACGCACCATGTCGATACAGTCGCGCACCGGATCCAGAACTGTCGGCAGATCTTTCGGCCGGATATCCTTTTCGTTGAGCATCAGGGCGATCTTCTTGGTACAGCGTGCCCGCAGCCCCTCCATCACGAACCGCGGCGAATAGCCGTACTTGCCCATATAGTTTTTCGACGGCAGCGACCGGTAGCCCACCTCAATGGCATCCACCGGCAGGACGTTCATCGCATCGACATAGCTCTCGACAAGCCGGTCATCGAAATCCCAGTCGGTGTAATAACCGCCGTCACGCAGCGTACAATCCAATATCTTCATAACCTTCGAGCCTCCCTGCTCGATCTGTTTCGGGGGTTAGTTTGGTTATCTGTTGAGCGGATTTTCGGTGCGGTACCACTCCACGAACCGCCTGATTCCATCCTCGAGCCGGATCGAAGGCCGGTAACCGTAATCGTGCTCCAGATGCGACGTATCGGCATATGTCTGGTAGACATCGCCGGCCTGCATCGGCAGCATGACCATCTCGGCACGGCGGCCGAGAGCCTGCTCCATCGTACGGATGAAATCCATCAGCCGCACCGGCTCCGAACAGCCGATGTTATATATCTTGCAAGGCACCTCACCCGACTTGCAAGGCACCTCACCCGACGGCGCCGTCCCCGCAATGACGCGGTGCAGCCCCTCGATAATATCGTCGATATAGGTGAAGTCACGCGACAGGTCGCCGCCGTTGAAGACCTTGATCGGCCGGCCCTGCGAAATAGCATCGGCAAAGAGCATCGGCGCCATGTCGGGACGTCCCCACGGCCCGTAAACCGTGAAAAACCGCAAACCCGTCGAGGCTATGCCGTAGAGCTTCGAATAGCAGTGCGCCATCAGTTCGCCCGACTTCTTGGTCGCGGCATAGAGGCTCACCGGATTATCCGTACGGTCATCCTCGCTGAACGGCACCTTGGCATTTGCACCGTAGACACTGCTCGACGAGGCATAGACCAGATGTCGCACCGGATAGTGGCGGCAGCACTCCAGCAGGTTGATGAACCCGACAATGTTACTGTCGATGTACGCATATGGGTTCTCGATCGAATAGCGCACACCTGCCTGGGCAGCAAGGTTGCACACAACATCGAACCGCTCCTCGGCGAACATGCGCTGCAACGCCTCGCGATCCTCCAACTGGAGCCGCACGAAGCGGTAATTCCCGAAACGGCGGCTTGTCAACTGCTCGCCGTAGGCGGCATTCTCGGCCCCGACCCCGATACACGACAGGCGGCCGTACTTCATCCGCACGTCGTAGTAGTCGTTGATCGAGTCGATGCCTACGACATCATGTCCCTCTTCGGCCAGACGGCGGCCGATATAGTAACCTATGAATCCGGCCGCGCCGGTAACAAGTATCTTCATTTCAAAACCCTTTTCAACCAATCCTGAAATAGTCCAGACCGGCACCTTCGACCTCCCGCCGGTCATATATGTTGCGGCCGTCGATCACTGCCGCACCTTTCATTCTGTTTTTCACGGTGTTCCAGTTCGGGAGCCGGAACTGTTTCCATTCGGTCACGATCATCAGCGCATCGGCATCCTCCAACGCTTCGTACATGTCGTCGCAGTACTCTATCCTGTCGCCAAGACGGCGGCGCGCCTCATCCATCGCAACCGGATCGTAGGCCTTCACGCGGCAGCCGGCCGACAGCAGCCGCTCGATCAGCACCAGCGAAGGCGCCTCACGCATATCGTCGGTTTCGGGTTTGAACGAGAGTCCCCACATAGCCACGCACCGGCCGGCAATATCGCCGCCGTAATAGCGTTCGAACTTGTCGAAAAGAATTCCCTTCTGACGTTCATTCACCGCCTCGACGGCCTCCAGCACCTGCATCCGGTAACCGTTCTGGGCCGCCGTACGGATCAGCGCCTTGACATCCTTCGGGAAGCACGAACCGCCGTAGCCGCAACCCGGATAGAGGAACTTCGACCCGATACGCACATCGGCACCTATGCCCTTGCGGACCATGTTCACGTCGGCACCGACGATCTCGCACAGGTTGGCAATGTCGTTCATAAACGATATGCGCGTGGCCAGCATCGAATTGGCCGCATACTTGATCATCTCGGCCGAGGCGACATCCGTGAATATCATTCTGTAATTGTTCATCATGAATGGTTTGTAGAGGCGCTCCATCAGTACCTTCGCGCGGTCGCTCTCGACACCCACCACAACACGGTCGGGCTTCATGAAGTCGTCGATGGCATCGCCCTCCTTCAGGAACTCGGGATTCGACGCCACATCGAACGGTATCTCTTCACCGCGGGCCGCCAACTCCTTCTCGATCACCGCACGCACCTTGCGGGCCGTCCCCACCGGAACGGTACTCTTGGTAACCAGCAGCGTATATTTCTTGATATTGCGGCCGAAGGTCGAGGCAACCTCCAGCACATACCTCAGATCGGCACTGCCATCCTCGTCGGGCGGCGTGCCCACGGCACTGAAAACGATCTCGACACTGTCGAGGCACTCCCTCAGGTCGGTGGTGAAGTGCAGGCGCCCGCCCTGACGGTTACGCGCGACCAACTCCTCCAGTCCGGGCTCATAAATCGGGATTCCGCCCCCACGCAACATCTCGATCTTGCGGGCATCCACATCCACGCAAGTAACGTCGGCTCCCATCTCGGCGAAACATGCTCCCGAAACCAGTCCGACATATCCTGTTCCTACGATTGCTATCTTCATTTCAAGTCAAAATTTACGTTTTTCTACACTCCCCGGCCCTATCCGTCCGCAGGTGGCAGCACTCCGACAGCGAGCGTTTGCTTCATTCGTGCAAAGATATGAAATATTCCTCTATCAAAAGCTATGGCTACCCCAGATTCGAATCAGGGTCGCTTCCGGCGCTTCCGGAATACAACATGTTCGAGCAGCAGCACGAACAGCACTCCCATCACGAAACCGTTTCCGACGATCGGTTTCAGCAGCGACGGGATTGCCGCCGTAGCCTCGGCCGGAGCCAGCGCCACGACCAGCGCCAGCATCACGGGCAGTCCCACCGTAATGCCTCCATCAAAGTCGGATGTCGCGCCGAACATGTTCACCATCTGGAACGCTGCCGCCAGCTGTGCGGCCATGAGGTACATCAGTACGGTACCCATTACGGGTGACGGTATGGCCGATAGCACCCCGACTGCCTCCGGAAACATCGCACATACCACCAGTCCCACACCGGCCGGCAGCAGGGCATAACGCGATGCGCAACCCGAAGCCGAAATGATTCCGGGGCTGAACGAGTAGTCGACATGCCCCACCACGCCGAACATTCCCGACAGGGCGTTGATCAGACCGACGGTAACCACACCGCGCGTCGACCGTTTTTCGACATGGTCGGCATCGACAAACTTCGCAACCGACTGTATCGAGCCGAGTTCGTTGACCAGCAGCGCCACATAGCAGAACAGGAATGCGATTATCGTACCGGCATCCACCTCCAGCGGCCACGTTATCAATGACACTGCCGGTTTGCCTACTGCCAGCGCATCACCGGCGGGCCACCCTTCAAAGCCATAATAGACGACACTGCCCACGGCCAGCGCCAGCAGCACGACAGTCGACTTCCATAACCCGGGCAGCAGTTTGTTTGCCAGCACCATAAGCAAAGCCAACATGATTGCCATCGAGAAGTTCAGTATGCCGTCGCCGCCCGACCCGAAGATCAGGTTCATGAAGACCGGCATTATCGTAAATGCTATCAGAGCCAGTATCACGATGATCACACGCGGAGTAAAGAGCGGCTGGAGCCGTTTGAGCCAACCGCTGGCGGCCAGCAGGGCCAACAACACACCGCCGATGGCTATGGCCGTATATGTTGCCTGCACGGAGGCCGACGAGGCCGCCACAACGCCAATGATCAGCACGGCCGCCGGACCGGACATCAACGGCAGGCGGTGTCCCCACAACACCTGTACGATGATAGCCACCCCCATCGTAAAGAACAGTTTCTGGATGTAGAATATCTGGTCGGCGGCCGCATCGTAGTGCAGCCGTGCCACGAAGGTGCTTGTCAGCACGACCGGTATGGCCATCAACAGCCACTGCAGTCCGTACATCAACAGCGGAGCGATTTTCAGCCGTTCGTCGAGTGCATATCTGAATTTCATCTCTACGGGAAATAATCCGGCACGGCGGCATTTGGCACTCATTCGTGCTTCAGCCGTCGGCCCTTATAACAAAACAAAATTAAGGTTTTTCCGCCACAATATCATCTCCAGACTGCAAAAAAATGATACAGTCCGGTCCTGCCACAGGAACCGGGCTGTATCACATTTTCAGAAGCGTTGTTTACATACGGCAGACTGACGGCTGCCTATATCGGGCACACGCACAGCCCGCAATTCAACCACAGAACTAGTTCTGCGAACCGATGGGTACCGAAGGCGTGGCGTCGGGCGTAAAGTCGGCCGTAGAGTTGTTCGTGTCGACCAGACGGCCATTCGCATCGGCCTTGCGGCGGACACTCTTGCCGTATCGGTTCGGGTCCCTGTCTATCGAGCCGCAATGGGTCCAGCCTGCATCGAGCGACGTGTCGAACGACAAGGTATAGAAGACCTCCTCGACACTCAGGTTGACCGCATCCAGAACCCACGAATTGGGAATCTTGTAGGCCTTCGAGATATTCATCTCGTAGTCGCCGACCGCAGTATGGTTGATATACGTACCCTCCCACTTGTAGTTTTCGAGGAACTCGTCGACCGTCAACGTCGGCGGGAAGAAGGCTATGGCATGCCCCGTAAATCCACGGTCGTGCAGATAGGTGAACGATAGCGAATAGGTGTACCAGCGGTCGAGATTCGGCACCTCCGGATTGTCGACATCCTTGACCGCATTGGTCGATTCGTCATACCACTCGAAATCGGCTACCGACAGATCCATACCCAGATTGGGGTTGGACGTCAGATAGTTCTGCGCATTGTTGGCTATCAGCAGCGAACCGTGGGGCTCTACCGGAACATCGTCACCGTCGCCCGGAATCAGATAGACGGTCTGCACACCCGTATGGGTCGGACGTATGTCTACCGGATAAGTGTAGGTCAGCACCGAATTGATCTTCGACTCCATGATGGCCAGTCCGTCGGCATACAGCACCTCATCGGTATTGTTCGTGATCTTGTAATACTGGTTTGGGTTCTTCGAATCCACCTTGCCCGTCGACTCGATCACGTTGCCCGTAAAGAAGATCTCCTCGATCAGAAACTCGCCGGGTTCGGCATTGCGCCAACTCTGGGATACCGTTACGGTCATCAGCTCGTCTCCCTCCGAAGCCTTCACCACGACCTCCGCCGTACGGAAGTCGGCCGTGGTATTGCGTGCAACGGTCAGCACGATATCTGTTTCATTCTGCTCCTTCACCGAAAGCCATTCCGCCGCCTCGTCGGGGATCGCAACGCTGTACGAATACCCCTCGGGGACCGAAACCCTCTTGTCTCCCCCGAGCATACGTACGCTCACGGTGGTCTCGGTCGGGTCGTCCGGCACCGAAGGCCCCTGCTGTGTGATCGTAAGGGTCTTTGTCAGCGACGATGTCCGGATCGAGAAATTCGCCGTACGCGATTTGGTTTCATACTGCCGGTCAACGGTCACCTTAACTGTAGCCGCGCCCGTACCCGACATCTGCGAGAACGAGTACCAATCCTGTCCGTCGGTTACGATCTGCCACTCCTCATCGGTAGCTATGTCGAACTCAAATGTTCCGCCGACCGCCTCGACCGATGCTATCGAAGCCTCAAGCCCCGACGAAATATCGAGAAACGGCTCCTCCTTCGAACATGATACCATGCCGAACAGTACTGAAACGAATAAGATGATTTTCTTCATACGTGTAAGTTTTTTTATAGATTGAACATGTTGTTATGATATTGCCTAAAATCTGTAACTGCCAACAATCAGAATCTTACTCCGACCGAGCCGCTGAACATATGTCCGGACGCATTGGCACGCCCGACATACATCCGCCAGCCGAGCGATACGAATGCCGCCACCGAAGTACTGGCCCCGTAATTCAGGTCGAGCGCCGCACCGGCTGTAACGGGTTCGTCCGATGCCCGCTCAAAGTCGTATCCGACCATCTCGCGCAGGGCCGTCTCGACCGATACCGGCAGCTTCAGGCTGCTCGCCAGCGCATGGGTGTAACCTCCGCCCGCCGTAATATCCGCCAGCCAGCGGCCGCGCCTGATCCTGTATCCGATGTCGCACCCGCCGACAAGTGCCGATACACTCATCGACCGCTGCGGGTAACGGTATCCCTCACGGACCGACCTCCACGCAACATGCGGCCGCACGAACAGGTACCCCGCACGGTTCCGGAACCTTACTACGCCGCCGAGCGACACCCCACCCCGGCGGAGATCATACATCGTAAAGGTTGCCAGGACATTGTTCACTCCCAGCGCACCGTTGTCTATCACATTCTCGTCGCCTTTCCTGTTTTCATATTCAGCACCGAGTTCCACTCCCCACTCTACCATGCTGCGCGGGCTGCGCCACGCCGCGACCGCCGAATAGGTATCGCGCTTCAACGCCGTAATCGGAACCTTGTTCCCCGACCGCAGCAGCCGCTCGAAGCCGAACCTTTCATAGGCCGCCATTGCCGACCACCCGCAACCATCCTTCGGTACCGATTGCAATGACACCCCGTATCCGGCACCCTTGTATGTATATGACGTCGTCCCGTCGCCGGCCCCCGAATATCGGTCGAAATATGTCCCAAGGCCGGTCATCGGGATCTGACTGGTATTTGCCCCGTTGGTGTCGTAGTAGTCCACCTGCTGGTTCTGCCGGTAGACGCGCACGCCGGCCGTAACACCGACATAACGACTCCCGAGATCGAATCCGCCCGACACGTCGGCCGACAGGTCGGAGGTAATGTTCCGCGGACGCGGGTCGACCTGCCGGAATTCGTGCAGAGCCCGGTACGAAGCCATTGCCCCCCACACAAACCGGTCGCCGCGATGTGCATAACCTCCCGCAAAGGCATACTGTTCGGAAGTCAGGTCACCACCCACGGTATCTGCCACGACATGCGGATAGAGCAGGTCGTAATCCGACGTCGAGTTCCACAGTACGTTCCGTTTCACGCCGCGCGTGTACGAAGCTTCCGCCTCAACTGTCGAACGGCTGTCGAGATGCATGTACGAACCGGCTTCGAAACATCCGGCCGTCAAACCGTCGCCCTCGGCCCGCACGGCAGCCTCCTGTTCGCGGCGCAGGTCCAGCCGCAACCCTATCGACGACAGCGACACCGGATAGCGCCAGATGGCCGCGGCATTCGACGCCTCATACACTTCGGCAGCTGTCTGCGCCATGACGTCATTGACCACCGCCACGCGGTCGATTGCCGCAAGCGAATCCCGGACCGCCGGCGAATCCGTCCCATTCAGCGTACAGGCGACAGCTCCCAGGCTTCGGGCGCCGATGCAGATGGCCGCGAATGACAGGTATATATATCTGGTTTTCATAACTGTTCTACAAATATTTCATTTCGAGGGTCAGTTCAGCGCTGTCATCGAGCCACACAAGCGCTTCGGCCGGCTGTGCATGGTCGGCATTCCGGACCTTGCGCGACGTTCCGTCCCCGAAATAGACAACCGCATCGACAAACAGCGTATAGACCCCCTTCTGCACCTCGACGGTCGATACCCCGCCGTCGAACGTTCCGAACGTATAACCGTCACGCGTATTGAGATTGGTCAAGTATGAGGTCGAAAGCGGCACGATTGCTTCGTAGTCCGCACCGTCGGCAAGGCGGAAGGTTACAGTCACCTGCGTCATCAGGGTCCGGTCGTCGTAATCGTTTTCGCACGAGACGACAGCAACCGCCGCAGCAAGCAGCACCGCCGCCACCCGCAACACCCCACAAAAAATATCTTTACCGATCTTCATCTCCGTATTTCTAAAGTTTGAAATTCAGCTCCATCCCGAAATATGGCTGACTCTCGCGCCGTACGATCGACCCGTCGCGATAATAGGGCGGGCAGTAGGCTATCAGCCGGTTGACGAACAGCGCTGCGGTCAGCTTGTCATGATACAGTTTTTTCGACACCTTCAGGTTGACGTTCATCGCAAACGGAATCTTCCCGTAGCGGAATATCGTCGAATTTGCCGTCCGGATCATCTCGGCCAGAACACCGTTGGCTGCCGACTCCTCCGTAAAGGGATGCCATTCGAGATTCTGGTCGATATAGGCTATCGGCCAGGCATCGTAAGGCAGGGTCTGGCTGCCGACGTACCACGTACACTCGAACGTCGTCGAAAAAATCAGTCCCAATCGCGGTATCTGAGTATCAAGCATGAAGTTGGTATTGAACCGCTCGCGCAGATAGTTGTCATCTGTCCGATAGTACCCCACGTAGGGATATGTCTTGCCGTTGACAAGCACCGACGGCCGGTAGTATTCGGGTTCGCTGTTGCTGTACCGCGTCCGGAAATAAGCCCCCGTAACGGTCAGGCGTGTCCGCAACGGCTCGATACGCCGGGTCGTGAAGACAAATTCGACACCCTCCTTCCGGGTGCGGCTGCCGTTCGTCCAGAACGAATTGGCCACCAGCAGCGTATCCAGTTCAAAGGGCGTCTCCTCGAGTGACGGCGGCCCCGTCAGCGACCCCATGTCGATCGACTGCTCGTCGTAATCCTTGTATATATACCGCCCGTACGAACTCCCCTGACGGAACCCCGACGTCATATCCTCATTGAAGTATGTAACCGAGAGCGAATAGCCGTTCCAGAGCATGTCGGTACGCACCTCCCACTTGAAGTTGCGCGCCGCACGCAGATCGTAATTCGCAGGGTCTATACGGAAGACCTTCACATTGATCCGCCGCAGCGAGGCATAGTTGTCTGAAGGCCAGTAGTTCATCTGCGTAACGTCGTAGTAGATCGGATCGGGAAACAACTGCGCCATCGTTGGCATCTTGGTGTGCCAGCCTACCCCGCCTGTAAACGATACCATCAGCGAGTGCCCGAAAAGCATGGCATCCGGTAACGAGACCTTCATGTTCAGCCGCGGGTCGAGATACGTCCGGCCGTTGAGCGAATACTCACTCCCGATGTTGGCTACGGTCGTCGAGCGTACTCCGGCCATCACCTCGGCCCCGAACGCCCCCAGGTCGAAACTCCCGACATATTCGGCAAAGGCCGACAACTGGTGCTTGGCCGGAATGGCGTCGTAGGCCCGCGGACGGAGGTTCATGTCGTAGGAGATCGGCCGCGTGACATCGAAAATATATCCTTTGCCGTAATTCTTGTCCATGCGCCACTCGGCCCCGAGCTTGAATGAGTGATCCGTGCGGCCGGTCCCGACGCCGAAGCGCGACACAGCCTTCACAAAGGCATAAAATGGCCGGCCGTCGACACGCAGCGTAGCCTCGTATTGCGCCGGCAGGGTTATCACGTCGTGTTCACCCTCATCGAGCGAGGTTGACAACGGTATTTCGCGACCCGCCGCAACATACCTCCACCGGTCGATGCGGTCGAACTCGCCCGTGACCGATGCAGTCAAGTCCAGCTGCTGAAAAAACTGTCGCCCCTTTGCCCGCATGCCGAACGAACCCGACAGCGTCAGCCTGTTGTAGTCCGACGAGAAACGCTCGACAGGCCCGCGGTCACCCACATCGAGATTGCGGTCGCTCTTACGCCGGTCAAACGAACCGGTATAGTCAAGGCTCCCGCCAAGTGAAAACCGGTATGGCGACGCCGCCTCCCACTCCCGATTGATGCGGTAAAGCAATGTGGCCCGGCTGTAATTCTGGCGGGTGTTGCGCGGGTCGCTGCGGGCATCGAGCCAGTTGGCCCCGACATTCATCGTCAGCCGGTCCTTCGAATCGCCCCACTCGAACCCCTTCCCGACATGGAACAGTTTGCTGCTCATGTCGGCCTTGAACCGTGCTTCGACGTCGCGGCCACCCTGCTTGCGACGGATATTAACCACGCCGCTGGTCAGGTCGCCGTACTCGACCGACGGGATGCCTCGTATCACCTCGACCGATTCGATATCGTCGGTTGAGACAGTACGCGTATCGACACCTTTGTTAAGGAAATCATATGATCCGGAGAGGTCTATTTCGGTCTGCAGGTGCGACGACTGCATGTTGGCATCGGTATTTATCGGCACGCCGTCCACCACGAATGCCGTACCGAGAGCACCCGTATCGTAATCACCTCCCGACATCGTCGAGGCCGTGCGCAAGGATATGCTTTGCGGCGCACCGAGCGCCGGATCTATCGAAGAACCGCCTGGCAGCAGCGCCATGACATCGGCAATGCTCGAAGGCTGTATGTGCGACATGGCATCCTGGCCTATACTCGACGACGAGGTCATGCCCCGCGATTCGGAAGCCGTCACAACAACCTCCGCAATCTCGGTCGGATCGATCTCAACAGCGTGTTCCAGCCGGTTCACTCCCGCCGCCACACGAATTCCGTTGAGCACATACACCCGTCCCATATATAATATTTTAAGAGCATAGGTTCCGACCGGTATCTCCGTCCATCGGCACCGTCCATCGGCCGCCGTCACTGTACCGTATTCACGGCCCGTGTCGGCAGATGTCAGAAGGCAGGCTGCAAAGCCCAGCGGTTCGCCGGACGAACGGTCGGTCAGCATGGCCTGCAACTCTCCCGCCGGCGATGGGACAGGGTCCTGGCCCGCCGCCATCACGTCGATCCCGGCCCCCAGAATCATACTTGTCAATAATAAAAGTAAGCCTCGCATCTGTCAGCACGTTTGTTTGACACCGCAAAATTAGCCTCACGACCACATGCCGGGCAATACCCCGATTTCGGTATTTTCCGGTGGCCGGATCATCACATCTTACTATCGGATAACAATTTGATGCGATGCTGGCACGTCGAAATAGCTGTTTATAGGTATGTCGCCCGACCAAAGTTTGGATTACCTTTGCATTCGAATTTTTTACTAAATTTGTAGACTGGAATATTAATCTTAAAATTCAATACTGTCATGAAACTCTACAACACAATCGTGATCACGGCATTCGCCGCCATCGCCACCCTGACACTCGCCTCGTGCGGCAACCGAAACGCCAACAACCAGTCGCAACAGTCGCCGGCCGAAACCGAAGCAGCTGCCGTACTCGAAATTGACGATCTGCTGTCGTCGGCCGAAACGCTTGTCGACCAGCCGGTAACTGTCGAAGGTATCTGCACGCACACCTGCGCACACGGAGCCCGCAAGATCTTCCTCATGGGGAGCGATGACTCCAAGACCATCCGCGTCGAAAGCGGTCAGATGGGCAAGGCATTCGATCAGAAATGCGTTAACAATATCGTCCGTGTCAAGGGCACTCTCCGCGAGGAGCGTATCGACGAGGCTTACCTGCGCAACTGGGAGGCTCAGGTGGCGGCACAGACCGCCGAACAGCACGGTAACGGCGAAGCCGGCTGCGACACCGAGAAGGCTGCCCGCGGCGAAACCGCAAATACGACCGAAGGCCGTATAGCAGACTTCCGTGCGAAGATCGCCGCCCGCGAAGCTGCCGAAGGCAAAGCATACCTGTCATTCTACTATGTAGATGCCCAATCGTATGAAATTCTCGATGAGTAGCCTGCGCCGGTGGAGCCGTACGATTCATCGCGAACTGTCGTTCTTCCTCTCCGGCATGGTGTTGATATATGCCATCTCGGGGCTGGTGATGAACCATCGCGACACGATCAACCCAAACTACACCGTCAAGCGCACCACATTCACCATCGATGATCTCAAGCCACGGGCACAGCTCGACAGGCAGGAGGTTGTGGCCCTGCTCGAGCGCTCATCCATCGGGGAGCGCTACACCAAGCACTACTTCCCGGAAGAGGGGCGCATGAAGGTATTTCTCAAGGGAGGGTCGTCGCTGGAGGTCGACCTCGCGACCGGACAGGCCGTATACGAATCGCTGCGAAAACGACCGATAATCGGGTCCCTCACGCGACTGCACTACAACCCCGGACAATGGTGGACATGGTTTTCGGACTTTTTCGCCATAGGGCTGATCGTGCTGGTGGTCTCAGGCGCGGCAATGCTCCGCGGCAAAACCGGAATCACCGGACGGGGCGGAATCGAACTGCTCGCCGGAATATTGCTCCCGCTACTGCTGCTGTTCATCTCATAAAGACATAACTCACTGAAATGGAAAGTGTTATTTCCTGCCGTAATTTGACTCACTATTACGGCAAGCGACTGATTTACCAAAATCTCAGCTTCGAGGTGCCTCAGGGACGCATCCTCGGACTGCTCGGAAAAAACGGTACCGGCAAAACCACAACCATCAACATCCTCAGCGGATTCCTGCAGCCGCACTCGGGCGAATGCCGGATTCTGGGACAGACCATAGGCCGTATGGACCCGCTCACGCGACGACGTATCGGGCTGCTAATCGAGGGACATGTCCAGTACCAGTTCATGACAATCGAACAGATCGAACGGTTCTATTCGTCGTTCTACCCCGCATGGCGCCGCGAAGCCTATTACGAACTGATGAGCCGGCTCGCTGTCGCCCCGCACCAGCGCATCAGCCGCATGTCGTGCGGACAGCGGTCGCAGGTGGCACTGGGGCTGATCCTCGCTCAGGATCCCGAGGTTCTGGTTCTCGACGACTTCTCGCTGGGTCTTGACCCGGGATACCGGAGGCTCTTTGTCGACTACCTGCGCGAATACGCCAAGGCCGAAAACAAAACCGTCTTCCTCACCTCGCACATAATACAGGACATGGAACGGTTGATCGACGACTGCATAATCCTCGATTACGGCCGCATCCTGATCCAGACGCCTGTCGACACACTGCTCGGCTCGATCCGACGATATACGGCCGCCGTATCGGAGGGATTCCGGCTGCCCGACACCGAAGAGGGGCGGTTTTACCATCCGTCGGTCATCCGAAACCGTTTCGAGACATTCTCGATGCTGCCGCAGGCCGAGGCCGAAGCCGCCCTGCACCAGGCCGGCATCGGCGAATTGCAGGTCGAACGGGTGAATCTCGAGGACGCATTCATAGGTCTAACCGGAAAATATTGAAACTGTCATGATAAAAGCCATATTCTACAAGGAGCGAATCAAGACCCAGTGGTACCTGCTGCTGGCGCTGATCGTCTCGACCGGATTCGCCCTCTACGCCGACATGCGTGTGGCACGGGCTGCGGCGATGAACGGCATAGGACACCTTTGGGAGGTGATGCTCCAGCGCGACGCCATCTTCATCGACTCGCTGCAATACGTTCCGCTCATCCTCGGTATCGGGCTGGCAATCGTGCAGTTCGCGCCCGAGATGCACCACAAATGTCTCAAACTTACGCTCCACCTGCCCATCCGCGCCTACCGTGCCATCGGATGGATGCTCGGATACGGTGTGGCGGCCATCATCGTGATGTTCCTACCCGCCGTTGCCATACTGTGCGTCTATCTGCAACAGGTCATGGCACCGGAACTCTGGCACCGGATAATCCTCACCGCAATGCCGTGGTATCTGGCCGGAGCGGCAGCATATCTGCTCACAGCTTGGATTTGCCTCGAACCGACCTGGAAAATGCGCGTTGTCGATACGCTGATCGCCGTGCTGGTCATAAAGGTCTATTTTCTGGCACCGGCCCCCGAGGCCTACAACTCGATACTGCCATGGCTGACCATAGTGACACTGCTCTTCGCACTGCTGCCGATGCTTTCGGTCACGCGGTTCAGGGACGGCCGGCAGGATTAACAACCATCAACTTCACAATTCGAAAACCATCTCATGTTGCGTTCAAGTAAAATACTATTCTGGGCCATCGTCGCTATACTGCTGCTGTGGCAGGTGCCCTGGTGCCTCAACTTCATCGCCGCCAAAAGCGAACGGACTCCATTCATAATATACAGCACCATTGTCGACGACTTCGTGATGCTCCGCTCCGACCCAAAAACCAAAGACCTCATCCGCGAGGACCGTTTCGGAAACAGCTTTACCGAAGAGCAGTTCGACAGCATCCTGCCGTCGTTCTACCTGCGGCAGCTGGTCACCGACGAGCGTTTCCCCGATTCGATAAAGGGGGTGGCCGTGACTCCCAAGCTGTTGCAAACCGAAAGTTTTACCTTCCGGAATACGCCCGCCATGATCAACCGTACAACCGTCGGACTCTATCCGCTGCTGGAATCGATGTCGGGGCGCGTCGACCTTGCGATGCCCGACGATGTTTTCCGAATAACCGGCTCGGGCATTGAATTCATCGACATGGAGTCCAACTCCGTCAACCGCGAAAAGAGCGACCTTTTTACCGAGGCGATGCTACGCAAGGGATTCCGCTTTCCGGCCACCGAAATCTCGGGCAACCCAACCGACCGCAAGGATTACGATGAAGGGTATGTCCTGCTCGATGCCGACGGCCGGCTGTTCCACCTCAAGCAGACCCGGGGACGCCCCTACTGCCGCGCCATCGAACTGCCCGACAGTATCGAAGCCCGTCACCTTTTCATCACCGAATTCCGCAACCGCCGCTCGCTGGCGCTGATGACCGATGCCCGCAACAGGCTCTATGTCATCGACCGGCCCGACTACAAGGCCCGCTTGACGGCCATTCCGCACTTCGATCCCGAACGCGAGGCCATCTCCATCATCGGAAACATGTTCGACTGGACGGTCTGCATCTCCGACGACCGCGCCGAACGATATTATGCGCTCGATACCGACGGCTACTCGCTGCTTGACTCGCTCGTCCTCGAAACCGGTTCACGGACAATTCCCGGACTCCGGTTCACATCGCCGCTCAACCGATATGTAATACCCCATTTCGAATAGTATTGCACAACCGCACAGACCGACACGTCTGGCCCGCTACACGTCGCGCAGCAGGGCCGGCCCCTCATGCGGCGCCGGCCGAGATAAATCTGCCTCAGGTTATTGACGGTTACGAATTTTTCGCTACCTTTGCAGCGACTTATCCGATATATAACCGATTGGAGTCGATGGTTCCGTAGCTCAGTTGGATAGAGCAACAGCCTTCTAAGCTGTGGGTCTTGGGTTCGAATCCCAACGGAATCACACCAAAACCGACGACGTCCCGAAAACAGATTTTTCGGGACGTCGATGTTTATTCCGGACGGGCCCGCTTCTATCCAATGCTGCCGCAGCCCGCATATTCAATTATCGTATGACGATTCTGTCGATCAGCGGAACTTTCGACCGCCGGTTCAATTCATTCTTCAGGGCCTCGCGGCGCATGAAAAGTTCGCTGCGCAGTACGCTCGACGAAACATGGACATTCAGGACACGCCCGCGAAGCTCGAAACGCTGCGTTGCCGCCGCGGCAGCCTCTCCCACACACTCACGCCACAACTCCGGCAAACGGCCCTCGGCGACCTTCGCCGCAACCCACGGCTGCGCGAAAAAATCTCCCAGAAGCTCTCCCATTGTCAATGTCTTAGTACGTCTCATAAGCATGTTCCGCCATCGCGGACAAAAGATTGATCCATTGTATCGTTACTGCTCCTCCACGTGCCCCGCCTTCACGCCGAACAGGCGGTAGCTTGCCGAAGCACTCTGCAGTACACGTTCGATACGCATCTTGTTGCAGTCGGTGATGAAGATCTGCCCGAAACGCTCACCCGAAACCAGCCGTATCAACTGCTCGACCCGCGAAGCGTCGAGTTTGTCGAAAAGGTCGTCCAGCAACAGGATGGGCCGTTCGCCGCGCCGCTCCGACACGATATTGTACTGCGCCAGCTTCAATGCCACCAGAAACGATTTCTGCTGGCCCTGCGACCCGTACTTCCGCAACTGGTAGCCGCCGATACGCAGCACCAGGTCATCGCGATGGATGCCGCAGCACGTAAACTGGTTTATCCGGTCCCGTTCGCGCGAAGCCCGCAACAACTCTTCAAAAGGCGTCTGTATCAGCTCCGAGCGATACGACACCTCGACCTGTTCGCGGTCCTCGGAGATCATCCGGTAGTATTCCGCCACCACCGGCGCGATACGTTCGACCAGTTCGGCGCGGCGCTCATAGACCACCGTCCCATGTTTGACCAGTTGGGCATCCAGCACGTCGAGCAGTTCGTCCTGCAAGGCCGACGGTCCCTGTTTCAACAAGCGGTTGCGCTCGTTCAGCACCGAATTGTAACGCATGATGGCCGTCAGGTAACCGCGGTCGAGCTGCGAGAGGAACATGTTCATGAACCGCCGCCGCTCCTCGGCCGCATCGCTTATCAATGCCGAGTCGACCGGCGAGACGATCACCACCGGAATCAACCCCACGTGATCCGACAACCGTTCATACTCCTTTCCGGCCCGTTTGACGGACTTGCCACCGCGACGCGCAAACGAACATACGATCTGTTCGTTGCGGCCGGCATCGGATTCGTAAGCCCCCTCGAGCATGAAGAACTCCTCGCCATGCCGCAGGCTCTGCCCGTCGGTCATGCCGAAAGCCGACTTGCACATCGACAGGTAGTACACCGCATCGACCACATTGGTCTTTCCGGCGCCGTTGTCGCCCACCAGGCAATTGATATCCGGCGAGAACGACAGGGTTTCCTGTTCGATGTTCTTGAAATTGATGATCGAAAGCGTGCGTAAAAACATAACGGCCCTATTGCAACATCAAAGGTAAGAATTTTCTCCAAAATTCTAAAATTCTCGCATCCGGCGATCGGAATTTCATATAAAAAGCGTACCTTTGTGTCCTGACTGAAAAAACGATAATAAAAATATAAAAACATTCAAACGCTTTATGGCAAACAAGAAAAACAACGACGCCGCAGAACAGGCTATCGAGTCGGCCGTCGACAAGACTCAGGAATTTTTCGAACGCAACGGCAAACTCGTTTCGGGCATAGTAATCGGAGTGGTTGTCGTGGTTCTGGCCATCTTCGGATACACCAAACTCATCCGCCAGCCACGCGCCGAAAAGGCTGCTGCCGAAATGTACGTGGCCCAGTTCCGCTTCGAGCAGGCTAACGCCGACTACGAACTCGCCCTGAACGGCGACGAAGAGGGTGCCGGCTTCCTGGATATCATCGACCAGTACGGTTCGACGCCCGCCGGAAACCTTGCCGCTCAGTATGCCGGTATCTGCTACATGAAACTCGGAGACTGGGACAATGCTGCAAAATACCTCGCCAAGTACAAAGCCACCAAAGGTGTTCCCAATGAGGTGGTAAATGCCGAAAACCTTGGCCTGCAGGGTGACGTCTGCGTTCAGAAAGGCGACTACAAGAAAGCCATTTCGTTCTTCGAGAAGGCCGCCAAGGTGAGCGACAACGACTTTACAACTCCCTACTACCTCAAGAAGGCTGCCCTGGCATACATGGCTCTCGGCGACAAAGAGTCTGCAAAGAAGTTGTTCAAACAGATCTCGATTCAGTACGCTACCAGCTTAGAGGCACGCGATGCTGAAAACTATCTCGGCGAACTCTAAAAAATTTCCCGGGGGGGGGAGAATTAAAACAACCCGGAAACTGACGTAAGTGAGAGGAGTGGAGTGGAGTGGAGTGGAGTGGAGTGGAGTGGAGGATGAGGAGAGAGAATCAATGTGAAGTCCTCCCAGCAATGTGAGTTTCTCCCAATACTGAAACAGATCGTTCGGAAAACCTCCCTACCTGCATAATTTTACAAAGAAACCAATGGCCACAAAAAACAAGAATCTGTCATCATTCGCAACCTCGCTGCCTTCGGCCGCAGACATGCGATTCGGTATCGTCGTGGCCGAATGGAACCCCGAAGTGACCGAAGCCCTGCTCAGCGGCGCCGTCCGCACACTGCGGGCTGCCGGATGCTCCGAACATGACATTCAGATAAAATACGTCCCCGGAACATTCGAACTGTCCCTCGGAGCTCAATTCTTCGCCGAATATACCGATGTCGATGCCGTAATCGCTTTGGGATGCGTTATTCAGGGCGAAACCCGTCATTTCGACTACATCTGCCAGAGCGTCACTCAGGGTATAACACAGCTGACCCTCCAGTACAACATGCCGATCGCATTCGGTGTGCTGACGGTCGACAACATGCAGCAGGCACTGGATCGGGCCGGCGGGAAGCACGGAAACAAGGGTGACGAAGCGGCCGCAGCAGCCATCAAGATGGTCAAGATGCAGGATGACATGGACGCCGTCTCGACGACCAAATCTCCCGACCGGCGCAACATAAACTGACAATACGGATATTCACTCCGGCATCCAGGATCTTCTCCTGTCACCGGATTTCTTGAGTAATACAAACGCGCAGAGCGGCGGAACATGTTGATTCCGCCGCTCTGCGTATCTTATTGACATGCCGTATCACGCGCCTGCCGGACCTGCACGGTCGTCACACCTGTCTGCCACACTTTTTTTAACAGAACAAAAAAATACCCCCCCCCGCACCGCAATAACGTCCTACATTCCCGGCCGGCACCCTCAGAATGCTCTCCCGTGTCCGAGCCACAGGAGGCATGAGGCATCCGTATAAGTATGGGTATATATATTCAGGCTTTTCGACAATTATTTCTCGGCCGAAGCCTTTCGGTGACGGATGGCGATCATCACGTTTCGCGAATAGACCACCACACCGGTAATATGTCCCAGAATCAATGGATACATCCCTCCGCGCAACAATGCATATGTAATGATTATGGCGGAACCCGTAAGGCTGATCAGCCAGAATCCCATCGGCAACAGCGACTCGCCGCGACGCCGCGACACGATCCACTGATAGACAAACCGCAGCGTAAAGACGATCTGTCCAGTTGTACCGAGTGCTATAAGCCACATCGGCAGGTCGCTGTGGGCAAAAAGATGTGTATAGGCCTCATCCCAGTTCATGGCAATCCACGCCACGCCGACTATCGGCACGGCAATGATCGCCCAGCGGATGACGGCCCACAGCCGCTTCCAGGCATTGTGTGCATTCAGATTCCAAATATAGATATAATAGGTGATCAGCTGTCCGACGATGATCGAAAAGTCATTCCGCAACCACCCGTAAAGGCAGAAGATGCACGATGCCACCATGCTGATCTGCCAGAAGATGGTCGGTGACAACACGCGCTTGGCGCGTTCACTCATGATCCACTGAACGAAGAACCGCGCCGAGAAGAGCGCCTGGGCCAGATAGCCCAGACAATCGATCATGAACGAAGTCATAAGCTGCTTTCGCCGATATGGTAGTTAATATAACGCTTTTTCATCCAGCGGTAGGCAAAACAATCCTTGAAGGGGCCTATCAGGCGGTTCCAAAGGTTGTATTTCGAAACACCTTCGGTACGCGGGAAGTGGCGAACCGGAATCTGCTTCATCCGGCACCCCTCCTGCAACTGTATCAGCGCCGGAATAAACCGGTGCATACCCGTAAAGAAGGGCATCCGTTTGGCACAGTCGCTCCAGATGATCTTGAGCGGGCAACCGGTATCCTTCGCCCCGTCGTGGGTCATCATGTTGCGGAAGCCGTTGGCAAAACGCGACTGGAAATTCTTGAAGGCACTGTCCTTGCGCCCGGCACGGATTCCCATGACCAACTGATAATCACCGACATAATCGAGCAGCAGGTTGAAATCCTCGGGGGTAGTCTGCAGGTCGGCATCGATATAACCGACATACTGCGATTCGGCTGCATCTATTCCCGCCTTGATTGCCGCGCTAAGGCCGCAGTTCCGCTCGAACGAAATGTAGTACATCGCCTCGTTGCGGAAACAGATCTCGCGAATACGCTCCAGACTGCCGTCCTTCGAGCCATCATTGACAAACAGTACGCAACTGCTTACCTTGGCCTTCGGCAGGAAGGCCTGCATCGCTGCCTCAACACGCGGCAGGCTCTCAAACTCATTGTACACAGGTACGATGATCGTCAAACGGTAATTGCTGGTTTTATTCATGGCTTGTTTGATTTTTATTCACTTCCGGTTGCTGCGACTCGGGTTGACCGCCGCTAAGAACCATCACTTCATACTCCCCGACAGCTACGCGATCGTTACAGAACATCTCGACGCGCGAAGCCAGCACCGTATCACGGACAATATCCTTCGTCCGGGCGAACAGTATGGCCGACTCGCCCGTGCCGCGCAGGCTGTCCATCTGGGCGACATCGGCGATCCGCTCGGGCGACACTCCAAGATAGACATCCATGTTCTCGCCGCTGCGGAAACGGTAGAAGGCATAACGATCCAATCCGTTCTCTTCGGCCAGCCGCTGCCCCTCAGCCGAGAGTGTGCTGACACCGAGATAGGGGTTGAACTGTCCTATCGATGTCGAGGCAACGGCTATCATTGCCAACAGACCTCCGCCGCACCATATCACGCCACGCGAGATGCGCCCCTTGAAAATCTGGACCAGCGCCACGACCGACGTTGCCGCCAAAACACCCAATGCCACGAATGCCATCGTCAGGCTTTCATACTCAACCGGTATGCGGTCCGTCGCACAGGCTACTATGGCTGCCGGCAGCAGCAGGATGAAGATCACGGCCGGCAGGGCAGCCGAAAGTTTCGCCCACCAGCGGTCGGAGTAGCGTCCGATATAGATTGCCGCCAGATAGATCACAAACGGATATACCGGCAACAGGTAAATGTCGAGTTTCGAACTGAATATCGAGAGCATTACTATAGTCGAGACGATCACGCACACGAATATCCGCTCCAGGTCGGTGCGTATCAACCGCCGTACGGCCGCAACGATTATCACGCTGAATGCCAGCAGCGTCCACGGTGCGAACGAATGCGGCAGGTGGGCCAGATAATACCACCACGGCTCCTTGTGATGGAAAGCGTTGATACCGCGGCCGACGGTCTGTTTTATGAGCAGGTTGTCGATATATGCCTTTCCGCCCTCCATATAGACCAGTCCGAACCACACCACGCACAGCCCTACCAGTACGGCCCACTGCCGCCAGCCGAAGTAACGGCCGAAGGTTTTCAACTCACCCTTGACGGCCAGAAAAACAGCCATCGATACGATCGGCACGAGCAGTCCTACGGGGCCCTTCGTAAAGAGCGCAAGGAATACCCAGACGGGCAGCAGCCATCGGTGTCGCGGACGGGAACGGCCCGTATACATCAGCCAGAAGGTATAGATGCTCAGCACGATGAAGAATGCCATCAGCATATCCATCCGTATTACGAGTGCACTTCCGAGAAACATTCCTGTCGTCGCGAGCATGATCTCGGCGGCAGCCGACGGGAATCCCTCGACCTCCTTCATCCAACGCCCCATAACAATCAGGATTCCGATGAGCGGCAGGACGCTCGCCAGCCCGATAAACCACATCTGATACGAGCCGAACAGCAGTTTCGAGAGCATGACGATCCACAGATACAGAGGCGGTTTGTCGGCATATGCCTCACCGTGGTTGTAGAACGTAAACCATGTACCGTTGTCGAGGGCCTCTTCGGCAATACTGATATATTTCAGTTCATTGTCAACGGTATAGTCGCGCAGAAAAAACGGCGCAAGCAAGGCTATAAATATGAGTACGTATCGGAATCGCATCTGCATTCATTCTTTTGTAAACATGCAAAGGTACGTTTTTTTTCGTTGTGAGCCACCATCTCTCGGCGCGTTAAGCGAAAAAGCGGATACAAAACAGGACTTTAAGACCCATTACGACAACCATTCTGTCGCCGCCGTATCTGCATTTCGCCGCCGCAGCTCCTCAGCAACCGTTCAGGTCATGCACGCAGGCGTCTCTTTTCGCTGCGCCACGTCATGGCACACAGAGCAGCCGACAGCAGGCACGAGATGATCAACGCGATGAACCCGCCGTCCCAGCCGAAATGGTCGAAGACATATCCCATGGCGATATTCGCCAGCACCGCCGAGCCGATCAGGTATCCGAACAGCCCCGTAAAACCGGCGGCCGTTCCGGCGGCCTTCTTCTGTACCATGTCGAGTGCCGTCACACCGATCAGCATCACCGGACCGTAGATCAGGAATCCTATCGCCGCCATCGAGACATTCGTCACAACCGCCGAACCGCTCTGCCAGTAGACTATCACCGCTACCAGCACAAGCAGCATGTACAGGACATTCACCGGAGCGCGGCGGCCTCCGAACAGACGGTCCGAAACCCATCCGCACAGAAGCGTTCCGAAGATTCCGGCAATCTCGAAGGTGAAATATGACCAGCTGCTGTGCGACAGCGACATTCCCTTGACCTGTTCGAGGTACATCGGCGCCCAGTCCAGAACACCGTACCGGACGAAGTATATGAATGCATTGGCTACGGCTATAACCCACAGCATGCGGTTGTTGAGCACGTTTTCAAACAGGATTTTGCGGGTCGAGAGCTCCTGTTCGTTCTTTTCCGAATAGTGCGCCGTATCGTGGCGATAGACCTCGATCGGAGGCAGACCGCACGATTGCGGCGTATCGCGGACAAGAAGATATGCTATCACCGCGATCACCACAGCAACGGCTGCTGGAAGGTAGAACGCACCCTGCCAGGCTCCGAACATCAATATTCCCGATGTGGCCAACGGGGCCATCACCGCACCGCCGATGTTATGCGCGACATTCCATATCGACATCTTTAGCCCGCGCTCCCTGGCCGAGAACCAGTGCACCATGACACGTCCGCAGGGAGGCCATCCCATGCCCTGCACCCAGCCGTTGAGAAACAGCAGGCAGAACATGACAAGGATTGAGCCCGTAGCCCACGAACAGAGTCCCATGAATGTCATTATCAGCGCCGAGGCGAGCAGTCCGAGCGGAATGAACACGCGGGCATTGCTGCGGTCGGAGACCGTTCCCATAACGAATTTGCTGATTCCGTAAGCGATCGAGACCGCCGAAAGGGCCCATCCCAGATCGGACATGTCATATCCCATCTGTTCGTGGAGGGTCGGCATGACGATCGAGAAGTTCTTGCGGACAAGGTAGTAGCCGGCATATCCGATGAAGATGCCCGAGAAGACCTGAAACCGCATCCGCGTATAGCGATTCGGGATCTCCGATTCGGGAAGCAGCGGTTTATGCTGCGCTGGACGTAGGAATTTCCACATAGTGTTCCGGTGTATTAAATACGTGGCGGCGGCGCTCTTTCAGAAATATCACTCCGCCCCACGTTCATACAAATATAGCAAATATCTTCCGATTGCCGATCAACCGGCACGGCTTTTCACCACTCTTTCGCTCGACCGGCCGGTGCATTTCACACAACCGGCAGACTTCAACCGTCAATACTTCCTCGAACCACCCCCCCCTCCCCAGTCTATTTAACCATCTTATTATCTGTGATATACACCCCACAGCCGACCGCTGCACTTCCCGAACCTCATGACGCTGCCCTACATCTCCCGACCAAATTCCGCACCGGCCCGCTATGCCAAACATCAATCAGAGACACAACACTTTGGAACTTACGCCGAATTTATTATCTTTGTGCAAATAATCTCTGCCCGATGACCAAAACTGCCTGCATAACCGGTATGACGCTCGGCGAACGTCATGCCTACATAATGGATACACTTCACAAATACGGATCTGCCAGCGTATCGGCTCTGGCCGAGCAGCTCAAGGTGTCGGAGGTCACCATTCGCAAGGACCTCACCATTCTGGAGAACAAGAAGATGATCTATCGCGCCCACGGCAGCGCCATTCTGATGAATCCGTATGTCAACGACCGCCATATCTCCGAAAAGGAGAAATTGAATGCCGTCGAGAAACAGGCTATCGGCAAGAAAGCCGCCGAAATGATCACCCCGAACGATTCGATACTGATCGCATCGGGTACAACAATGCTCTTTTTCGCACGCGAGATCAAACCCCAGGGGCATCTGACGGCAATCACTTCGGCTATCAACATCGCATACCTCCTCTCGGGGAATCCAAATATCGACGTCATACAGCTCGGAGGCATCATCCGCAACCGGTCGGTATCGGTCGTAGGCAACTATGCCGAACGCATGCTGCCCGACTTCTCCTGCAGCAAACTCTATCTGGGCGTCGACGGGCTGGATGTCGACTACGGCCTCTCCACAACAAACATCATGGAGGTCAATCTCGACCGCGAAATGATCCGCACCGCCCAGAAGATCATAATCCTGGCCGACAGTTCAAAATTCGGACGCCGCGGATTCTGCAAGATCTGCGACGTGGACGAGGTGGATCAGATCATAACCGACAGCGGCATCTCGCCGCACATGCTTTCGAAACTCCAGGAGCGCGGCATCGAGGTCACGGTTGTCGACATCTGACACGCCGGATCCGCAACAACCTGGTCCCCGATCCTACAACATTACCGGCAAAACATTAGCAGCAAAACCGCTATCCGGGAGTGACAGAAGAACCGGATGCCTTGATAATAAAAATAAAAATCCCCTATACAGAGTCTGTGTAGGGGATTTTTATTATAGAATCGGGCCTAATCCGACCGGGTTCAGTTCAGCACCTCGATATCGTCAAGCGAATTGATCGACACCTGGTAGGCCGGACTGCCGCTCGAGTAATAGACCATGATGCCTTCGATATTGCAGACACTGCCCTTCGGCGGAAGTTTCTCGCCGGCAAACTTCGAATAACCGCTCGAACGCACGTTGATTCTGGTGCCGTTCACGTTGAAGATAGCATTGCCGTACTTGCCCACCGACGATTCGCCTTCGTAGTTCTTGTTTGCCCACGTATCGATCTCGATGTCGCCGCCTCCGGCCACGCCGTCACGGTCATAATAGGTACACTTCTCGAAAACGGCATTCTCGAAACGAACCCACTTGCCATACGCACTCGTCGGTATTACACCGTCGCTCAGATCAACCGGCTCGACAGGATCACCCATAGGCCCCTTGACAATCACCAGGTCGATCACGGCCTGAGGTTCGATATACGAGGTTTCGTAACCGTAGTTCTCGGGTATTGCACCTCCGAGGTTGATCATGCCGCCATAGGTGCCCATACGAAGGCCGTTCGCCTTGACATAGATCGTCTGTCCGATCTTATAGTCGTTGTAAAGGCTCGACTTGCCGATACGCAGTTCTATGCCTGCCGTTTCGTCCTGTATGTACATGTTCTTGTAGAAGTTGCCTGTCTGGTCGCTCGTGGTGACCTTGCCGGATATGATAATATCTTCGGTAATATCGAACGACTTGCCCTGATACATATCCTTGAATTCGGCTATCGTATGGGTAGGCGTAAGAGTCGTGGTCGGTTCAACGGCTGGATAGTCGAACTTCTCGTAGCAACCTGTCATCAGCAACGCTGCCGCCATTCCGGATATAATCTCTTTTACTCGCATAATATTCATCTCTTATATTTAGTCTACATTTAGAATCGGAAATACAGGTTCATATAATAGGTCGTCCCGAGCATGTAGAAGTAGCGCGAATCGAAACGGTTGTACTTGACCGTCGTTCCGCTTTCATCCTTGCTCAGTCGCATCTGCTCGTAACCGCCCGTCTTGATGTTCTGATTATTGAGAATATTCTTGACCTCAAGGCTGAAACCGAGATTGTAGCGGCGGTTCGATATGTACCAGTTCTTGCCGATGCTGGCATTCAGAACGAAGGCATGGTCGAAACGCTCCTGCGCGGTCATCTCCTTCACGGCTGCCAGATTCTCCTCCGGAGTATTGCTGTCGAACACGCGGCCTGTCAATGCCATGTCGGTACGGTACAGCGGGTTCATCGACAGGTACATCGCATCGTAGTAGTTGCAGTCGACATTCACGAAGATATTGTTGGGCGTACGCATCGACAAGCCCAGGTTGACGGCCGTCTGCGGAGTACTCTCGACATAATAGTCTTTCCAATAGACCTTCTCACCCGACAAAACCACTTCGGCACTGTTGTCGGCCGTCTGCGTGATGAGCGGGTTCGACGTGTAACGGTAATCGCCGTAGCTGACCGCGCCGTTAAGGCTCAGAATGCTGAACAGCGGAATCGTAAAGCCGAGTTCGACACCCATATAGCGGCTGTCAATATCCGACATCGCAAAGTTGGTATATGTACGCTGCAGGTCGTCGTAGAAACTGATCACGCGAGACTGATCCTCAATCGTGGTATAGTATCCCGACAGCCGGAGTTTGAAATCGCCCACATGCAGGTCATAGGTCAGGTCGGCACCGAAGATATGTTCGGTCGAGAGGCCCGGAGTAACGTCATTACGCGTACGCGGCGACACGAACGATGACTGGAATGTCGGAGCCTGCTGAATGTAGGCAACCGATGCCGTCAGATTGTGCGCACCCGAGAACTTGTAGGTCAAAGCGCCCTTGGCCGTATAGACAAAGAACTGCTGACGTTCCGACTTGCCCTTCGAGTTGTTCTCGAAACTGCCCTTGCGGTAGAGACCCTCGCGCCACAGGTCGGAGTAACCGGCCTCACCGGCAACGAAACCCTCGACACGGCCAACATTGTAGTTCCAGATGGCCCACAGTTTGGCATTGCGGACATAAGCATAGTAGTCATAACCGTACTTGTCGCCCTCACGGATAACCGGAGCATGGCCGTTGGCCTCGAAGTAATCCAGGTTGTTCTGCATGTAGCGTTCACCTACGAAGTCGCGTTCGGCATACTTGTCGACGTCAAGCCAGTAATCGCCGCCCAGCAGATCCTTCATCTTCTTGTAGTACTCCGTACGGTTGTAGCGCAGGTCGGCGCCGATATTCAACCGATGGCCGCCGCGCAGATACTGCATCAACTGCAGCTTCAGGTTGACATCGCGCTGATCGGTATGGCGCTCCTCGATTACATAGTTCGAGCGGCGGAGACCGTTCAGACCGTCGATCTTCGAATCGCTCGTCACACTGCCGTAGTTGTAGTTGTAGATACGGTCCCAGTCGATCTGACGGGTTCCCCAGTTCGACTGCCATGCCCAGCGTACGATCTCGGCCTTGGCGTAATCGCCCTGTTTCTCGAAGTAGCTCGGCAGATAACGGTAGTAATCGGGACGCGGATCGGCACCGTCATACCAGTCGAGGGCCGAATAGCCGTTGCGGCCGAATCGGTACGATGCCGTTACCATGAATTTTGTGGAGGCATTCGGTTCGTAATAGTAGTTCAGCATGGCGATAGGCTCGTGATAGTTCCTGACACGCGCATTGCGCTTGTCGCCAACCTGATAACCCCAGTTCGAGTTGTAATAGTTGCTGCCGACCATGTCGTAGACCTCCTGTGTCGACGCGGCCTGGTTGGCCCGCTGGGTCGGAACACCCAGAATGGTAAATGCCAGATGGTTGCAACGGTTTATACGTTTCTCGAGCGAGAAGAAGTAACCGTAAGCGTTGTAATACGTGCCGTTCACCCAGTCGTTGCCGCCCTGTCGGGTCGAGAATGAAAAGGCGTATGCCCAACCGTTGTCAAGCAACCCCGATGCATAGGATACCATCACGCGGAAACGGTATGCATTGTTTGCATTCACCACGCTGGCACGGAATCCCTGGCGCAGCTGCGAAGCGCGGGCATTGATATTCGTCACGCCGCCGACACCGCCGACACCATAGTCCGAAACACCCAATGCCGGTGACACCTCCTGGTTACGCGTAGCCTCGTTCAGACCGGACCACAGCGAATAGGGCCCGTAACCGGTCAATGCATCATTGAAATACACACCATTGAGGTACGTTCCGGTCATTCCCGACTCGTAACCGCGCGGATTGAAACGCATTTCGCTGAACTTGTATCCGGCGATATTGTTGAAAATGTCTTTCGAGGCTGCCAGCGTCGAGGGTATCGACTGTGCATCGTCGACCACCTCCTCGTCGAACTCCATAAACTGATCGTCGACGCCAAAGCCTCTTGCATATGTATCACGGCTCATCGTAACCATATGCAGGTCACGCATGTTCTGCGACACCTTGATCTTCATCGTCACCGGAGCATAATCCTGATTCTCAAACGTCAATTCGTACTCTCCGGCCTCAAGATCCGGAATAGTAAACGAACCGTCGCTCTGCGAATAGACCGTCAGCCCTGCCGGCTGTACCGTAATCTTCACCCCGTCGAGCGCCTCTCGCCCCATGCGGGTAACCGTTCGGCCCTTGATTCCTCCATCCTGAGCCGATACCGAAACGGACAGCGGGAGCAAGAGCAGCAGAAGTAGTAGAGTTTTTATCTTCATACCTTATTAAAGTTTATTTTCCTATAAAAATATATACCGGCAGGTGGTCGCTGTACCCTCCCTGGAATGCATTGCCGACGAACGACCGCAACGGATAACCCTTGTACTGGCCCGATTGCTGAATCATGTAGTTGGCCTTGAAGATGTTGCCGTAATACTTCGAACCATCGGCACGCAGCAGCTTCAACTTCCCGGCCGAACCGGTAGCCAGATTCTCGCTGACGATGATGTTGTCGAAGATGTTCCACGCATCGTTGTAGGCCAACGTCCCGTAACCGGCCTTGAGCATCGCTATGTAGGGATTGAACAGGTCGCCCGGCTGCAGGTCCTTGATCCTGGCCTTGCATCCGAGCACCTCGGTGATGCTGCGGTCGGTCGGGTCGTCGTTCAGGTCGCCCATCATGACGATCTTGCAATCGGGATTGGCCGTGTGGACCGAATCGGCTACATGACGCATCACCCGTGCAGCAGCCATACGCTTGGGTTCCGACGCCGCTGCCCCACCGCTCCGCGAAGGCCAGTGGGCAACCATGAAGCAGAACTCTTCACCCTCGATCTTTCCCCACATCACTACGATGTCACGGGTTCTGAAATCGGGATTATCCTCCATCCGGACCGGATAGGTGCAACTGCCCTCATATTCGAAACGATCGGGGCGGTAGATGAATGCAACATCGATTCCGCGAAGGTCCGGCGAATCGTAATGGCAAATCTGGTAATTGGCCATGGCCAGCTTGCCCTGCACGACAAGATCCTCCAGGACATTTCGGTTCTCGATCTCCGAGATACCGATTACCGTCGGATAGTCGCGCACCTTCGAACAGATCCCCCACAATACGCGTTCGATGTTCTGGAGTTTCTTTGTATATTTTGTCGTATTCCACGCCTTGGGGCCGTTGGGAAGGAACTCTTCGTCGTTGATATCCGGATCGTTGATCGTATCGAAGAAGTTCTCCATGTTGTAGAACACAACCGTGTGGCGTTTCTGCGCCGAAGCGACCGCCACGCTCAAAATCATAACGAATATGAAACTGATCGTTATGTATCGTTGTCTATTCATGATCTTTCAAAATATCGTTTCTCACAATCCCCAACGTCCCGTATCGACGGTACTCTTGACCTCGTCCGAAATCTGCGGGAAGAACGTGAATCCTGTCAATTCTTCTATCTCCTTGACGCTCATTACATCCGATGCCTGCGGCTGGCTGTGCGAATAGGAACGGTTTTCATACCAGAACCCGATCGTCGTAGCGTTGCTGCTGTCGACTACCTTGCCGCTGTTGCCAGACTTGGTGCGAAGCAGAATCTTGAAATAGGCTTTCGGAACAACCACCTTGCCTCCGTTGCTGTTGTCGGCCCACTGTACCGTTGGATCCTCTGCGGTCGTAACCACACACCCCGTAACAACATACAGCGTATCGCTGCACATGTAGTCGTTACGGATCTTGTTCTCGAGATTGCCCCATACCGACTGGTTCAATCCCCGACCCACCTGGGCCGTCATGTTGGTGTAGTAGAACGTCTGGGCATTCAGCTCGCGCGAAGCCACACGGTCGGCCGACGGTATCTGGTGCCCGCGGTCGTAACCGTTGTTCATTCCCTTGGCCATATTGACCTGGTAGGCAACCGGAATCAACGGGTCGTAGGACCAGGCATCGGTACGGTCAACTGTCTTCTTCGTATAGCAGCTGTGCAGCGGGTAGGCAACCCAACGGGCAACCTTGTACTCCTTATCGTAACACATCGTATAGTTGCGCACCGACTTGTTGTTCAGCGATGCCGAATGTGTGACATACAGGAATCCGTCATCGGCGGATATCGACGGCAGCTCGGCCCAGCTCTTGTCCTCGTACGAAGGGGTATCAGCAGGCGTATCCGCACCCTGAGCCGACTGTGTCAGCGACAGTTTGAACGGAGTCTGACCCGTGAACGCCACCGTAATATAACCAGTCCGTGATTGAGCGGTACCGTTCGAGGCGTAATAGAGCGATACCGAAGCATTGCCCTTGCCGCTCGTCGAGGTGGCATAATCCTCGTAGTCGAACCACATCCACTCATCTTCGACCGAGAGCGTCCATCCGACCGTCGAGACAATTTCGATCGTAACCACCTTTTCGGCATCGTTCCATCCGACGTTGTTTTTGCTCAGCGTCGCCGTCGATGCCCCGGGGGCTGCATAAGCCGCCTGTACGATTGACAGCGTCGCGACGTTCGATCCCGCAAAACTTACCGTTACGGTTGCCGTACGCGACTGGTTGGTATTGTTCGCCTCGTAATAGATCGCATGACTCGCATCGCCTTTGCCGGAGATGCTGGTCTGACCCGACGAGAAACTGCACCACGTTCCGCCATCGATCCTTGCCGTCCACTCCAGGCCTCCGGGCGCCGTGATCTGCAGGAACTGGCTGGTCGCATCCCACGAAACCGAACTGCCGACACTTAATTTGGCCGAACCGGTCGGGGTCGCATCGACTTTGTCGCCGCCACCGCAGCACGTCGCCACGATTGCCGACAGTATGGCCAGCATGATCGTAAGCCGTGCGGTTGCTTTTTTATGATATTTCGCCATCGGAAAATATTTCTTCAGTAACAACTTTCCAAAGGCTCCGAACGATCACTCGCCGGCGCCTTTGGAAAGTACATGTAGTTTATTCTGCACCGTAAACTGTAACATCATCAATAATAAGGTCACAGCGTTTAGTCGGAGTCGTTTCTGTTAATTTGATTTGGAACTTCAGTCTTACATTCTCAACCGGAGTCTCACCGATGACATATTCATAACTTTGAGCGGAGGTTTTCAATACGAAATCTTTAGCACCGACCCACGTCGCGCCATTATCAGTCGAATAAGACACCGTCAGGTTGATTGCATTGCCGGAATATTTAGCTTGGAATTCAACCTTGTTTGCATTTTTAATATTGAAGTTCGTAAAGGCATAACCAAACGTATCGGGAGCCGATGTATACCAGCGCATCTGCATCGACTGATCACCGGTAATAGCTTTCGTCGTAGAAGACGTACCGAAAACAACGCCCCACTGTGAACCTTCGGCGCCCTGATATACCGGATCGGCATTCTGATAGTTGGTGCCCGCCTTGAAGCCTTCCGAAGCCTCGAAGCCGGTCGTATATGCCACTACGGCACCCGAAGCCAACTGCGTGCAGGCAACGTCAGCCGAAGCTACCGCCTCGCCGCCTTCCGATTCGGCAAGGTAAACCGTTACCGTTGCGCTCTTGGCCGCTCCGGTATTGGCTGCGGCAGTAACGCTCAGTGTCGTTCCGGATACCGATGCCGTGAAGTGCGGATCGGACGTCTTGGCAAAAATGCCGTACGAACCCTGGTTCGAGGTGGTCACTTCGGTAGTCAACGTCTCGCCGGCTGCCACAAACGACATCTCCTCGTCGGCAACCTCAATCGAAGGAGCTCCTGCACCGTTCACCGTAACATCAACAGCAATGATATTGTAGAAACGTCCGCCGCTGACTGACAACGCATAGCCCACAACCGTAATGTTCATACCATCCTGGATCTTGGCCTTGATCTCGTCGGTCGGAGAGTAGAAGCTTCCCTGATTGCTCGTACCGTCAATGATCAGATTGTAGTAGTTTCCGCTGACCGAAGCATCACCCGTCACTGAAACATATGTTGCCAGACGGTTGCTCTGGTCGGCAATGAAGGCATCGACTGCCGCCGCATCAACAACCGTCGGGGTCGGATACTGGTAAGTGATCTTGCTGCCCTCGGTAATCGTTGCTGACTGCCCGTTGATCTGAAGGCCCTTGTTGTAGACGCTGATCTTACCCTCGACGGTCAGCTGCTGGCCGATTTCGTAATTCTTCTTGCCGTAGAAGAAGATCGAGCCGCTGTTGTCGGTCAACACAAAGCCATTCGACGTGAGCGCCGTAACAACGCCCTCCATGGTATATGTATTGCCATTTTCCACGTCGGCGATCGGAGTGGAGGTCGGAGTATCGCCGCCACCTTCGGTCTTGACATCAACAGCAATCACGTTATAATACCTGCCGCCGCTAACCGACGTTGCATAACCTTCGATCGTGACTGTTTCGCCATTCTTGATCTTGGCCTTGATCTCGTCGGTCGGATAGTAGATACTTCCCTGATTGCTCGTGCCGTCAACGATCACATTGTAGAATGTTCCGCTGACAGACATCGTTCCCTTCAGAGATACGTATGTCGCCAGACGGTCCGTCTGATCGGCAACATAGGCGTCAATGGCCGCCGCATCTGCCGCTGCCGGAGTAGGATATGTATAGTCAACCTTACCGTTGACCGTAACCTTGGCCGACGATCCAACGATCTGCAGGCCCTTGTTGTAGGAGTCGATCTCACCCTCAACGGTCAACTGCTGGCCGATCTCATAGTCGGTGCCATTCTGGTCATAGTACAGGATCGAGCCGCTGTCGTCGGTCAGGATGAAGCCGCGCGACGAAAGTGCCGTTACGGTTCCCGACATGGTATAGGTATTACCCTTCTGCACGTCGGCGATCGGAGATGCTACCGGAGTGTCGCCGCCACCTGCGGTCTTGACATCTACGGCAACGATATTATAATATCTACCACCGCTAACCGCTGTTGCATAACCTTCGATCGTAACGGTCTCGCCATCCTTGATCTTGGCCTTGATCTCGTCGGTCGGATAGTAGACGCTTCCCTGATTGTTCGTGCCGTCGACGATCACATTGTAGTATGTCCCGCTGACAGACATCGTTCCTGTCAATGATACGTATGTTGCCAGGCGGTCCTCCTGATCTGCAACATAGGCATCAATGGCCGCCGCATCTGCCGTTGCCGGAGTAGGATAGGTATAGTCACCCTTCCCGTCAACAGTAACCTGTGCCGACGATCCAACGATCTGCAGGCCCTTGTTGTAGGAGTCGATCTCACCCTTGACAGTAAGTTTTTGGCCGATCTCATAGTCAGTGCCATTCTGGTCATAGTACAGGATCGAGCCACTGTCGTCGGTCAGGATAAAGCCGCGCGCCGAAAGTGCCGTTACGGTTCCCGACATGGTATAGGTGTTACCCTTGTTCACATCGGCGATCGGGGTAATCTCATCGGGTGTATCGTTCAACGTATTGAATGTCACGGCCTCACCGTAAACGGTTTCGGTTCCGGAAACGGCGTATGCCCTGAACTCGTACCTGGTATCTGCCACCAGATTGTCAACCTTCACCTCGAACGATTCGGCGACCTTGTCGGCAGCCTTCTTGGTGTAGTCGGCAGCACCGTAGAGACGGTATTCGACACCAACCTCGGCCGGAGCCTCCGTACCGCCCTTGTAGCTTCCGCTCAGAACAGCCTCGCTGGCAGTTACCTCGGTAGCTTCACCGGTCGTCACGGCCAGTTTGTCCGAAGTGTCGGCAGCACCGAACTCCACGTTGTCCAGACGATACGTATCGCCCTTACCCGTATAGCGGAATGCCACGGCAAGCGCTTTTTCCTGACCGTACTCGGCCGACAGGTCAATCTCATGCGAGATCCACTCGTTGGTCTTCTGGTCCGTGTAGGAGATATTCTTCACCACCTCCCAGGTAGCCGCGTCAACATCACCGTTGAAGTCTTTCGAGGCGACGATTTCGAGTTTCGAGCCATCCGAAGCCTTCTGGTAATACCACGCCAGATCGAATGTCAGTTTCTTGCCCACGGCCTCGGCCACGTTGAACTTGGTCATCACGGCATAGGCCACAACCTCGCTCAGCGACGAGTTGTACGGAGCGCACTGTATGTAGTAATCCACACCGTTGTAGATCTTGCCGTACCAGCCCATATAGCAGTTGCCTGCATAGTCCGGGTCGCTCGATACCAACGTCCATTTACCGCTTTCGTAGTGCATATTGTTGACAACATCCGCAAAGTCGTCGGCGAAATAGGTCACCGTCTGCGACTGGTCCTTCTCGGTCGAGAACGACTTCACGTCACCGCGGTACTCCTTGCCGTCAGCCTTGACGTATGCGAAATATTCGTATGTTGTACCGGCTTCGAGCGTGTTGAGCGTGATGCTGAACGGCGAAGCCAGAGCCATTGCCTGAACATAGGTATAATCCTCGGCCGAAGCTGCCTTGTATGCGATACCGGCCTCGCTCAGCGTGCCGTCGAATTCGTACGAACCGCTCAGTTTAGCACCGTGCATCGTCACCTCTTCGGCATCTTCGGTATTCACGGTCGGGATAGCCTCGATCTGCACGCCCTCATCGGCCGTCGTAAGCGTAATGTCGTCGACGCGATACTGCTGCGAGTTGGCCACCTTGACGAAGAACCGCAATCCGATAACGGCATCAGCCTCGGCTACGGTGAACGATGCAGTGGTAAGTTTCCAGCCCTTGGCGGACTCGCGGGTCAGCGTCAGGTCGTTCCATGTCGTACCGCCGTCGGTCGTGTATGAAACGATGAAGTTGGCAGGTTCCCAACTGCTGTAAGCGCTCAGACCGAACGACAGGTCGAGATTCTGGGCGTTTCCGACATTGATATTGTTGGCATACAGTACCTTGCCGTCGGAGTTGCCGAATGCGTTGTTGACACCCGACACGCCGTCGTAACCGCTCGAAGCCGAGGTCTTTCTGAAGTCGAACGTCGTACCGGCATAGCTTACCGCAGCACCGCCGAGACCCTGACGTACGAAACCGCCGGCCTCCTCGAAGTTGTCAAGCGACGTATTGCCGGACAGGGTCGTACCGTCGAACGATTCGTAATAGAGCAGCGTACCGTCAACGCCCGGCTCGTCGGGAGTCTCGCCCGCTGCCAGATCGATTTCAGTACCGCCGACACCTGTGGTCAGCTTGATATCGTCGACACGCGTAGCCACACTGGCCGCCATCTTAATATATAGGTATTCGGGAGCCTCTTTCAGCTGGAAGTCGGCAGTTGCCATATCCCAACCTTTATAGGTCGAACGGGTATAGGGCAGTTCAACCCAACTGTTGCCGTCGGCACTCAGCGAAACAATGAACTCTTCGGGGTTGAACGGAGCATCGTAGTTTCCGTACTCGTTACGCTCGACACCTAACGTCAGCTGCAGCTTGTCAAGACCATCCAAAGCAATCTTGTGTACTTCGAACGTAGCACCTGCCTGGAAGTAGAGGTTGTTGACACCCGACGCGATATTTGCCGAGTAGTCCGAAGTGTTGTACTTCGTATCGTTCGAGACGCTGTTAGCACGAACAGTAACGCTGCTCGACTTGTATGTCACCTCGGCGACACCGGTACCCTGTTTGTTGAAGCCCTCGAACGTATCCGCAAACGGCCAGTTGCCACTTGCATTCGAAGCCTCTTCGCCATCGAGGTTATCGAAGTAGATCACCTGAGCCTCGGCCTGTTCGCCGGCCTGCTCGATGGTTACCGTCTTCTTGTAGAGGATTGTCGATACGGTAATTGTAGCCGTACGTTTGGTTCCCGGGTTGCGGGTTACCGAGACATTGACGGTAGCGTCGCCTTCGCCGCTTTCGGGCGATACGACAACCCACTCGTCATTGCTCGAAACCGCTGTCCAGTTACGGTTGCACCGGATGGCGAAACTTTGTGTCGCCTCAGCCGACCCGAAGGCCAGCGTCAAGGAGGATACGGCTTCTCCGCCAGCCTCCTGGGAGATTTCCAGAGACGGGACAACCGGATCGACCTCTTCGGTGTTACATCCTGCAAACAGTGTCGAGAAGAGAGCTATCGACAGCAGCAGAAACATTTGGGTCAAATTCTTTCTCATCATAAGCAATGATTTTGGTATTTTTAAATTATCTTATAAATTATAAGCTATTTTTTGCTATTGAATAACAAATGTAATAAACTTATCCGAAAACCACAACGATTGTAACACTTATTTAACAAACAATTACAACTATTTACAATTTCGACGACCCTTTTGCGGCAGGATACGACACGTCCGCAACACGCCAGCCGATCGGGGAATGAATGTTTCAACAAAGGATTGACTTTTTATCAACAAACTTATCGACACGGCCGCCTACTCCCGGCTACGCTCCAGCTTAACACACAACTCCTCCGGCCCCCCTCACGCAATTCAGCCGTTTGCCGCACATAACTGCGCCTCCAACAGCATGATCGCAACGTCGGCCCACAAATATATTATATGCCGGAATCCGCATATCGGACTATCATAATCCCGCGAAAGTACTCCCACACGCCAGTTTTTCAACAACCGATACGGCCGGCCGATAAAGTTGTCAACAAAAAAATCGGCGTCCCTTTCTCAAAAAGGACACCGATCGTAGCAGTGTGTCTTCCGTGCCGACCGCCTCAACGGATACGGTCCAGCGAACGGACCAGAACCTCGTCGTGCGAAATGGCCCGCAAGGCCAGATAATTCAGCAGTATGGCCGCCAGAGGCAGGAACATCACAACCCGCATACCCTGCGCATGGAACTCGAAGTCCGCAAAACTGCGATAGAACAGATAATAGTAAACGCCCTCCATGATCAGGCTGCCGACAAGCAACACGAACTCGACAATGCAGTAGCGGATCTGCGCCAGACGGTTCTTGAACAGGAATATCGTAACCAACGGCAACACCGCCGCAAGTATCATCACAATGGCCATGAAGATGGTCGACTTGTAGACCTCTCCGCCCTCGACGGCCTCGCGCAGCCCGAATGCATAGAGATCAAACTGGCTCTCCCCGCCGATGAAATAGGCCAGCGGCAGACACAGCGTCAGGACCATGATCACCACAACTCCCAACAAATAAAGTGTTTGAATACGTTGTATCATAAATTTCAATTCTGTTTTTGTCTTTTCAACCAACTATTTCTCCGCTTCGGCGGCATGGCCGTCCGAGGCCGGTTCCAGACGTTCGTCTATAAGGTATTTGTTGCGGTCCGACGAGCCGCGGTTGATGAGTTCGCCCAGGAAACCCGCCAGAAAGAAGAGAACTCCCAGCACAACGGCTATCAGCGAGAGATAGAACAACGGCTGATCGGTCGCACTGCGCCATATCATGCCGTGCGACTGCCGGTAGACCTTCGACAGTACGATCCAGACCGTAGCGCCGCCGCCGAAAAGAAACATCAACGTCCCGAGGCTGCCGAAGAAATACATCGGACTGCGCCCGAAACGCGACATGAACATTACGGTCAGCAGATCGAGATAGCCCTTGATCATCCGTTCCCAACCGAATTTCGAGACTCCGTATTTACGGGCATGGTGGTCAACGACCATCTCGCCGATCTTCCCGAAGCCGGCCTGCTTGGCCATGACCGGTATGTAACGGTGCATCTCGCCATAGACCTCAATACTCTTCACGACCTTCAGCCGGTAGGCCTTCAGCCCGCAGTTGAAGTCGTGGAGCCTGATCCCCGATACCAGACGCGCCGTAGCATTGTAGAATTTGCTCGGCCACCGCTTCCCGATCGGATCGTGGCGCTTCTTCTTCCAGCCGGAGACCAGGTCGTAACCCTCTTCGGTTATCATACGGTAGAGTTTCGGTATCTCGTCGGGGGAATCCTGCAGGTCGGCATCCATCGTGATGACCACATCGCCGCATGCAGCATCGAAACCGCAATACAACGCTGCCGACTTGCCGTAGTTGCGGCGGAACCGTATGCCCCGCACCGACGCGTTGCGACGACCCAGCGCCTCGATCTCGGCCCACGAAGAATCGCTGCTGCCGTCGTCCACGAAGATCAGTTCATACGAGTAGCCGTGTTCCGACATTACCCGTACGATCCACGCCTCCAGTTCGGCAAGCGACTCATACTCGTTGTAGACCGGAACTACGACCGATATATCCTTCTTATGCATCTCCATAACCACACTACCCGATCCGGTCGGCATTGCCCGGGGCAACCGGCGCACGCTTCACGATGGCCGAAACCACAAGTCCGATAAACACTCCCCGGAAAACCATCCCGAACAGATTCGACATGAACAGTGCAATGGGATTGGACAACAGACCCGTCATCCGCTCAGGTGTAATGGTTCCTGTATTTCCGTAGATCGAGCTCAGCTGCGAAATCACCGTATCCAACTGCTCCATATATACGTCCGACAGCACCACCCGCACCATGAATGTCAGTAACAGGCTATAGACGATTGCCGAAAACAGTGCCAGCCCTCCGCAGAACCCGAGAGCATCGGCATATGAACACCCTTTGTCTCCGCAGGTGCGGACGTAACGGCCGACAAAGAACCATATCAACGCCGCATTGATCAGGAACATCAACAGACCGAGTCCGGCAAACTGCAGTTTCAGCCCGACAGTCAGGCTTTGCAGCAACGCCATGACCACACCCGTTATCGCTCCGAGGAGAAGCGTCTTGTGCCAAAAGTCATTCTTTTTCATATATTTCGAATCGTTTTATCTTGATCATTTCAAAGTGCTGCGCCCCTCGCGGAGGATCTCCTGTTCGTCAGAGGTCAGGTCCACGAGCGTCGTCGGGACATTGTCGCCGATACCGCCGTCGACGATCAAATCGACACGGTTGCCGTAACGCTCCTCAATCAGTTCGGGATCGGTCGTATACTCGTCGCCGTCATCCTCGGGGTTGCGCTTAACCGAAGTTGTTATAAGAGGGCACCCCAACCGTTCGACTATCGCCCGTGAAATCGGATTCGCAGGTATGCGGACCCCGACCGACTTGCGCTTTTCGAGCGCACGGTCCGGCATCCTCGACGACGTATTGAGAATAAAGGTGAAGGCCCCCGGAAGGTTGCGTTTCATGAGTTTGAATGTCAGATCGTCAACTCGGCAATACTCCGCAACCTGACTGATACTCGAAAATATAACCGACAATGCATCCTCATTCTTGGCCTTGATCGTACGCAGGCGTTCGATGGCCTTGGGCGAATGCAGCGAACACCCGAAGGCATAGATCGAATCGGTAGGATAGATGATCACGCCGTCGTGTTCGAGCACATCGACGACTCGGGACAACTCACGTTCGCTCGGATTGACCGAAAAAATCTTGACAAGCATATCTCTTAACAGCCTATTTGGATCTCAAAGATACACAAATTCGCGACATTGGCAAAACATACAGACATTTAATTGCCGCCATACGCGCCGGAGCACATCGCCCGATATGCAGGAGAAACGGCAGAACGGATTTTGAGGCAGGCCCCTGCGACTGACACAGCGTGTCACTTGTCGCGCAGCCTGATACGGGAAACTACAGGATAGTGGTCCGAGCTCCCCTCGCGGGGCGAATCGAACGACAGAACCTCGAAACGGTCGTCGACAAAGGTGAAGTCGATACGCAACAGGTTGAAAAAGCCACGGTAGGTATTCACGGCACCGCGCCCGCTCTCGACAAACGTATCCTGGAGATCGCCCCTGATGCGGTTGTAGGTATAGGTCATCGGGCCGTCGTTGAAGTCGCCGCAGACGATCACCGCATACGGCGAAGCCGCGATGAACCGCGATATGGTATCGGCCTGGTCGGCCCGTATCCGGAAATTGTTCCGCAGCCGCGAGGCTATCCCGCGCAGCTTCGACTCGTCGTCGATGAAGCTGCCGTTGACCAGATATTCATGGTCCTCACGCGTGATGGATGTTGTCCGCAGATGGTTGTTGACCACACGAACCGTATCGTTGCCGATCAGCAGGTCCGCCCACATCGAAATGCACTCCGTCGAATCCATCTCCGTATCGGCATCGATAACACCCGAGTCGAGAACCCGGTATCGCGTAAATATCGCATTGCCCGAGCCATACCCCAAACTCCTGTTGGTCACTACGCGCAGCCCGACGATCTGACGGTAGTCATGGCTTTGCAGGAGCGTATCGAGGCGTTCTCGTGTCACGGACGGAGAGTAGAGAAACTCCTGCATGCAGAGGATATCGGGCGCAATGCTGTCGATCAGCGCCGCCGCATCCAACAGTTTGTTCGAGCGTCTCTCTTCGAAAAATGACAAAAAGCCTCCTACATTGTATGACATGACGGTAATTGTGCCGCGCTCGGCAGGTTGTTCGGCCGAGTAGTCGCGTACGGGGTTGATCCTGTAGAAGCGTGATATCTTGCCCACGCCGATCAGGGCCACCAGAATCATCGGTCCGGCGATTTTCCACCGCCAGCGCACGATCCAATAGAGTATCAGCGTCAGCAGGAGCAGATATGTTATGGGGGCGCCGAGCCCCAGGAAGGCCAGCACCCACATCCGGTGAGGATTGACCGCCGGAGCCAGATATGTCAGCAGCGTCACGACGACCATTATCGCCGAAACCACTATCATCAGGATGTCGAATATCCGCAACAGCAGCGGACCGCGTTTGCGGATCTTGCGGGACGAATCGTCCGACGTATTGTAATAATCGGTCATGACCTCGGAATTTGCATCAATAGAATATCTGATGTTTGCGCCGCCAGTAACGCAGCAGCAGCCATCCCCAGAGCATTCCTCCCACATGTGCGAAGTGAGCCACGCTGCCCTGAACGCCGACAACTCCCATCACGAGTTCCAGCACCAGGAAGATCACCACGAACCATTTTGCCTTCATCGGGATCGGCGGAATCATCAGCATGATCATGCTGTTCGGATGGAGTACGCCGAAAGCCAGTATCACACCCATCACGGCACCCGAAGCGCCGAGCATGACATGATTCGCAAACTGCCGCGAGGCTATGGCCGATATCATGTCGGGCGACATGCTTTGGGCAACCACCTGCGAGGCCAGCGACGACTTGAAACTGATCAGTTCGAGCCACGTAACGCCGGTCTGCAACAGTGCCGCACCTACACCGCACACCAAATAATATATCATATACCGGCGCGGGCCCAGATCATACTCAAGCATGCGGCCGAACATCCACAGCGAAAACATGTTGAAAAATATGTGCGACGTATCGGCATGCAGGAACATGTAGCTGAAGAACTGGTAAAGGTGGAACCGGTCGCTACCGACCCAATAAAGCATGCCGTAGTCATAGATAAGATCGCCTATCGGAAGAAGCTTGCATGCCAAAAACACGACAACGTTGGCTATGATGAGGTTCAGCGTGATAGGCGGTGTCGCGAAATATCCGCGTCCGAACGTATTTCCCATAATCTGTCAGTATGTTTCACTGGCCGCCCGCACCGGGACGGCTCTCATTCTTGCGTTTTCTATTCTGTTTCTATTTTGCCGGTGCGCTCACCGTCCACAGCAATTACTCCAACGCCTCACGCACCCAGCTTATTGTTCTCAATGCAAATACGACCGCAACTCTTCAGTGCCGATCTCCGAGAGGATCTGCTTGCCGAAGGGCGAGAAGCTCAGGTCTTCGCACTTTTCGAGCGATGCGAGCAACGCTTCGGTCTGTTCCTGTCCCATACGGCACCGCATCACGGCGCCGCGACGCTGTGCCATCAGCGCCGCAAGATGCCGGCGGCGAACCTCAACCGGCCGGTCCGACCGCACATCGTCGGCATGGATCGCATCGAACAGCAGACGGTCCATCTCAACGCCATCCATATCCGCCGGCGTTCCGTTCATCTCGACCGTCGAGTCATCCACAATCCGCAGGTCGAACCCTACGGCCTGGAGATCATCCATGGTCTCACGCAGCAACTCGATCTCGTCGTGCGACAACACCAGCCGCTCGGGGAAGAGCAGCTGCTGACAGGCCGAAGTACCGTTGTCCAGCATACGCAGCATCTCCTCGTAACATACCCGTTCGCGGGCCCGCCGCAGATCGACCACAACGAGCCGCCCACGGAACAGGGCCAGTGCCAGTGCATCCGGCAACGGCAACACACTCTCGAAATGCGACTCATGCATGCCTGACATCCGTTGCTGTATTCCGTCGCTCTCGACATAATCGAACACGGTTTCACTCTCGTCAAGTGGTACTCCCGCATCCGGCATGTTTTCAGGGTCCATGTCCGGGACATCAATCCCGAACTCCTCACCCTCAATACCGTTCAGTCCTCCCGAAGGCCACATATCGTACCCTTGTCCAATGCCCGCTGTACTGCGCCGCGGCTCAACGAAATCCGACAGGTCGGCCTGCATCCTCCGTCCGGCACGCGCCGCCTCGTTGGCCTCCTCGTCGAACGGGTTGTAGGCATATCCGTGCGTGGCGCGCGGTTCGGCTACGGGACGCCGGTCCCCGACCCGCATAACAGGTATCTCGACCTGACCTTCACTCTCGAAATCCATCATCGGAACGGCTCCCGTCTTGGCCAGAGTCTCACGCACGGCGGCATTGAGTATCTGCCATACCGCCTCCGCATCGGCAAACTTCACTTCGGTCTTCTGCGGATGCACGTTCACGTCGATACGGTCGGCATCGAGTTCGAGATATATAAAATAGTCGGGTTGCGACGACTCGGGAATCAACTTCTCATAGGCCTTCATCACCGCCTTGTAAAAATACGGCGACTTGAAATACCGGCCGTTGACAAAGAAAAACTGCTTGTGTCCTCTCTTCTTGGCCGATGCCGGACGCCCTACGAAACCTTCGATACGCACCAGCGATGTCGAGGCCGATACCTCAAGCAGATTGTTGCGCAGGCTTTTGCCCTCGAGGTCGACTATGCGCCCACTGAGGCTTGTGGCCGGCAGCTTATGCACCGGCACATTATTGTTGTAAAGTTCGAATGCGACGCCCGGATTGCACAGTGCCACACGTTCGAACTCGTTGCGTATCGAACGTCCCGACCGTGCCGTATCCTCCATGAAACGGCGCCGGACCGGCACATTGTAGAACAGATTGCGGACAAAAAACGCAGAGCCGACCGGACACATCATCGGCTCCTGGCTCCGAAATACGCCTCCTTCGATCAGCGTACGCGTTCCGACCTCGTCATCCGCCTGCCGCGTCCGCAGTTCGACCTGCGCCACGGCCGCTATCGAAGCCAGCGCCTCACCGCGGAAACCGAACGTATGCAGACGGTAAATATCGTCGACCGAGGCGATCTTGCTGGTCGCATGCCTGTCGAAGGCCATCCGTGCATCGACGGGCGACATGCCGCAACCATCGTCGACAATCTGTATCAGATCGCGGCCGCCCTCGCAGAAGTTCACCGTAACCGTGCTGGCTCCGGCATCGATGGCATTCTCCATCATCTCCTTGACCACCGATGACGGACGATCGACCACCTCACCGGCTGCAATCTGGTTGGCAACAACCTCGGGCAAGAGTTTTATGCGATCGGCCATGGCTACGTCACTCTCCCTGATAGTCGTTCGGCACCACGCGTATCGGGCGATACGGGTCGAACTCATCTTCGGCCGGAGCCTGTTCGACAGACTCGACCTGTTGCTTCAGCTCCATGTAGCGGACTACGCGCGGCAGCAGCAGGAATACGACAACCGCAATAAACACGGCTACAATCACCATTCCCAACATGTTGCGACGCTTGCGGTCGGACGACTCCTGAGCACGGCGTTCGTAACGTGCCTCGCGCTGCCGGCGGATATATTCACCCGCAACATACCCCTCCTTGTGTTCCGTATTCCGCTCGTCCGACTCTCCGCTCTTTTCGCGCCGGCGATCCCGGAATGCCTCGACGTCCGGATCGTAATAACGGGGCGTATAGTTGAACTTGTTGGCCCGTTTCTTAAATGGAGAAAAACCTAACATATCTTCTTATTTTTGCCAAATGTACTAAAAAAAGCCGAAATACGAAACTTTCAACTCCGAAAGCCCGACTGCAGCCCTCATATTCATCCGCACAAAAAAAGGGCCGGACGATTTGTCCGGCCATGGATTCTGTCATTAATGGAAGAAATTGCGCATGCGGTCGAAAATATTCTGCGTTTTCGACGTGTCGCCGTGCTGGAACGACGGCTGGGCCGCCAACTGTTCGACAATGCGCTTCTCTTCGGCCGACAACTTGGAGGGGATCTTCAGATCCACCACGATCAGTATGTCGCCGTGACCGTAACCGTTGACTTCGGGAAGGCCCTTGCCGCGCAGACGAAGCACCTTGCCGGCCTGAGTTCCGGCTTCGATCTTGATCTTAACACGCGAATCGATGGTCGGAACCTCAACGCTGCCTCCCAACAGTGCCGTCGTAACCGGAATGCTCAGGTTATATATCAGATCGTTCCCGTCGCGGACGAAATCCGGACTCGGGATCTCCTCGATGATTACCTGCAGGTCGCCGTTCACACCGCCGTGACGGGCAGCATTACCCTTTCCGGCAACATTCAGCCGCATTCCCTCGCCCACACCGGCCGGAATACGTATCTCGACAACCTCCTCGCCGCGGACCGTACCCTCACCGTGGCACTTGTCGCACGGATGCGAAATGACCTTGCCTTCGCCACCGCAGGTCGGGCAGACACTCTGGGTCTGCATGCGGCCGAAAAACGTGTTCTCAACCCTCGAAACATATCCCGAGCCCTTGCAGGTCGAACAGGTCTGGTAGTCCGACGGACTCTGAGCTCCCGTACCGCCGCACTTGTCGCAGGCTATGGTTTTGTTTATCTTGAGTTTCTTGACCGTACCGGTGGCAATCTCCTGCAGGGTCAGCTTGACCTTCACCCGAAGGTCGCTGCCGCGGTTGACGCCGCGCGAACGGCTGCTGCCGCTGCTGCTGCCGAAACCGCTGAATCCTCCGCCGAAATGTCCGCCGAATATATCGCCGAACTGCGAGAATATGTCCTCCATCGAGAAGCCGCCGCTGCTGAAACCGCCATATCCGCCTCCTGCTGCCGAACCGTTCATGCCGGCATGGCCGAACTGGTCGTAACGGGCACGTTTTTCAGGATTCGACAACACGTCGTAAGCCTCGGCCGCCTCCTTGAATTTCTCTTCGGCCTCCTTGTCGCCCGGGTTCTTGTCGGGGTGATACTTGATGGCCGCCTTGCGGTAGGCCTTCTTTATCTCGTCGGCATTGGCATTCCGCGCGACGCCCAACACTTCGTAGTAATCTCTCTTTTCCATGGCTCTACTCTCCTACCACTACCTTTGCATAACGGATGACCTTGTCACCCATCTTGTATCCCTTCTGGACAACATCTATGACCTTGCCCTTCTTGTCGGCATCCGACGGGAAACGCGCTACGGCCTCATGCTCGTCGACATCGAACGGCTGATCGGCCGTCGCAATCTCGACTACGCCCTTCTGACGCAACAGCTCCGAAAACTTCTGCGCAATCAGCTTGACGCCGTTGCGGATCGCTTCGATATCGTTGCTCTTCTCCATCGCCGTCAGCGCACGATCGATATCGTCAATCACCGGCAGCAGCGACTTGATAACCTCCTCGCCGCCCGATTCGATCAGCGACATCTTCTCCTTGAGCGTACGCTTGCGGTAGTTGTCGAACTCGGCCTGCAGCCGCAGGTACTTGTCGCGCCATTCGGCAACTTCCGATTCGAGCCGCGCCGTATCCTTTTCCGTTGCGGAAGAAGATGATTCCTGTGCGGAGGAATCTGACAATTCGTCAGCGCCCTGCGTGCCACCCTCTGACACATTGTCACCGGACGCTCCCGCGCACTGGCTGCCGCCACCTTTCAAATCCTGTTTGTCATTGTCGACAACCGTCTGATTTTCAACTTTCTTTTTGCTCATATCCATTATCTTTTATATCATATTTTCGTCTTATTGTTCCACTTCTGCACAAATAACATACCAACAGCCCGACTGCTGCCGATCCGCAAAGTAACTAATTTTTATCGACATCCGACTCATGGCTCCCCCAAACTTACACAAGACGGTATGCATATTGCTCGACAATAACCGCTATGCAACACCAACACACGCCATACCACTTCAATCTCATATTTTCGAACCTGCTGTTCGGAATCAACTTCTCTGTCTTCGTCTCGCTAATCCAAACCGGCATGGCATTCCAGCAGATTTTCATGCTGCAGATCGCCGCATCAGCCTTATTCTTCATTCCGCGGGCCCTCTTCTCGCCACGGAGCTACCGCATCGCACCCCGGGACATGCTCACGATCTTCGCCGTAACCGTACTGATCGTCTACGGATGGATGTTCATGCTGCTCTGGGGCGCCTCATACACAAACCCAATCGACGCCTCGACCATCGCAACCCTCGGTCCGGCCATAACGCTTGTCGCCGCAAATATCGGCGGCCGCGAAAAGAATCTCTCCGGATTCCGCATGATAGGCATTCTCTTCGCCGCGGCCGGCGCCGCACTTCTCATCTTCGACCACGGCTCCGACATCATACACGGCAGCGAAGCCTACGGAAACATCCTGATCCTGCTGAGCGTCACCGCGGCCGCCGTAAACACCGTAATCATAAAGCCCGTGCTCGAACGTTACGGCACGATGCCCGTCATGGGGTGGTACTACATGATCGGACTGGCCATTACGGCGCCGTTTTTCCGGTACCATATCAACACCTCCGAACTGCTGCAACTGCCAATCGAGGCGCTGTCCGAACTGGGATATCTGCTGCTGTTGGGGACCGTCCTGCCCTCCTACCTACTCTATCGCGCGACCGAAAAGCTCACATACGTACATACGGCCCTGTACCGATACCTACAGCCGCTCGCAGCCACCGTACTGGCATTGCTGCGCGGGCAGGAACGCATCGACCGCACGAACGTCATCGCCGCCGCACTTATTTTCATCGGAATAGTAATGGTAGTAACCGGATACGAACTGGTCCGGCACCGTGTGAACTCGCTGACCGCAAAGTTGAAGAACCGGCGCATGAGAAACCGGCGCACCGACCCCCGCTAACGTCTTCTCCCGCAGCAGGACCACATGTCACACAACCCCTCCTCACAACGCAATAACGGTCCGCCCCCTCTGTCTCATGGAGCCAGCAGAACCACGTGTCACACAGTCCCCCCCCCTCACAACACAACAACGTCTACATGCACACGGCCCACATTCACACCTCGGTCCGCCCACCTGTACATGGAGGCAGCAGCGCGCTACTCATCCATGATATAGACCGTCTCGTTGCGTCGCTGCAGACTGTAGTGTTCGCGGGCGTAAGCCTCTATAAAATCGTCATACTTGAGATTTTCGAGCATCATGCTGTCACGCTCGATCTTGATCCGGTAGGCTTCGATCTGGGTATTCAGATTCCGGATGTCGCGACGCAGCCGGAAACACTGGACTATATTGCCGCCGATCAGAAAAAACGACGCAAAAACCACTATCAGCGTCGCTATGATCCAGAACCGCTTGGTCGTATACCACGGGCCCGAGGAGACGGTTTGTCCCTCTTCCCTCCCGGACTGCCCACTCGCTGCAGCCCGATTGTCTGTTGCGGCCTGATCCTTTTCGGCTTCGTTTCTTTTCATTCGGCGTACCGGTTTGTACTTTCTGATATCATTCCGCACCCGAAGGCGGATATCTCCTATCTCCTCAAAAGTTTATTTTTCTCCCCCCCCCAGTTCTCTTTCCACCAGTTAAGGGATATGCATGAACTTGTGGATCTGGATCGACACGTTCCACCGCGGATGGCGCTTGACATACTCCACCACCGCCGGCGTAATCTCCTCGTAGCGGCTCCACTCCGGCTGCAGGAACAACATGCAGCCTTCACCAACCCGTCCGGCGCACTCCTCGGCCCAAAGGAAATCATCCTCCGTCTCGACAATAACCTTCAACTCGTGTGCCGCAGCGAAAGCCTCGTCCAAAGGCGGCTGCTTGCGTTTCGGCGAAAGGCATATCCAGTCGAAACTGCCGCTCAGCGGGTGCGACCCCGATGTTTCGAGAAATATCTCGAGGCCGTGTTCATGCAGTTTCGAGGTCAGGTATCCGAGCGGATAGAGCAACGGTTCGCCGCCGGTTATCACCACCGCCTGCGCCTCGAACGACGAGGCCTGTTCGACGATCGAATCGGTATCGACCGGCGGATAGATGCGCGGATTCCATGTATATTTTGCATCGCACCAGCTGCAGCCCACATCGCAACCGCCCAAACGTATGAAATATGCGGGTTTACCCGAGTGGAAACCCTCACCCTGAATCGTATAGAACGACTCGACAAGCGGAAGCCGCCGGCCGCCGCACAACTCTTCGTTCACTTTATCTTCACTCATCTACAACAACATAAACATCTTTCAGATTGCGGCCGAGCTGGTCGTAATCCAATCCGTAACCCACGATGAATTCGTTTCCGATCTCCAGCGCACGATATTTTATGGGGATTGACTTGGCGTATGATTCGGGCTTGAAGAACAGCGTCGCCACCTCGACACTGCGCGGCGAGTGCCCGCGCAGCGAACGCATCAAATGTTCGATGCTCTCGCCCGTATCGACGATATCCTCCACCACGATCACGTCGCGGCCTTCGATATTGTTTTTAAGTCCGATCAACTCCTGCACCTTGCCGGTGGTCGAGGTCCCGCAGTACGAGGCGAGCTTGACGAACGACAACTCGCAATTGAACTCGATCTTCTTGATCAGGTCCGACATGAACATGAATGCTCCGTTCAGGACCCCCAGAAACAGCGGAGTCGGCTTGTCGCAGTAATCGGCATTGATCCGGTCGGCCACCGCCGTCACCGCCGCCTCGATTCTTTCGGCCGGAATCATCACTTCGAAAGTCCGGTCGTGCAGTTTGACCCGCTTTTTGCTACCACAGTTCTCCATATCAAATGAGCGCTCTTTTAAGGACAAAGACTGTCGCTTTTTTCATCAAAAACGATTAACTTTGCGAAGTTATAAATTTTAGTTCGATTATTCAAACAAAACATCGCCAATATGACACCCAAAGTTAGCATCATCATGGGCAGCACATCCGACCTGAAGGTCATGGAGGCTGCCGCCAAACACCTCGATTCGATGCAGATACCTTACGAGATATCGGCCCTTTCGGCACACCGCACCCCGGCTCTGGTCGAGAAGTTCGCACGCGAAGCCGCCGACCGCGGTATCAAGGTAATCATCGCCGGTGCAGGCGGTGCCGCACACCTGCCCGGAGTCATTGCAGCAATGACTCCGCTGCCCGTGATCGGCGTGCCCATAAAGTCCAGCAACTCGATCGACGGCTGGGACTCGATACTTTCGATCCTGCAGATGCCGTCCGGAATTCCGGTCGCAACGATGGCTCTCGACGGCGCAAAGAATGCAGCAATATTCGCAACGCAGATTCTGGCCGTCGGCGATCAGGAGATCATGCAGCGGATGGTGGCCTTCAAGCAGGAGCTCGCCGAGAAGATCGACAAGGCAAACCGCGAACTGGCATCGATCGAAATGCCCTTCAAGACCAACTGATCCCTGCCACAGGCGGGGAGGGGAATGATCGTATCCACCTTACGGACGAGGCACAAAGTCTCAAATACGCCGGCCGCGGAGAGTATTGCCGAATCATAGACAGATGGGGGGGGGAGAAGTTCAGTACTGAATAAATCCTGACAAAAGTATCATACCCCTGTCGTGTCCTGTAAGGCGCAGGCCTGACCTTCAATAACCGTAGATGGAAAACGGATCGGCTGAGCCTGTCACCATACGGCATGCAGCACAGGACTTTGAGTCTCCTGCCACAAATCGCTTCAACATAAGCCTCAAGCCTCCGCACGGGGTTCACGGATTCATTCCTTAAACAAAGCGGTCGCCGCAGCCGCAACACCTATTTTTACTATATAAAACCGACACGACACCATGGCATCTTCCGTAACATATGCATTCGTCATCACACTCTTCGCAGGTCTTGCTACCGGCATCGGCAGCCTGATAGCCTTCGCCGCAAACCATACCAACCGACGGTTCCTCTCCTTTTCGCTCGGACTGTCGGCCGGCGTGATGATCTACGTGTCATTCATGGAGATGTTCTATTCGGCCCGCATAGAGCTGTCCGCCATGCGCGGCGAACTGTCCGGGACTCTCATTGCCACAGCGGCATTTTTCGGTGGCATGCTGCTGGCCTACCTCATCGACAAACTGGTTCCCGAGGCCGAAAACCCTCATGAACTCCACTCGATAGAGGAGCTTACCGACGACTCGAAACACCATCACAAACTCCAACGTATGGGCCTCATGACCGCCCTGGCCATCACAATCCATAACTTCCCGGAGGGTATCGCCACATTCATGTCGGGCATCAACTCCGTCGAAACGGGTATTGCCATCGCCGTTGCCGTCGCCATCCACAACATCCCCGAAGGAATCGCCGTTTCGGTTCCGATCTATGCCGCAACAGGAAATCGCTCAAGGGCCTTCTGGCTTTCGTTCCTGTCGGGTCTATCCGAACCGTTGGGCGCCATTGCCGCCTACTTCATACTCATGCCTTTCATGACCCCAATGCTGCTAAACTGCACATTTGCAGCCGTAGCCGGGATCATGGTATTCATTTCGCTCGACGAGCTTCTGCCGGCCGCCCAACAGTACGGCCAACACCACACTTCGATCATCGGTGTGATAATCGGCATGGCTATAATGGCTATCAGCCTGATACTCCTCATGTAAACGCCATAAACATGCGGCACGGCCAACACGCCGTCTGAAAATCAGCACTCATCATATTACGACTCGTAATGGGCAACACCTCCTGTTGCCCTCTTTTTTTATTGTCTCATTATTGGCACTAAAGAGACAATAGGCTTGTATGCGGCGGAATTGGCCGTTTCTGGAATGATGTACAATTTGTTTTACACGAGACCCGTATGTGCCCGAAAAACTGGCATTCAGATTGAGACCGGACAATGTCGGCAACAATTGTTGCTTGTTTATCGACCGGCGATGAAACCTTCCGGCCCGGCGAAGTGGAATGATGATGCGTACACGTAAAATTTTATGAACCCGTATATCAAATGCGTCCCAGACCGTTGACATGTGCGATTTACTGTCTTAATTAAAAAAAACGCGGCCACACAGCGTGAATTAACATATAAAAGAGTAAATTGTTTTTGTTGTTTAAAATAGTTTTGCTATCTTTGTATAGATGATTGTGGGGAAGATTGTGTATTTTGTCGTTCATTATCAATGCTAATTGGTTGACTGATGAGATTTTGTACACATTCTGCCGATCAGTTTCGAACCTAAAATCTTTAACATCGTACCTGAATGCTGCAACTCATCGAACTTTGATTTATTAAACAACTGTAGAACGATTTGAAACACCTGAACAAAAAAATAATTTTAAAACATTTAATCCGACAGACAGTAAACAGACCATTTTTTATTAACCACTTATTAGACGTCGTTTCTCATTCCGAAGGATGTGGGACGGCAGGCGGCAATTTTAAATTTGCGGCACCACACTGAAAAACCGATTAATATACAAACAGTCGTTAACCTAATCTTTATCATTTAACTTTATTACTTTATGAAAAAAACATTGACTATTGGGTTGTTGCTCATGTTCGCATCCGCGATATGTGCTACGACAGTGACTGCCTCTGAAGTCAGGAGTACCGACTCAGAGCTTCAGAAGACGGTCAAGATTTCGGGAGTAGTTCAGAACGCGGCTGGCGAGCCTGTTCTGGGCGCTACCATTCTCGAAAAAGGCAGCACTTCCAACGGTACTACTTCGGCTGTAGACGGCAGCTTTACTCTGACCGTTCCCGAAGGCGCTACTTTGGCAGTCTCTTACATCGGCTACCTCCCGGTAGAGGTTAAGGCCTATGACGGTATGATCGTACGCCTCGAAGAGGATACACAAGCGATTGACGAAGTCGTTGTGGTAGGTTTCGGTACTCAGAAGAAAGCCAACCTGACCGGCGCCGTTTCGACAGTCGACGTGGCAAAGGCCTTCGACAGCAAACCGATCGTTGACGTAACCAAAGGTCTTCAGGGCGTTGTTCCGGGCCTGTCTATTACGTTTAACAATGCCGATATGGGTACTTCGGCCGACATCCGTATCCGTGGTGTATCGTCAGTCAACGGTACCAACCGTCCTCTGATCCTGCTGGATGGTGTGGAGATCAGCGACCTGTCGTTTGTTAACCCCGACAACATCGCCAACATCTCCGTGCTGAAGGATGCATCGTCGGCATCGATCTACGGTACCCGTGCTGCATACGGTGTTGTATTGATCACCTCGAAAGACGGTTCGGAAGTTAAGGACAAGGCTCAGATCACCTACTCGAACAACTTCGCATGGAACGAGCCTATCGGCGCACCTAAGTATGCAACCGGTTACGACCTTCCCAAATCGATGGAAATCGTAATGTTGGCTCAGAAGAACACCAACGGTGGCGATATCGAGGCGTTCGGTATGTACTACAAGGACATTATCGATCCTATCCGCAACTGGTTGGACAACTACTGGGGCCAGGATCTGGGCGAGGTTTACGTTTACGGACGTGACTATACCTATACTTCTGGCGGCGTTGCACAGTTTTACCGTGTTGCGGATCCTCAGAAAGAGATGTTGAAGACCGGTTTCCAGCACAACCACAACCTCTCGATCTCGGGCAACTCGGGCAAGACCAACTACAACATTTCGATGAACTACTACAAACAGGACGGTTTGTTGAAGAAGGCTACCGAGCAGAGCATGCAGCGTGTTACGGCCAACATCTCGACCAACTCTCAGATCAAGAAGTGGCTGCGTATCGGAACGAAGGTGATGTACACCGAACGAGTATTCAAATATCCTTACGGCAACTCGGGTAGCGGCAACCTGTTTACCTATGCAATGCGTTTCCCGACCAACTTCCCGTATGGTATTTCTGACGGTGGTTACGACGCTTCGACAGGCCAGTATATAAACGAAACGGCTCGCGGCGCTGAAGGCCTCTACTTCCGTCACGGTAACGGTTTCGTAGCAAACTATCCCGTTCAGAAACAGCGTGACGACTATCTGCGTATCGGCGGAAACGTTGACATCACTCTCGCCAAAGGTCTGACCTTCCATGGCGACTACACCCGCTCGACTCTGAACTATATGCTGAACTCGGTTGCTTATCCGGTATACGTTGCAAACTGGTGGTCGTCCTACTCGCCCAAGTATGCACTGCTCAACTCGGATAACGTTGGCAGAACGATTGTCAAGACTGCAGCCAATGCGTTCAACGCCTATTTCGACTACAACTTCACGGTTGCCAAAGACCATGACTTCGCAATTAAACTCGGTTTCAACTCGGAAGATTACTACTATAATAATATAGGTATTTCGTCGGACAACTTGTTCAACTCCGACTTCCCGATCCTTGACCTTACCGAGATGAGCGCTCAGAGCACCGCCAGCGAAGCAAAACGTATGCGTGCATCGGCCGGTTTCTTCGGACGTATCAACTATAGCTGGAAAGACAAGCTGCTGCTCGAGTTGAGCGGCCGTTATGACGGATCGTCGATGTTCCGTACCGACCAGCACTGGGGCTTCTTCCCGTCGGGTTCGATAGGTTACCGTCTGTCGGAAGAGGAATTCATGAAGAATCAGGATGTTATCAGCAACTTGAAGATCCGTGCATCTTACGGTGCAATCGGTAACCAGGATATCGCCGGTTCGACTTCGAACTTCTATCCTTTCATGACCACTATCGGCTATGATAGACTCGACTCTTCGCTTAGCGGTTGGATCGATCCTGCAAACCCGAACTCTGCATTGGCATACTTCGGCATGCCGGGCGTAGTCGGCTCGTCGATGACATGGGAGAAGATCCGTACCATGAACGTCGGTCTGGATATGGGCTTCTTCAACAACGAACTGAATGTAACCTTCGAATGGTATCAGCGTAATACAATCGGTATGCTTGTTCCCCGTAACCAGGTTCCGTCGCAGGGCGGTTTCCCGAGCATGCCTAAGGAGAACGGTGGTGACATGCGTACCCGCGGTTGGGAGTTGCAGTTGGATTACAACCACACTTTCAAGGGCAGCGGCCTGTCGGTATATGCAACCTTCACGCTGTCTGACAACAAGTCGAAGATCACCAAATGGAACAACTCGACCAACATGCTGACCAGCAACTACGAAGGCAAGGAATGGGGCGAAATCTGGGGCTTCAAGACCGCAGACCACTACTTCACTGCCGATGAGGCTGCCAACGGTGTTCAGACTGTCAATGGTGTTGTAGACATCAACGACGTTTACCAGTACGAATTGTGGAAGGGCGCCTTCCGTTACGGCGAAGGTGACGTTAAATACGTCGACGTAAACGGTGACGGTGTCGTAGATTCTGGTTCGGGTACGGTTGACGATCACGGTGACTTGATCCGTATCGGTAACACCCTGCCTCGTTACGAATACGCTCTGCGTCTTGGCCTGGCATGGAAGGGCATCGACTTTGAGATGTTGTTCCAGGGCGTCGGCAAACGTGATTTCTGGACCACATCGAGCCTTATCCTGCCGTTCACGCAGTCGCGTAGTATGGCAATCTACACCAACCAGTTCGATTACTATACTCCGGAAAATCCCGATGCCAAGTTCCCGCGTCCGTATATCGGCCACTATGGCTCGACTGTTAACGGTCTGCCCAACAACGGTAACAACAACTACTATTCGCAGACCAAATATCTGAGCGACTTCTCGTATCTGCGTCTTAAGAACGTCACTCTGGGTTATACTCTGCCGCAGAAATGGACCGAGAAAGTCTATATTCAGAAAGCACGTGTATACTTCAGCGTTCAGAACTTGCTGACCTTTGATCACCTCGACGGTGCAATCGACCCCGAGTTGAATCAGAATGCTACGGCCGATACCGGTGGACGTAACAACCCGTTCTGCCGTACATGGTCTTGCGGTCTCCAAATTACTTTCTAACAATTAATGGATAGTTAAGATACACATATGAAACGTTTTAAAATATTAATACTGGCAATTGCGACCGTTGGCCTGTTCGGTTGCGAAAACTATCTCTCCCAGGAGCCGCAGGATGCATTCCCCGATTCGCCGGCATTCTGGAGTAATGAAACAGTACTGGAACTCGAGACCAACTATTTCTATTCGGCATTCCAGAGCTACGGTACTGCACATAACGGGCAATACTACTCGGAGTCTATCTCGGACGACTATTGCGGTGGCTACTCTGAGTTTCCAGCTACTGTTCCGGCCTCGAATGGCGTATGGACAAGTTCTTATCAGGAGATTCGTCGTGCGAACATCATCCTGAACCGTATGAAGGACATGTCGCTGACGGATGAGGCTCGTGCTCACTGGGAAGGTTTTGCACGCTTCTACCGCGGTCTGCAGCACTTTGACCTGGTTCGTGAATTCGGCGACTGCGTATGGGTTGATACCGAAACCGATATCGACGATAGCCTTACGTTGAGCAATCCGCGTAACGACCGTGCCGATGTAATGAAGAATGCTTGCGCAGACATGCAGTATGCAGGCGAAAACTGCCGCGAGGGTGGTCAGAATACCTTCGGCAAATATGTTGCATGGGCTCTTCTGTCGCGTGCCGCTCTTTACGAAGCTGCTTGGCAGAAATATCATGAGAACAATACCACCAATGCCATCTATTTCTATGAGATTGCCAAGAATGCTGCTTATCAGATCATCAGCAGTGGTAAATACTCGGTTCATGAAGACTATGCTTCGAACTACATCTCGCCCGACCTGACCGGCAACAGCGAAATGATTCTGTTCAAACAGTTCATCCGCAACAGCAACATCACAATCGCTCATGGTCTGCACGGATATTCGACCTCGTCGACCGCTATCTGGGGTCTTACCAAGAGCGCCGTTGAATCGTTCGTGAACAGCGACGGTCTGCCGATCTATCAGAGCCCGCTGGGTTACAGCGATGAGACTGTAGATGAAGTAATGGCTAACCGTGATGCCCGTCTGGGTCACATTGCCAACGACTCCGTGCTGATGCTCAGCAACTACTCGTGGCTCAACGGTATGAACGCCACTACCGGTTACTGGACAACCAAGTTTGTCAGCTGGGACTATCTGTGGGGATCGGCCAACAACCTGGCTCCTTACAACGATACCGATGGTCCGGTTTACGCCTACGGCGAGGTTCTGGAGAACTATGCTGAGGCTTGCGCAGAGCTGGCATCTCTGGGTGCTTACACGATTACTCAGAACGACCTCAATATTTCGGTTAACGAACTGCGTGAGAAACATGGTAAAGTTCCTGCTCTGACTCTGCAGGGCCAGGATGGCGTATCGGTTAACGGTACCGTTATTCAGGCCGACCCGAAGAACACGTTCGGTGTCAACACCCTGCTGTGGGAGCTCCGTCGTGATCGTCGTAGCGAGTTGATGTGCGATGGCCAGCGTTATAACGACCTTATGCGTTGGAAGATGGGTTCGTGCCTCGACTTCGACAAGAATCCTGACGGATTCATAGGTGCAAGCAAAGATGCCGTTCTGGCTTACATCAATGCTACCTACAATGATGATATCCACGATGCTGAGAGCGCAGAAGCCTCTATTAACGCTGTTAATGCAGGTCAGTTCTGGTATGATATCGAAGGTAAGACTTACGTTTCGGCATTCAATGTTCCGAGCAACTGGCGTAAGTTCGACGAAAACAAAAACTACCTCTCGCCTATACCTTCGAGCGAGAGCCTGCTGAATCCGAACCTGTTACCGAACAACCCAGGATGGGAGTAAAGTATTATAGGTGAATATTAGTTAGTAAGAAGGGGATCGGGCAGTAATGCCCGATCTCTTTTTTTGCGTGATGGTGTAATTTATACGCGTGGCGACGACAGTTTGCCACGTTTTTTGTAATTTTGAGGTGACGTAACACCTCATCGACCGCGAATGGTCGATCGGCTGAATCGATAGTGACTATGTATGAACATGACGACAGAACGGTAATTACACTCGATGCCGGCGGAACCAATTTCGTTTTCGGAGCCATCCGGGCCAATGAGTTTGCGGTTGATCCGATCGTATTGCCGTCGCATGCGGACAATCTGGATGAATGTCTGAAGACGATTGTCGAAGGGTTCGAGCGGGTAATACTCACTCTGGACAGAGATCCGGTTGCGATCAGTTTTGCTTTTCCGGGGCCGGCCGACTATTCTCGCGGCATTATCGGCGGGTTCATGCCCAATTTCCCATCCTTCAGCGACGGGGTTGCCTTGGGCGATTTCCTGCAGGAGCGTTTCGGGCTGCCGGTTTGGATCAACAACGATGCCGATCTGTTTGCCTACGGTGAGGCGCTGGCCGGGGCATTGCCCGAAATCAATGCCCGTCTGGAGGCTGCCGGCAGCATCAAGAGGTTTCACAATCTGCTGGGATTTACATGGGGGACGGGTTTTGGTTTCGGAATGGCGGTCGGCAACCGGATGCATCGCGGCGACAACTGCTGTATCGAAATATATTGCCTGCGCAACCGTATGTATCCCGATTCGATTGTCGAGGACAGTGTTTCGGTTCGCGGCATAAAGCGAGTTTACGGAGAACTGTCGGGAGTGGCGGACCACGGGCTCGAACCGAAGGATATCTATGAGATAGCGGCCGGAGAGAGGCCTGGAGATCGTGTGGCTGCAATGGGGGCTTTCGAGGAGTTCGGGCGGATTGCCGGAGATGCCTTTGCGACGGTGGTATCGCTGTTGGATGGATTGATCGTGGTGGGAGGCGGTCTGACCGGTGCCCGCCGTTTCATCATGCCGTCGCTGCTGGCCGAGATGCGTGGTACGATCGGTCGTATTCCGGCCGGTGAGAGAACCGAACGTATTCCGCTGGCAGTGTATGATCTGGATGATGACGAACAGTTCGAACGTTTCGCCCGGGGTGAACAGCAGCAGTTGCGAGTTTACGGCAGCAATCGGAGTGTAGTGTACGATTCGGAGAAACGGACCGGAATAGTATTTTCGAAACTTGGGGCGAGTCGGGCGGTATCGCTCGGCGCCTACGCATATGCTCTCAATGAGTTGGACAATAGAAAGTAAACCTGAACAATATGAAAAAGAGATGTCCCCGTTGCGGAAGTGAATTGGAATGCCTCCACAACCAACCCGAACAATGTTGGTGCATGTCGGTGTCGCTGACGCCGGAGTTGCGTGAATATCTTGCATCCAATTTTGAAGGATGCCTGTGCCGCTCCTGTCTTGAGGAGTTGTCGTTGCTGTACGGCGGTGGCCGGCTGCTGTCATCGGAACACATCACTACCCCGGTTCAGATAGGCAGGCTGGCCGCATTGGCCGATGAGGTTTGGCATGAGTTTTTTGTCTCGATACTCTCGGCCGAACAGATCGATTATATGGTTGATCTGTTCCAGTCGTCGCGGGCTCTGACCGTGCAGATAGCATCCGGTTATGAATATTATATCTTCAATTCTGCCGGCCGGAATGTAGGATACACGGGCATAAAGGCCGAAGATGGCCGGCTGTTTCTGAGCAAACTGTATGTGTCGCGACAGTTCCGCGGGCAGGGATTTGCGTCTCAGGCGCTCGATTTCGTCATTCGTCGTGGCCGCATGCTCGGATGCCGTGCGATATGGCTGACGGTCAACCGTCATAACCTACATGCGATCGACGTCTACCGTCATTGGGGATTCGAGACCCTGCGTGCGGAGGTGACCGATATCGGTGAAGGATTCGTAATGGATGATTTCATAATGGAACTGCCCTTGGAGTAAGCCGAATGGAGCAGCTCCTGCGGAGGATATTCAAGAACCTCAACAGGTTACAATCTGTAACTTAAGTATACTTATCGGATCATGCTGTTAATCAGCGTGATCCGATAAATTTTTATTGCAATGAAGCAAATTGTGGGCTGTTTATGTTACGAATTAACGCAATTTTGTTACATTTGCAATTGGGTTAAGTTATTCAAAAGTTAGGTTAGTGTATGAGAAGATCCTCCATGCCTGACCCCGCAGGTCTGTATGCTCCGGAAAATGAGCATGATGGATGCGGGGTGGGCCTTGTCGTGAATATCAACGGCAGCAAATACCATGAAATCGTGGAAAGCGGTCTGCAGGTGCTCGAACACATGGCGCACCGCGGAGCCGAAGGCGCCGACAACAAAACGGGTGACGGTGCCGGAGTAATGGTACAGATACCGCATGAATTTATTCTACTGCAGGGGATTCCGGTTCCGGAAAAGGGGCGTTACGGCGTAGGAATGCTGTTCATGCCCAAAGATCCGGAAGACAGTGCCGAATTCATGCGAATAGTCGAGAAGTCGGTTACCGAATCCGGACTGCACCTGTCGCACATACGGGAAGTTCCGGTCAACTCGGAGATTCTGGGCAGCGAGGCTCAGGCTTGCGAACCCTCTATCCGACAGATCATCGTAACCGGCTGCGACGACCAGCAACGGCTCGAAAACCGACTCTATATCGTCCGCAAGGCGATCGAACGCTCCCTGCCCGACTCGCAGATCAAGGACAAGAAGAGTTGTTACGTGGTGAGCCTGTCGACCTCGACGCTCATCTACAAGGGAATGTTGTCCTCGCTGCAGTTGCGTGACTATTTCCCCGACCTGACCGATCCATATTTTACGAGTGCGATAGCGTTGGTTCATTCGCGCTTTTCGACCAATACCTTCCCGACGTGGAGCCTGGCGCAGCCGTTCCGAATGGTCGGGCACAACGGCGAGATCAATACAATCCGCGGAAACAGGCTCTGGATGAAGACTTCGGAGGCGGTGCTGCATCCCGACCAGCTGGGTGACATGCAGACGCAGATCAGTCCGATCATCCAGCCCGACATGAGCGACAGTGCCTCGTTCGACAATGCGCTGGAGTTCTTCGTCCGCAGCGGCATGAGCCTGCCGCACGCGCTGGCGATGCTCATACCCGAGAGTTTCAATGACAAGAACCCTATTTCGAGCTCGCTCAAGAGTTTCTACGAATATCACAGCATCTTTACCGAGCCGTGGGACGGGCCGGCTACGATCATCTTCTCGGACGGCCGCTATGCCGGCGGGATGCTCGATCGCAACGGCTTGCGTCCGGCCCGCTGGCTCACCACCAAGAATGGAATGATGGTAATCGCCTCCGAAACGGGCGTGCTGAATATCGCACCGTCGCAGATCGAGGCCAAAGGGCGTCTGCGTCCGGGCAAGATCCTCATGGTCGACACGCTGAAGGGGGAGATACTTTACGACGATGCCATAAAGCGTCAGTTGGCAGAGCGGTATCCCTACAAGGAGTGGCTGCAGAAGAATCGGGTTGTTCTGGACCAGATCACCAGCGGCCGCCACGTGAAACACGAGTTGGAGGATATGCACCGCAAGATGCAGGCCTTCGGTTATACGAGCGAGGATATCGAGCGCATAATCAAGCCTATGGCCAATACGGGTGCCGAACCAGTGGCATCGATGGGCAACGATACTCCGATAGCCGTGCTGTCGCAGAAGCCGCAGCGGCTGTTCAACTATTTCAGACAGCAGTTCGCGCAGGTGACCAACCCGCCGATCGACCCCATACGCGAGGAGCTGGTCATGTCGCTGACGAGCTACATAGGCGCCATTACGGGCAATGCGCTCAACCCTTCGCCCGAGTTGTGCAAGGTAGTTAAGCTCTCGTCGCCGATCATTTCGGACAGCGAGCTCGATATCCTCCGCAATCTCCGCTATAAGGGCTTCAAGACCATAACGCTTCCCATGCTGTTCCGCGCCGACGGCGGAAGCCGTGCAATGGAGACGGCTATCGAAGAGTTGTGCAATGCCGCCGAGCGGGCCGTCGACGAAGGTTACAACTATATGATCATAAGTGACCGAGACATCTCGCCCGAGATGGCTCCGATACCGTCACTGCTGGCATTGTCGGCCGTGCATCACCATCTGATCGACCGTCGCAAGCGAGCCCAGATAGCAATTATCGTCGAGAGCGGCGAGGTGCGTGAGGTGATGCATGTGGCGTTGCTGATCGGTTACGGAGCGAGCGGTGTCAACCCCTACATGGCTTTTGCCATTCTCAACGACCTGGTTCGCCGTGACGAGTTGCAGCTCGACTACCCGACTGCCGAGAAACACTATGTCAAGGCAGTCAACAAGGGAATGTTGAAGATCATGTCGAAGATGGGTATCTCGACCATACGCAGTTACCGCGGAGCGGCGCTGTTCGAGTCGATCGGGTTGTCGCAATCGCTGCTTGACCGTTACATGGGCGGCGGCACGTCGAAAATCGGTGGTATCGATATCGACGACATTGCGGCTGAAGCGCTCGGTGAGCACGCCAAGGCATTCGGACGGTTGCCTGAAGAGGATTCTCCGCTTGAGAATACGGGCTGTTACTCCTATCGCAAGAACGGTGAGCAGCATGCCTGGAATCCCGAAACCATTTCGCGGTTGCAGATTGCGACCCGGACGGGCGATTACGAACGGTTCAAGGAGTTCACACGGACGGTCAACGAAAAGCCGCATCCGATCTTTCTGCGCGATCTGATGGAGATCGCGAGCGACCGCCGGCCGATCCCGCTCGATGAAGTTGAGCCGGCAGAGACCATTACGTGTCGGTTCGTTACGGGTGCGATGTCGTTCGGTGCGATCAGCAAGGAGGCTCACGAAGCACTTGCCATAGCCATGAACCGTATCGGCGGCCGCAGCAATACGGGTGAAGGAGGCGAAGATCCGGAACGTTATCGCACGGGTGCCGACGGACAGTCGACTCGCAGTGCTATCAAACAGGTTGCATCGGCCCGTTTCGGCGTGAATACGGAGTATCTGGTCAATGCCGACGAGATACAGATCAAGATTGCTCAGGGCGCCAAGCCCGGCGAGGGAGGCCAGTTGCCCGGATACAAGGTCGATGAGATGATTGCACGTACGCGTCACTCGATTCCGGGAATTTCGCTCATCTCACCGCCGCCCCATCACGATATCTACTCGATCGAGGACCTGGCACAGTTGATCTTCGACCTCAAGAATGTCAACCCCTCGGCGCGGATCAGTGTAAAACTTGTGTCGGAGAGCGGTGTCGGCACGATTGCGGCCGGCGTGGCCAAGGCCAAGGCCGACATGATACTTATCAGCGGCTGCGACGGCGGTACCGGTGCGAGTCCGGCAAGTTCGATCCGCCATGCCGGTTTGCCGCCCGAAGTTGGCCTTTCGGAGATACAGCAGACGCTCGTGCTGAACAACCTGCGCGGAAAGGTGCGGCTGCAGGTCGACGGACAGCTCAAGACCGGCCGCGATGTGGTTGTCGGAGCGTTGTTGGGAGCCGAGGAGTATGGATTTGCAACGGCTGCGCTGGTTGTCCTGGGATGCGTGCTGATGCGCAAATGCCACATGAATACCTGTCCGGTGGGTGTGGCTACGCAGAATGAGGAGTTGCGGCGCCGGTTCCGGGGGCGGTCGGAGTATCTGGTAAACTACTTCACGTTCCTGGCCCGCGAGGTTCGCGAACTGCTGGCCTCGATGGGTTACCGCAGTATCGACGAGATTGTCGGCCGGACCGACCTGCTGCGGATGCGACCTCAACCGGCCGGAAGCAAGGCCTCCAAAATTTCACTCGAGAGGATACTCTACCGTCCGTCGGGATGCGAAGGACACAGCATACGCTGTACGGAGGTTCAGGATCACAAGTTGACTGAAGTGAAGGATGTCACGCTGATCAAGGATACCGAAGCGGCGGTCAACGAACACCGGAGGGTCGATCTTCAGATGCCGATCTACAATACCGACCGCAGTGTTGGGGCGATGCTGAGCGGACATATCACGTCGCTGTACGGTGATGCGGGACTGCCCGATGACAGCATCAATATCACATTCAACGGTTCGGCCGGTCAGAGTTTCGGAGCATTCCTGTGCCGGGGCGTAACATTCCGGCTCGAAGGCGATGCCAACGACTATCTCGGAAAGGGATTGTCCGGCGGCCGGATCATCGTGGTGCCGCCGCGCGGGAGTTCGTTTGCGGCCGAGGAGAACATCATTGCCGGAAACACGCTTATCTACGGCGCTACGGCGGGTGAGGTATATATCAACGGCGAGGTCGGCGAGCGGTTCTGTGTCCGCAACAGCGGTGCGGTAGCGGTTGTCGAGGGCGTCGGCGACCATGGCTGCGAATACATGACCGGCGGCCGTGTGGTTGTACTGGGAACTACGGGGCGTAATTTTGCGGACGGAATGAGCGGCGGCATAGCCTACGTCTGGAACCGCAACGGTGATTTCGACTTCTTCTGCAACATGGATATGGTAGAGTTGTCGCTGCTCGAGGAGGCGGGCGACCGGCGCGAGGTGCGGACGTTGATCGAGGCGCATTATAACCATACCTCGTCACCGCTGGCGGCCCGGATGCTCGAACATTGGGACGACTATGCCGAGCAGTTCATCAAGGTGATGCCGATCGAATACAAGAAGGTATTGCAGGAGGAGCGTCTGGCGGTCCTCAACCGTAAGATAACAGAAGTTGAACGCGATTATTAGATTCGAGATATGGGAAACCCCAAAGCATTTTTGACGATCCGTCGCAAGGAGGCGGGTTACCGGCCGATCCACGACCGCATATACGATTTTACGGAGGTCGAGCAGACCCTGAATATCGAGGACCGCAAGTTGCAGGCTTCGCGATGTATGGATTGCGGCGTACCGTTTTGCCACTGGGCCTGCCCGCTCGGCAACCGGCAGCCCGAATGGCAGGATCTGGCCAGTCGCGGCAAGTGGAAAGAGGCTTATGAGAATCTGAGTCAGACGAATGATTTCCCGGAATTTACGGGCCGTATCTGCCCGGCGCTGTGCGAAAAGGCGTGCGTGCTTGCGTTGTCGGGTGAAGCGGTTACGATTCGTGAGGACGAGGCCGCCATAGTCGAACGGGCCTTCGAGGAGGGGCACATTGTTGCAAGACCGCCCTTGCGGCGCAGCGGCAAGCGTGTGGCGATCATCGGCAGCGGACCTGCGGGCCTGGCCTGCGCAAACCGCCTGAACAAGGCCGGACACAGTGTTACGGTCTTCGAAAAGGATGAAGCCATTGGCGGACTGTTGCGCTTCGGTATTCCGGATTTCAAACTCAACAAGCAGGTCGTCGACCGGCGGTTGCGGCTCATGCGTGACGAAGGGGTCGAATTCCGCCCGTCGACGTTCGTGGGACGCGATATTTCATGCCGCGAACTGATGGATCGCTTCGATGCCGTATGTTTGGCAATCGGGGCCGGCGTTCCGCGAGATCTGTCTATTGAGGGACGAGATCTGCAGGGGATCTACTTTGCACTTCAACTGTTGCAGCAGCAGAACCGGATCAATGCCGGAGAACAGGTTGCGCCCGAAGAGCGGATCTCGGCCAAGGGCAAACGTGTGCTGGTCATCGGCGGCGGCGATACGGGCAGCGACTGCGTGGGGACGGTGATCCGTCAGGGAGCCGTCGAGGTTACGCAGATCGAGATTATGCCCAAACCTCCGGTGGACTACAATCCCGATACCCCGTGGCCGGCATATCCAAGGATTCTGAAAACCACTTCGTCGCATCAGGAGGGGTGCCGACGTCGCTGGTCGCTCTCATCGCGGCGCTTTATCGGTAAGGATGGTCATGTGACGGGCGTTGAGGTCGAACGTGTGGAGTGGATCAAGGATGAAGCATCGGGACGTCTCGTGCCGAAATCGACCGGCGAAATCGAAACCATCGATGCCGATATGGTCCTGCTGGCAATGGGATTCGTACATCCTGTGCTGGAGGGCGTTGTCGAGGAGCTCGCCCCGAGTCTCGACGGCCGAAAGAATGTCGGGGTGGATGATTCGCAGGCGACCTCCGTTGCAGGGCTTTTTGCCGCCGGAGATGTCTCGACCGGAGCCTCGCTCGTGGTGCGTGCCATAGCGTCGGGCCGCCGGGCCGCCGAAAACATAGACCGCTATCTGCACCGGATCGGTTGATTGCATGAGGCATCGGCTGCCTTGATCAGATTGCTTTGCTGCCGGCCGGAAGGAAGGCTGGCAGTTCATTGCAGACAGTGGGTGCCGGAAAAATGTACCGGTCGCCATGTAAAACAGGAACGGAGAAGTTTTGCAACTTCTCCGTTCCTGTTTGTATGCGTTGCCTGACGGCCTATTTTGCATCGATATGGACACCAGCCACGGCCCGGCCCGAGGGTTCGTTCATGTTCTGGAACGATGCGTCCCAGGCCAGCGCCTCGGCCGTCGAACATGCCACCGACGGTACCGACGGTACGCACTGTGCGGCGGTCTGCGACGGGAAGTGCTCCTCGAATATCGTACGATAGTAGTACTCCTCCTTGTTTCGGGGCGGGTTGATCGGGAAACGCTCGGCGGCATGCTCCATCTCGCGATCCGAAACAGCCTCCGAAGTGATCTTCTTGAGTGTGTCGATCCAGCTGTATCCTACACCGTCGGAGAACTGTTCCTTCTGGCGCCATGCGACGCTTTCGGGCAGCATGTCCTCGAATGCCTTGCGCAGGATCCACTTCTCGATACGTCCGTCGCGGGCCATCTTGTCGGCCGGATTCAGACGCATCGCCACATCCATGAACTCCTTGTCGAGGAACGGGACACGGCCTTCTACACCCCAAGCACTCAGCGCCTTGTTTGCCCGCAGGCAGTCGTAGAGGTGCAGTTTCGAGAGCTTGCGCACCGTCTCCTCGTGGAATTCGCGGGCATTCGGGGCCTTGTGGAAGTAGAGGTAGCCGCCGAAAATCTCATCGGCCCCCTCACCCGACAGAACCATCTTGATACCCATCGACTTGATGACGCGTGCCAGCAGGTACATCGGCGTCGAGGCCCGGACGGTCGTTACGTCGTAGGTTTCGATATAGTATATCACGTCTCGCAGGGCATCGATACCTTCCTGGACGGTATAGTTTATCTCGTGATGCACCGTACCGATATGTTCGGCCACCTTTCGGGCCGCCGCAAGGTCGGGCGCCCCCTTCAGACCTACGGCAAACGAGTGCAGCTGGGGCCACCATGCCGTGTCACGGTCACCGCTTTCGATACGTCTTGAAGCATATTTCTTTGCCACGGCCGAGATGATCGACGAGTCGAGCCCTCCCGACAGCAGCACCCCGTACGGGACATCCGACATCAACTGGCGTTTTACGGCTGCTTCGAGCGCCTCGCGCAGAGCTCCGATATCCGACTTGTTGTCTTTTACGTTGTCGTAGCTCTCCCAGTCGCGTCGGTACCAGCGGGTCATCCGGCCCTCCTTGCTCGACCAGTAGTGTCCGGGCAGGAACGGCTGGATCGTTGTGCAGACCCCTTCGAGCGCCTTCAGTTCGGAGGCGAAATAGAACTGCTCCTCGCGGTCCCAGCCTATGTAGAGCGGAATAACGCCTATGTGGTCGCGGGCGATGAGATAGACGTCATTTTCGATATCGTAGAGCGCGAATGCGAAGATGCCGTTCAGATGTTCGAGCAGGTTGACGCCGTATTTGCGGTAGAGTGGCAGAATCACCTCGCAGTCCGAACCGGTCATGAATTCATACTCTCCGGCCAGGCTTTCGCGGATCTGGCGGTGGTTGTAAATTTCGCCGTTGACGGCCAGAACCAGTTTTCCGTCTCGGCTGAACAGGGGTTGTCCGCCCGACTGGGGATCGACAATCGAAAGGCGTTCATGCGCCAGGACGGCTTTTTCGCCGCAATAGATGCCCGACCAGTCGGGACCGCGATGCCGTATCAATTTGGACATTCCGAGCACCCGCTGACGCAGTTCGGCACCCGGATGGCGCAGATCGAATACTCCTACAATTCCACACATAGGATTTCAGATATTAACACGTATTGACACTAAAAAATAACCTTTTGTACGCCTGATTCCGGCACGGTTTCAGTCCGGCAGCTGTGACATGGCCGGACAACCGGGCGGATCATGCGGGGCGCACGGCCGCAGTATCAGAAGTTTTCGTCGGGATTTCCGCTCTTCTCCTTGCGGATCTCCGGTATGGTCTCGTCGACATCGAAATCGAAGCCCATACGTTTCCCTGTCGGGAACTTCGAAATCTCCATCTTGGTATTGAACTGTTCGACGGTAGCTGTTTTCACGCTGCTGTACGGCGGTACGAACAGGTCGAAATCGAGGGCATATTCGATGGCCGACTCCAGAATGTCGATTATCGCCTCGCGATCGATCCTGGCCGCTCCGAAATGGCGGAAATTGTAACGTTCCTGATTCTTGCCCTCGACAAAGAATGACTTGTCGGTATTGATGAATAACCGTCCGATCAGATAACCTTCGTCACCGTTGCGGTTGTAGCGGAACGAATCGGAGAGAAAGTTGTAAATCTTAATCATTCCGCAATAGCTGCGGCTGTGATCGTCCCGTACGTAAGGTACGCTGCTCACGGGATGAGATGCGTCGAAATCGAATACGTTCGTATGCATCATGAATATCAGCATTTCGCCGGCGATCTGAATCTGAGCTTCATATTTGCCGCGGTCGCGGTATTCGATGCGTACCCGCTTGTCGAGTTTGCCTTCGAGTTCGTCGTCGAATTCCGACGCCATTTCGAGCAGACACTCCTTGAGCTGTCCGAATGCGGCAAACGTATTGTCGAAAACCTGTTGTTTAAGATTCGATTTTCTAATCAGGGTCTCCAGAATCTCGGCTCTGTGACCCAATGTATCACCATCCATAGTATATTGTTAGTTTAACCTGTTCATAACCTGACTTCATTGCAATCCTCATATCCGCCGTGGAGACTATTTGAGCCTCAGACGCATGCCTTCGGAGAGCGAAGCATCTTTCGCGCAGCGGTTGAGGGCGGCCAGACGTGCCAGCCTGATTCCGTAACGCTGCGCCACGTCACGCAGGGTTTCACCCTTCTCGACCGTATGGTGGAGGGTAATACCCATGTATCGGCTCGGCTTGCGTTGAAGGAATACCCGGTCTCCGGCTTTGAGCGATGCTCCGTCGGGGGCGTCGTTGTATTTGCGCAGTTTTTTTGCGGTGCGCCCGAAGATCGTGGCGATACTTTCATAAGTGTCGCCGTCGTGTGCCAGAACATATTCCACGCCATTTACCGTGCGGGCCGAATAACCCATATACGGATTGACGGTCACGATATAGTTGTCGATGTCGACCTTGCCGGCATATTCCGAGAACTCCCTGGGGCCGTTATCGGTTTCGAGGTCCGGAGTCTCGATGACATCCGTCACGGCCAGATCCGCCGCATTGACCGCATCCCCGTCCGTATCGAACCGGTAGAGATGGTTCGACTCGATGATCCGGATCAGTTTGTCGGCATACTGCGGGTCGGTGGCATATCCGGCAGCCTTCAGACCGCGGGCCCAATGTACGTAATCGGTTTCGGAGTAGCGGAACAGCGAATCGTATCTGGGTTGCGAATCGAGATATTCGGCATGGTCGGTATACGAATCTTCGGCCGAGTAGTATTTTCGGAAGCACTCGCCGCGGGCATCGTCGTCATGGCTTATGGTCATTCCGCGCCAGTTGCTCTTGCACTTGATTCCGAAGTGGTTGTTAGCCTCGACGGCCAGGCGGCCGTTTCCGCTGTCGGACTCCAGAATGCCCTGTGCGAGGGTGATGCTGGCCGGGATTCCGTATTTTTCCTGATGTTCGATGGCGATGTGTTTGTAGCGGTCGACATATTCGGCCGTGGTCATACGCACCTCTTTCTGTGCATACAGGTTTACGGTTGCCGTAAGGGCCGCCAGCAGAGCGGCATTGCGGAGTATCGTCTTAATCATTCTGCAAACCTAACTTGTATGCCGCAAAGTTAATAAAGTTTGCATATTTATTGCACTGCTCGGGGCAAAGCCGAATAATTTTTTCTTTTTGTCTTGCTATTGTGCAACACTTCGGTATATTTTTGTATCTTTACAGATAAAGAAGTTTACAAAACAATACCAAAATCTTTCGATATATAACCATGTTGACAGAACGAGCCAATCAGATTTTCAGAGAGTCCATAGAGGATTACCACAAGACAGATAATGTCGATGCCGATATCCGCAACCCGTACAAGGAGGGGACCTTCGAGCATTTGCTCTACATGAAGAACTGGATCGATACGGTCCAGTGGCATCTTGAGGACATCATCCGCGATCCGAATATAGATCCGGTGGAGGCCTTGCAGCTCAAGCGCCGGATCGACCGTTCGAATCAGGTACGCACGGATCTGGTCGAATACATCGACTCGTATCTGCTCGACAAGTACAAGGATATCAAACCGCAGCCAGATGCCCGGATCAATACCGAGACTCCGGCGTGGGCCATCGACCGCCTGTCGATCCTTGCGCTGAAGATCTACCACATGGAGCGCGAAGTCGAGCGCCGGAATGTGAGCGAGGAGCACCATGCAAGCTGCAAGGCGAAGCTCGACGTGCTCAAACAACAACAGATCGACCTGTCGACGGCCATCGAGGAGCTGATCGACGACATCGAGGCCGGCCGGAAGTACATGAAGGTTTACAAACAGATGAAGATGTACAACGATCCTGCGCTCAATCCGGTTCTGTATGCAAAGTGACGGTCATATACTGATCATACGTTTTTCGGCGATGGGCGACGTCGCGATGCTGGTCCACACCGTACGGGCCTTGCGCGACAGCTATCCCCGGCTTGCCATAACCATTGCCACGCGGAAGCATTTCACGGCGTTCTTCGACGGGATCGACGGGGTTGATTTTCTCACGGTCGATTCGGGAATCCGCTACAAGGGCATATGCGGCATGTGGCGTATGGCGGCCGATGCCCGCAAACGAGGGGTCGATGCCGTTGCCGACATACATGATGTGCTGCGCAGCAAGTTGCTGAGATTGATCCTCAAGATGCGGTATGGAATTCCGTACAGCGTGATCGACAAGGAGAAGCGGCTGAAACGACATGCCACGCGCCGTCGTAACAAGGATCTCTCGCCTTTGAAACATAGCGTGATGAGGTATTGCGACACGTTGGCCAATATCGGATATCCGGTTGTCATGCCCGAGGTGCGGCGAATCGAAAGGCCGATTCCTAAGGTTTTCGAAGGCGAGAAGAGAGGGTTGTGGGCCGGATTCTCACCATTCTCGAAACAGGTCGGAAAGAGTTATCCGATCGAATCGAGCGCCCGTCTTACCGACATGCTTTCCGAACGTTTCGAACGGGTATTCATATTTACGGGCGGCGGCCACGAACACCGGTTCGCCCTCGACATGGAGCGTACGCACAGGAATGTCACGGCGGTCTACAAACGCATTACGCTCAATGAGGAGATCGATCTCATGTCGCATCTGGACGTGATCGTGACGATGGATTCGTCAGCCATGCACATGGCCTCTCTGGTCGGCACCCCGACCGTATCGGTATGGGGGCAGACCCATCCCGCTACCGGATTCTACGGCTGGGGAACCAAACCCTCGTCGTGCGTGCAGCTCGACATGCCGTGCCGTCCGTGTTCGACATACGGCAACCGCCGTTGCCCGAGTGGAGACTACAAATGCATGAAAGATATTCCGCCGTCGATGATTCTCGACCGTGTAATGGCGCTTACAAGACAGTAGCATCACGGTCGTTTCAAGTCTCCTGACGGCCGTTTCACCCAGATAAAGAGACGTTTCGCCTTGACAGCCGGATCCAGCGGGTCCGGCTGCCGCTATTTTTGTGGCGACAACAAACAAATCCCGTTATTATGAAACTGAATATAATGGCATTGCTGCTCTGCATGTGGGTGACGTGCGGATCGGCCGCCGATGCAGCGGCGCAGCAAACCGATACGGGCTGGACCCTGCGCGAGTGTATCGAATATGCCCGCCAGAACAACCTGAATGTCGAAACACAGCGCGTCGGAGCCGCAATATCCCAGGTCGAACTGTCGTCGGCCAAGGCACAGCGTTATCCGACACTCTCGTTTTCGACCTCGCACAACGTTTCGCACCAGAATCAGCAGCCGTTGATAAACGATTACGGCGAACGTTCGACCGGCGGATTCAACTATTCTGGCAACTATTCGCTCACCTCGGGGCTGACGCTCTACAACGGAGGCCGCTTACGCAATACGGTACGGCAGCAGGAACTCGATGCGCAGTCGGCCGAACTGGATGTCGAGCAGGCCCAGAACGATATTGAAATTGAGGTGGCGCAGGCCTTCATGCAGATTCTCTATGCGCGTGAGACGCTCGACAACTCGCGGGCGGCACTGGCGACAAGTCTCAAACAGGTTGAACGCGCCCGCGAGATGCTGGCGGCCGGAGCCATTGCCCGCAGCGACCTGATGCAGCTCGAGGCGCAGTACAGCAACGATGCCTATACGGTGGTGATGGACAGTACGGCCGTAACATCGGCGCTGTTGACGTTGAGTCAGCTGCTGGAGCTTGCTCCCGGGACTGAGTTCGATATCGTGGTGCCGACGATCGACGATGCAAGTGTGCTGGCCCCGCTGGAGTCTGCGGCAGATATTTATGCATCGGCGCTCGAAACGATGCCTCAGATGCAAAGCAATGAGCTGGCTGTCGAGTCGTCGCTGGCGGCCGAGAAGATCGCCCGGGCCTCGTTCTACCCGACGCTCTCGCTCAATGTCGGGCTTTCGACCGGCGCCCAGTCAAATACGGGCATAAGCTACCTGAACCAGATGAGTAACAAGTTCTACCAGAATGCCGGCATATCGCTCAACATACCGATCTTCAACGGCCGCCAGGCCCGCAACAACGTAAGCCAGGCGCGGTTGAACACCTCGACCGTACGGTTGCAGGCGCAGTCGGCACGCAACGAACTGTGGAATACGGTTTCGAGCCTGCACAACGATGCTACGGCAGCTCAGGCCGGATATCTCTCAGCCGAACGGCAGCTTGAGTCGGCCCGGGCCAGTTACGAGCTTGTCGAGGCGCAGTTCAACGAGGGGCTCAAGAATACGGTCGAACTGCTCACCGAACGCAACAATTACGACGAGGCGGTAAACAACCTTACGCGGGCCAAGTACACATCGCTGCTGGCTGCGAGCCTTCTTCGGTTCTATGCGGGCAGCCCGATCGAGATCTGAAAACAAACGAATCAAACACCATAAGATGAAAAAGAGAGCAATCATTCTGTCGGCGGCGGTTGTAGTCGTCGCGGCAGTCATTCTTCTGATAGTGCGCCGCAACGGGCCGGAACAGACCGTGTCGTACGCCACCGTAACCATTGCGCCGGCATCGATTTCGAACAGCGTCACCGCCACCGGTACGGTCGAACCCATAACGCAGGTTGAGATCGGTACGCAGGTGTCGGGCATGATATCGAAAATCTATGTCGACTACAACTCTGTCGTGAAGGCCGGGCAGCTGCTGGCCGAAATGGACATGACCACCCTGCTGGCCGAATACCAGGCATCGGAGGCTTCGCTGGCCTCGAGCCGCACCGAGTACGAATACCAGACGAAAAACTATGAACGTCAGAAAAACCTCTTCGAAAAGGGGTTGATCAGTTCGAGCGATTTCGAGACGGCCGAGTACGAGTATTACAAGTCGAAGAGCGCGTACGAACAGTCACAGGCCAACAGCGTCAAGGCCAAGACCAATATCGGCTATGCGCGTATCACGTCGCCGATCGACGGGGTTGTCCTTTCGCGCGATGTCGACGAGGGGCAGACCGTGGCGGCCGGATATTCGACCCCGACGCTCTTCACCGTGGCCAACGACCTGACCAAGATGCAGGTCATAGCCGATGTCGATGAGGCCGACATCGGCGAGGTCGAGGAGGGACAGACGGTAAGTTTCACGGTCGATGCCTTTCCGGACGACACCTTTACCGGTACGGTTCGGCAGGTGCGCCTCCAGTCGACCACGACTTCGAATGTGGTAACGTACGAGGTGGTGATCGACGCCCCGAATCCCGATCTCAAACTTATGCCGGGCCTGACGGCCAATGTTTCGATTGCGACGCTCGACAAGTCGGGAATCTTCATCGTGCCGCTCAAGGCATTGCGGTTCGAGCCGGAGGGATACCGTGCGGCGGACGGGTTGCCCGAAAAGCATGTCTGGGTCGAACGTAACGGTTCGCTCGAACCGGTTGAGGTGGTTACCGGCGTCTCGGACGGCATTTATACCGAGATCGTTTCGGGGCTTTCGGCCGGCGACAAGGTGGTGACTGGAATGGCTTCCGTATCGTCCAAGGCTTCCGGTGCGCCGGCAACGGAAGCAGGCGAAGAGAGCCCGTTCATGCCCAAACGCCCCAACGACCGCAACAAGAAGGATTCGACAAAAAACAAGTGACGCCATGAACGACATAATCCGTATCGAAAACATGAAACGCGATTTCAAGGTCGGCGACCAGACGGTCCATGCACTGCGCGGCATCTCGTTCACGATTCATGAGGGCGAGTTCGTCACCATCATGGTGACGAGCGGTTCGGGCAAGTCGACACTGCTCAATATCCTCGGCTGTCTGGATACCCCCACGTCGGGTGAGTATATTCTCGACGGCGTGCCGGTTCGCAAGATGTCTTCCGACGAGCGGGCAACGCTGCGCAACCGCAAGATCGGGTTCGTGTTCCAGTCCTACAACCTGCTGCCGAAGACTACGGCCGTTGAGAATGTCGAACTGCCGCTGCTTTACAACCGGTCGGTCGGCAGGCTCGAGCGCCGCCGCCGGGCCGTTACGACCCTCGAGGCGGTCGGGCTTCAGTCGAGGCTCAACCATCGTTCGAACCAGATGTCGGGCGGTCAGCAGCAGCGTGTGGCCATAGCCCGCGCACTGGTCAACGATCCGGTGATACTGCTGGCCGACGAGGCTACCGGAAATCTCGATACACGCACTTCGTTCGAGATCCTGACCCTGTTCCAGCAGCTGCACGACCAGGGGCGCACGATAATCTTCGTGACGCACAACCCCGACATAGCACGGTTCAGCAGCCGCAACATCACCTTGCGCGACGGCCGGATCATCGAAGATACAATAAATGACGCTCCGGCATCGGCGGCCGAGGTGCTTGCCACGCTGCCGCAGGAGGAACTATCATGAATCGACAAAACAATAAATCATGAATTACAGAAATCTGTTCCGGATAGCATTCCGGGCCATAGCCAACAACAAGATGCGGGCCTTCCTGACCATGTTGGGGGTAATCATCGGCGTGGCGGCGGTCATAGCGATGCTTGCCATCGGACAGGGGTCGAAACGCAGTATCCGCGCCTCGATCGAGGAGATGGGCTCGAACATGATCATGATACACCCGGGCGGCGAACGTATGGGCGGGGTGCGGCTGTCGTCATCGGACATGCAGTCGCTCAAGCTCGAGGACTATCAGGCCATAGTGAATCAGAATACATACCTCGACAAGATCACCCCGACGGTCAACAGCAGCGGACAGCTGATCTACGGCGGCAACAATACTCCGTCGACCGTCTACGGTGTCAACGAGCAGTATCTCGACATACGCCGTTATGCCATCGGGTCGGGCGAGATGTTCACCGAGAGCGACATAAAGCGTGCTGCGAAGGTGTGTGTCGTCGGGCAGACGGTCGTCGACAACCTCTTCACCAAGGGTGAGGACCCGCTCGGCAAGACCATTCGCTTCAATTCGATCCCGTTCCGTATCATCGGGGTTCTGGAGCCGAAGGGCTACAACTCTATGGGTCAGGACCAGGACGACCTGATACTGGCCCCCTATACGACGGTTCAGAAGCGAATTCTGGCCATAACCTACATACAGGGCATTACGGCGTCGGCCATCGACGAGTCGCAGACGCAGCAGGCCATCGACGAGATCAGCGACATTCTGCGCACCAACCACAAGTTGCGGGCAACGGATGAGGATGACTTTACGGTACGCTCCACGCAGGAGATGAGCGAGATGATGACCTCGACGATGGACATGATGACAATTCTTCTGGCCTGCATTGCAAGCATATCGCTGGTGGTGGGCGGTATCGGCATCATGAACATCATGTACGTTTCGGTCACCGAACGCACCCGCGAGATCGGACTCCGCATGTCGATCGGCGCCAAGGGACGTCACATACTGTGGCAGTTCCTGATCGAGGCGGTTATCATAAGCGTTACGGGCGGTATCATCGGCGTGCTGTTCGGGATCGGGGCCTCGATGGCGATCAACCTGATCCTCAAATGGCCGATATATGTACAGCCGGCCTCCGTACTGTTGTCGTTCGCCGTATGTACGCTGACGGGTATATTCTTCGGATGGTATCCGGCCAGGAAGGCCTCGCGGCTCAACCCGATCGATGCTCTGCGTTTCGAGTAAGGGGCGCGGCCGTCGGCCGGTGAAGATGACAAATACCTGAATCGAGTTATCGGAGCTTTGGTTTTTAATTATTTGTTGCGATTGCGGCAGTTCGTGCTGCATCCTATCTTTGCAGTGTGAATTAATAGTTTAAGAAAACTTTTGTAGGCCGATTTTCCAATTGCAGGATGCCCCCTTTCATAAGGGGGCATCGGTTTTTGGAAACTATCCATCGCGGCCTGCCCTCCGTATAACTTCCGTGCGGCACCGCAATTGCAACCGATACGCTGCAGCAGCCCGACCGCGAGTTGCCGGGGTGCTGCCGACCGGGCATGACTATGTAACGGCCTCGCTCATCCGTCTGCTACGTTCTCTATCCGCCACAGTTCTCCCGTCCGTCAGTTGTCGCTTGTCCGTCCGCCGCTCTCCCATCCATCTGCTGCTCGCCTGTCTGCCGCCCCTCTCCCGTGCGTCATCACCGTAATTGCCTCCCTCAGATTCCGGTCCCGCCATTCCGGATTCAGTTGCTTCCGGCTGCCGCTTTTTTCGGAGCGCAACGGGCAAAATTCGAAATATTTGAGTATTTTTGTATGAGAGAGCAGAGCAGTTCAACCGCTTAAACGTTTGTCGTATGGTACTCAAGGTGTTGATCATAATATCGATCGTATTGCAGACGGTGGCAACCATCGCCGCCATACGTCTGACTCGTCTGACTCGCTACAACTCGGTCTGGATACTGTTCATCATCGCGCTGACGGCAATGTCGCTCGCACGGTACGGCCAGTATGTCCAGATCTTCGTCAGCGAAAAACAGTTGCGTGTTCCGGCCGATTTCTTTATCTGGATGGGAGTGATAGCGTCGATCTGCATATCGGTCGGAGTGCTCTACGTCCGCAAACTGTTCAATTATATCAACCGCCTTACCTATCAGCGCAAACTGACCAACAAACGCATCCTGACTGCCGTGCTGCGTACCGAAGAGAAGACCCGCGCCGAGTTCTCCCGCGAACTGCATGACGGTCTGGGACCGCTGCTTTCGTCGGTCAAGATGTCGATGTCGGTGCTGGCAAAGGGCGAGCATACCCCCGAAGAGCGTGAAATACTCTCGTCGACGACGGCCGTGGTGGATGAGGCGATACGTTCGCTGCGGGAGATCTCGAACAACCTTTCGCCTCAGGTGCTCAACGATTTCGGACTGAAGCGCGGCATCAGCAACTTCATCGGCAAAAGTACGGTGCTCAAGAAGTTCGATGTCGATTTCAGCACAAACCTGCATGCCGAACGGTTCGATTCGAATGTCGAAGTCATCATCTATCGCGTGGTGTGCGAGTTGATCAACAATTCGCTCAAGCACGCCGGTTGCAAACATATAAAATTCTCGCTCGATTACGGCGACAACTGCCTGACACTTCGCTATTCCGACGACGGCCGCGGGTTCAATCCCGATGCGGTGATGGATTGCGGAATGGGTCTCTCGAACATCTCTTCGCGCGTGCATTCGCTGGGAGGGGAGGTTTCGATCACGAGCCGCCCGGGCGAAGGGATGCAGGCCGTGGTTACGGTCAACGTTACGGGCGAAACAATTACCAGGAATACGGATGAACGGGCAGGAGAGTAAATACAGGATATTTCTGGTCGACGACCATACGTTGTTCCGAAACGGACTGCGCGGACTGCTCGACGGCCGCGACGGCTGCAAGGTCGTTGGCGAGGCGTCGTCGGGTGAGGAGTTCCTCGAGAAGCTGCCGTCGAGCGATGCCGACGTGGTGTTCATGGATATCGCGATGCCGGGCATGAACGGCGATGAGGCTACGGCCCGCGCCCTGGAGATACGGCCCGATCTGAAGATAATCACGCTGTCGATGTACGGCGACGAGGATTACTATTTCCGGATGGTTTCGGTCGGGGCCAAAGGTTTTCTGCTGAAGAGTTCGGACATCGACGAGGTGATGACGGCCATTGCGACCGTTGCATCGGGCGGAAGTTACTTCTCGCAGGAGTTGCTGTGTACGCTTGTGAGCAGCCTGCGCACGACGCAGCAGCCCGAAGCGGAGGAGCCGGACGACGATGCTCTGTCGAGCCGCGAACTCGAGGTGCTGCTCGAGATATGCAAGGGGCTCTCCAACCAGCAGATCGCCGACAAGCTGTTCATCTCGAAACGCACGGTCGACAAGCACCGCGCCAACATCCTGGCCAAGACCGGTTGTCCGAATACGGCCAATCTGGTGGTTTATGCCATCAAACACAATCTTGTGTCTATCTGACACCTTCGGCTTCGTTTGTCTGCGGCCGCTGTACGCTTCCCGAAGCTCTCTGCCCGGGGCGGAACAGAAAATCGGGGTCTGAAAGCGTGGAGGCGGAAGTTTTTATTTACAATGTGCCTCGATTGACAAAACGTCCGTATTACAATACGCTCGTGGCGGCGTACTTGTCGACATCGGCAAGCGTAATCTTGTCCCCGCTCAGGATGATCAGCCTCTCGATGACGTTTCTCAGTTCACGGATATTGCCGCTCCAGGGCATCTCGGTGAGCCGTTTTATCGCATCTGCTGCGATCGGTTTCGGCGGTATGCCGTATTCGGCGCAGATCTTCCGGATGAAATAGTCGGACAGCAGCGGAATGTCGTCGCGGCGTTCCGAGAGCGGCGGTACAGCTATCACTATTACACTCAAGCGGTGGTAAAGGTCCTCACGGAAATTGCCTTTCCGAATCTCCTCTCGCAGATTCTTGTTGGTGGCGGCGACGACCCGCACATTGACCTCGACATCGCGGTCGCTGCCTACACGGCTGATGCGGTTCTCCTGCAACGCCCGCAGCACCTTCGCCTGCGCCGAGAGGCTCATGTCGCCGATCTCGTCCATGAAGAGCGTACCGCCGTTGGCCTGTTCGAACTTGCCCTTGCGCTGCCGTACGGCCGATGTGAAGGCCCCCTTCTCGTGACCGAACAGCTCGCTCTCGATCAGCTCGGATGGAATGGCCGCACAGTTCACCTCGACGAACGGCGCCGACGCCCGATGGCTCTTCTCATGCAGCCAGCGGGCCACCAGCTCTTTGCCAGTTCCGTTGGCGCCGGTGATCAGCACGCGGGCCTCCGATGCGGCAACCTTGTCGATCAGTTCGCGCACATGCACGATGGCCTCCGAACGACCTATTATCTCTTCGACATGTGTTGTTCGCCTTCGCGGCCGCGGCGCTGCCGCCTGAACCTCGGCAGGATGCTCTTGTGGCTCGGCCGTGGCCGAACGCAACGCCCCGAGCAGGCGGTTCATGTCAACGGGCCGCGGCAGGAACTCCAGTGCCCCAGACTTGACGGCCGCCACGGCCGCATCGACCGTAGGGTTGGCCGCCAGAACAATGAAAGGTATACCGGTATGGGGGATATTGTCGCAGTTGTCGGTCAGGATCACATCGAATGGCGAACGTGCACAGGCCTCTTCGGCTGCCGCGGGGTTCTCGGCACATTCGGTCGAGAAGCCTTCGTACTCGAGACGTTCGCGCAGAGTGTTTCGCATGCTTTTTGAACTGTCGACGATCAAAACTTTTGTCATGGCTTGCAATAGTAAAAATTTTACGTATTTTTGCACCAAAGTTAAGGTTTCGAACGGTTCCGGCAAATCGCGGCTCGGAACGTGAAACAGGGTTTCAAACATCTGCAAACAAGCTATTTCAACTGCCCGATTTTATTGTCGAAGGATCCGGATCTGATGTCTCGAATACCCGTTTGCGGCAAGGGCACGTCACGATGAAACAAATACCGTCATGAAAAAAAACTATAATTACGCCCGCAAGAAGCTCCTGCTTCCCGAATACGGACGCCACATTCAAGAGATGGTCGACTCGCTGCTCGAAATCGAGGACCGTCGCGAACGCAACCGTCAGGCCCGGGCCGTCATTGCGGTGATGGGTAACGTCAATCCGCTGTTGCGCGATACGGCCGACTTCACACACAAACTGTGGGATCACATGTTCATAATGTCTGATTTCAAGCTGGATGTCGACTCTCCCTATCCGCGCGTGTCGCGCCAGACGCTCACCATCCGGCCCAAGAAAATGAAGTATTCGACAAACCACATAATGTTCAAACATTACGGTAAAAGCGTCGAACGCATGATCCGCTCGCTCGAGAGCGAGACCAATCCGGCAGTGGTAGCAAACACCATCGACAACATAGCCCGTTACATGCGGGCGAAGAGCTACGAATACAACGAGGAGCATCCGAACAACGAAGTGATCATTCGCGACATAAAGACGATGTCCGGAGGGAAGATAGAATTGAACGAATCTGCACTGAACAATTTACGGAGCGACTATAAACAGCACTTTTCGGCGCATAACGCCAAACCGCAGCAGAAAAGCGCGCAAAAGAACCGCCATCAGCGCAATCAGAAGGGGAACAACAATCGCCGCAATTACGGCAAACAGTAGTTTGCTGTCCGAAATGGGCGCCAAAAAAATGTGACACACAATGAAAAGCGCACATTTTACGTTTTGAATTATGCGGAAAGATCGTATATTTGTACTCCGAAAATGAAACAACCTGATATGAGAAGAATTTTCGTAATGACGGCGGCCGCCATCGTGGCCGTCTCCTGCAATACGGGCAAGATCAAACTCGACGGCCGGCTGATCGGCTGCGACAATACGTTGTTGCTGCTCGAATCGGCAGCCCCGGCGGCATCCGGCCGAATCGTCGACTCGGTCCGTACGGACGAAAAAGGATATTTCAAAGTCGCGTTCAAAAGCTCCGACAACACCCCTTCGCTCTACAACCTCAACTGCAACGGTGACCGTATTCCGCTGCTTCTGGCAGCCGGTGACCGTGTGACGGTAAATTCGGTCGGCAGCATCTCGCGAAACTACGAGGTCGAGGGCTCCGAAGAGTCGAAACTCCTCAAACAGATCTCTTTCATACTGCAGGACGGTGCATACCGCCTCGATTCTATCGCCAACATCTATGGCGATCCGGCTATCGATGACGCCACCCGAAGCCAGGTGCTCCGCGACTATACCCAGGAGTATTACCGTATCAAACGCGAACAGATACGCTTCATCGTCGAGAACAGCAAGTCGCTTGCGGCGGTGTACGCCCTCTACCAGCGGCTGCCAAACGACGAGACTCTGTTCAACGGCTCAACGGATGTGGTATATTACAGAATGGTGGCCGATTCGCTGGAACAGGTCTATCCCAATTCGGCATATCTGGCCTCGCTGCGGCGGGATATCGACGCCATGACGCTCCTTGGCGCCGCAACGCTCGAGCAGACAAACTATCCCGACCTGAAGATGCCCGACATGTTCGGTAACGACATCAAGCTCTCTTCGCTGGCCGGCAAGGTTATTCTGGTCGACTTCTGGTCGGCTTCGGCCGGAAACAGCAATGCGCTCAACGCCGAACTCAAGAACATCTATGAGAAGTATGCCGACCAGGGATTCGAAGTGTACCAGATCGGTGTCGACGCCTCGAAGGCCGTGTGGATAAATGCCGTACAGGAGCAGAAGTTGCCCTGGATCTCGGTCTGCGACCTGCAGGGCGTATCGTCGCCGGCGCTGGGCATGTATAACGTACAGTCGCTGCCGGCAAACTATCTGATCGACCGCGAAGGGAATATCGTCGGCAAGAATCTATATGGCGATGACCTGGAAAACCAACTGAAATCATTGCTCTGATACCGTACGATGTACTATTTCGCCTCCGATATCCACCTTGGACACGGCGACGCCGACAGCGCAAGGGAGCGTGAACGGTTGTTCGTCCAGTGGCTCGACGAGGTATCGGCCGATGCCGAGGAGATATACCTGTTGGGGGATATTTTCGATTTCTGGTACGAATGGCGGGAGGTGGTTCCGGCGGGCTTTGTCCGCGTGCTGGGAAAGCTGGCGGAGTTGACCGACCGTGGAATTACGATACATTTCCTGACCGGAAATCACGACATGTGGATGCGCGGATATCTGGAGCGTGAATGCGGGCTGAAACTCTATTACAAACCCACTGAATTTACTGTCGGCAGACGCCACCTGCTGCTTGCCCATGGCGACAACATAAACGTTCAGGACAAACCGGCCCTGGCATTCATGAATGCCGTATTCCGGTCGCGGGTCATACGGGCACTCTTTTCGTGGCTGGTGCACCCCGACATCTCGATGCGTTTCGGAAAGTGGTGGAGCGGCAGCAGCCGTAAGAACCATACTTCGGATGCGCGTTTCGATAAGGCTGCGGCACCGCTGTTGAAGTTTGCCGAGGAGTATCCGATCGACCGGCAGATCGACGGTGTTGTTTTCGGACACATTCACCATGCCGGTTTCCGCACTGCGGACAACGGCCGCGAGGTGTGGTTCCTCGGCGAATGGACCGGTACGCCGGTCTACGGAGTGATGGATGACAAGGACAACTTTTCACTGAAACCATACGGCAAAAAATAGAGAGAGATGATCGTTTACCAGCAGCTGTTGCAAAAGATTCTCGACGAGGGCGTCGTGAAGCACGACCGCACCGGAACCGGTACCAAAAGCATATTCGGATACCAGATGCGGTTCGATCTGGGGGCTGGTTTCCCGCTGCTGACCACCAAGAAGGTATTCCTCAAGGGGGTGATACATGAGTTGCTGTGGTTCCTGGCGGGTGATACCAATATCGGCTATCTGCTGGACAACGGCGTGCATATCTGGGACAACGATGCATACCGCTATTATGGCGAGTTGTGTACCGAACGCGGTATCGAGCCGCTGGATCGCGAGCGGTTCCTCGAGGCGGCCCTGCACCGCGAGAACTCCCCGCTCGAGGGTTATGCCTATGGCGATCTGAATCATGTCTACGGCTACCAGTGGCGCAGCTGGCCCCGGCCCGACGGTTCGACCATCGACCAGATAGCTCAGGCGGTTGAACTGATACGCCACAATCCCGATTCGCGGCGGATACTCGTTTCGGCATGGAATGTGGCCGAAATAGACCGGATGGCCCTCCCGCCGTGCCATGTGCTGTTCCAGTTCTACGTCGCCAACGGGAAGCTCTCCTGCATGCTCTATCAGCGCAGTGCCGATACGTTTCTGGGTGTGCCGTTCAATATTGCGTCGTACGCCCTGCTGACGATGATGATGGCACAGGTGTGCGGGCTCGAGGCGGGCGAATTTGTCCACACGCTGGGTGACACGCACCTCTATCTCAACCATCTGGACCAGGCCCGTGAACAACTGTCGCGTCAGCCGCGGCCGCTGCCACGCATGCACCTGAACCGTGACGTGAAATCGATTTTCGATTTCCGCTACGAGGACTTTACGCTCGAGGGTTACGATCCGTGGCCGGCGATCAAGGCCCCGATGTCGTTCTGAAGCGGCCGGAGTCTGATCATCGCCCCCGCCGGACGCAGCCGAGGCATGCAAAATAGACGATAAAATAATATAGACCAGAAAAACATGACAGCCGTGAGACCGCTCCTTTCGATAATAGTAGCCATAGCCGACAACAATGTTATCGGTGGCAACAACACTCTTTTGTGGCATATTTCGGAGGATCTGCGTCGTTTCAAGGCCATCACCTCGGGACATGCCGTGATCATGGGCCGGAAGACTTACGAGTCGATCGGGCGGCCGCTGCCCAACCGTCGGAATATCATCGTAACGCGCCAGAGCGGATTGCGGGTCGAGGGCTGTGAAACGGCCGGTTCGATCGAGGAGGCAGCGGCGATGTGCGGCGGCGATACGGAGGTATTCATCATCGGCGGCGGCGAGATATACCGTGCTGCAATGCCCCTGGCCGACCGCCTTTATATTACGCGTGTACATCATCAATATGAGGGTGATACGTTCTTCCCGGCCATCGGCGGCGAGTGGCGGCTGGTGGAAGAAGAACGTCACGAATGCGGCGAAAAATTCCAGTATCCATTCTCATTCGAAACATACGAGCGCCTAAAATAGGTATTTCTACCCATTGCGTTTGGGCTTAATTACTACCGGCAGATTTGCCGGCAGGTTGTAAATTTGCACAACGTGCAAATATTCAATCGCACCTCTATTGGATAATGGGTAAATATTTCGATATGCTGATGGAAGACGTTCGCCTGCGCGAAGGTCTCTCGGCCTGTATGAACTGCGGAGTCTGTACGGGAGTATGCCCCGCAGCCGAATTCTATAACTACGATCCGCGGCAGATAGTCACGATCGTACAGTCACGCGACGACGATGCCATCGAAAAACTCCTGCGCAGCGATACTATCTGGTATTGCGGCGAGTGCATGTCGTGCCGGCCGCGGTGCCCGCGCGGAAATACCCCCGGGTATGTGATCCAGGCGCTGCGGACCCTCTCCCAGAGACTCGGGTTCTTCGTCGAGAGCGAGAAGGGCCGCCAGCAGCTCGCCCTGAAACGATTTATCGGCCAGAGCATCCTCGATACCGGTTACTGTGTCCAGCCGGATCTGGTGTCACCCGAACTGCACCCCGAACAGGGCCCCGTCTGGAAGTGGATCCATGACAATGACCGGCAGATATACCCCATCTTCTCACCCAACTACAAAAAACAGGGTGCCGGAGCGCTGCGAAAGGTCGATGACGATACGCTGGACGAGATCCGCCGGATCTTCGACGTGAGCGGCGGCACGAAGATGTTCAACGCCATCGAGGAGCACTCCGAACGCAAGGCCCGCGAAATGGGTTACCCGTCGGCCAACGAGGAGTATCTGATGGATGTTTACACGCAAAATTCCGAAACCCACTATTAACAGAGAAGCGATGAAACGAAGTTCCTGGAAAGAGTACCAGAAAGAGATAGCCGATGACCACTATTACTATGCCCGCAGCTGCATACGTCAGAATTTCTTCCCGGGCAGCGAGGCGGCCTTTTTGAAGATCCTGGGCAACGACCTGGGGCGCGACGTATTCGACGATCCGCTGCACACCTCGTGTACCGGTATCGGATACCATTCGGATATCGTCCCGCTTGAGACCATCATGACGGTCGTGGCGCGTCAGTTCTCGTTGATGAAGGAGGCGGGGTATGAGAATTTCATCTCGTCGTGCATCACCTCGTTCGGCATCTACACCGAGATCCTCGAGACCTGGCAGGAGTTTCCCGAAACCGAGGAGCGTACCCGCGAGAACCTCTACAAGGCTACTGGCCGCGAATTCGCCAAGCCGAAGAACCTGGCCCATACGTCGGACATAATCTTCAAGTTCCGCGACGAAATAGCCCAAAAGGCCAAATATACGTTGACAAATGTCCAGACCGGCGAGCCGTTGCGCGTGGTGGAGCATATCGGCTGCCACTACGCCAAGATATTCCCGAAGTCGGGTATCGGCGGTTCGGAATTCCCCTATGTGCTGGCCGGCATGATCGAGTCGTGGGGCGGCGATGTGGTTGACTATCCCGAACGCCGTCACTGCTGCGGATTCGGCTTCCGGAACTATCTGGTGCAGGCCAACCGCGGCTATTCGATTGCCAACTCGCAGAAGAAATTCGAATCGATGTCCCCATACAAGCCCGATTTCATCGTGGCGAATTGCCCGGGTTGCGCCATGTTCCTTGACCGCTGGCAATACACCATTGCCGAGATGGAGGGCGTAACGTACGGCGCCGACGGCCGCGGAATCCCGGTACTTACCTACGAGGAGATGGCAGGCCTTGTGCTGGGGTACGACCCGTGGGAGCTCGGCATGCAGATGCATCAGGTGGATGTGGAGCCGCTGCTCGACAAGATGGGCATAAACTACGAACCCTCGGCGAAATATCTCGGCCTGAATGGCAAGATTATAGGCAAACCCGAAAAGGCGGTGGTCAATTCGCTCGACGAAACCATGTACAGCCGTTCGTGCAACCATTTTTAACCGACAAAACAGATCAAACAACCCGATATGGCACAAACCCAACGACAGATAGTAGTGATAGGCGGCGGCGTTGCCGGCATGCAGGCGGCATTGACGACGGCCGCCGCCGGAGTGCATACGATAATAGTCGAAAAGGCGGAACGGTTAGGCGGAAAACTGTGCGGCTGGCACAAACTGTTCCCGACCTTCACGCCGGCGCATGAGGTCCTCGACCGGCTGGTGGATGAAGTCCGGACGGCAGGTATCGAGGTGGTGACCGGTTGCGAGGCGTGCGAAGTGGCTCCGGACCATGTACGGCTGTCGGACGGCCGCGACATTCGCGCCCAGGCGGTGATCATCGCCTCCGGTTTCGAACTGTTCGATGCCCGCATCAAGGAGGAGTACGGTTACGGCATTTACGACAATGTCTTCACCACGGTCGACATAGAACGGATGATGAACGAAGGCAGTGTCAGGTGTCATGACGGCCGTGCCCCGCGGCGGATCGCCCTGCTGCACTGTGTGGGTTCGCGTGACGAGAAGGTCGGACAGCGACACTGCTCGCGCGTATGCTGCGTCACGGGCGTGAAGCAGGCCATGGAGCTCAAGGAGATGTTCCCCGAGGCCGAAATATTCAATTTCTATATGGATATCCGAATGTTCGGGCCCGGGTACGAGGAGATGTACCGACACGCCCAGCAGCACTACAATATCAACTTCATCCGCGGCCGTATCTCCGAGGCAAGCCCGACCTTCGACGGCCGCATACAGATCAAGGCCGAAGATACGCTGATCGGACGTCCGCTCAAGATGAGTGTCGACATGCTGATACTGATCGTCGGCATGCGTTGCGGTGCGAGCAATCCGGCATTCGAACGGATGGGACTGCAGCGTGCCCAGAGCGGATTCATGATGCCGGCCGACATGTTTACAGAGAATGTAGACTCGCCGGTCAGGGGAATTTTCTATGCCGGTACGGTCACCGCACCGAAAAATATCGGCGAAAGTCTCAACGAGGGTGTTGCGGCCGGAATGCGGGCCGTAGAATATGTAAACCGTTCGTAGATATGGCTGCAATAAAGTGGGGATACGGAATCTCGCGTCCGCGGGCGATCGACATGGACCGCAACGAACTGGTCAAATCGGACCGCATACTGCAACTCATGCCCGAGTTGCAGACCTGCATCGGATGCGGCGGGTGTACGGCAACGTGTACGGCGGGAAATCTGACCTCGTTCAACTTCCGGCGCGTGCATACGCTCGTGCGGCGCGGCGAATACGAAGGAATATACGAGGAACTGAACAAATGCATGCTGTGCGGCAAGTGCCGTATGGTCTGCCCGAGGGGTATCAATACCCGAGGACTGGTAATTTTGATCAAACGCGAATTGGCCGACAACTGATATGGGTACAGATGAGATGACTTTCAATGCTCCATTCGAGATACCGTTCGTCATAGGTGTCTCGGTCATGTTCGCTGTCATAGCGTACAAGTACCTCAGGTGGTTCATCCGCATGCCGTCGTCGGACCGCCGGAAGGTCTGGAAGGGAATTTTTACGCGCTCGTCCGTCGGGGCCGTCGGCGAAACGGTCCGCGAGTCGCTCCTGCACCGCCGCATATTCAAGGTAAACCCGCTGCTGGGATACATGCATACGTCGCTGGCATTCGGATGGTTCCTGCTCATTGCCGTCGGATGGATCGAAACCATTGCATATCTCGGATTCGTGTTCGTGCCGCTCCACGGACATGTATTCTTCAAGTACTTCTCGACCGGAATGGACCACACATCTACCATGTCGCTGGTCTTCTCCAATCTGATGGACCTGCTCCTGCTGGTTGTGCTGTCGGGCGTAGCGCTGGCCTGGTTCAAGCGGATGCGCTCGCGGGCGATGGGCATGAAACGTACCACGCGGCATACCGTCGGCGACCGGATCGCTCTCTCGGCTCTCTGGATAGTCTTTCCGGCACGACTCGTGGCGGAGAGCTTTACGGCCGGAATCTACAACAATGGCGGATTCCTGACCGGCTCGATCGGAAAGGGCCTTCTGCACCTGCTCGGCGAGAATACCCTCTATGACCTGCAGCCATATGTCTGGCTGATCTATTCGCTGGCGCTGGGAATCTTCTTCACCGCCATGCCGTTCTCGCGCTACATGCATATTTTCACCGAGGTGCCGCTCATATTCCTGCGCCGTTGGGGTGTCCGCAGTTCCGAAAAGGAGCAGAGTTATGACCATTTTCAGGTTGAGGCCTGCTCGCGGTGCGGTATATGTATCGACCCGTGCCAGTTGCAGAGCATGTCCCGATACAACGACGTACAGTCGGTATATTTCCTGCGGGACCGCCGCTATCACCGTTTGCGTGAGCAGACGGCAATGAACTGCCTTATGTGCGGCCGGTGCGAAGTGCGCTGTCCGGTAGGCATCGAACTGAACACATTGCGCCTCAACTCGCGGGATAAAATGCGAAATACCCCCAACGAGAAGCGTTACGAATACCTCAAGGGTTGCGATCCGTCGAGCGGTGAAGGGAATGTGGGATACTTTGCGGGCTGCATGACGCTGCTTACACCACGTATCCTGCTCTCGATGCAGCGGATCTTCGATGCAGCCGGCGAGCAGGTCTGGTGGGCAGACAAGGATGGCGGTGTGTGCTGCGGCCGGCCGCTCAAGCTGTCGGGTGAGACCGATTCGGCCCGCCGGATGATGGAATTCAACAAGTCACTCTTCGAAAAACACGGGATTACGACCCTTGTCACCTCATGCCCGATCTGCCTGCGAGTCTTCAAGGAGGATTACGGGCTGAAGGGGATCGAGGTGCTGCACCATTCGGAGTATATTTCGCGGTTGATATCGACGGGGCGTCTGACTCTCAAGCACACCGATGAAAAGGTTACTTATCACGATCCGTGCGAATTGGGGCGCGGCAGCGGTATATACGATGCCCCGCGCGATGTTATCTCAGCGGTTGCCAACCTGGTCGAACCCGACCAGACGCGCGAAAATGCCTTGTGTTGCGGCAGCAGCGTTGCCAATGCCGTTATCGACGATCCGGCGCAGGTAGGCATAGCCGAGGCTGTGGATGCCGAGCTCGAAGCGACCGGTGCCGAACGTATCGTAACGGCATGCCCGCTCTGCAAGAAGGCTCTCGGACGCGGTACGCAACTGCCTGTGGTAGACCTTGCCGAGGTGGTTGCGGGAGCCGTAGCCGAGTCCCGGAATTAAAAAATCATTGCAGAATTGTTGCAAAACTTGAAAATTCTGCATATCTTTGCACCACTCGAAAGGAAAAATCGAGTCCATATCGCGGAGTGGAGCAGTTGGTAGCTCGTTGGGCTCATAACCCAAAGGTCGGAGGTTCGAGTCCTCCCTCCGCTACAAGAAGAGGCCTTGTGTTGGAATTGACGCAGGGCCTTGTTTTTTTGGTGGTCGCATTGTAATGCAATATCATACATCGAGCCGTACGTTCATGTTCCGGTGCAGGCCGGCTTGAAGTACGGCATGTTTTTGGCGGGCAATTGGCGATTTGCCGCGAAATGGTCGGTTGTTTGGATTTTTTTCTAACTTTGCACAGCTGGACCATAACAAACCGGTTGTAAATGAAACGCTTTTTAACCATACTGTTTGCACTGGGGCTGTTCGCAACCGCCAATGCGCAGATTACAGTAAACAAAGATACCAAAATGACTCCTAAGGAATTGATGCAGCTGGCCATACGGCTTTCGGAAGAGAATGTGAAACAGGGTGGCGGACCGTTCGGAGCCGTCATAGCCCGCGACGGGAAGGTGATCGCTGCCGGAACGAATCGTGTAACTTCGGATTGCGACCCCACTGCCCATGCCGAAGTCAGTGCCATACGTGCCGCTGCCAAGGCGCTCGGGACGTTCGATCTGAGCGGCTGCGAGATCTATACCTCCTGCGAACCCTGCCCGATGTGTCTGGGAGCCATCTATTGGGCCCATCTTGATCGTATGTATTACGGAAACGACAAGAACGATGCCGCCAGAATCGGGTTCGACGACGCATTTATCTACGAGGAGTTGTCGCGTGATCCGTCGGAACGGAAGCTGAAGATGGAAGAACTGCTTCCGGATGAGGCCATACGGGCTTTCGAGATGTGGGACCAGAAGAGCGACAAGGTCGAATACTGATCCCAGATCCGGCGCGGCAGTTGAATTTTACCCTCCCCCTCAAGAGTCGATAACGGCTCATGTTGATCATGATTTACGATCGAAGCGAGAGCATTCGGTCCGAGGTGTTGTGCTTTGGGCTGGTTGGGATGTCGTGTTCCGGCCTGAAGGCGTGTCGTGCTGACGGACAGCCTGATGGCCCGGAGCGATACGGTCGTCCTCAGCCAGTTCCGCACTGTCTGGGGATGAGGACATGCCTTTTGCACACGTAGTGAAACAATGGCGTCATTGAGAAACTGTCCGATCGGACAATTGTTCACAACAGCCTGTTTTAGCAATCCAGGGAGCATCAAATTACCGTAAATGCCCGTATCATGTATAAATTCATGATGCAAAGGCAATAAATATGCCTGATAATTTGCAGAATACGGAGGTTTTTCTTATATTACGGGCACAGTGTCTGGATTCTGTATTCTCTCCTTTGTCCTCTAACCTAAAACACCTCATAATTCTACGGCCTATGAAGCGAATAACTAAAATTTTGAAAGCCACGTTGGGTATAGCTCTTGGGTTGATATTAATATTCGAGATGTATTGCATTAAGGAGATATGTCTCGAAGGGAAGGCCTACGCTGAATTCCGTAACGAGTTGAAAAAGTGGGATATTGATTACTATCTGAGTTATGTGTCGACATCTTATCCGCGAAATATATCGGATCATTTCATCGTCGATACCATCACTATCCCGAATCCGGTTATATTTAAACTTGGTGGTGACGATTATGTTGTATCCGATTCGATCTTCCGGGCCTGTTATAATCCGGCAGACAGTTCGTTCAGTCGTGAAGAATATTTGCTGCGTTATGTGCAGTATCCCATTTGGCGTGGCGCTACTCATGGCTGGTTGAGTACGTCGGATTATTTCTTAGAGGCAGAGTTAAGCGTGCTAAATAACAGATATTATTATCCCTTCTATTTTGACTATGTCTTGGAACCTGTTCCTGATTCTATCGATATCAAGGTATGTGAATCCAGCAGTATTGATGAAGCGGAAGCCGTTGATAGTCTTGACGACTCTTCCATGCTCGATTATGACTTGATTGGGCCATATTATCTAGACACGCTTAAAGGAGTTCCGGTGATGAGATTCAGGCCGGAACCCCGCCAGTTTTTATTGACGTTACGGAGAGCGAATGCTTATTTTGTCAGGTATGAAGACCCTGGAGGGTATACTGACTTTGGTTACAGCGTGATATACTATAAAGAGTTTTATCTGCATGCGGCTCCGATCTTTGATTTTGGGGAGTTGCGTCGACAAGCAACGAGCTATTTGGATGTATTAGAAAATATGTGATGAAACCACGATTGAGGAAGATTTTTAAGCCGTTATTGTCAGTGATGCCGGTTATGGCATTAGTCGTCCTGACAATTGTACCGGCCTGGTGCCTTTCACCTGTACATGGTATATAATTAGGGGATTCCATTCCTTCCGATGCTGATTATATCGGACAAAAAACAATGACAAAGAGAGGTTACAAAGGAAATACTTTTGTAACTGGTGTTAGAAGCAGCACAGTAACATTTTTCAACCAAGACGGAGCTTTGACAACAGTTAAATGGGCAGACTTTTTAAGAATGGGAGGGCAGAAATAATGAGAAAGAGTTATACAATAATAGTCTTATTCTTTGTTTTTTCTTTTTTAGTATCTTGTTCAACAATGCAATATGCTATCAAACGAAATCAAGATTTAACTGCACAGCAAGTAGATGATTTCTATCAAAAAAATGGAAATGCTTTTTATTTATCTTCTACTTATGCAAACTTTTCAGTTGTTTGGACATACGATGAAGATAGAGTTGAAATTTACTGGTTACAGAAAGGAAAAATAGAGCGAAAACAAATAATTAATGACAATGAAACAATACAATATGCGGAGGTTTCACTTGAAGATATAGAAAAGGAGCTTTATCAGCGATGTGCTATGGAATTAGACGGAGATATGTTTGGATTTATGATTGAGATTGACCGTAAAACACATAATGCAGATTATGCTGTTGATATAAATTGCTTGAAACAAGGTAAATATAAGTCTGATTTTTTAAATAGAATTACAAATGACATCAAAAGACACAAAATGTGGGAAATTGAATATCAATAAGAAAAGCTCTGTACTTGCGGTTTTTTTCTTTTTCTTTTTTTGTGGGGGACTTTTTGGCGGATGTGGTGTACTGCGGCACCAGGCTGTAACCGGCACGTTGGAAGATGCCATCGAAATAGCCGTGGATAATTTTCTCACGTGCAGATTGAGGGATAACAGCGATTGGTTTGAAGTAGTTCCGTATATGGACGATGATGGGACATATTATATTAATGAGGATGGATTGATAGAGTTTTTTATTATGGAACAGGATACGGTGGTATATCTTTCCGCATTTAGTGAACAACCAGATGATTGGTTCAATGCCGACGAAGCGATATACCGTGGATTGTTGTCGATAGACTCATTGCCTGTCGCCATTTACGAGAGAAACCGTTGTGGGGCCAATTTGTATGACTCCACAAAACTCGTGTATGTGCCATTGCATAACCTAAAAAAACTTCCCAAACATACAGTTATCATGATAGATAGATGGGGTGTTCAAGGTGACAGTTTGATTCCCGATATACTTCCTTGATACTGGCGGTTCTTCTTGTGTGATATCCACCGGCCACTGTCCGCTGACCTGCACCGAATCAATTACCGGAATTGACTGCTTCAGAGAGGCCGCAATGTTGCGCTCACTCTGAAGCAGTTCTCTTTTCCGGTCACCAGGCATCATTTGCCGAAAAAGAGCCAATGCACCCTCACCCCTACGCTCAAAAAACATCCATGCTTGACGCATTGACCGGAACTTTTACGTAATGATCCCTGCGTCAGGTTATCTTCAAGTAATTTTAGATCTCCGACAGCGTCTCAATAACCCCAAAAGCGTTTAAACATATGAAGAGATCTCTGATTACACTATCCCTCATGCTGGCTGCAGCCATGCCTGCAAGCATACACGCGGGAACAAGCACGACAAACGGCTCGTCCGGCCCGGCTCAGGAAGCCGCCGTACAAACCGCCGAGCCGATCACCGTAAACCCGAATGAACTGATTGCATTCCCACACCTGACATCCGGAACCAGATTCCTCCCCAAAGATATAAATGAACAAGCCGTATCCGATGTCAGCGACGGCATATTCTCCATCATGGAATACAACCGCGAATACGGTTACTCCAGCTATTTCAGTTTCTATTCCGTCGACGGCGATTACATCTTCCCGCCGATGTGGGAGATGCCGAGCAGCGGCCGGCCGCGATTCGACAACGGCGCCGCAGTGGTAAAATATCCCCGCAAGCTCAACCCGCAGAGTCAGCATGCAATCATCTATGCCGACGGTTCGGTCCGCGAGCTGCCCGTGACCTGGAACGATGTAACGCAATTCTACGACGGCGTGGCGATGGTCTATGAGATCTCGACCGGCAAACAGCAGATATTCTACATCAATACCAAAGGCGAGAAGATCCTGCCGCATCTGACCCATATCTACAACATGAGGGGCCCGATGGGCATCAAGGATCGAATGAGATACCTCCGTGAGGAGCGCCGTGCATTCTTCAGCTACAAGGACCGCAAGTGGGGTTATCTGGACAATACGGGAAAGATCGTCATCACGCCGAAGTTCCAGGAGGTGCGCGACTTCCACAACGGCTACGCCCTGGCCATCGTAAAGGATGAAACCGGAAAAGAGAAGGCCGTATTTATCGACAAGACGGGAAAAACCGTCCTCGACATTCCCACCAGTGCCCCGACGCTCTATTACGCACAGGATGTCAGCGACATCGACAACGGCATCTTCAGCATCCGCAGCAACAGCGATATCAAATACTACGACCTGGCAGGTGCCGAACTTGCCAAATATCCTGAAGGCACCCCCTTCCACAACGGCCATGCATTCGTAAAGACCGACGGCAGCCACGACGCCCCGATCAGCATCATCGACACACGCTTCAAGGTCATCCGCGAGATCGAAATCGAGAACATCTCCCTGAATGTGGAGAAGGCCGCCTTCAACGACCTCGGCATAGCCACCTTCGACCAGAAGTATGTCTTCACCGACGACGGGCAGTTGATCCTGCGTACCGGCGACAGCTACGGGAACAAGATTCTCGACTTCTCACAGGACGGCTACGCCAAGGCCGTGACCAAGTTCACCCTCAACGGCTCGAGCGACACCTATCTCGGAATACTGAACCCCAAGGGCGAACTGAAGATCATCTTCGGAAAGGAGTCCTATACGGCTTTCCAACCGGTTCTTCCGGTCGATCCCCCGATCACACCGCTGCCGCCCGAGGACCCCGAACCGCCGATCATCTCCGACCCCGAACCGCCCGTAATAGATACCATACCTGATGGGCCGAAGGACTTCGTTAAGGCGACTTACGACATACAGGTAATCGCATCCCCGCAGGAGGGCGGAACGGTCTCCGGCGCCGGGACATACCACTTCGGCGATACGGTCCGTATCTCGGCCAAAGCCAACGAAGGCTGGTTCATTTCGGGCGTCGAAGCCTCGAGTTCAGGCATGAACACCGACCATCCGGCCAAATATGTCGTCCGAAACGACGGGACAATCACGGTTTACTTCTCCAGGGAAGATTCCCGCGAGCCATTGTCCACCTCCACCTACCAAGGCACTGTCACCATGCTCGATGAGGCCGGCAACCAGATGGTGCAGTTCCCGCTCTATCTCGAAACCGATGCCGACGGCAACTACCAGTCACCCTACGGTGACAAGACCTACGGCGTTCTTGCCCCCATGCTCGATCCCGAACTGACGCTCCACAACCAGTTGACACGCGACGGCAAGGCGATCGAAGGGAGCAACGTCTCGTACAACTGCTTCTACACGCCCTTCAAGGTTACAGGCATTACGACCGACCCCGTGAGCGGGAAAAAGTATCTGAACGTCGACGGCGGACAGCTCTCCGTGCGCAACATGACTATCCTCTCCACCGACGCCACTCAGATGAACAGCCTCAACACCCTGATGGCCAACCTTATGGTACAGTTCGACGGAATGAGTGACATCGAAATTCCCTCCTACAGCTACCGCATCGAGATGCTCGACATCGATGAATCCACAGGCGAATTCACCTTCGGAGGCATGGAGTGCTTCTCGCCCCAGTCCGGATGGGTTTCGAGCGACGATCCGCGGCTCCACAAGCGGCTCAGGACGCTTTTCATTTACGGCTATACCAAGCCCCTTCCGGCCGACACCTTCAACGGCATCCGCATGGAAAAGGCCCCGAAACGTACCGATATCCTCTGGTATCCGCCCGAATCATTCCTCAAGACCGAATCGGGAATTGTCGAGACCCTGGGCAAACAATACCGTGAATTCGCTTCGGATTATGAGGTGCTTCGGGAGCTCAATCTGCGGGATCTGACTGAAGATATCGACGAGAACATCTTCAAGCGATTCTAAAGGTTCGTCCGGCCAGCTCCGATATGGGTTCTACAAGCCGGACACATTAAACGCCGCATCCATGATCCGTCAGTTTGATAGATCGTGTATGCGGCTATTTCTTCAAGTCGTCAGTCTCCAGTCTCCATGTCAGAGTTTGCATTCGATTGTCATCATTGACATCTGCAATCTGAACCCGTTCATGTGCGTCTTGTCACTACTACGACCGCCCGACACGCAAACATAGCGACTATTAATACATAGTGCGTTGTGCAAATATTGTGCTTATACACCAAGCCGCCAAAACGAAAACCGCGTTGCAGACATCTACAACGCGGTTTCTGTGAGGTCTGAAGCGCATGGAAAATCAAAGTTCGGCAGACATCGTCAAGCATCGGGAACGGGTTTGCAACACCATACAACAGACTTTTCAACATCGGATAACTTCGACGGAAACCGTTTGATACGAAAGAAAACAAGGCGTAAAAAAATTTTTTACGCCTAATTCTTGACTTTTGAGGTCTGCTCTACACTTTTTATAAAAACAAATAGCTTATGGAGTACTCGATTCGTTTCCGTTTAGACCTGAAGAAAAACATCTATGTATCAAAAAAAGCTGTCGGCTCAGAACCCTACTATCAAATCAGCGCAATCATACGCATCAACCGAAAAAGAGAGATTCATTACTTCACAGGATATTCCGCACAAAGAAATGCGTGGTTTGGGAATCAAAATGAGGCATCTCGTGGCGACGGGAATCGCTCATTCGGCATTCACAAGAATTATACGGCTAAAAAGCGAACACGCATCGTTCAATATGCAGAGGTAAATCGCGTATTGGATTTGATCTGCGGCAAGCTGTTGAGCCTTTCACAAAAAACGGAGGATATATCAAAAGAGCATTTGATCGAAGTATTGGACAAGGAGATCGGAAAAGCAGAGGCAGCAACCAAGACCTCCAAAGAAGCCCGCGACGAACAGCCTGCCCGACCGCAAAATTCGTTTTGGGATATGCTTGCTCTTTTTTGTAAAGACGGCACCGTATCAGAGGGGCGCAACAAAACGCGGATCAATATGATGAACCACTTGAAGAACTTCGAGAAATGGAGGAAGCAAGCGATCACCTTTGAGACGAGCGATGCAAAGATGCTGACCGACTTCCAATGCTATTTGCAACAGGATGAGGGACAGATGGTGCCTTGCAGAAATCGGCTCCATCAAACACGCAAGAAGAACAGAAACTCCGTATCTAAAATCATGTCCGTAACCAAACATTTCTTTAAATGGTGTCGAAGACAGTATGGGATAACCGACTACGGGAACATTGCGGATTATCAGGTACCTACTCCCATGTATGGCGATCCGATCACATTGACACTGCAGGAGAAACGGCAATTGTTCGAATATGCGTGTGAAGACAAAGATATGGAACTTATCCGCGATCTGTTCTACTTCCAGTGTTCGACAGGTTGCAGGGTCTCGGACTTTTTCAACTTGAAATACAAGAATCTGATCGAGGAGCAGGGCGCAACCTGCATATACTATTGTCCGCAAAAGACCAAAGAGATCACAGCAGCGGAATGCCGCATCCCATTATCTCCGAACGCGGTCGGGATTTTGGAGAAGTACAGGATAGCTGATGCGGTTCCCCAAACACCCCTGTTTCGCTTTCCCAAGAACAAACAGGCATACAACGCCTCACTCAAAAGGCTTTTCAAGGCAGCAGGATTGAACCGCATGGTTATCACCTGCAATGCCTACGGAGAAGCAGAATACAAACCCCTCTACGAGCTTGCAAAGAGTAAATTTGCCCGTTCATGCTTTATCGACGTATTGGTCGGACAAGGCGTGACCGACAATATCATTGCTACGATGAGCGGGCATACGGCAGGGTCCAAAGCCTTCCACCGATACCACAACTCCCTGAAGCAGGAACAGCAAAACAAGGCGGTAATGCTGTTGGATTGACCGTGCCAACCTTTTTTATTACAATAATCTTGGGGAACTTGTATAATTGCCCAACACATAAAAAAGGGCATCTTACCGGATGCCCTTTTTATTTCCATTTAATAAAAACAGTTTTTATCCCTGTTTCGGCATTGGCCTACTCTTTGCGAAAAACGACCCTCTCGTCGAGTAAATCGTAATCCACACTGAAAGTCTTTTTCAACACGACCATCCTGTTATCGGTCAGTTCCTCCACTTCCCAATCCATCGAAAATACGCCAATACTCAGAATGTTGTTTTCAAAGGTGTATGAGGTTGTACCGTAGTCGTCGCCCTCCTCGATCACCCGTACATGCGTGTCGTCCGTGAATGTCAAGGTGTAATATTCGCCTGCAGCGCATATGGGTTCAGAATAACTCTCATCCTTCACCCATGAACCATTGACATACTCATAGCATTCGACCGACTTCCACGTTCCTAACAGGCTGCCTTTACCGCCTTGATCTTCGTCATCATTATTACAACTGCAGAACAGCATTGCGGCACATAATGCTGCCAATATAAAGCATTGTTTCATAATAGTATTATTTAATTCCTTGTTAACAAACATAGAATAGGTATTTACATTGTTAGCTCACGGTTAAGTTGAAGATATGAAAAATGCGCTACTCCGCATCGAACGTATCGAACTGATAACCTTTATCCAAAGCGATTTGCTTTATCTCATCTGGTATTCGGCTCTTGTTATAATCACCCAAACGAATTCCACGCCCATCGGTAATGGGAAGCAGAGCATCAAAAAGACTTTGGAACGAATCCACCGACAGTTTCTCTTGTGCGTGCATGCATATATGGTATGGCGTACATTTGCCCATAAATGTTGCCGTTTGCAGATTGGGGAGACTCCAAAACAGTCCATAGTAGTCAGCATTATCCTCTCGCAAAACAACACTTTCGATAGTCTCTATGTCGCTCCCATATATGCCGAACATAAAGTATACGCCATTATGAGCAGGATATGCCGTTAACTCAAATTTTTTTAGGGTTTTAAGTGGCGCAATAGGCCCAAACATCCGAGTAGCATTGACATAACCGTCTCCCGTAAATGCTATGGTGTCTATGTCCTCCATTGCATTGCAGTTCAGAAACATATACGAGAAGTCTGCGGGATCTTCCTTTTTGTTGTTAATGGTGAAATGCAGGTCGGGTACATATCTCAAAGATGTGCAACCATCGAATGCGTGCGTAGCTTTTTGCAGGTTGGTCAAGTGCTCTATACCCTCTATTGAAACTATGTTAGTGTTGTTTTGGCATCCATACGATATGTCCGTGATCTGTTGAGCCTCCTCTACCGAGATTTCGCCATCTTGATCAGTGTCGAATGCTCCAACCAAGTATGCCTTGAAGTATTCATCTGGTATATTTATAAGTTCAACGCTCGGCTGCTCCTCTTCGGTATTGTCATCTTTACCGCAAGCAATGCATACAATGCTTGTCATAAATATCAATATACAATACAAGAACTTTGTCATGGCATTTGTTGCTTTAGAAGTTATACCCTATTGAAAGGAAGAAATTGCCTGTTTTCATCTTGGCAGAAATGCCATATTCATCGACCTCTACGGGATCCTCCTTGTATATATTGACAAATCCGAACTCATAGCCCAAACTGAACGAAAGGCATTTCCAATCGACCGTACCCGAGAAACGCATACCGAAGTCCGAACGTTTGAGATATCCCATGTCGCCGAACGTATCGTATTTCTCGGTTTCACCATCGTATGTATATATATTCTTGCCACCGATACCGAAAGCATAGTAGAAGCCGACACTCGGATATACCGATACGATGTCCTTGATGTTGAACTTGTAGTTGACCATCACGGGAACTTCCAAATACATGGAGTTATACTTATCCTCAGAACCGAACTTGAATCCTTTTTGTGAAAGTTGCAAACCTGTTTCAAGATAGAGAGGACGTTCTGCCATAAGCAGTCGCTGATAGACTCCTGCCACATGGAATCCTACTTTGGAATCGGCAGAGAAACCCGACGCCGATATATTGGCGACGTTCATGCCGACGCGAACCCCGTAGAGGTTCTTTTCATAATCCTGCGCCATAGCGCTCCCTGCCACGAAGGCAATGCACATAAAGGCAAGTAAAAGTTTTTTCATAACTTTTGTAAGTTTAGGGTTCTCCCCGCTCCAAAGAAGATGATTGTAAATAAACAGAAAGTGTGGAGCTGATTTCGTCTATCAATCTGAAGGTTGTGGCAAACCCATAGCAAAATAAACGAGGCAATACCCCACACCTGAATAGATATGGGACACCGGACGCGAAAAACGCGTCCGTCTTTTACCATGATCTAAACAAGATGAGTGCCGTTCGTTGTCCTTTGCTATTGAAAACTGCCACATTTTCAGATTAGGACAGTGCGAAAACACTTTCTAATATGTCTGTCAATCTCTTGACATTACAAAGGTAGAAAATAATTTTCACAAAACAAACAGGCACTCAAAAGGTCTCCAACAAGAAAGTGAAAATCAATAAACCGCAATCAGATTCTCCCAACGGAAACTGCGCCAAGCACCCTTCTCTAAATCATAATAGGCGGTTGTCGCATAGTTCTCGCGGCTTTCGCCCCATCCGCAAACCTTATCGTCTACAAATTCCTTGTTGGTGGTACCATAGGCAACTCTAATATCTCCATTGCTTTTCAAGTAAGCGAACTTTACAATTTCTCCGCAGCGGAGTTTCTTTTTCAACTGTTCGATTAAAAGAGCCTTTGAAATACCGTCGATTTTGCGGGCTTTCGTGCGGGCAGCGATTACATGAGCACGGACTGCCGTATCGTGGTTCAAGATAACAACATTTATCATAGCTGTAAGTTTTTAGTTAATCAATGGTTTGATACTTTATTTGCAATCGATTTAGTAGTTCCTTCTGTACTTTGCTGAATTCCAATTCCATCCCATCAGCCGATAAAGGCTTTCCACCGCGTGATAATGCGAATAGCAACTCATCACTTTATGTCCGTCAATATTTGACCAAATGCCCCATCCTGACCCACTGCGACCGATGCAGTATTTTCGCTCTTGCGTCATATTTGTAATGTTTTATTTTGTATTACATTACAAATGTAATGTTTTAATTTAATATTACCAAATTTATGTAATGGTATTTTTACTTATTTTGAGCTATTTGTCATGTTTTACGATTTTTTATCTATTTTTGTATGACAATATATTTTATTGAATCGTATGAATATGGATATGCGCATCTCCGAACTTGCCCGACAGCGGGGAATGACCATTGCCGACATTGCCAAGCAGATCGGCATCTCACGGGTGAATCTGTCCAACTCGATCAACGGCAATCCCACCCTGTCCCGTCTGAAAGAGGTAGCAAATATCCTGCATGTCGAAGTTTCGGAACTATTCAAACCTGCAAATACACCACAAGTACAAGGTTATTTGGAGTATGCAGGAGAGGTTATAAAGATCGAATCGTTGGATGCAGTAAAGGATTTTATCCGAAGAGTGGAAGAGGAGAAAAAATAGTGAAACGCCCCGAATCAGACGCATCTATATTCCCCATACTCTTTCAGGCAAGCGAAAATAGATGCAACGGCAGGGGTGGTTGTTATCCTGCCCTACGATTGCATGCCGAGCAACTCTTCCCAATCGAGTCTCCTGCGCCCTTTTGTAAACCGTATAACAGAAGAGAGGTGATAACAGAATAACTCGGTCAGAAACTCTTCATCAAAAATCAATTCTGGATACTGTGCAATGCGACGGGCATGGCAATAGTCGCGTATCTCGGCAGCGTTCAAATGCACTTCGAGACGGTGCAGAGTTTGTGGATGACCGTAAAAATCCATGATATACTCCTTGTCGCTTGCATCCTCGATCTCGGCACGCTTGTTATAGGCACATACGCATACACCTTTGGTCTTGTCATGCAGCGCCTTCCGTTGCTTGGCATAGAAAGTCGGATTGCGCAGACGGTCAAGCGAGACCTCATAAGCGATATGCAGTTCAGGTAGGATGCGATTTCGGTCACGCACAGCCTTCCCGTTAACGATTGTAGTAACCGATTTATCCCTGTACAGGCGTCTGATCAGATTGGTTACGCTCCTGCGGAAATCCTTGGCAAGATCGAGGGCCGTGATATTATGGAAACATAACCCCAATTGAGTTGGAATAGTCATGGCATATTTCAAAGCCTGCTCGTCGTACAGCACCCAATTGTCGGGACGATACCACACATAAGGGCTTTTGTCATCTCCATACCGTCCGAAATGGAGTGTGGCAAACTGTCGGCGCCCATTTTCCATGTCACAACAGAGATGGAAAGCATGGCGAAAATAACGGTTTCCGACCCGTATCATGTAAAATTCGGAGAACTCGATTCGTTCGCTTAGATTCAGACTGCCCAAAATCTCGAAAAGCACAGGTCCAGTAACATAACAAAGCCTCAACTCATCGATAATCGTCGTGCCCAACCTACATGGCGTCATCTGTACTTTCGGGTTCTACCTGCTTATTCTTGGATGGCACATGCTGCCAATAGTTTTTCAACCCTTGGGAGATATGTTGCGCATGGGTGTAGCTTTTACACCGTCCTTTCAGCGCCTGACTGATTTTCAGTTTGGTCATGTCGTCCAACTCACGATACTGTCGTTTGTAGTTTCTATTATCCATACTCTTGAAGTTTATAGTTTTATTCTTTTAGAAATAAATAGTACGGAAGAGAGGAAAGTAAAGCGTAAAAGACATGAAAGGCTCTAAAATTTTTGCAGAAATTTTTTTCAGAGACATATACGTCCGACCGTATATTCCTATCAAACTTGTCTCTCGGCACGATTTATTTATGGAGGATTACGGTAAAGACCCACTGCAGGAGAAGTGGATACCTCAACAGGATGGGAGGTAATTAACAAGGAGGATACCCCATTAGAGGGGAAAACAAATTGGCATTGACATGTATCTTAACAAGATTATTTTTCTATTGTACAAAGGCAAAATTCATCCGTTGACTTGACTTTTCATCCGTCAGTCCTATATTTTAGAAAAACAAAAAAATGGTTGATCATGCAAAAATATATGACGATGCAGTAATCGCAGCATTAACGGAGCGCGTATCAAAAATGCTCGATGAGAAAATAAGAGAGATGCAGGATATTGAATCAAGTCCGTATATAAACGGGATCGACGGTCTTGCCAAATACCTCGGCATAGGGTTGACGCTCGCCCAAGAATTGAAAAACAAAAAAGAGATTGCCTATTCACAACGCGGCAGGCAGATATGGTTCAAAAAGAGCGATGTGGAGAAATTCATCAAGCGGAACAGAGTCTGAAAAGGAGTTGCACGCCACAATGATTTTCCTTATATTTGTACAAGTTCTTTGGAGTAGAAATCAGGCGTAAAAAACGGCGTAAAAAAAGAAAAGCCCCTCTACAAGCATTGTAGAAGGACTTCAAGAGGTCTGAAGCGGACTCGAACCGCTGTAGCAGCTTTTGCAGAGCTGTGCCTAGCCACTCGGCCATCAGACCTTTCGTCTATTTTCGAGATCGCAAATATAGATATTTTTTCACAATTTACAAACTTATCTGACCCTTTGCCTTTTTTTATCCGTTTTTTTCTATCTTTACACTGGATTTATAGGGTGGACAACTATAAAAAACCGGTAAAGGCTGTTGTACCCATAATTATTAATACTTCCAATATGGCCTCTGTCGATGATATCGCTTTGAGTATGATCCCCGGGCTCGGTGTCCGTGGCGCCGTGCATCTGCTCAGAACATTCGGATCGTCAATGCAAATTTTCAAGGCCTCTCTATCCGAACTTACAGAACAGGCTCAACTGCGTCTGGACATAGCTAAAAAAATTATCGCCCGCGACTCTCATCGAGCCGCCGAACGCGAATGGGAGTATTGCCGTCGGAACAATATTACCACCATCGCATCCACAGACATCGAATACCCGTCGCTGTTGCTCGAAACCGATGACTATCCAACTATCTTATATGTACAGGGGAATGTGAATGCTCTGGTACAGCCTACATTATCGATGGTCGGAACACGGCGGATATCGCAATACGGCCTGACAATGTGCGAAAAACTGGTGGCAGGGCTGGCAGAGCAGGTGCCTTCGCTGACAATAATCAGCGGACTGGCCTTCGGTGTGGATGTCAACTGCCAGCGGGCGGCGGTACGCCACGGGCTCAAATCGGTGGGAGTCTTAGCCAACGCCCTGCCCGAGATCATGCCGGCACAGCACACCCGGTTCGCCCGTGAGATGATCGATAGCGGAGGTGCGATAGTCACCGAACTCAACTCGCAATCCAAACAGAACGGCCGGTATTACCTTCCGCGGAACCGAATCATCGCGGCACTGAGTGCTGGCACGGTGATCGTGGAGTCGGATGCGGCCGGAGGCTCATTGCATACGGCTGCCATGGCCGACGGGTACAACCGCACGGTAATGGCCGTTCCGGGGCGGGCTACCGACAGGATGTCCACCGGAACAAACCTGCTCATCCGAAACCATAAGGCTCAACTGATACTTTCGGCCGAAGACATCGTCCGCGAGATGATGTGGGACATATCGAGTAATCCGGGCGGGCAACACGGCAGTACGGGCCTGCACTTCCAGGAACCGGAGATTACGGATCCGGATGAGAAGAGGCTTCTGGAAGCCTTCCCGCAGGAGGGGACCGTATCGGTCGAAGAGCTGCAGAGTGCCGTACGGCTTCCGACGGGTGCCATCATGTCCCTGCTGCTGAATCTCGAACTCTCCGGCGCCATAAAGCAGTTGCCGGGCGGAATATATACAAAATCACGTTGACCATGATACGACTTATCGACACTCATTCGCACATCTACGAACCGGAATTCGACGACGACCGCGATTCGGTTGTCGAACGGGCCGTCACGGCGGGTGTCGACCGGATGCTGCTTCCGGCCATAGATTCGCAGAGCTACAAACGCATGTTCGATCTGTGCCGCCTCTACCCCGACAACTGTTATGCGATGATGGGACTCCACCCCACCTCGATCAACGACCGGCCCGACTGGGCGGCCGAACTCGCCGTCACGGAGCACTATCTGACCACGCCTCCCGACGGCATCCGTATCATCGCCGTCGGCGAGATCGGCCTCGACTACTACTGGAGCCACGATTTCGTAACCCAACAGACCGAAGCCTTCATCCGACAGCTCCGCATCGCCGTGGAACTCGACCTGCCGGTCGCCATCCATACCCGCGCGGCATGGGACGACATGACCGCAATCATCGAAACCGAAAGCAAAACAGCCCGCCTAGCCGGCAAACGACTTCGCGGCGTATTCCACGCCTTTTCGGAGGATACCGCCACATACCGGCGGCTGAAAGCCTGCGGCGAGTTCCTGTTCGGCATAGGCGGCACCATCACATACCGCAAAAGCACCGTTGCCGAGACAATCCGCGAAATGTCGCTCGACGACATACTGCTGGAGACCGACTGCCCGTACCTGACCCCGGTCCCCTATCGCGGCAAACGCAATGAAAGCAGCTACATACCGTTCATATGCGAAAAGGTTGCCTCGCTGCTCGACATTCCGTTCGAAGATGTTGCCTCGGCAACCACGGCCAACGCCGAAAGGCTTTTCGGCCTTCCGCCGCACCGACAATGACAAAAACAGACTCAACCATGAAAAGAGTAAAAATCACGGTCATGCGCAAGACCTGCCACCGCGACCTGATGGCCCGCTACGAAAACCCCATCGAACATGCCTGCGACATGCATGAAGGAGATGTCTTCATCGCCGAAGGCTGGCAGAAACCCGAAGGACTGTGCGAAAGCGCCTGGCAGACGCTCTCACCCTTTGTCATGACCCTCGCTCACGGCGGGACGGATCTCTACGACGGCTGGATGAAGAACCCCGCCTCGGCCATGATCTCGTGCAACGACGGTTTCCGCCCCGTGAGCTTCCTGCTCGAAACCATAGAACAATAAGGAATTATTCAAGATAGACATGCGACCATCCATTCTGATCATCTACACGGGCGGCACCATCGGCATGAAGACCGATGCCGCCACCGGCGCCCTGGTACCGTTCGACTTCAGCGGCATCTACGACGAGTTCCCGGCCATGAAACGCATCAATGCCGACATCGAGGTGCGGACCATGCAGCCCATCATCGACTCGTCGAACATCACCCCCGCACTGTGGTGCCGGCTGGCCGAGCTGATCCGCGACGAATACTCCCGTTACGACGGCTTCGTCATCCTGCATGGGACCGATACGATGTCCTATTCGGCCTCGGCATTGAGCTTCATGCTCGAGAACCTCTCGAAACCGGTGGTCTTCACCGGCAGCCAGATCCCGATCGACGTACTGCGCACCGACGGCCGCGAAAACCTCATCACGGCCATCGAAATCGCCGCCGCCAGAAATGCCGACAACGAAGCCGTCGTACCCGAAGTGAGCCTCTACTTCCAGAACAAGCTGTTCCGCGCCAACCGCACCACCAAATACAGTTCCGAAAGCCTCAATGCATTCCGGTCGGACAACTATCCCCCGCTGGCCGAGGTCGGAGTCAACATCCGCTTCAACACGCCCTACATACGCCGCGTCACCCCGACCGAATGGCTGGATGTCAGCACGTCACTCGATACGGGCGTCGTGGTCATCAAGATCTTCCCGGGAATGAGCGAACGGATCTTCCGCGCCATGCTCAACCTGGACGGTGTCAAGGCCGTTGTCCTCGAGACCTACGGTTCGGGGAACGCCCCGACCGACAAATGGTTTATCGATGCCCTTCGCGACGCCATCGAGCGCGGTGTCATAGTCATGAATGTCACCCAATGTACCGGCGGGAGCGTCAAGATGAACCTCTACGAAACCGGCCAGAGCCTTCTGAATGCAGGCGTTGTCTGCGGATACGATTCGACCACCGAGGCGGCCGTAACCAAACTGATGTACCTTCTCGGGAGGAAACTGCCGACAGGACTCATCACCGCCCAAATGAAACGCCCCATAAAAGGAGAAATTACTGTACAAACGGTTGCACAGAATTAAAATAATTGCTATATTTCGCAAGTCTTTTGCGCGCATTTCGGTTTCGAAAAAGCGGCATTGGACGAGAAAATGAAATACAACAGATTGACGCACAATGCAATACGGAGAGCATAGCGCATTAGATTCAGGAGAAATGACCGAGTGGCTTAAGGTGCACGCCTGGAAAGTGTGTATACCTCAAAAGGGTATCGTGGGTTCGAATCCCGCTTTCTCCGCAAAAAAATTTGACAACCCAAAACTTGATTGACAAAGAGTAAAATTTGTATAACTAAAAACTTAAAGCACAAAACAAACTAATAATTTTTTAATTAATCGATTTTTACAATTATGAAAAAACTTTTTTTGATTTTATCAGTAGCAGGTCTGCTTAGCCTTGGTACTGCTAATGTGTTTGCTCAGGAAGCTGAAGCCGCTAACGACGAGGCCGCTGCTGCCCCCGCAACCGAACAGGTAGACGAAGCCGCTGCAGAAGATGTTGCTGCTACGGCTGCAGTCGATCCCGAAACCGATCTGGCCGGCGAATCCATGCACCAGGTACTGAAACAGAAGTTCATCGAAGGTTCATGGGGCTGGATGCTGTTCCCGCTGCTCTGCTTGATCCTCGGTCTGGCAGTCGCTATCGAGCGTATCCTCTACCTCTCGTTCTCGGCAACCAACACCAAGAAGCTTATCGCTAAGGTTGAAGAGGCTCTGAACAACGGCGGTATCGAAGCTGCAAAAGAAGTTTGCCGCAATACCCGCGGTCCCGTTGCATCGATCTTCTATCAGGGCCTGGATCGCTACGATCAGGGTCTCGACTCGGTTGAGAAAGCAGTCGTTTCCTACGGCTCGGTTCAGACCGGTCTGATGGAGAACGGCCTGAGCTGGATCGGCCTGTTCATCGCACTTGCTCCTATGCTGGGATTCATGGGTACCGTTGTCGGTATGATCGAGGCATTCGACGCCATCCAGGCTGCCGGTGACATCTCCCCGACGCTGGTTGCCGGCGGTATCAAAGTCGCCCTGTTGACCACCATGTTGGGTCTGATCGCCGCTTGTATCCTTCAGCTGTTCTACAACTACATCATCACCCGTATCGACGTCCTCGTTGTTGACATGGAGGATAGCTCGATTACGCTGGTTGACATGCTGACTGCTTACAACAAGAAATAATTCAAGCGATTACTAAAATCCGAACAATGAAAAAAGTTTTTAATATAATATTAGTGGTCCTGCTGATAATCACAGCCATCTTGACCGTCATGATGCTCTTTGGTCCCAAAGACGGCAGCGGCAATCCGGACGTAAACCCGATTATCATCTGGACCTATATACTCTGCGCCCTGGCCATCCTTTCGGCCGTATTCAGCGCCGTGTATTGTTCGATCAACAACTCCAGGGGCTCCAAAGGCTCTCTTATCGCGCTCGTCATCGTGGTTCTGGTTGTAGGTGCATCCTTCATGTTCGCCGACAGCACCACCCCGATGGTTCTGTCCGACGGTACTGTTGTCGACAGCCCGATGATCCTGAGCATAAGCGACGCCAGCCTCTATGTAAGCTACGTTGCCCTGGCAGTAGCTATAGTTGCAGCCATATTCTCTGAAATCAAAAACGCTATTAAATAATTTTTTGAATACGAGCAATTATGGCAGGAAATAAAAGAAAAGTACAGGAAATCAATGCCGGCTCAATGGCTGACATATCTTTCTTGTTGTTGATCTTCTTCCTGGTTGCTACGACAATGAATACCGACGCAGGTCTGCAACGAATGCTGCCGCCCATGCCTGACGAAAACCAACAGACTCAAGACATGGACGTCAAGGAACGCAACCTGATGAAGGTATACATCTCAAAAGCCAACAATATCATGGTCTCCACGCAAATGGAGGAGAACCAGGTGATCAACATCCACCAGTTGAAAGATAAAGCCAAGGAGTTCGTGCTGAACCCGTTCGATCTGGAATCACTGCCCGAAAAAGAGCCTACGGAAATAGAACTTCCCAATGGCGGCAAATGGGTATATCCGGTATCGGCCGGCGTGATATCGCTTCAGAATGACCGCGGTACGGTTTACAACACCTACATCATGGTGCAGAACGAACTGACCCGCGCATTCAACGAAGTCCGCAATGAGGTTGCCCTCCGTAAATTCGGCGTTCCATTCTCCGAATTGACCGAGGATCAACGAAATGCTGTTCAAAAAGCGGTTCCTCTGAAGATCTCCGAGGCCGAACCGCGTAATGTGGGAGGATTGTAATATGGCAGTAATCAAAAAGAAAGGCGACAAGGAGGTCCCTGCAATTTCGACCTCATCGCTTCCCGACGTGATCTTCATGCTTATCTTCTTCTTCATGGTCAGCACGACCATGCGAGATCAGGAGTTGCTGGTTCGCTACCGTCTGCCGGAAGCTACCGAGATTCAGAAACTCGAAAAGAAATCTCTCGTCAGCTATATCCACATCGGTCCTCCGTCGTTGGCAATGCAGGCAAAATTCGGTACCGCTCCGAAGATTCAGCTCAACGACAGCTACAAGTCCACGAAAGATATTCTGGATTTCGTAGCGTCGGAACGTGACAAACTTTCGGAAGCCGACAAGAATGCTATGAGTATCTGCCTCAAGGCCGACAACCAGACCCTGATGGGTAACATCACCGATGTAAAGCAGGAGTTGCGCCGTGCAAATGCACTGAAGTTGATCTATGCTGCAACCAAAACGACCGGTTATTAGTAGACCGAGAGTTTAGAGTTTTATACACTGACAAAAAACCTTCCCGAAATATCGGGAAGGTTTTTTGTGTTTGAGCGGCCGCTCATCAAAGTGCGCCAAACCGCCGGCAAATGACGTTTCAGGAAAAGTTTAGGACAATTCCGGGGTTAGGCCGCGAGACAGTCTCTACAACCAATACATATTATAATCCGAAGAGACGCTTTATTTTCGAATATTGCGAAGCGAATCAGAAAAAGTTTATATCTTTGTAAGTTGAATATATGTACAAGCAAATGAGCGACAATAGAATAAAAGTTGGCATAACGCAGGGCGACACAAACGGCATCGGATGGGAGGTCATCATCAAGACACTGGCCGACAACCGCATGACAGAGTTGTGCACACCCGTAATATACGGTTCGCCCAAGGTAGCGTCATTCTACAAGAGCCGAATGACCGATGTCGACGGATTCGCATACAACGCCATACGTTCGGCCTCCCAGGCTCGCAGAGGTAAGATCAATCTGATCGACTGCGGCCCGGCGGATATCGAGATTACACCGGGCGTGGCATCCGAGGCTGCAGGTAAGGCAGCCGTAGCAGCCCTGCGGGCAGCAGTAACGGACCTGAAAGCAGGTGATATTGATGTACTTGTCACCGCCCCGATAAACAAGGAGAGTGTTCAGAGCGAATCGTTCCATTACACGGGGCACACAGAATTCCTTGCCGATGAACTCTCCGGCGAACCGATGATGATCATGTGCAGCGAGCGGCTGCGCGTCGGACTGGTCACAATCCACATACCGTTGGCCGACGTAAGCCGCTCGCTGAGCGAGGAGAAGATCGTAGCTTCACTGCAGCGACTCAGAAAGACGTTAAAGAGTGATTTCGGTGTTGTCGAACCGCGAATCGCCGTTTTGGCGCTGAATCCGCATGCCGGCGACGGTGGCTTGCTCGGCAACGAAGAGCAGCTGATCATCCGGCCGGCGATCGAGAAGGCTTTTGCCGAAGGAGTTCTCGCCTTCGGGCCGTTCCCTGCCGACGGGTTCTTTGCAAGCGGCTCATTCTCGCGATATGATGCCATTCTGGCGATGTATCACGACCAGGGGCTGGCACCGTTCAAGACGCTCACTCCCGATGGGGTCAACTTTACGGCGGCACTTTCGAAGATCCGCACATCGCCCGACCACGGCGTAGCGTACGACATTGCCGGGAAGGACATGGCCGATCCGCAATCGATGCGCGAAGCAATATATGCAGCAATAGACATCTATTGGAACCGGCATCGTTGGGAGGAGATGAACGCCAATCCGCTCCGTCACTACGAACGCGAAAAGGGGCGAGACATTTCGGTGCAGGATCTGCCCGAAGAGCCGCAGGAGACACTCTAAAAGTATCGTCCCCCGCCTGAGGTGTGGGGGGGGGTAACGGGGAGAACGTGAGAGGGTGGGTGAGATATAGAGGGTGAGAGAGGGTGAGAGAGGGTGAGAGAGGGTGAGAGAGCGAGAAGTAAGAGAGCGAAAAGAGGTGAGTGGAGAGCAGGAGAGCGAAAAGAGTGACAGGTAGACACGTAGAAATAAAGAAAATGCGTGAGGGGGGGGGAGAGAGATGGAGTGAAAGGAAAAGCAAGAAGCAAAATTATCGAGAAGCAAGAGAATATAATATAAAGAATAATTTTCCGACCGGGTGGCGTATCTCGTCTCGTAATTGTGGGAGCGCAGCCGGCCGATAATACAAAAAATAAAAGTATAATAAAGATGATCAAGATCACATTCCCCGACGGCAGCATTCGTGAGTATGCCAAAGGGACTACGGCAATGCAAATCGCCGAAAGCATCAGCCCGCGACTGGCCCAGGAGGTTCTGGCGGTCGAGGTTAACGGGACGGTTCAGGACCTGCTCCGTCCGATCAACGAGGACAGCAAGATCCGCCTGCTGAAATGGGAGGACGATGAAGGCAAACACGCCTTCTGGCACACCTCGTCGCACCTGTTGGCCGAGGCTCTCGAGGCACTCTATCCGGGCATCAAGTTCGGAATCGGCCCCGCAATCGAAAACGGGTTCTACTACGACGTCGACTCGCCGGTGCCCATCACCGAGAGCGACCTTCCGCGCATCGAAGCCAAGATGGTCGAACTGGCCCGCACCAAAGAACCTGTCGTACGCACCGAAGTCAGCAAGGCTGACGCTCTGAAAACGTTTACCGAAAAGGGCGACCAGTACAAGGTCGAACTGATCGAAGCGCTGGAGGACGGAACTATCTCGTTCTATACCAACGGTTCGTTCACCGATCTGTGCCGCGGTCCGCACCTTCCCAATACCGGTCTGATCAAGGCCATCAAACTTACGTCGGTTGCCGGAGCATACTGGCGCGGCGATGAGAAACGTCAGATGCTGACACGTATCTACGGAATCTCGTTCCCGAAGAAGTCGATGCTCGACGAGTATCTGGTACTCCTCGAGGAGGCCAAGAAGCGTGACCACCGCAAACTGGGCAAGGAACTCGAATTGTTCTGCTTCTCGCCGCGCGTCGGCCAGGGTCTTCCCCTGTGGCTGCCAAAAGGCGCTGCTCTGCGCGACAGGCTTGAACAGTTCCTGCGCAACGTCCAGAAAGCATACGGTTACCAGCAGGTCATCACACCGCACATCGGCAACAAGGAGCTCTACGTCACCTCGGGGCACTATGCAAAATACGGCAAGGATTCGTTCCAGCCGATACATACCCCCATCGAAGGCGAAGAGTATCTGCTCAAACCGATGAACTGTCCGCACCACTGCGAGATCTATCGCTACAAACCGCATTCGTACAAGGACCTTCCGATCCGCCTGGCCGAATTCGGTACCGTATACCGCTACGAACAGAGCGGCGAACTGCACGGATTGACCCGTGTACGCGGTTTCACGCAGGATGACGCCCACATGTTCGTGCGCCCCGACCAGTTGCTCGACGAGTTCGAGAAGGTGATTGACATTATTCTCTACATCTTCAAGACCCTCAACTTCGACAACTATACGGCACAGATTTCGCTGCGCGACCCCAACAACAAGGAGAAATATATCGGTTCGGACGAAAACTGGGAGAAGGCCGAAAACGCAATCATCGAGGCGGCCAAGGCCAAAGGCCTCAAAACCACGGTCGAATATGGCGAAGCAGCCTTCTACGGTCCGAAACTGGACTTCATGGTCAAGGATGCCATCGGCCGCAAATGGCAGTTGGGCACCATTCAGGTCGACTACAACCTTCCCGAACGGTTCGATCTGACCTATACCGGTGCCGACGACAAACCGCATCGCCCGATCATGATCCACCGCGCCCCGTTCGGCTCGATGGAGCGTTTCGTGGCCGTGCTGCTCGAACATACCGCCGGCAAATTCCCGTTGTGGCTCGCCCCCGATCAGGTCGTCGTACTCCCGATCAGCGAGAAATACAACGACTATGCCCAGAAGGTGGTCGACTATCTGAACCGTTACGACGTCCGCGCACAGATCGACAACCGAAATGAAAAGATCGGTCGCAAGATCCGTGACAACGAACTCAAACGTATCCCCTACCTGCTGATCGTCGGCGAAAAGGAGGAGGCTGACGGACTGGTATCGGTACGTATGCAGGGCGAAGGCGACCAGGGCCAGATGACGATGGAGGCATTCCGCGACATGATATTGGAGAAGGTCCGCGAGGAGACTGCCGGCAACGACAAGATACAATAACTGAGCAAGAGCACATTAACCAATAGGAGGACACAACTATAAACACGACAAAACCATTCCAAGCGCGAGTAGGCGGCAGTGGTCCGAATCAGGGACCGCGGCCGGCTCAACCACACGGGCCGAGACGACCCGAAAAGGAGAACCCGCACCGCATCAATGATCAGATTACGGCTCCACAGGTCCGCGTCGTCGGAGACAACGTCGAGGCGCCGACAGTCATGTCGACGCGCGACGCCTTGAAACTGGCCGACCAGTTGGAACTCGATCTGATAGAGATTTCGCCGAAGGCCGATCCTCCGGTATGTCGCATTGCCGACTATCAGAAATTTCTCTATCAGCAGAAGCGCAAGGCCAAGGAGATCAAGGCAAAAGCCGTGAAGGTGGTCATCAAGGAGATCCGTTTCGGACCTCAGACCGACGACCATGACTACAACTTCAAGTTGCGGCATGCCGAAAACTTCCTCAAGGAGGGAGCCAAGGTCAAGGCCTATGTCTTTTTCCGCGGCCGGTCGATCGTATTCAAGGAACAGGGTGAGATTCTGCTTCTGCGTTTCGCCACCGACCTCGAGGATCTGGCCAAGGTCGAGATGATGCCCAAGCTCGACGGCAAGAAGATGACAATGATGCTGGCGCCAAAACCCAAGAAGGGTTAAGGCTCGCAAGTCGTACAGCACCCGTCTGACCGCCGCACATATCCTCTCTGCAACCAACCCCTGGTGCCGACCTGTCTGAACATGTAGCGGCAGCAAGGTTTGGCAAGAGCGGGGGGGGGTAAAGTGAAAAAGAGGGACAGGTATATCGCAGATTGAGACGTATATCGCCATGAGAGCGTTGGGGGGGGGAGGAAAAAAAGTTGAAATATCTCACCTCTTGCAGATCCGGATCAGGTTTGCAATCCGGTTGTGACAATATGTTTCATCTCTGTGCGGTTCGGGCAGAACACAGAACTCCTATCGCAGGCCTATAATCGCAGGCCTGATATTACAAGCAGAGGATAGCTCCACGTTCGTGGGACTATCCTCTGCTTGTTTTTCACACCTCCTCCACCCTATTCCTCACATCCCGACTGACCTTTACGGCCATATCCTCCCATTCATGGTGCCACGGTCCGACGAAAGTCTCAAGGCCGGAACGGGCAAAAAAACATGCGCGGCAATATGTATTTCGGCTGCCGGGTTGAGTGGATTCGGACAAAATTTCGTATATTTGTTATTCGGCAGGTTTGCGGCTCCGCGGCACGGAACGTCTTGAACTCCTGCGCGAATTGTGACAAACTTGATGAAACCCAACAGAATCAACCTTGCAGAATCATGAAAAGAATTCTTATCGTAGGCGCCGGAGGTCAGATCGGATCCGAATTGACCGTCTATCTGCGCAAAGTTTACGGGCGCGACAATGTTGTGGCGACCGATGTCCGCGAATCGGAACAGTTGCGTGACGACGGACCTTTCGAGATCCTCAACGCACTCGATGCCATTGCCTATGCATCGGTTGTGGCCCGTTACAAGATCGATACCATATTCAATCTGGTTGCATTGCTCTCGGCCGTAGGCGAAAAAAATCCGCAGATGGCCTGGAGTATCAACATGGGCGCCCTGATGAATTCACTCGAAGTGGCCCGTCAGCACCACTGTGCGCTCTTTACACCCAGTTCAATCGGCGCCTTCGGGCCGGATGCCCCGAAATACATGACTCCGCAGGATACGGTGATGCACCCGACAACGATCTATGGCGTATGCAAGGTTACCGGCGAGCTGCTCGGTGATTACTATCATCTGAAATACGGACTCGATACCCGTTCGATACGCTTCCCGGGAATCATATCGAATGTCACGCTGCCGGGCGGCGGCACCACCGACTATGCCGTAGAGATATATTATGAGGCCGTCAAGCGCGGTCACTTCACCTGCCCGATCCCGCACGACGTCTACATGGACATGATCTACATGCCTGACGTGCTGCATGCGTGCGTCGAGTTGATGGAGGCCGATCCTGCGCGGCTGATTCACCGAAACAGTTTCAATATAGCTTCGATGAGTTTCACGCCCGAAATCATCTATGAGGCCGTAAAGCGTCGTCTGCCCGACTTCACGATGGATTACGCCGTCGACCCCGTCAAGGAGCAGATAGCACGTTCGTGGCCCGACCGGCTCGACGACACCTGTGCACGTGAGGAGTGGGGCTGGCAGCCGAAATGGAATCTCGACGACATGACCGACGACATGCTGTCGCACATACGCGAGAAGATCGCTGCCGGACTGTATTGAACCGACCGTAATGAATCGTCAGGGCTCTGGATGACGCAACTCCGCATCCAGAACCTCCGCCAGATAAATCCCATGCACCGTACAGCTGATCATTCAGCCTTGCGATGCATGGGATTTGTTATCGGGACGTTGCACCCCCTGCCCACGCAGCTGCCGATCGCTCAGGAGGCGCAATCAGTTGTCGGTACACTTGTATACGTAAAAAACCGTAGTTGAGAGATCGAGCGGACGATAGTTTCCCGTTCGGTTCATTTCGACCTGCGCCATACGGAACTGACGCAGATGGTCAAGAAGTTGAGCGAGCGACCCGGTGATGCGGATCGCACGGTTATACCCCAGGAGGGCATCCATTGCACTATTATTCATAATTTCAGAAACGTTGTCTTTCAGGTCCGGTTCGGCAGTCCGCCCGTCTTACCGTGATCCGGCCATTGCGGAAGCTCACGCCGGCAAGCGGCCTGCCGAACCTAAAGTCGTATATACATTGAAACCCGCACAGGATCCGAATTGTCCGGTCCCTTTTCATCTGCCAGACCACGTCGGAAACCGGCTCCATTACCAGACGCAAAATTATGAAAAATTTACTCACCGAGGAATAAACATTCCCAAAAAGCCGCCCGATAGTGAAAACCGTCCCTATTATTTTCGTACCTTTGTAGAGAGGCTGCCCCCGCCGCCGAAAGGTTGCGAAAAGCGATGAGAGCATACAAGCTACATCGCCCGTCACCTTTACGCGATGGCCGCAGGCAAGGTTCCGAGGCCCTGCCGCAAATCCGGATATCGGCAAGATCAGATCAGCGCCCCGATATCGGCCAAATGCGGGAACCAGGCCGACGGAGCGTGACGGATGGCAGGCCGAGGCACGGAGCTTGCAGTGTCCCTTCCTCAGAACCATGAAATGCAAACAAGTTTAATATACTGGATATGAACAGAGTATACCTGATGTTGGCCGACGGCTTCGAAGTACTCGAGGCGCTGGCAGTAAGAGACGTAATGAATCGCGGCGGAATCGAATGTCTGTGCGTTGCCATCGGAGACTCGCTCGAAGTAACCTCGTCGCACGCACTGGCAACGGTCAAGGCCGACATGCTTTTGAATGACAGCGACCTGTCGGACGGCGCCGCAATAGTATTGCCGGGCGGATATCCCGGATATGTCAATCTGGGCAATTCCGAACTGGTGGGACGTTGGGCCGCCGACTATTATCGCGCAGGCCGGATCGTGGCGGCAATCTGCGGAGGACCTTCGGTTCTCGCACGAAACGGCATCGCCCGCGGCTGCAACATCACATGCCACCGCAGCGTCCGCGACATCATGCTCAACGACTACAACTATGTCGGCGGGAATGTCGTCTCGGACGGTAATCTGATTACCGGTGCAGGCGCAGGCGTATGCATCGAGTTCGCACTGACCATCGCCGCACGCCTCTCCGACGAACAGACCGTTGCCCGTATCAAGGCCAGCATGGAGATCGAATAACGCAATCAGTCTCCCCCCAGCCTGACGCAACGAGTACCGTCGCCTTCTACCTGACAGCTATGGCCTCGATCTCGACCAGCGCCCCTTTCGGCAGATTGGCTACCTGATAGCACACTCGGGCAGGCATCTGTTCGGTATAATAGCGCGCATAGACCTCGTTCATGGCACCGAAATCGGCTATGTCGGCCAGCAGTACGGTCGATTTGACCACATCCCGGAGCGTATATCCGGCCTCGGACAATATGGCACGGATGTTGTCGAGGGCACGTTCGGTCTGGGCAACAATCCCTTCGGGCATCCGGCCGGTCGCCGGATCTACGGGCAGTTGTCCCGAAACATAGAGTACGCCTCCGGCCTCCACGGCCTGCGAATAGGGTCCGACGGCTGCAGGAGCCGAAGCGGTAGATATGATACGTTTCATATATGGCATTTTATATAATTCCTTGCAAATATAACACTTATTGCATACATTTGTATAACCTGAAAAACACGGTAACGGAATTCTACAGATGAAATCGGTCAAGGTAATCATAATAGCCATGCTGGGCATCCTCATCACGGGATGCTGCAGATGCAACATGGTACAGAAAAGATACGGCAAGCCGTTGGTCGGCACGCAATGGCAGCTTGTACAGTTCGAAGGTCGCGACGTCACGCCGTCAGACAACTACACCATCCAGTTTGCCAACGACAATACCTTCAGCGGCATTGCCGAATGCAACCGCATGCTGGGCAGATACATCGCCTTCGAGAACGGGAACATGGAGATATCCAATATCGGCCTGACACGCATGGCCTGCCCCAACATGGAGCGCGAACAACGTTTCATCGAGATCCTCGAGTCGGTTACGGACTACAAGATGGACGGGCCGATGCTGATGTTGATCTGCGACGGTGAACTGCGGGCCATCTTCCAGGCGATGAATGCCGAGCTGCCGCCCGAACGTTGAACCCCAAAGATAATCCACACTCCCGCGTCTATCATATAAAGCAAGCGCCGTGAAGTTATTTTTCTTCACGGCGCTTGCTTTTACTGCTCCGTCAGGGAATCGGCCCGGACCGTACTGTCAACCACTTGCCAACATTCAGTCTCAATCGTCGTAAACATACTCGGCACCATCGTGACGGATCGTCACACGAGCCTTGTCCGCAGCCTCAACACGGCCGATAATCTGCGCCTCGACCCCGTACGAACGGGCTATGTCGATCAGTCCGCGGGCCGCCTCCTCGCCATCGACGTACATCTCCAGCCGGTGCCCCATGTTGAAGACGCAATACATCTCGTTCCACGGCGTCTGGCTCTGCTGCTGGATGATCCGGAACAGCAACGGCGTCTCGAAAAGATTATCCTTGATCACATGCAGTCGGTCGATGAAGTGCAACACCTTGGTCTGTGCGCCGCCGCTGCAATGGATCATGCCCTCGATATTCCCGCGATACTCCTTCAGTGCATCCCTCACGATCGGAAGATAGGTACGCGTCGGCGACAGCACCAGCTTGCCCATCGTCAAGTCACACCCTTCGACCTTGTCGGTCAGGCGGTAATGGCCCGTATAGATCAGGTCGTACGGCAGAGCATTGTCATAGCTTTCGGGGTAGTCGTCGGCCAGGTAGTTAGCAAAGACGTCGTGACGTGCCGAGGTCAGGCCGTTGCTGCCCATACCGCCGTTGTATTCGCTTTCGTACTTCGCCTGCCCGAACGAGCTGAACCCGACAATCAGCGCCCCTTCGCGGATATTCTCGTTCGAAATGACATCGCGGCGTGCCAAACGTGCCACAACCGTACTGTCGACGATGACCGTCCGCACCAGATCGCCTACATCGGCCGTCTCGCCGCCCGTCAGGACGATATTGACCCCCAGGTCGCGCATCGACTGCAGGAACTCCTCCGTACCGTTGATTATTGCCGAGATCACCTCGCCAGGGATCAACCGCTTGTTCCGGCCTATGGTCGACGAGAGCAGGATGTTGTTCACCGCACCGACGCACATCAGGTCATCCGTATTCATCACCACGGCATCCTGGGCGATACCCTTCCAGACCGACATGTCGCCCGTCTCCATCCAGTAGATATATGCCAACGACGATTTGGTGCCGGCACCGTCGGCGTGCATCACCAGACAATGGTCCGGGTCACCCGTCAGTTCATCCGGGATGATCTTGCAGAACGATTTATCATACAGACCCTTATCCAACTTTTTGATTGCGGCGTGGACATCCTCCTTCGAGAACGACACTCCGCGGCGGCTATAACGAGATTCGGCACACATAACAGGACTTTTTCAAATATTTTTTATACCGACAAAGATACTCACACGGCGTGTTTTTCGCAAACAACCGCTTCCAAAATTTTTCATCGGCAGCCGGCCCGGTCGGTTGTCGGCACACATGCATTGTTCCGGAAACGGAAACGGTGCCCACGACGGACACCGCCTGAAATTCCCTATCCTCCCCCCACTCTGCTCAGAAGAGACTACACAGAGCCCAATTGACCAAACGCTAATCTTTTCCTCCGCCGGACGTTGTCAGAACAACGTATCCTGCTGCGAACGGGGCATCTCCCCAAGGTGCCGGTATGCCAGTTCGGTAGCTTCGCGGCCGCGCGGCGTACGTTTCAGGAATCCCTCCTTGATCAGGAACGGCTCGTAAACCTCCTCAATCGTTCCGGCCTCCTCGCCTACCGCCGTAGCTATTGTATTCAGGCCGACCGGCCCGCCTCCGAACTTCTGAATGATCGTCGACAGTATCCGGTTGTCCATACGGTCCAGCCCCCGCGAGTCGATATTCAGCGCCTCAAGGGCAAACCGTGTTATATCCAGTTCAATGCGGCCGCCACCCTTCACCATCGCGAAGTCGCGCACCCGGCGCAACAGCGCATTGGCTATACGCGGCGTACCGCGGCTGCGCATGGCTATTTCGTGTGCTGCGGCATCGTCGATCTCGATATTCAGAATCCTCGCCGAACGGCGTACGATACCGGCCAGCACCTTCGAATCATAATACTCCAGATGGCACTGTATGCCGAAACGGGCCCTGAGCGGCGATGTCAGCAACCCGCTGCGGGTCGTTGCGCCGACCAGCGTGAACGGATTCAGCTCGATCTGAATCGACCGCGCCGAGGGGCCCTTGTCCAGCACTATGTCGATCTTGAAATCCTCCATGGCCGAATAGAGATACTCTTCGACGATCGGACTCAGACGGTGGATCTCGTCGATGAACAGCACATCACCGCGTTCGAGGTTTGTCAGCAGGCCTGCCAAGTCGCCCGGCTTGTCCAGCACGGGACCCGAGGTTGTTTTGAGCTGCGCCCCCATTTCGTTGGCGATGATACCGGCCAGCGTGGTCTTTCCGAGCCCCGGAGGGCCGTGCAACAGGACATGGTCAAGCGTTTCGCCGCGCATCAGCGCCGCACGGATGAAGATGCGCAGATTCTCGACGATCTTCTCCTGTCCCGAGAAGTTGTCAAGCTCCTGCGGCCGGATCCGGTTTTCGAATTCCGAATCGGTCTCCACACCTCTCATGTTGCGATCCACAGCCATATCCTTCGATTTATTCAGGCAAATATAGCGATATTATTCCGATTTTGCGCAACGCAGCGCCGCAATTCTGCATGACCGGACCGCGTGGCGGGCAGATGGCGGGCGGCGGCGATCATTCCTCCGTTCGAGAAGCCGCAACACCCCGCCGGGCTCATATTGCACCCTTCCGCACCTTCCCGCCGGCCTGTCGCACCCGCCTCCATAAACGGCGAAGCGGAGATAACCGTCCGGCTCTCCGCTTCTCATCAAAATTAACCCTCTTGATCACAATACCCCGAAAGTCTCCCGCAATACGGTATCGATATACAGCAACTCGTAATCGCCGCAAATCACCTTATCCAGCAGGAGATCCTCATCGTCGAATTGCAATTTTTCTGTTTTTTTGTCCAAATCTTCCATAGGCGCACGTTATAGGTTCAAAGCATAAATATAACGCAACGCCGCGGAGATTTATTATGCCGTCAATTCAAAATGAGTTGTTTTTCCTTCATCATTTTGCGAAGGTTTATCAACGCATATCGCATTCGTCCCAGCGCGGTATTGATACTCACGTCGGTATGTTCAGCGATCTCCTTGAAGCTCATACCCGAGAAGTAACGCATCATGACCACTTCGCGCTGCTCTTCGGGCAGGGCGTCGACCATTGCTCTCACCTGCGATTCGATCTGGGAATCAATGATCTGATCCTCGACCGTCCGCGACGAGAACTTCATCGTATTGAGGATATCGTATCCGGCATCGGCTTCGGTCACCTTGCCGCCCTGTTTCATCTGGCGGAAGTGGTCGATCACCTGATTGTGGGCAATACGCAGCACCCAGGACAAGAATTTCCCGTTATCCGTATAACGACCTTCGTCGATCACACGGATCACTTTTATGAAAGTTTCCTGAAAGATATCGTCGGCCAAATCCCGATCCTTAACCATCATACGGATATAGTCCGAAACGCGACGGCGATGCCGGTCTATAAGTTGGGAAATAGCACTCTGGTCACCCGAAAGATAATTATTAAGCAATTGCTGGTCGCTTAATACTCGAACGTTCATACTCTTTTCCTAATTTATTGGTTTAGAGTAGCATTCTTCAATAGGCAATCCGATTTTAGAGTTTATAAACAATTATTTTCAGCCAGCAAGATAACAATGTTTTTCGGATTTTACAAATTTCACATCCACTTTTTTCGTGTTATCCACACGGCGGCACCCCGAATACAACAAAAAGCGTGCCGAAAATATCCCGTCAGGGCAGCCGGTCGAGACACGAAACGATAATCCGGCAACACTCCCGAATCTCATCTTCGGTGATTACCAGCGGCGGCGAGATGCGGAAGGCCGTGTCGCAGAACAGGAACCAGTCGCTCATGATGCCCTCCTGCTTGAACAGCTCCATGATTGCGTACAGACGCTCGGAACTTCCCAGCTCGACAGCCATGAGCAGGCCGCTGCGGCGGATCTCCCGAACGGCCGGATGGTCGCGCAGCAACTCTTCGAACAGGGCGCCCTTCGCCTCCGAGGCGTGATGCAGGTCATTCTTCTCGATATATTCCATGGCAGCCAGGCCGGCGGCACAGCATACCGGATGCCCGCCGAAGGTGGTTATATGGCCGAGCGTCGGGTTGTAACTGAGCGTCGACATGATCTGCCCGCTCGAGACGAAAGCCCCCAACGGCATCCCGCCGCCCAAAGCCTTGGCCAGACAGATTATGTCGGGCGTAACGCCGTACTTCAGACATGCGAACATCTCGCCGCAACGTCCGAAACCGGTCTGTATCTCGTCGAATATCAACAACGCCCCCACTTCGTCGCAACGGCGCCGCAACGCCTGCAGGAATCCCTCGGCCGGCAGTTCTATACCCGCCTCGCCGCGAACCGGTTCCACCAGCACGCAGGCCGTCCGGCGGGTAATCCGTTCCAGCTCTTCGAAATCGTTGAACACCAGCGACTGCACATCGGGCAGCAACGGCCGGAAAGCCGCTTTCCACTCCTCGCCTTCGGGCGATCCCATCATGCTCATGACGCCGTGCGTCGAGCCGTGATATGCCCTGCGGAACGAGATCATCTCGCTGCGGCCGGTATAGCGTTTTGCGAGTTTCAGCGCCCCTTCGACGGCCTCGGCTCCCGAATTGACGAAATAGACGCTCTCAAGCGGATCGGGCAGCGCCGCCGCAATCCGTGCCGCATAGCGAACCTGGGGCGATTCGACCAGTTCGCCGTAGACCATCACATGCATGTATCGGGCCGCCTGACGCTGCACGGCTTCAACAACAGCCGGATTACAGTGCCCAACGTTGCTCACCGAAACTCCAGCCACAAGGTCGTAATAACGTTTGCCCTCGGGCGTATAGAAACATGCCCCTTCGGCCCGTTCGACCTCGACCAGCATCGGCGAAGGCGATGTCTGGGCCACATGTTGCAAAAACTGCTTGCGCAATATCATATTCAATATGTTTTTCTTACAATTCTACTTTTCACTTTCCGACCGCAGTGTGGAGGACCTTTTTTCGCGTTTTTTTAGGAAAAAGGCTGAGTACCAGACAGTCCCACCTGCGCCATCCAGTTTCACCGCGCCGCCAACCGCACGCGAAAGCGCACTCCGTCGGGCCTCACCTGGTCTCGAACAGGGGCGTATCGTCGAAATGTCGGCGCAGGATCCCGAAGGCATCGCGCACCGACGAGGCCAGCCACCGGAAATGCAGCCGCCGGCGCTCCCCGTCGCTCAACTGCCATCCTGCGACCTGTTCGCGCATCCGCGACGAGAGGATATATATCAGTATTGCGGCCGAGGCCGACACGTTGAGACTCTCGACCATGCCGCACATCGGTATCCGCACATACTCGGTAGCAGCCTGCATAACCTCGTCGCTGATACCGGCATGCTCCGTCCCGAAGACCAGCGCGAACGGGCCGCGTGTCACATCGAATGTCTCGGGCGTCGAGTCGCCGCGATGGGGCGTCGTCGCCACGATACGGTACCCCGTCTTCCGGAGGTACTCCATAGCATCGCCCGTCGAGCGGTGCCGCTTCAGGTCGACCCACTTGTCCGTCCCGCGGACTATATTCAGGTTGGGGTTGAACTTGCAGCGCGTCTCGATCGTATGTATGTCCTGTATGCCGAAGGCCTCGCAGTGGCGCACCAGCGCACTGGCATTCTGCGGATGAAACGTATTCTCCATGCAGACGGTCATGTAGCGCGTCCTGTCCGCCAGCGTACGCTCCAGCACCGCCGCCCTCTCATCCGTCACGAACCCACGCAGCAGGTCGATCCGCTCGTCATACCAGCGTTCGTCACGCCCCGCATCGTTTTTCAGCCACTCACTTTCGATATTTTTCATCCTCGTCCATTATTTTCAGGTAACTCTCATAGCGCTCAAGGGCTATCTCCCCGCGACGCACCGCCTCCACGACCGCACAGTTCGGCTCGTGCGTATGGGTGCAGTTGTAATACTGGCACCCGGGTGCAACCCGCATCATCTCCGGGAAATAGTGCGCCAGCTCCTCCTCTTCAATATCTATCAGTCCGAACCCCTTGATACCCGGGGTGTCGATCACCGCACCGCCCGACGGCAGCAGGTACATCTGCGAAAAGGTCGTGGTATGACGGCCCTTGTGGTGCGCCGCCGAGACCTCTCCGGTACGAATATCGAGATCCGGTGCCACGGCACGTATCAAGGTCGACTTCCCGACACCCGAATTGCCGGAAATCAGCGTCACCCCCGATGACAACAGCTCCCTGACCGTCTCCATACCCTCGCCGCCCACGGCCGAGCACTCCACAACACGATACCCTGCCAGCGCATAGACCTCCTCGAAACGTCCGAGCTGTTCCGGTTCGCTGCGGGCCAGGTCGATCTTGTTCAGTATGATCGTGACCGGTATCCGGTAGGCCTCGCACGTAACCAGGAAACGGTCGATGAACTCGAAATTGGTCGCCGGCGAGAAGAGCGTCACAACCAGCAGGGCACGGTCGATGTTCGCAGCAATGATGTGCGACTCCTTCGAGAGGTTCGAGGCCCGCCGAATGACATAGTTGCGGCGAGGTTCAATCTCTTCGATCAGCATCTGGCCGGTAGCATCGCACCTTCCCCGCACACGGTCACCGATCACCACAGGCGATGTCGAACGCACCCCGCGCAGACGCAGACGCCCGCGCACACGGCACTGCAGGATCTCGCCGCTGCCCTCATCCCGCACGTCGTACCAACTGCCCGTGGCCTTCACTACCGTCCCTTCGAAGGTCTCCTGCATCATATTTCACTGTTTTTATTCCGTTCCGGCCCGTTATTCCCGCCTAAGGTCTCCACTCCCTGCATCACCTGCTCGCGGACATCATCAAACACCGGAAACAGCCGTCCCGAGAACTCCCTCAAAGGAGTATAGAACCGCGACGAATCGATCTTTTTTTGGCTTATGACCTTGCGTTCGGTATCGAGAGCATCTATCGCACAGATCAGCAGGCTCACTATTACGGCAGCCTTGAGCAGCGACAGCACGGCTCCGAGCAGCGAGTCGAAGATTCCGAAACCCGTCAGTCGGAACACGCCTCGCAGCAGGCGGCTCACCACCGCCACAACGATAATCACGATTACCAGCACGACAATGAATCCGACCACGGCCCCCTCCGGAGCATGCAATCCGAACAGCTGGCCCACATCGGCGGCATACCTGAAAGCCAGCCACAATCCGACCGCAAGGCTCAATATGCCGCCGGCCTGGACAACCAATCCGTCACGGAATCCGGCATAAACGGCCCAGGCCCCCAAAGCCAGCAGAACGATATCGATAATATTCATATATAAAAAATGTAGTCGGCGCTTTTTTACGCACGAATTTAGTATTTTTTTTGATTCTGCGTATCTTTGTATACAAAATTCGTTGCCATGAGACGTCATTTGCTTGTTTTACTTTTCATCGGATTGTTTTCATCGGCCGCAGCCCGGGACAGATATCCGATCAACGACCGATGGGAATTCTTTTTCGGCTACCGCATCAGCAGCGACCTGGCCAATTACGTCAGCCTGCCGCACACATGGAATGCCGATGCCGGTGCCGCCAGTCCCGACTACCTGCGCGGCACCGGCAACTATCTCAAGAACATAAACATACCCTCGGAATGGAACGGCCGCCGCGTATTCATCCGCTTCAACGGCGCCTCGATCGTTACCGACCTGTGGGTCAACGGCCGATATGTCGGTTCGCACCGCGGTGCCGCTGCCGCCTTCACATTCGAAATAACCAAATTCCTCAATTACGGCGCCGTCAACTCCTTCCGCGTCACGGTAGACAACACCACACACAGCGACATCCTGCCGCTCGCGCCCGAAGAGAACTGCTATGGAGGACTGTACCGTGATGTCGAACTCATCGTCACCGACCCGATAGCAATCTCGCCGCTGCACTACTCCTCCGACGGAATATATGTCACCCCGCAGCACGTCGACAGCTCCAGGGTCGAAGGCCGGATAGACATTCACCTGCTCTCGGGTTTCTCCGAGCGTCAGGCTCAGGTCGACCTCGCAATCATCTCGCCCGCAAACGATACGGTATTCCACGACCAGGCCCGCGTCAAACTCGACACCCACAGCGACCCTTATGCATTCTCCATGCCCTTCAAGGTTGAGAACCCACAACTGTGGGGCGCCGCATCCGGTGACCAGCCGCTTTACAAGGTTGCCGTGCGGCTCGAAGCAGGCGCTTCGCGGGATTCGGTGGTCGTCACTACGGGATTCCGAAGCATTGCGATGGAAGAGGGCCGAAACGTCATACGGCTCAACGGCAAACCTTACAGGATACAGGGCGTCACCCTCACCACCGACCGTGCAGCCGTCGGCACGGCGCTTCTGCCGCAGCACATCGATGAAGACATGGCACTGGTCGAGGAGTGCGGTGCAAATACCGTCCGCATGATGACCCAACCGGCCGCACAGCGTTATTTCGATATCTGCGACCGTCGAGGCATAACCGTATGGTGCGACATGCCGCTGATCAACTCGCCGTTCATCGCCGACTGCGCCTTCAACACCTCGAAGGAGCTGGCCGAAAACGGCCGTCAGCAGCTGCGCGAAATCATCGCCCAGAACTATAACCATCCGTCGGTCATCATCTGGGGCATCTTCTCGAAACTGAGCGTTCCGGGCGACGATCCCCGACCCTATATCCGCGAACTCGACTCGCTGGCCAAACAAATCGACCCGACACGCCTTACCGGTGCCATCAGCAACCAGGACGGCGACATAAACTTCATCACCGATCTGATCGTCTGGGACCAGGCCTACGGCTGGCTCAACGGCGAGATGGACGAACTCGACCTCTGGAAAAAGATGTTGCGCGACAACTGGAGCACGCTGCATTCCGGATTGACCTACAGCGCCGGAGGATCGCCCATGCATCAGGATACCATCACACGCCGCCCGCGAGTCGAACAAAACTGGCATCCCGAGCAGTGGCACACCCGCTTCCACGAATACTACCTGCGCACGAATACGTATGACACATTGTTCTGGGGCATTATAGCCGGCAACATGTTCGATTTCGGCGCGGCACGGCGCACGCAGATCAATGGTCTCGGGATCAACGACTACGGGCTGGTAACCTTCGACCGACGTACGCCAAAGGACGCCTTCTATCTCTACAAGGCGCTGTGGAATCACAACGATCCGTTCGTTTACATTGCCGAACGCCGCTGGACCAGACGCGAGGACAGCAAACAGACCATACGTGTATTCTCGAACCAGGCTACGGTCGAGCTGTTCGTAAACGGGGTTTCGCTCGGCGGCCGGAACGGCCGGAACGGAATATTCGTCTGGCGGAACGTGGCTCTCCAGCCTGGCGAAAACAGGATCGAGGCCATTGTCCCGAATTCGGAACTTCACGACAGCTGTGAGGTTACAATAGGCAGGATTTTAAGATAGAAAGCGACTCCGGACCCTCGCAGAAGATCAGGTCGAGGATCGACAGGTTGGCGGCAAAAGGCATTCGGTCGGCGAAAACCTGACAGTATGGACGCGCCGCAAAACGCGAATCCTCACGCGCCAGACGCGGCTTGGGCGAAAAATTCCCGCGCAGGTCATTATACGGCCCATCGGGCAGTCCGTCACGGCTGTCTACGATCCGTAATACGTCCGGCATACCCAACACCTGCATGACGGTACGGCACAGATCAAGGTCATAATCCACCAGAAAATCGTAACGCCGTTGATAGAACGGTTCGAAAGCCTCGCCGTAGAAGTCGAAATAGGGCGAGGACTTGTATGCCGAGACGATCGAGACCCAATGCTGATGCTGCCAGCGCTTCGAGTAGTCGATCCGCACATCGCGAACGGGCACGTGCGGCCGATTGCTCTTGACCACCTGCACCGACAGCGACATGACGCCGTTGGCCGATAGGATCGTACAGCGATTGCGGTAGCTCTGTTTCAGGTAGTATTCCCCCACATCCACCACGCATTCGTCACCCAGCAGATGGGCGAACCACTGCACGTTGCCGAGATAGGTGACCGGAAGAATCGTTTTGGCGACAGGCGACATTGAGCGACTGGAATTTAATTAAACCGTTTGATGTTTGTTGGTATTTGCGGCCATTGGGACTACTGCGGGTCGTGCCACCGGCCGTCGGCCTTAATCAGCGCTATCAGATGTTCGAGAGCCTCCTGCTGCGGGATATTGCGTTCGATCACCTCGCGGCCGCGGTAGAGCGTTATGCGCCCTGGCGCTGCTCCCACATACCCGTAATCGGCATCGGCCATCTCGCCCGGACCATTCACGATGCACCCCATCACCCCGATCTTGAGATCCTTCAGGTGCGAGGTAGCCGCCTTGATCCGTTCGAGTGTCGACTGCAGATCATAAAGCGTACGGCCGCAACCCGGGCAGGCGATATATTCTGTGCGTGAGAAGCGGACTCGCGAGGCCTGCAGAATCATCAGCTCGACATCGCGGATCTCTTCCGGCGTGAATTGCGGGGCCTCGATCCAGATGCCGTCTGCCAGACCGTCGAGCAACATCACTCCGAAGTCGGCTGCCGCCTTTACGGCCATCGTTTCGAGCGAGGCGTCGTCGTAACGGCGGTGCAAAACAACGGGCACCTGCTCATCGAGTCCGAAAACAGCCGAGCGCCATTCAGCAACCGGATTTCCCGACACGGCATCGAGTACTGCCGCTCCGGACAAAGCCTCGCCATCCAGTTCATCGTGCGTTGCCACCGTCTGCCCGCCGCCGATACATCCGCAACGGCGGCTCGCCCGCCGGCGGTAATCATACGGCGAAAAGTTTTCAGGCGGCACCACATCGAATTCACCTTCGCGAACGGCAAAACAGTCGGCCAGCAGCTGAGCCACAGGGATCTCATTCTCGGGCGGTTCGGTCAATGACACGCGGATCGTATCGCCGATACCGTCGGCCAGCAGCGCCCCGATCCCGACGGCGCTCTTCACGCGTCCCTCGATACCGTTGCCGGCCTCCGTAACGCCCAGGTGCAGCGGATAATCCATCCCTTCGGCCCGCATCGCAGCCACCAGCCGGCGGTAGGCACACACCATGACGCGGGTATTGCTCGACTTCATCGACACGACCACCTGGTCGAACTTCTCGCGCCGGCAAATGCGCAGGAACTCCATTGCCGAAGCAACCATCCCTTCGGGTGTATCACCCAGCGTATCGACGATGCGTTTTGCGAGCGAACCGTGGTTGACCCCTATCCGGAGCGCCACGCCGCGCCGGCGGCACCGCTCGATCAACGCCTCGAAACGTCCCTCCGAAAGGCGGTAATTGCCAGGGTTGATACGGACCTTGTCGACGCTTTCGGCCGCAATGTCGGCAATCTCCGGCACGAAATGCACGTCGGCAACAACCGCCGCATCGCAACCGTCACTGCGCAACCGCGACATGATATTGACCAGATTGTCAGCTTCGCGACGCCCCTGCGCCGTAACCCGTACGATATGACCGCCGGCCCGGAAAATCCGCTCGATCTGCGCCACCGTGGCTTCGGTATCACCCGTATCGGTATTTGTCATCGACTGTACGGCTATCGGAGCCCCGCCGCCGATCTCGTAACGGCCGATCCGAACCCGGCACGACGGCCGCCGTTCGTAACGCCCCAAAGAGTTGCAATATTCGATCCCCATAAAATCTGTGATTTCAATCTGCACAAAGGTACAAAACCCTTTCCAGATAACAAACAGTTCCGACACTCCGCCAACACCCGTACGGCAAGTTTTTCGGCATCAAATATTCTCCGCCGCAGATTGTTAATTCGCGGGCGAATCGTTACCTTTGCATTATGGGGAATATTCTCGACAATGACATAAAGTTCATCCACGGGGTCGGCGAACAGCGGGCCAAGATGCTCGACAAGGAGTTGGGGATCCGCACCTTCGGCGACATGCTCTACTATTTCCCGTTCCGGTACGTCGACCGCACCCGCTTCTACCGCATCTCCGAAATCACCGAGGAGCAGAACCAGACCCTGGTCCAGTTCCGCGCCCGAATCACAGGCTTCGCCCATGCCGGTTCGGGACGCAAGGCTCGCTTCTCGGCCTTCGTGTCGGACGCCACTGGATCGGCGGAACTGACCTGGTTCAAAGGCATAAAGTGGATCGAAAAGCGTCTTCAGACCGGTGTCGAATATATCATCTTCGGCCGTCCGAGCTTCTACCGTGGCGAACTCTCGATCGTACACCCCGAGATCGAACCGGTCATGAGCGCCCGCAAACGCCCCGACGGCCTGCAGGGCATCTACAGCACCACCGAACGGCTGACCAATATACAACTCGGCAGCAAGGGGATCTACAATATCATCTGCGCACTCTGGCCGCTGGTCGAGAAGCATATCGTCGACTGCCTGCCCGAACCGCTCCGCACGGCAAACGGGCTGATGCCGCTCGGCGAGGCGCTCTACCAGATACACTTCCCGCAGTCGCCCGACAAGCTGAACCGTGCCGAATACCGTCTCAAGTTCGACGAACTGCTCGGCATCCAGCTCAACATACAGTCGCGGCGCACGCTGCGCAAAACCCGTTACGACGGCTTCCGGTTTCCGCGCGTGGGCGAGCTCTTCAACCGTTTCTACAACGAGCGGCTCTCCTTCCCGCTGACCGACGCCCAGAAGCGCGTCATCAAGGAGATCCGCAGCGACATGATTACCGGCTGCCAGATGAACCGGCTGCTGCAGGGCGACGTCGGCAGCGGCAAGACTGTAGTCGCACTCTCGGCGATGCTTCTGGCCGCCGACAACGGTTTCCAGTCCTGCATGATGGCCCCAACCGAAATCCTCGCACGGCAGCACTTCGCCTCGATAAGCCGCATGCTCGAAGGGCTGGACATCGAGGTTGCAATCCTCACCGGCGCATCCCGCAGCCGCGAACGGCGCGATGCTCTCGAAGCCGCCGCCTCGGGACGTGCCAGGATCATAATCGGGACCCACGCCCTGATCGAGGACCGCGTACGTTTCGACAACCTCGGGCTGGTGGTGATCGACGAACAGCACCGTTTCGGAGTCGAGCAGCGGGCCCGCATGTGGACCAAAAACGAAAAACCGCCACACATACTCGTCATGACCGCAACCCCCATCCCGCGGACACTGGCCATGACCCTCTACGGCGACCTGGACGTTTCGGTAATAGACCAGCTGCCCCCGGGACGCAAGCCGATCCGCACGTTCCACTACTACGACTCGGCCCGCCTCAAGCTCTTCGGGTTCATGAAACGGCAGATAGCTCTCGGACGGCAGATCTATGTAGTCTACCCGCTGATCAAGGAGTCCGAAAAGATGGATTACAAGGATCTCTCGGACGGATACCTCTCGATCACCGATGCCTTCCCGCCGCCGGAGTATGTCACCGCCATCGTTCACGGCAAGATGCGTCCCGAGGACAAGGCCGAAGGGATGCGTCAGTTCTGTTCGGGCGAGGCAGACATACTGGTGGCCACGTCGGTCATCGAAGTCGGGGTCGACGTCCCGAATGCCACGGTGATGGTCATCGAGAGCGCCGAACGTTTCGGACTGTCGCAGCTGCACCAGCTGCGCGGGCGTGTAGGCCGCGGCGGCGAACAGTCCTACTGCATACTGATGAGCGGCGAAAAACTCTCGAAAGATGCCCGAGCACGCCTCGACGCCATGTGCCAGACGACGGACGGGTTCCAGTTGGCCGAGCTCGACATGAAACTGCGCGGTTCGGGAGACCTGAACGGCACCCAGCAGAGCGGTATGGCATTCGAATTGAAAATAGCAAATCCGGTTCGCGACACGCAGATCGTCGAACTCACAAAACGTATTGCCGAAGAGATCCTGGCCGCTGATCCACAGCTTGTTTCGTCCGCCAACCGGCCGCTTCAGGAGTTGAAGGCCCGGTACGCCTCGCACGAAAAACGCGATTTCAGCATGATCTCATGACAATAAAACATACATTTGTTGCATTAATACATTAGACAACGCAATGCAAAACACGATGAAAACGATCAAATACGCCATTTACACTGCGTTACTAATATTGCCCTTCACGCTGCCCGCCCAACCGGCCTTCCATACCGGTGAGGAGCTGATCCTTCGCGTGAGCTATCGCGCCAAGCTCGTCCCGAATACCGAGGTTGCGGAGGTTACGCTCCGGGTCAGCGACACCACCATAAACGGCCGGAAGGTCTACCGCATACACGGCAACGGACGTACCCTGCCGTCGTTCCGATGGTTCTACAACCTCAACGACTCGTATGACAGTTATGTGGATTGCCAGAGCGGCCGGCCGGTATTGTCCACCTCGTCGCTCCGCGAAGGCAGCTACCGTGCCTCGAGCCGTTTCACCTACGACTGGGACAACCGGAAGGTCACGACCGTCAAACAGCGCAAGGAGGATCCGCCGGTCACCCGTACACTCGACCTGCAGGCAAAAAGCTACGATGGCGTATCGCTCTTCTACGACCTCCGCTCGACCGACATCAGTTCGTTGAAACGAGGCGACAGTCAGGTGATAGCGCTCCTGCTTGACGATACCGTCCGCCATATCAGCTACCGCTTTCTTGGCCGCGAGAAAAAGAAAGTTCGTGGCGTCGGGACATTCCGTACACTCAAGTTCTCGTGCCAGCTGGCCACCTCGACAGGCATGAGTTTCGACGACGGCGACGAATTTTTCATCTGGATCTCCGACGACAGCAACAAGATCCCCGTATATTTCGAATCCCCGATCAAGGTCGGCAGCGTAAGAGCCTACATCAAAAGCTACAAGGGACTTATGCATCCGCTCGAAAGCCTGGTCGACAAGTGACGCCGCCACGCCCGGCACCGCCCTCCGAACCTCCCGCTGCGCCATCGAAAATACCGATCGCAGAACCATATCGAAAAATTAATTGTATATTTGCACACTGCGACAAACGCAAACATGAATCCGCCGGCTGAAACAATGGCGGATCTCCGTGCAACAGAAAACAAAGAAGAAGCTCACTAAACTCCGATATTTATGGAAGAAAACAGAATTCCCGACTACAACCAGGAGTACGACCACGATCCGATGGAGTCGCCCAATGCCGACAAATCGATACGCGGATATCGTCTGGTTATCGGTATCCTGGCCTTCATACTGGTAGCCATTTCGGTTCTCTACCTGAAGGTCCATGCCGACCAGAAGCGCGATTACGAGTATCTGGTCATCGAGAAGGATTCGATACAGCAGAATCTCGGCGCCCTGATGGAGGATTTCGACAACCTGCAGGTGGCCAACGACACCATTTCGCAGAACCTGACCATCGAACGCAACAAGGCCGATTCGCTCATGGAACGGCTCAAAAACGAACGCTCGCTCAACCTGCGCAAGATCAAGCAGTATGAGAAGGAGGTGGGCCTTCTGCGGAGCATCATGAAGGGTTACATCAAGCAGATCGACTCGCTCAACACGCTCAACAAACAGCTGATAACCGAGAACGTCGACTACCGCAAACAGGTGGCCACCCAGATCCAGCGCGCCGAGATGGCCGAGGAGAAGGCTGCCGAGCTCGACACCAAGATACGTCAGGGATCGGTCATCCGCGCCCGCGACATAACTCTGACCACACTCAACGCTTCGGGAAAACCGGTTACGCGTGCGGCACGTGCGGCACGTCTGCGCGTCGATCTGGTGCTGTCGGGCAACGACCTGGCAAATCCGGGCGAACGTACGGTCTATGCCCGCATAACCTCGCCCGACGGATATCTGCTGACAAACGATGCCGCCGCGACATTCGATTTCGAAGGCTCCCCGATGATATACACCGCCTCGCGTGAGATTGACTACCAGAACGATGACCTCGATGTCGGTCTCTTCTACAACGGCGACGGTATCGTCAGCGGCAAATACTCCGTACAGATCTACATGGACGGATACCTCATCGGCTCGACCGAGATGATCCTCAAATAGACAGCGAAAAAGCATTTCGACAACAAATTTATATCGACGGACGGTGTCAAAGCCGTCCGTTTTTGTTTAACTTTGCAGACACGACTACTACTAACTCTTTATCCTATGAAACGAACTTTACTTTCAGCCGCCACCATCATTCTGGCGACAATCGCCACAGCGAACGCACAGCGTCTCGAAATCGTGGCCGGACAACGGGCCGAAACATCCTCGGCAAAACACTATCTGCGCGGCATGACCGATCCCGATGCCCGGATCGAGGTCAACGGCCGGACATTCAAGGTCTATCCTACGGGCGCCTTCGCAGCCGAAGTGCAACTCACCGAAGGTGACAACAAGGTAACCGTCAAGGCCGTACGTCCGGACGGTTCGACACGTGAGGAGTCGTTCGACATCCGCTACACGCTCCCGCAGAAACCTCAGCCGGTAGAAGGGTTCGCCATCGAGCGCTTCACGACCGTCCCGGCACGTATCGAGGCGGTTTCGGTCGGTGACCAGATCATCCTGCAGGCCAAAGCTACTCCCGGATGCCGGATGACATGCGCCGGCGATGTCGAGATGAAGGAGCTTCCGGCCGAGGAGGCCGGATGTGCCGGAATATACCAGGGCCGCATCACGGTGCGTGAGAACGATCCCCGTCTGGCAGCGCCCCTGAAGGCCGAACTCAGCGACGGGACAAATACCGCAACGGCCGAACTGAAAAACGCCATTGAGGAATCTGTCCGCTACCTGAAAGCCATGGGAGCGCACTGTGTGGTGTTTGTAGATGCGGAACGGGACTATTTGCCCGGCGAGATTGCGTCCGCCGCCTATGACTTTTTCGAGGACGCGGTGGAAGCGGCGCTGGACAGCATCACTTCCTGCGCGGTATCGGTGAGTGTGGTGGAAGGCGTGCTTCGTATCCGTGTAACCGTCGGCTGCAGGGAGGATCTGAGTCCGCTCGGGAAAGAGTGGCCGGACGCTTCGGTTGCGATGTCGGACGAGAATGAGTGGGAATTGATCCTGCCTCTGAGGGGAGGTGCCGGAAGATGACCTGCTTTTGCGAACTTTCTCATTACGCACAGATGGCGGTGATTATTATCACTTGGCTTGGCGTGCTGGCACAGCTTGTTTTGCCGTTGTACCGGTTTTTCCACCGCCGGTCGGTAATACATACTGTACTGGACGGATTTCTGCTGTACGGATTACTTGTGCTGCTTTGCTTCCTTGTTCGGTATAATCAGCATGTTACCCAAAGTGATTTTCATCTGCCGGTGCCGGCTCTGATTTGTATCCTTGTCGCCGCCTTTGCATATTCCGTCATAAGTCTTATCGAGGAAATGCGGCGCAGCAAACGGGAAATCAACGAATGGTCGGTCAAGGAAGCGATTGACGATCTTCCGGTGGGACTTTTGTTTGCGGACGCAGACGGACATATCATTCTGATTAACCGGAAGATGGCAGAACTGTCCCACTTGCTGATAGATAGACTTCCCCGGACACTCAGCGACATGACGGATGCCCTATCTTCGCCCCCATCGGAAAGCCAAGTGGAGGCCATGACGGATGTAGCGGGTTGCTACCGTTTTAGGGACGACAGAACTTGGGAGGACAGGATTTACCGCTTTTGCCGCAGCGAACTCGACGGTGAGGAACTTTCAGGTTATGTCCAGCTTGCCGCCCATGACGAGACCGATCTTTATGAAGGCAATGTTCGTCTGCGGGAGAATAACGAGGAACTGAAAAAGGTAAACCTCCGGCTACAAAAGATGTATGCGCGCATGGAGGACGAGGTGCGGGAAAAAGAAAGCCTAACTCTGAAGGTCTGGCTTCACGACACCCTCGGAAGCAGCTTACTCACCATTCAAGATGTCAAGAACAGCTCCTCTACCGAGACAAAGCAAAAGCTGAAGGATTTGCAGGAGGCTGTCGGGATGCTTTCGGCAAGCCGTTCCACTGCAAAAGGAACCTTTGAGGAAGCACAGCAGAAAGCCAAACAGCTCGGCGTCAAGGTGGAGCTTTCCGGCTATATTCCGCCTGACACCAAGGCGGAGCAGCTCATAACGGCTGCCGTGCGGGAATGCGTCACCAACTGTATCCGTCACGCCAAGGGAGACAGAGTCAATGTCAAGATCACCGAGAAGGCCGGTTTACTGCGAGTACAGATTACAAACAACGGCGAAGTGCCGAAGGATAAAATAACGGAAGGCAGCGGCCTTTCCTCCCTGCGCAGGAGTGTAGAGGCTTCCGGCGGTGATATGAAGATTTCTTACCGCCCTGCGTTTGCCCTTACCCTGTATCTTCCGAGGAAGGAGGAAGACAATTTATGATCAATATCCTGATAGTTGAGGATGACAAATACATACAGGAGCACTTTGTCAAGCTGTTTACAGCCGACGAGCGCTTTCATCTGGTCGGCGCTGTACGGGACGCCTTTGAA